>VFSW01000024.1_pt1 | contig 160914 bp, 161 predicted proteins | sample 5358111 | NCBI WGS metagenome assembly VFSW01 (sample SAMN11554181, study PRJNA540505) | mine drainage metagenome | isolation source: sediment from site ElyBrook_90M | place: USA: Ely Copper Mine, Vershire, VT | collected 2017 | reverse complement strand
TTTGTCTCCTCCCTCCGGTGTTTCTGGATTACTATCTCAATGACCAGGGGGGATACGATGTGCCTAGGCATCCCTACACAGGCAAAGTTCAACAGGGGGACCGGGGAGGCGTGGAAATGACCTACCGGCAGCAACGGTTGTACTAAGCCGCGGGCCTACGATGGCGCTATGGGTATCGAATCTATGTGCCTTGGGGTACACGGGGAGTGAGTGAGCAGCGTGGCTTGCTGAGGATGAATTTTTTTGGAGAGTGCGATGGCGCCGGCCTGAAAGGGCCGATGTAAGAGCCGGGAATCCGCCCGCCGCGCGGAACGGCTTTGCCGCTTTCCCTTTAGACTTTTCCTCGATTCAACTACAGTTCCAACATCCCTTTATTCGTGGACAACTGTACCAAAAGCGGGGGCCGACCGCAGCACGACCTTCGTCACCGATTTAGGTGCCGGATTTCCGCGGTGCCTGGCGTCGTCGAGGAAAGGTCCTCCTGCTCCATCACCGCACAAACACAGCCCGCGCTCGACATGAGGTGCTTGTAACACCCCCGCTTCCGGCCCCCCATGTTTCGTCCCCGATTTGGCTGCAGTTGGGCCATATGCGTCCACGATTTAACTACAGAAAATCGACCTCACCGCGAAAATCTGCGATTTTACTGCAGCGCGACACATGAGCTGCAACAAAAGTGAGGAAATCAAATCACGGAAAAACCACATAGCCATTAACCAACGAGGTCAGCGCGCATCGGTCCCTTTGTGGGCGGGCTGACCTCCATGTTGCCGACGATCCGCCCAAAAAGAGCGGGTTTCGACTTACGGAGGAATCTAAGAAACAGTCTGCCGCAGTATCTGCAATATCTTGGGCCTGAGGACATCAAGGTCCACTTCTCCGTTCAGGAGTTGATAAACGACTTCACTCAAGACTTTACCAATCAGAACCTGAACCGCGGAGCCCAAACCTGTTCCGGTTCGCCATTGTCGGCCTATATCCTGATGGCACACGACGAATGTGGGAACATATTCGTCGCTCTTTGAAAGTCGTGTCGACCGGGTTACGGCGCATGTAGTGAAATCCTCCTGGAAGTAGGATTGCAAATCCTGGGGCATCGAGTCAACGTTACAGACAAAAATGTCCAGTTCACTACGCGGGACTTGGGGCACCCCGATAATGTCGGCTATGCTCGCCTCGAACCCCTTGAAGAACAGCGCGAGCAGAGCGGCGGCGGTGAACGTCTCCAATCGAGTATCTTGGCAGCTAATCGTTAGGATGACGGGCTGGCGCAGATCAAGAGCGATAACCCACAAGGCTCCGCCACTCAGAGGCTTGAAATGAAGACCTGCGATTCGATCCTGGCTTGTATCGCCAAGTTCAACAACATCAGGCAGCGACAACTGCCACTCTGAGGCGCCAGTTGTCAACGGGATTGCAGCAAATAACAATCTCCAGGCGTCCGTGCCTTTGCTCTGCGCGACCAATTCTCTCAGGACCCTCCTGAATAGATAACGTGAGACAGGCTGGGGGAGGTCCCCGAACATAATTCGGAAGTGCAACCCCCAAAGTCGAAGCGCGTGGTTTATGTGCACGGTTTTCAGGATGTCGCCCATTCGCCTAAAAAGTTGCTCGACAAGCGAGCAGTCGGTTGGCCCTTTCTTGCCGTTTGCTAGATCCAGGCAGCTGACGTATTGTGCCCCGCTCAGTGCCTCATCGAGACAAACAGACAGCGCCTCGGCTTCGAGCCGCGATTTCTCCTCCAAATCCGCCGAAGCAGCCGCTGCCCTGGCATATGACTCAGCAGCCTGCGTCCAGTTCCGGGATGCGCTTTGACAGTCACCGACCTCTTCAAGGGCGTCGGCAAGTTCTCCGGTTGCAAACGTGCCCTCAATCAAATTGACTGCCATTTTTGCATGCTCTAGACCCAGACGATTATTGTCCTGGCGGCGGTAGATGCCTGCCGCCAGCCGACAGGCTGAGGATTCAAGGCTTTTGTCCTGAAGCTTTTGCGCGGCATCTCCAGCGGCCAGATACTCTCGGAGGGCAGCGCTCAAATCACCCAAATCTCTGTAGACGTTTCCGACGCACACTCGATTGGTGCCGATCACATAGAGGTCGCTCAATTGTTGCCCGATCCGCACCGCCTCCATGCCATATTCTAATGCTTCAGCAAACTGCTTTTTCCGTCGCAGTACTCGAACCATATAGTTGCAAAGCCAAGCCCGCTCCCGTTGAGTTCCTGCGCGATCCTGCTGATGTTTGAGCTCCTCGATGAGGGCCAAACCCTCGTGTTCGCGCCCAGGTGTCTCCAGCAACGCACTGGCTTTGTTGCGCTTACAGATCGAAATTCCGTATTCGTCTCCTAGGTCCTCGAAGATCTTCAATCCCCGTTCGGAGGGGGCAAGCACTTCGCCGTACCGCTTAGCCCGAACTAGCAACGCGCTCAGTTCGCTGGCCATGCGCGCCGAGGACCAGCGATCTCCCGCAGCAAGATACTCCGTCTCTAACCGCTGGAGTGCGTCGAAATCCTCAATGCTCAGGCTCGTGGACGCCGCAAGGATTGCTCGCGCCTCGCGGGCCTGGAGCTTCAAGGACGAGGTTCCCGACTTCGTGGCCACAGCGTCAGCTTCGGTCAGAATGTCGTTCATCTGTGAGCGCTGCCCGGTATAAAGTAGCGCCTGAGCCTTGGAAAGCAACAACATCATCAGATCTTCAGGATCGATCTGGGAGGGGCGGACCGCCTCCAAAATGTCTTCGAGTATTGAAAGCTGCGCCCCAAAATCGCCACGGCGTTGCGCGTCAAAAAGCGCGGAACGTGAGATTTTGACGGCTGCCCGTCTGTCCGTTTTGCGGAGTACGAAGAACGCGCCAAAATAGTTCCCGCGCCTAATCAGCAGGCCTGCAACTCGACGACTGTAATACGCGAATTTGCTCTGGCTTTCTTGCACCAGCGCCATAATTGTCGCCCGCTGGTGTTCGTGCCGCAGCGCATAGCCATTCGGAAACTCCGTGATGAAAACTTGCGCTTCCCTAATCGCATCAGTGACCTCTTCGATGTGCGCCGCACGGCCGGCGAGAACAAGTAGATCCGCAAGCGGCAGCCGCTCATTGGCGATGGCGAGGTAGCACCCCAGCTCGCGTGCTAATGGGGGTAACTTTCGCCAGGCATCGAGTTCGTATTCAAAAAGGCTTTTCCCATCCGCCTCGCCGGGCGCTTGAGAGAAGTAAAGGAGGTACAGGGGATTACCGCCAGACTTCTCATGAATCGTGTGCAAAGCTTCGCCCGAAAAGTTTAGGCCGTAATTGGACAGAAACACTTGTACCTCTTCGACCGAAAGCGGCGGAATTACAAAGCCCGGATGCCCATAGCGTAGGTCAGCGTTTCTGATGCTGTAGATGAGCCGGCGCTTACTCGACACTCCGCCGACGTTCTTTAACAGTACCGCTACGAATTCCGGGTCCGGGCAGTCGTCAATTACCAGGGTAAATTCTTCAGTGGCACGCCATGAGTCTCGCAGCGCCGATAAAGCGGATGAGGCGTCAGTAAAATAGCGGGGCTCACCTCCGGTTAGTGAGTTGAGTTTGTTTGAGAGAACTGTGGCGAGTTCGTGGTGATCGAGTTGGGTTGCGCTAACAAAGAGAAAATTGTTCTCCCTCGCGGCGGACGCCAGGAACACCGTCTTGCCTATACCCAACCCCCCAGAGATTTGTAGTACTCCGTGCAGTGAGAGCTGGCGAATCATCTCTTCACTGAGGTTCGGGCGTTGCAGGAGGTGCGGCGGCTCAGGAACCAGACCGGATATGGAGGTGGCTGCGTCAGCCTTAACAATGCCCTCTAGCCGCTCTGCCTCATGAAAGCGCCTCGCGATCTCAGCTTCGATATCCTGCCGAATTCTCTCGTATAACTTCTCAGGATTCGGAAACCTCCAGAAGGTAACCTCGTTCTCTATGGTGCTTAGGAGCGCCTTTAATCGCGGATCGCGACCTTCGTCCTGTTCTAGGATATAGACCAAGCGCGGCATTCCCCTTTGGCCAGACCGGCGTAGCTCGTCGTCAATACCCGAAATCGTGGCACCAGGCGCGACCCAGCCATAGCTGTTTCGGTAAATTCCAATGAAGATATGGCACTGGTCTAATTTTCTGATGTAGACGTCCCGCGGAGGTGTCGAACGAGCACCGAGGTGCTCAAATAGAATGGGATCGTGATTAAGGGACTCAATTGCGCGCTTCGCAGTGCTTCGCTCGGCGGCGCACTCCCGTATAGTCGAACTGACAAAAACCCGTAGCTTCTCCGAAACGAATTCAGGCATTTCGGGGCTCCAGCAGATTCAATTTCCCTAGCCTTTTCTGAAGCTCATCTAGCCCCAAAGGTACGGGCACGGGGTGCCCGTCTGCGCCCAGCAACGCAGCGGCATCTAGCTGCACTTGTTTGACTATGTCTTCAATCGAAAATTGTGTCGCCTCTGCAGTATCTGATCTTTCCTCGCGCTGGCGAATGGCTTCTCCGACCGTTCCTACAAGATCTTCTGTGGGTATACCCTGATAAAACAGCCGGCGATCACGAATATTCGAACTCAGAAGTAGGTTGGCAATCGCCTGCTCGACCTGCCAATCCTTAACTCCGCTCTCTCGAAGTCTCGCCATCATCTCTGGGTACCTTCCGGTGCGGATGCGCTCTACCGTGACCGGAAAATGCCGTTTTAGCATTCGTGCTCGATAACGGAAGTGGTCGTCGGGGTGTTGGCTCGGTTTAGGCAGCGAAGGCAGGCCCCGTTGAGTTTTCCTCCTGCGCTTTAATCGGTGGCGGCGAGTTGATGTGATTATCCAGTGCCAGGGGCTGCTAAGTTTGACGGATTCTTCGTCAACAAACCCCGCCTCAAATTTGAGAATGGGCTCAACACCTAACAATGGTTCAACCTGCTCTCTCGACGGAGCGGCGATTGCGCTGGTGTTCACCGTTGCTGCGCTCAAGAGGAAAGGTGAAATAAGATTGTTACTTTTGTATTTCCGGAACTTATCGAGGATGACGTCGCGTGTATCAAATCTCTTGTTGTAGGTTGCCTCCATGAAAATGGGAGAGCTGGCTCGGTCCGATCCCAACAAGTTCCTTATTCCCCTCTCGTGCTCACGACAGATCGAGAGTATGTAACCCGGCTCCTTGAGGAAAACAAAAGTCAGCTCAACGGCGTCCCCATCACCGGAAGCGGCCCAGCGCTTGAATTCGGTGAATGCCTTGGTCAAAGCCTCTGGGTTAGCGCCGACGAGAGAGACGGTAAATATGCGTTCTCCCAACGGCCCGGTCGAGTCGAACCCATACGCGCAAGCAATAATTTGAGCTTGTCCGAGGTATTCAAGAAAACTTACATCGCTGACCAATATGGAGCGGATTTCGACCCCGAAATCGAACCCCTGGCCGGCCGACGGGGCAGGTACGGAAGCGGCTTTCGCGGGACTTTCTCGGCTTTTTCGATGGTGACCTTTTCGTTTGCTCAACTACCCACCGCCCGTTGAGTTACGCGTCATTTTGCATCGCGAAAATGCAAAAAGCAACCCCAAGATTACTGTGCCCCAAGCTTGCTGTGCCCCAAGCTTGCTGTGTTTGTTGAATTGAACATCTGGGTTTGCCGGACGGCTTCCTTCACGAGACGGAGAGATGTCTCGATCGACAACCGCGGACATGATCATGTGGGGTTGCGGAATTGCCCTCGATTACTTGGACATTGGCTTGTGGCATCTGGGACGGGCACTCGACTGCCGAACGACGCCACTCGCAAGTTGGTCAGAGACGGCCAAAATGCGGGTAAGCTCTATCCGCACTTTCGGCCCCATAGCGCTGTCAACGCTTGCTGGTGGCGTCGTACTTAAGAGGAAAGTCCCCATCGCCTACAACCCCACCTTCCCCGCCGCATTCTCGAGTGTCGTTTTTCTCTAATTTGGTTCTTCCTCAATTTTGTTGCATGTGGTCATTTGATCTCCAGCAGCGGCAACGGTAACACTCGGGCGCGCAGTAATTCAACGCCAGCCCGTCCGTACATCTGGCGCTTCAGCGCCTTCAGGCGATTAATCTGTCCTTCCACCGGCCCGTTGCTCCACTTCTCCTTCACCGCCGATTCCACCGCCTTGATGTCCTGCTGGACGGTTCGTACAAAGCGTCCCAGCGAATAGATGTGCGTTCTCCTTGCTTGGTCTAACCAGCGATGCAACGTCGCAACTTTACCCCGGCTCAGAATCGTGCGAAACCCAATGCTCAACTTCCGCATGACCGCGAAATCCGGGCACTGATTCTTGAGGATGTCCACGGTCTCTGCCTGCTTCGCCGTCAACTCCGGCCGCGTCTTGCTCAGCAGCGCTGCGGCCACCTTCGGTGAAATCTGTCGCGCCCCGGGCGGGATCGTGGCCTCGGCTTTACGCTCCGCGTCCGCACTGGCAAACTCTGCCTCGGGCTCGGGTCTGGGCTGGCGCCACGGTGAAAGAAATCGGGCGAGGTGCGAATAGCAGCCGGTATAACCCCGCTGGCGAATCTCGGCTAACAGCTTATGGCCATGCTGGCAGCCTTGTTCCCAGCGCTCGCGCAGGTACTCCCGAAACGATTCCACACTTCCAGAGTGAGGCTGCATCCGGTTTCGCTCCGGGAGTTCCGCCAAACGAATCCACTGGTCAATCCGCTTGCGGTGGATGCAGAGTTGTCGGGAGATTTCACTCACTCTCATCCCCGCCGCCTTCATCTTGTGGATCCTTTGAAAGAGTTCCAGCTTCTCCTGGTGCCGTTGTTGCATAACTTCCCGCCGGCGCGCAACGACTTGAGAGAAGACCCGAACCGGGTTTGTTTGCTTCTCGCCGTCTGGCTTCGCAGGCGGCGCTGCGTGGCTGGACAGCGAAATTCGCAGTTCTTTGCGATGAACGGCCAACTCCTTTTCTACTGCCTCTCGTAAACTGCGCACCAAGTGAAATCGATCCGCTACTTGGGTGGCCTCGGGAGCTCCTTCCCGACCTCCTTCAGCGTATCGGCCGTGCCGGTCCCGGCTGATGGTCATCACACCCGGATGCGCCTTCAACCACGCCGCGAGCGATTCCGCCGAGCTTTCGGGGAGCAAATCCGCTACCCGGCTCCGCTTCAGATCCACCACAATCGTCCCGAAACTTTGGCCCTTCGCCCAGGCCCACTCATCGACGCCGATCACTTGTGGCTCAGCTGGGGCGTCTTCTTGGGTCACGTGTTTCAGCCGGCGGAGAATCGTGTCATCGCTGGTCGGAATATTCAATCGGCTCATCAGGCGTTCGCCAGGCAAACCGCCCACGGCGTGGCCGATCAGCAGGATGAGATCGCCTGCTCGATTCGTCTCCCGAGCATATCTCCCTACGACCCCACCCAGCGGCGCGGTGAAGAAACGCACCGCACAAGACTCGTTGCGACACCGCCAACGGTTCACTTGGACCTTCAAGGTGACGTTGGCGCCATGCGCGGGTAAATCTTTCAATGTCCGCCAATAGCGGCTGTGACGGGAAAAGGATACTCTCCGACAAGCTGGGCACCTTGCCCGTGCAGGTCCACGGGCCTCCAACAGCCACCCGGACTCGGACGACTGGACGCTTTTGAGAGTCAGCGCCGCAGATTTCGGCAGCAAGCGGTCGGCAGAGACAATGTTAGGCATCATTGGCCCAGCCTACACCGGAAACTGCCGCCTGCAACAAAATTGAGGAAGAACCCAATTACGGAAAAGCGACACCAGCGCGGCCAGAATGGAGCAGGTTCCCAATCGCTTGTACTCATGATCGCAGGCGAGGGTGGGATGCTTTCCCGGCACGGGAGGCAAGTCCGGCGCCGTATTGGAGATGGCCTGCACCCCCGGCTTCTCATCCACCGAAACCGTGATCACCTTTATCGAGGCTATCCCCGGCGCTCTGGACTGATTTTGCAGCGCCACTTCCTGGTACACCAGCAGAACTTCCCGCATCTTGCTTTCGAAGGCCGGGTCGCGGCGTTCCAAGTAGTAGGTCACCTTGTGCGGTTGCAAGGGCTGCGCCGCCAAAATCCGATGCATGGTCGCCTTGGAGGCCCGGGCCAAAGAAGGATGGCCGGCGGCCACCGCCTCCCCGCGGACGTGTTGGGCCAAGGCCTGCCGCGTCCAAAGCTCGGCGGCGTAGCCGAACTCCTTCGGTTTCGAGCAGGCCACATGGACCACCCACGCTTTGGCCTCTTCCGTCAGTTTGGGGGAACTGCCGTGGGGCGTATCTTGGAGTCCGGCCGTCACCCCGACTTTCAACGCCTTACTGATCCACTTAGCCACGGTCTTACGAGTCAGGTGGACGGCGCGCATGATGGCGGCGATGCTTTCACCAGTGTGGTAAAGCCACAAAACCTGCGCTCGCTGCACGGCGCGCCGCGGGGCCGTATGCGACTTGCGCAAACGCTCCAGCAAATCGAGTTCGTTGGGCAGTAAGATCAATGGGGGGCGAGTCGATCTTCTCGGCGCACCCCAAGCATAGCACGCTTTTATCTAAATAGATATCGTTCATTGAATCGTTATACTAGTCTGGATGGGAGCTACAGGTTTGTCGGACTCGCTCCGGGAATTTATTGGGTGATGCCTATCGGAATGGGTTCGTTGGCTCGGTTGCTGCCGGGACCCCTACTACTGCTCTGCCCGAGATCGCGCTGTCCAAGTCGCAGAAAGCGGCCCTGCCAATCTTCACTTCGATTCCATAGCGACGGTTCCAGCTAGTGATATCTAAGGAATCCTGGGTTCGTCTTCGTCTTCCGACGGATGCTCTGCCTCATACTCGCGTTCCTCGTTGATTAACCTTTTTTCTTCCTCGAAGCGTTCGATGTCCAATCGATCGGACAGGTCAAAATAATAAGCAAGCTTCTTCTTGCCCAGAGTTCGTTCGAGCCGTTTATCAAACCGGTCGAGATCAGTTATATTTCCCATTTTATTCTCTATATTCTCTATATCGAGAGCGATGGCGGTGTCCACATGGTCGCGAGCCTTACGCTCAGCCCTGAGCCTCGAGATGCTGACCTGGTTTGAATTAAGCAAATTTACATCTGGGAGATCGAGGTCAGCTGACGACCCATCTGCGGGTGTGAGCTGCCTCAAAAGGCGCACTGATTGTGAAACTTCATTCGCCTCCCTATTGATCGCTGCCACTAAATCCTGGGTAAATCTCTCTTGAGCGGAATCGGCGATCGCTTTGTTTGCGAGCGTCAGTGTTTCAAGCTGCATCATTTTTGTCTTCGAAATCGGACGTGGTTGCGCGTCCAATTTGATTGCCTTCTCCGCCGAACGGAACACACCCCTAAGCGAGGAGGTCTTCCCACTCGCCCGATCGCGGGCGATACGAATGGCAATTGCCTTGATCTTCTCTGAAAGAGCGTCGTCGACAGACTCAAACCCAACATCAAGAATTTCAGATACGAGAGGAAACTGCTCTCCAATTGCTCGCAGCAGGGGGACGTGGTCGGCAGAAACGGTGAGCTCCACCGTTTTACCAATGATGTCGGGGCCTGCGCGAGTTAGCCATGAAGGCAGGTCTCGATCCTGCTGTTCCGCTAGCCCGTCAGCCTCGGTTTGGATCTGATCGATTTCGCTCAGCGTCACTCCAGAAGGTGGGTTAACGCCTCGTAGCTCTGTGCGCTCTTTCACGAGTATACTGTCGACCGACTTCCGCATGGCGGAATGGTATTCCTTTCTGGGGTCTTTCCACGCGAGAATCTCCTTTGTGGTCATGCCGGGATGCCCGTTGGAATAGTATTCGGCCGGGACTGGATGCGAATAAATGCTGTTCTCGATTTTAATTGCATTCTTGGTCGAACGCGTGGAACTGCTATAAAGCTGTTTGCAGACTTCAACTCTGATGTGCGCCCCTAAGCTCAACTCTATCTTCCAGACAATGTCAGTGTAGTCAGATAAGGCCTTGGCGCGAATTCGAGTCAAACGCTCAACAGGGCCGTCCGTGGTGTTTCCTGCAACAAAACTAAATGCCGCGATGCCCACAAAGACCGCACAAGCAGTTTTCATACCGCTCTGCGAGCGACCGATCCAGAGCCACGTCCGCTTGCCCCACTTGCCTCTGCCTTTCTTTCGAATCACGGTAAAGTAGGCGAGGATCAACAACAGCATTAATCCGCTTGAAATCTCCTCCAGAATTTCCAGGATTCGCGCCAATTCGTTTAACTGCACACCCCAGTCTAGTGTGCCGTCCCGTTTAATTCTTTACAACGGCGCACTTTGTCGAGGATAACCTCTGCAGTGGCTTTCCAGACGAAGGTTTGGGGCTTCTGGTTCCAATTGGCCAGCCACTTGTAGATGGCATGCTCCAGTTCGGCGACGCTGTGAAAGGTTCCTCGACGCATCATGCGCTCGGTAATCAGTCCGAACCAGCGCTCGACCTGATTGAGCCAGGAGCTGCTGGTAGGGGTGAAATGGACGTGAAATCGGCGGCGCTTTGGGGGTCTGAGCCAACGCTGGACAGCCGCGCCCTTGTGGGTGCTGTAGTTGTCCACGATGAGGTGAATATCCAAGTCCTGCGGAACTTCCTTTTCCAGTTCGCCGAGGAAGCGCACGAACTCCCGGCCGCGATGGCGGGGCAGGCAGCGCCCCAGCACCTTTCCATTCAGGATATTGAAAGCCGCAAACAGCGTGGTGGTTCCATGCCGCTTGTAGTCGTGCGTCTGACGTTCCGGCAAGCCCGGTCGCAAAGGCAGGATGGGAGCGGTCCGATCCAACGCTTGGATTTGACTCTTCTCATCGACCGAAAGAACCAAAGCTCGGTCCGGTGGGTTGAGGTAAAGGCCCACGACGTCGCGCACCTTCTCCTCGAACTTAGGGTCGTTGGAAATCTTAAACTTTTCCACCCGATGCGGCTGCACGTCATAGCGCTGCCAGACGCGATGCACCCTCATGCGCGAAACCCGCAGGTGCCGAGCCAGTTCGCGCACGCTCCAGTGGGTGGCGCCGGGCGGCCGGGTCTTCAGCGTGGTGTCCAGGATCTTCTGCTCCAACTCTGCGGTCAGAACCCGTCGCGCCCTCTGGCGCTTGCGGGGCTGGCGGAGGACCTCGCAGCCCCCGCGGCAGAATGCCGCACGCGTGGCCAGAACCGTGGGTCGCGAGAGTCCGGTTCGCTGTGCGATCGAGTGATTGGAAATCCCCTGGCTGGCCAGCAAAATGACCTCACACTTGCGAGCTACCCGCTGAGGGGTGGTACCGGCCCGAGCCCAGGATTCCAACTGTCGCCTTTGGGCTTCGTCGATCATAAGAGCAGCGGCTTGTCTGAACATGCGCCGATTAGATCACAAAAGCGTCCTATTGTAAATAATTAAATGGGACAGGACACTAGGATGTGATCTGGAGGAAACTCACTCAGGCGAAAGGACAAAGCCCAGAGTCCTCCCGAAACGGCAGTTAGTATCAAGGCTACGCGCAGACCGCGGTGGATGAGGCCCGCCACCGGACTGGGTCGCCTGAACGCGGATTTCGCGCAGAAAAGTCCAAGAGACCAGCACGTTGCTGCTAGAAAGCAGAACCAAACTAACCTAACCTCGAACAGAGCCGCCACCGAAAGCGTGACGGCAACAAGAAGCCAGACGATGGCGACTCCACGAGCCCCCAGGTTATCTGGGACCTCCACGATGACAGCGGTTAGCGGGAACAAAACAAGGGAAAGGACAAGGAGACCGAATAACTGACGCAGAATGCCCAGAGAATCCCCAACCTCGAAGAAACAAACTACGACAAGACAGAATCCGAAGTAGATGATTATTAAGACTATTTGAAGGAGAACCTTTGCGGCTAATTCCCCGCCCGTTGCTCGTTCCTCTCGCCGTCGGTCCATAACGCACCTCAGTCTGCACTGAATGGCACGCGCTCAGTTGTCCTCTTTGGGGTACTGGCAGCAACGGCGCGTTATTCCGATATCGGAATAACGCACGCTTGCTGCCGGGACCCCAACTTGGCGGTATCCGCCAAGTGAGCACTTGTCACGATCGTGGCGGCACAAGCTACCCGACTCGTATCGTGTTTGGCGCGTGGAGCGCTTCTCTCAACCGACTGGAAAGGTTGCCAGGTGTACAGCTATGACGGCTTGCGCCCACTCACGGAAGTTCCGCAGGGCTTCGCTACAGAAGGGCGGAGCCTGCGGATAGCTCCTACAGGCTTGAATGAATGGCGGATTCCACTTCTTGTTCAGGGCAGAGACACCAAGGAACACACCCTTTCGATCCGCCAGGGTCTCAAACAGGGTCGAATCCAGTATCCTACGATAAAAGCTATAGTGAACCCAGGACTTCCTCCGAACGACGAGGCCGTCGAACCGCCAAACAGGAGCGAGGTAACTCCAAGCAGGGTCGATCCTCCAACCCGGAGTTCCCAAGACGCTGTTTTCATACTGGACGGAACTTTTTTGTCCCGTTAGATCAACGGGCGCCGATATAAGCCGTACTCGAATAACCACGTTCCCGGTTGGGCTCTCAGCGGTACACATTCCATCTGTGGACGCCACTCGCTCCCGTGCCGGAATAACAAACGTCGCTCCTGTGGGAGGGTTTTGGTAGACATCGTAGTTGAAGGCGGACACGATGGGTCCCGTCGCTGTAATAATCTGCTGCAGACCCACAGGATCGTCAGTAGCATGAAGGATCCTAACAAGAGCCAACCGGCGAATTCTTTTGAAACTGGCACCGCCACAAGAAACGTCAGGCCCATTTACCGCATCCGTCTCTGCTGCGAACAGGTGGACGCTGGAAGGTGGAACAGGACCGGTGATCGGATCCGGCGATGAAGCCAACAGAGCCAAGTCGGCGACTGGAAGACCCCAACTTACACCGACCGCACCGCTTTCCAGACCGCCATCAGCAATTGCCACGATCCGGCCGCCTCGGTCCAGAATGGGCGCTCCAGAATGGCCCGGAAGCAAATTCCCCTGAATGTCGGTAATTTTAATGTTAGGATCCGGAGAACCCAACGTTCTGAGTTCGTTGGTCACCGCTTGAGGCACAATGTCCCTAAGAAGCCGTCCCCCAAACCTGAGCTGAACCTCGGTGTTGTCCATCTTTGGGATCGCCAGCGGATAACCTAGTACCTCCAGATCTTCCGTGACAGCGGGGGTTGCGCTCGCTGCGTGCAGGAGAGCGGTTCCACGTATCGGAGCGCCAAGCTGAAGCAAGGCGAGGTCACTTTTGCGCAAAACCCGTGAGACCGATGCTTTCTGCGCTTGTTTGGCGCTCTCAGCGTAGATGGATATTGCCTGACATCCGTTAACCACGTGCAGAGCGGTGACGATCCACGTATCTCGATGCCATAAAAAACCTGTTGCAGAACGATCCTTTCCCGGACATTGATTAGCATCGACTCGGACTATGGCTTTCTTCAGCATGTCGAATTGCAGCAAGGTAAATTGCGACGTGGGCGCCAAGGGTGCCGCGGCCACGAGGGCCATTGATATGTAAAGGACGGCTAGCCTTTTTACTTGCATAGCAGGTCGCTCAAGGAAGAAGCGATTTTCTCTTGATCCTCGGGTGAGGCGAGGTCGATTGCTTTACCCAACTTAGCGAAGTCCCCGCCATGAGCCTGTAAGGATCGGACGTAGCTGGAAATATCTTCGTACTGATCTCGCCTTAGTACTGTGCACACATCTTGGGGAGATACAAAAAGAACGGGGGCTGTATCGCCAGCAATACTCTTACCCCCGTTTACCGCCAGGTTTCCGGAACCGTTCCCGGCACTTTTCTCCCTGAGGCCAAATGCCTTCAATAGAAGGATCGCGCGCACATCAGATTTCGACAAAGTACCGGAGGAACGCAATTCCTGCTCTTGAACTTTCAGCGAGGGAGCCAGAGCGTCGTGTGTGCGCAGCAGAATGCCTACCACCACAAACACAGAGCAAGCAAAACCGAACCCCAGAATCCGTAGCGCGCCATGGTGAAGACGCGAATCATCGCTTCCCTGACTAGAAGAACGCCCTCCGACGCCGAGAAGCCCTAGCAACCCTGCCGCAATCGCACCGAGCACGGTCGACACTATCGGTGTCGCTGAAAGGCCCATAATCAAGCCCAACAACATGCCGATACCTGCACCAGCGCCAAACTGCACTAGGTCGCGAAACCTCGCCATAAGCCACAACCAATTACCTAAATCGGTCGAAGGCGTGCCGCCGTCCTTACAGTGACATTGCTCGAGTGACCATAAGCCGCCTGTTGGTTCCTCCTCGTATTGAGGCAATTACGACGTTCAAACATTTTCGCCCCAACCAGTTTCTTGCGCATTCCTAAATGGCGCAGGACGAACAAAATTAACGAGGAGCCTGAGCAGCGGCCGCTACCAGTGGGGCAGACTCATTGGTGAACAAAGTCTTGCCATTCCAAGCGGCTCCGAAGATGGGCGGGTGGACCCCCGGCGTCACCCCCGCCAATGTGGCCATCACGCAGATTGGGAAGTTCTGATTGGAAGCTGCCTTAGTTTTGTGTATTGCGCCATCGATAGCGCGCGCAAGGTTCTGTCGCTTCTTCATGAATGTGGGGTCCGCCCCCGGATCGCCCTTTACGGCCTTCGCGAAGTAGACGATCGCATCCTTAAGCAGCGGCCCAACCTTTGCGATGGCGGGTGCCCACTCCGTGATGTCGTACCAATCGGAATAGAACGGCGGCAGGATCTGAGCTGGGTTCGCGTCCATTTTCGCCCACTCGCCATCGCTCCGCAAAGCTGCGATACGCTTCTGATCGGTGGGGTCCTGCGGGTCGAGCAGGCGCGCAAGAACGGTGCGGGCAATGTTCTTGAGTTCGTCAGAAGTTCGCGGCGTCAGAGCGTCTATGTCGCTGAAGAAAAACCGCATCACGTCGTCGTCTCCGTAATTGCACGACGCCACAAAAAGCGCATGGTGCAGGGCAGCACCGGCGGCGGGAAGGCCAGTCTTTATTGCATTTGGCATAACGCCAAGGACCTCGCCGGTGTTCAATTGTTTGAGTGCGTCCCGGTATCCCATCGAATCCTTGTAGAGCAGGAAGGCTTGGGTGGCGCCAAATGTGGCGTTCATCCTGGCTCGAGAACTCAAAGCCTTATACGCTGCGGTGGCCAGGAAACTCTCATAAAGGACGGCGCGGAGGCGGTCCGGATCTGCTGCGAGCGGAGTGGAGGCGGTGGTGATCAATGTGGCCGTTGCCGAATCGGTGATGACCACCGAAGCATCCTCCGGATTTGTGATCACCCGCATCGCCTTTACGAAATCATTTACGGAGCGATAATTGTAGAGTCCCAGAATGTTCACGGTAAGCCTGAACCTTGTTTCTACAGCATCGGTAATCACGTTTCGGATCTTTCGGGCATTCGGTAATCTGGTGACACCTGTCCAATCGCCGATGAGCACGCTATCTATCGCATCTTTTGTAGCTCGATCCATCGCGGAGACATCGATTTCGTATGCGATCGCAGCTGAATCCGACGGAGCAATTGACCACGCAGCTCTCAATGAAGTTGAGAGGCTGCGGTCAAGACTGTCATTCAAGACCTTTTGAATCTTGGCAGCGTCTTCAGGCCGCAGTTTACGGGTGACGTTGATGCCGGGAGCGACTGCCGTGAAGAACTCGCTGATCAAATCTGCGTTGCCTGAGTTGGCTGCCAATCCCGCCGCAGCTGTGAAAGAAACATCGAAGGTTTTGTCCCCTTTTTTGTACAGGCCGACCCGAAGTTTGCCCGGCGCGACGCGGCGGAAACGAACGGTGAACTCCGAGGTGACTCCGATATCACCGTTAAAGCTCACCTGTAGTGCCGGATTCACCGAAATGCTCGAGTTAAACGGCAAATCGGCATCCGCCAGACTTAATTGATTCACAGCGAGAGGCAGTGTCCAAGATCCTCCCACCTTTACGGTTCCGGCCACGTCGGACGTGTAGATGACACCTTGCGAAATCGAGAGCACATCCTGGGACGAATCTAGAACGTTAAATGTGTCGAGAACCTTTTCAATGGCCTGCTGCAATGTAGTGCGCGGGGTCTGGTCCGCAGGGATTAGTATATAAGTCGCGAAGCTAGGGGCAGTGGACGCTTCAAAACTAACGCCGAAACCATCCGGGAGCGGCGTCCCCAAAGTCGCGTCCAATAAGGTGTCGAGCTCGAACGCCACCCAGCACTCGTTCCCCTTGATCTCGATGGGGTCATAATCGTCGGTCCCGAAAAGCGGTGAATCGGATGTGCGGTAAACGGAGAGCGTGGAGTTTACGCTCGCTTTGACGTCGACGGTATTTCCCTCCAGCGGAATCGACGGCTTTTCGAAAACCGCTGCAAGCGCCGCGTCCTGAAAAGTCGGGTCGGTCACCGGTTTGGGCAAAGCTGAAACCACCTCGGCAGAGGCTGTAGTAAGGGAGGACAATTGGTTCTTGCTCGCTAGACTGGCATCGGAAACGTCAATTTGGGCGGAACCTGTAAGATCACTGATTGTTATCTGTGCCATTGCTTATCCCCTCCAGTTGCAGGAAATAAGGCTATCTATCTAGGAATCTGCACCAGCGCGCCGCGGAATTGCTTCCGATGGCTGGCTGGATTTACAGTTCTACGCGTCGTCAGCGCAAAGGATAAGCATCCTTTGGCTTTTGGCTTGGGATTTTAGATCTATCTGGCGATGAGGCCCCTCTCAACAGCGGGCTATGCTTCCACTCGAATCGCCCTCCCCAATCCGCAGTACGCACACTAACCCCCACTTAGACTGTCCTAGGAAGCCTAGAATAATTGCGATGTGCAGATTGTATATCACCTGCATGAATGCGGTGTCAAGAGGGATGTTTCCCAGTCGGCTAACAGCGGAAAAATTATAACCAAACTGCAATATGCTCCGTCCGGATCTGATTTGCCGACCCGCGAGGCACGAGCCAAATTCCCCCGGTATGTCTATAGTCCCACCCTCCCCGCGGCATTCTCCAGGAACAGCGAGCCCTCGCGGATGTACTTGCGCATGGTGGCAAGGGACTTGTGGCCGGTTTGGTTCATGATGGCGCGTTCGGGGACGCCGGCAGAGGCGGCGGCCGTCGCTAAACCCGCTCTTAACGAGTGGCCGGCGAAGTCGCCCTGGATGGCGTGTTTGGCGGTGAGCCGTTTCACTACCAGAGCCACGCCCATTGACGAGAGCCGCGATTCGAAAATCCTCCCATGCCGGTTGATCGTGCGGAACAGCGGGCCGGTGTCGGCTTTCAGAACCGCGAGCCAATCCTTCGCCGCCCGCACCGGGCAAGTGGCAGGCGTCGACCCATACGGAATTCCCACCTTTCTTCCCTCCCCTTCCGGATCGGTCTTTGAGCGTCTTAAATGCACCACCAGCCCGTCGTCGTTGAACTCGAGGTCCTGGATGTCGAGTCCGACGAGTTCGGAGCGGCGGAAGGCGCCCGCGAAACCGATCAACAACAGCGCTCGATCGCGCACATTAATCGGCCGCCGGGGATTCATCTGCGCCATGATGGTCCTTAAATGCTCCACCTGCACCTGCGACTTCCCTGGTTGCGCGGGGCAGTTGACGGGGCTGAGGCCTTTCATAACCTGGCGGACGAGGGGGGACTGGGTGGGGGTTTCGAAGCCGGCGGCCTGGTGGGCCTGGGAGATGGCGGAGATGCGGCGGGTCAATGTTGAGACCTTGGCGTGGTCCGCCAAGCCCGACAAATATAACGATACCGTCTCGGGGAGAGCGGGCAGGGCGACGCGGCCGTTGGACTGGCACCAATTATTAAAGTCCCGCCAGTCGGAGGCGTAGGCGCGGAGGGTATTGGGGGCGAGGGAGTGGCGGACGAACTCCTTGGCCTTTGCCGTGAACGTAGCTACAGACGTTTCGGGGGACTGGGAGCACGTAAGTTCTTTAGAATCGATTTTCACGGGAAAATTGTACCAAATCCGTCTGGGTTTCGATACGTTTCTATTATCGGAAACTAGAAATTATTACATTCCGCACAACTGCGCGGTAATATGATGAAGCGGAGAAATCCCTTCATGTCCCAGGATCCCCGTTGGCTCCATCGGGTTAACCACATCCTTGAAGAACTCGACAAGCATCCCGACATCGCTTCCTTGCCCTTCCTCACCCGCGCTTCCTTCGAAACCCTCTTCGGCCTCAAGCGCCGCCAGGCGATCTACCTGATGGAAAAAATGCACCGCTACCAGATCGGCAAAGAGTTCGTCGTCGACCGCCTCGCCCTCAAGGGCTGGCTCCGCAAGGCCGAGATCGGCGAGAAGGTGTGGTTGGTCAAGCGGCATTTTGTGTGTAAACGGAAGCCCATTGAGAGAGGGGATGAAAGCTCCAGCGATACTCCATGGTCTGGGCCAGATAAGCCCGGCAGCGATACGTGGAGATTTCTCCGCCCGTCACTTCCATGGCTCTTGTTCTTCGTTTGAATTCTTTGTTCAACCGCTCAATCGGGTTCGTCGTTCGCAAGACGGTCCAGTACGTGGCGTCGAACTGGAAGAACGTCAGCAACGAATCCAGATCCTTTACCACCCTCCCGACAGCGGAGGGAAACAGCTTCCCCCAGCGATCTTTCACCGCGAAGAAGGCCGTTCTCGCCGTCGATTCTTTGGTGCTCTCGGCACGGGTTTTCAATGTACGCTGCAGGGTGGCCGAAAGCCGAACCTTAGTGTTCGCCTTCCAGAACCTCTCTGATCTTCCGCATGAGCGCTTCCAAAGAGTATGGCTTCTGGAGAAAGTGTTCGCCCCGAGACGAAATCTGTTGAACGCCATCGCCGGCATATCCCGAAATAAACAGAACACGCAAGCCGGGCCGGAGTGCTCTTGCCCGCTCTGCCAACTCGGGTCCGCTGATGCCGGGCATCACGACATCGGTCAGCAGGAGGTCGACTGGCCCGCGACTTTCTTGAAGAGCGGTGATGGCCTCCGCGCCACCTGGCTCCTGCAGCAACCGGTAGCCGTGCTTTTGCAGGACTTCGCAGGTCAAGGTGCGAACCATGTCATCGTCTTCTACCACGAGGATAGTTTCGGGTCCAGAAAACTCGAAGCCGTTCACCTGCCGCTCCCCCGAAACGGGGAGCGCCTGCTCAACCAGCGGCAAGCAAACTGTGACTTGCGTTCCTTCCCCGGGCTCGCTGTTTACTTCGATAAAGCCACCGCTCTGGTTGACGATGCCGTAAACGCTCGGCAGGCCCAAGCCGGTTCCTTTTCCCTTTACTTTGGTGGTAAAGAATGGCTCAAAGATATGATTCTTGGTCTCCGGGTCAATTCCAGTTCCCGTATCGCTGACCTCGAGAGCCGCATAGGTGCTGCGCAGAACTTCATTACCCGGGACCGAAGGGTGTGCAGCAAACTGCCGCTTCAGCGTCTTGACAATCAGTTCGCCGCCAGTGGGCATTGCGTCCCGGGCGTTGGCCGCCAAGTTTAAGATTACTTGCTCGATCTGTCCGGGGTCGGCCTTTACAGGCAACGAAACAGGGAAAAGAGCGGTTTGCAGGCGCACATCTTCGCCAATCAACGGGCGCAGCATGGGACTGATACCGAGTACGATTTCGTTCAGGTCAATCACTTGCGGCTTCAGCACCTGCTGGCGGCTGAAGGCCAGCAGTTGGCGTGTGAGCCCCGAGGCGCGTTCGGCAGCTCGCTTGACGTGAGTTAAATGCAATCGGTGGGTTGCACTGGCAGTATTTGAAGACTGCAAGACAAGTTCGGTATAACCGCTGATGATGGTCAGCAAGTTGTTGAAGTCGTGAGCAATCCCTCCGGCTAGCCTGCCGACAGCTTCCATCTTCTGTGCTTGGCGAAGCTGTTCTTCCAGGCGCAGCCTAGCTGTCATGTCGACCAGTGCGCCAATCACCCTGACGCCGTGCCCGGACTCGTCGTAAATGATTTGGGCGCGGCTGGAGGCGCGCGCATAGGTGCCGTCGGCGCGGCGATAGCCGTATTCCGTTGACCAGAACTTGCTACCTGTTTTAAGCGCCTCTATTAACTCCGCCTGGATGCGGCCACGATCCTCAGGGTGAATACGGTCATGCCACCAACCGACGTTTGGTTCAACCTCTTCTGGCAAAACCCCGAGGAGCTTATGGATTCCCTCGCCCCAGTGCAATTCATCTGTGCTCAGGTCCCATTCCCAAAGCGCGTCATTCGTAACGCGGGCAACAATCTTGAAACGCTCTTCGCTTCGGGATCGCGCTTCTTCTGCCGCTTTTTGTTCCCGGCGCATCTTCACTTCGCGCAGGGCTCGCCTTACCGCCGGGGCAAGCCGGGAGAGGTTGTTCTTAAGAACAAAATCCGTGGCTCCGCGCTTAAGCGTCTCAATGGCGAGATCTTCACCCAGATAACCGGTGACAAATATGAATGGAATGTCGGGGCAAACCGTCTGATGAATTTCCAAAGCGCTGTCGCCGCTGAACATCGCCAGGGCGTGATCGGCTAGGATCAGGTCAAAGGCTTCATGGTGCAAAGCGGCGCGGAACTGCTCTTCATTGTTGACCAGAGAAATATTGCACTCGACGCCCTCGGCTTGCAATTCGGTCTTTACAAGTTCGGCATCAACCAGGCTGTCCTCGAGATGAAGAACACGCACGCGCCACCTCTGTCGATCCCCTGCCCCAGTTGCCTGCCATCCGGTTGCTAACGCTTTATTCACATCAAGTGATCGCTGGCAAGGCAGCCGGAAACAACCTCTGCGCAGCGGGCGCAGTATTCAATCTATCATGGTGAACCGCGCCCCCGGCTGGGCGGAGGCTCATTTACTACCGCCCAGAATCGGCCGACCTCTGCGACGGAGTCGGCGAAGGAATGGAAGCCAATTGGCTTTACCACATAAGTGTTGGCGCCGTGTTCATACCTCTTCAGCACGCCCGCCTCTTCCTTGGAGGATTTAAGCATTACCACCGGGATAAGCCGCAAAGCGAGGTCTGTTTCGATTTCGTGCAAAATTTCGAAACCGTCGACCTTCGGCAGCTCGAGGTCAAGCAGCAAAACAACCGGATTACCATTGACTCGGCGCGCGAACGCGCACCGCCGCAGCATATAATCCTCAGCATCCGAGCCATCGCGCGCTACGTCCAATTGGTTGGCCACGTGAAATTCCTCCAGCGCCGAGAGGGTCAACTCCAGGTCATTCATGCTGTCTTCTGCAGGAAAGATGCACCTAAATGATCGGTCACGGCGATCCCGGTGCTCCTTCCAAGATGAAATAAAATGTGGCCCCGTGGTTCAAAACTCCCTCCGCCCAGACCCTGCCGCCATGACGCTGCACTATGCGCTGCACCTTGGCCAATCCGATCCCCGTCCCCTCATATTCCTCGGCTCGGTGAAGACGTTGGAACACCCCAAAGAGTTTGTCCACGTAACGCATGTCAAATCCCACGCCATTATCCCGGACAAAAAATACCCCTTGTCCGGCGTCGCCAGTTGAATACCCTATCTCGATGTGCGTTTCAGTTCGCAGACGGGTGTACTTCAGGGCGTTCGAAATCAGGTCCTTAACTACAAGCCACAGCATGGAGGGGTCGCCTTGCACCCCAGGCAGGGGGCCGATCGTCCAACGCACGCTTCTCTGGCCAATATCCTGTTCCATGGACTGGATGACCCCATGAACAAGGCTTGCCATATCTACCCTGCACTTCCGCATCTCACTCCGGCCCACGCGCGAAAAACCTAGAAGCTCGTCGATCATCTGACCCATCTTTCTTGTGGCTTCCCCAATGATTTGCAGAAAGCGTTTCCCTTTTTCGTCCAGCGTTTCGCGGGCGTGTGATTCCAACATGCTTACAAAACCTTGCACGTGGCGCAGAGGGGTCCGGAGATCGTGGGATACCGAATAAGAAAAGGACTCCAATTCCCTGTTGAGAGTTTCAAGCTGCCAGGTGCGCTCGCGCACACGGCTCTCCAACTCCTCGTTCAGCCTTCTGACCTCTTCCTGTGAGCGATGGCTTTCAGTAACGTCTCTTGCCACTACGAGCAGGGCGGCGCGCCCGCTCCAGTCCAGCGCGTGGGAGCTGACATCCATCCAAATGACCTCGCCACTCTTGCGGATATGACGCCAGACACCTGAATGCCGCTGCGCCGACTGCGGTGTGTTAAGCATCTCAAGCAAGGCTGGGACCTCCTCGGCGGGGCGGATATCTGCAATGGTCATCCGCAAGAATTCCTGGCGAGGAAAACCAAAGTAGGCCGTGGCAGCGTCATTCACTTCGAGGAATCGGAGTGTCTCAGGATCATACACCCACATCGGCAGAGGGTTGTTGGCAAACAGAAACCGGAACCGTTCACTCGTCTGATGTTCGGCTTCCTGGGCCTGCTGGCGTCTTGCCAGCTCGCGCCTCAGATCGTCATTGGCCTTAAGAAGCTCGGCCGAGCGCTCCGCAAGCCTTCGCTCAAGTGATGTATTCAGACTTCGCAGCTCCTCCTCCGCGAACTTCCCGGCAGTGATATCCCGGGAAATCCCAAAGGTTCCTACAACCCTCCCGCTATCGTCGTAAAGAGGCGCTTTTGTGACGAACGCCCAGGTGATTCTGCCATCTTCCCAGACTTCCTTCTCTTCCTTGCCCGCGATCAATTGGCCGGTCCTTAAGATCTCTTGATCGCTATCGAGGGCTGCCTGGGCGCGTTCGGACGGATAGAAATCGAATTCTGTCTTCCCTATTGCTTCCCGGGGATCGGTCAGTCCAAGTCGACGAGCTAAAGCTTTATTCACCCGAGTAAAACGCAAACTACTGTCCTTGAAGTAGACGCAGTCCGGTACCGTGTCCACAAGAGTATTCCGCAGGCCCCGTTCAGTGCGCAGTTCCTCTTTCGCCTCTCTGCGCACAGTCATGTCGCGTGTAACCTTGCCAAAGCCGCGAATCCGCTTTGGGCTTTCCCAGAGCGCGGAGATAACTACGTTAGCCCAGTATCGAGAACCATCTTTACATATCCTCCATCCCTCGTGTTCAACCTGACCCGTAGCGATCGCTTGCTCCAACAGCGTTTCCGGCCTGCCGAGGCGGACATCCTCGAAGGGGTAAAGGCAAGAGAAATGTTTGCCGATGATTTCCTGCGTCGTGTACCCATAAATGCGCTCGGCTCCTTTATTCCACGAGGCAACATAGCCTTTCGGGTCGATTAGGAAAATGGCGTATTCGCTGACGCTGGAGAGGACCAGATCCGGCAACTCACGCGGGTCGTGCTGGAGAGTCGTTCCCGTTCTCGGGTCTGTTTTAACGGGCTGGGGGACCTTTGTCGTCATCGATCTGTTCATGAGAGAGACAGCACCCTGAGCGGAGACTGGTTTAAGTTTCTTGCGGTCTTTGGACATAAGAAGTCACCCGGTCAAAAATCTAACGCCCTGTGGAAAATACGCAGGCACTCTATGCAGATTGCCGACCGGACTCACTCGTAAGGCCTTCAACATCCGAAGGGGCAAGTCGAGCAAAAAGAGGAGGGAATCTCGCCGGGCCTTGGTGTTCTTCGACCGGGGCTCACAATCCACCCCTGCAGGTAATCACAATCGGCTTACGGAGGCCTTGGCATTGCAGTATGGATTCTGGAAGTGCCACCTGACGTATTTAGAAAACTGATAACTACGGCGTTATTATACCATATTACTAAACGCTGGTGCACGTATCAAAGTGAAATCGCCCAAAAAAAGAAACTAGTTAAATCTGCACAAATGTTCGTGAAGTCCCGTAGAGCTCTATGTAACGTGATGATTCTACGAGACATAATGCGGTTATTTAATTTCCAATGTATGACCCTTTCTAGTACTACTGTGTTATAACAAATGATATCCTCATTTCATGAGCGCCAACTTGATGGCGCCAGGTGCACAACAGAAACGCCTTGCGGCTTATCTCAACGGCCTGGCGCAAGCCGCGGGGCACGCAGACCGGGAGGAGCCGCTGAAGGCCTATTGCACCGGCTTGCTGCTGCCCGGCGAGCGAAAGAGTGTGGAACCGATGGCGGCCCGTCTGTCGCCCTCGAACGTGCGGCGGACTCACCAGTCGCTGCACCACTTGGTGGCCGATGCCCCCTGGAGCGACGAGGCGGTGCTGCGGCGGGTTCGGGAATACGCCCTGGCCGCGATGACGGCGAAGGGGCCGGTGGTCGCCTGGGTGGTGGACGACACCGGGTTGGTGAAGAAAGGCACGCACTCGGTGGGCGTGGCGCGACAATATTGCGGGCAAGTGGGCAAGCAGGAGAACTGCCGGGTGGCGGTGAGTTTGTCGGTGACGACCGAGGCGGCCAGTCTGCCGGTGGCGTGGCGGCTCTATTTGCCGGAAAGTTGGGCCGAGGGCCAGGAGCGGCGCGAGACGGCGGGCGTGCCGGAGGCAATTCGCTTCGAGACCAAACCGGCCATCGCGCTGGGGCAGATTCGCTGGGCGATGGGAGAGGGCATCCCCCGGGCGCCGATCGTAGGCGATGCAGGGTATGGCAATGAGACTGGGTTTCGCGAAGCCCTCACCGCGCTGGATCTGCCCTACGTGCTGGGCGTGAACCCCGCCACGACGGTTTGGAAGCCGGGTGAAAGGCCCTTGCCGAAGAAGCCGTGGAGCGGAAGAGGCCAGCCTCCAAAGCGCTTGCGGCGGGATGGGGATCATCGGCCGGTTTCCGTCCTCTCACTGGCTCAAGGATTGCCGGAAAGGGCATGGAAAAACATCGCTTGGCGGGAGGGCGTGAAACGTCCGCTCCGTTCGCGGTTTGCTTTGCTCCGTGTCCGTCCGGCTCATCGGGATGAAAAGCGCACCGAGCCGCGTCCGGAAGAATGGCTGCTCATCGAGTGGCCGAAAGGAGAAACCGAGCCCACGAAGTATTGGTTGTCCACCTTGCCGGTAGAGACAAAAATCCGGGACCTGGTCCGGCTGGCCAAGCACCGTTGGATCATCGAGCGCGACTACGAAGAATTGAAGCAGGAATTGGGGCTGGGCCATTTCGAGGGCCGGGGCTGGCGTGGGTTTCATCATCATGCGACCTTGTGCATCGCGGCCTATGGGTTCCTGGTGGCGGAGCGGAGCCGTTTTTCCCCCTCCGCCCGCGCCGGTCAACTGCAATTATCCTTCGCCGAAGCCCCGCCGGATTTTCGGCCGCGGGGTGCTGCCGGTTCGTACGGCACGGCATCATCCCTGGTCAATCGCTACGCTGCGCAGGACCATCGCGCAGATTTTACTGCGGCGGCTTAAGGGTTGCCCCTATTGCGGGACACCATTTTTATACCACAGTAGTACTATTTGCGAGCGCGATTCAATTGACGACCACGGGCGCCGCACCAAGCAGGTGCATGACGAACATCACGATTGGATTTCGATTCGCCGTGGCCGCTGTCCGGACTGCAAGAAAACCTTTACCTTCCCCCCGGCTCTCTCGCTTCCTTACACGCACTACAGCCTGGTAGCGCGCTCCCATGCTTTGCAGCGACGCTTCGAAGAGCATGCGCAACTGGCAGGCTCTTGGGCCGGAGACCGGATCATCATTGCCGGCGAGTATGGCGACAAGCTGCCCGGCGAAACGGAAAACCTCTATTACATTGCCCAACACAGTTTCGAGGACATCTCTGCCCCGATGCGGAACTCATTTGCTGTGACCGCTGGCTGAAGAAACGCTTTGCCGAGCAATTCAAGAGGGCCGTATCGCCCACGCGCATTGCTTGACCTGCCCGGTTCGGCAGCCCGTTGCTCGCATTGGGCGCTGGCCGCCGCATCCGGCTCTTTCATTCAACACAATTCAAATCTCAATCGAAAAGGAGAAAAGACGTCATGAGCAGCATAGCAGTGGGAGCGTCAACGAAAGAGAACGAGAATACCTTGGTTCAGGAAATCCCTCTCGACCGCATCCAACCCTCCGCCGCCAACGCCACGCCCAGGACCGATCTTCGAGATCAGTATCATCGGCCACCCATTTCCATTCTTCCGGGGGAGAGCTTGATGGGCTGCTCGCGATGGAGCGCAGCAAGGACGTTGGCCACGCGCTCGGATTTGCCCTCCGGCGTGAACCGTTGTTTGATCAGCACTTCCAGCTTGGCCGTGTTTTGCTCGCTGACGTTCTCTGCCATAACAGGATTATTCTAGATCAATTTAGGCCAATCTCCAAAACGCGCAATTTTCGTCGCTGTGCCGCTGACCTTCCGCTGTTGCGTTTTACATCGTCGCCTCTCGGCATTCAAGCTGGCAGAAGACATGGTACGCTTTTCCGAGGCGCACCATCTGGAAACCCATCATACGTTTTCCCGTCGAGCAGGCGGCCAGCCGCTGCTTTCCGTAATCCGCCCCACTGCTTGAAGAAGAACGGCACTCCCGCCTTCCGGCACTGATCGCGAATTTGGACCACCCATTCGCGCAGAATGGGTCTGGCCCCTGGTCCGCTTTCGCCCCCCACAATCACCCAGGAAATTCCATCCAGGCTGATCGCCCCTAGCGATTCGAGCAGCGGTTCAATCGAAAGAAAGCGCACCGGAACACAGGCTTCGCGAAGCTGCTCGATTCGCGGCAGACCACACCTCTTGTTTTCAACGCTGACGCCCCACCAAATATTTGAATATTCAGCGGCGAAGGCGAGAGCACCGTTTAGAAGCCGCTTCATTCGTTCTGCACGCTTTGTAAGCACCTGGTACGTGTGCCAGCGGGCTTGTATCATCACTTTTGCGACCTCCACAATGTAGCTGACCGGCACGGCATCGTGGAAGAGATCGCTCATGGAATTCACGAAAATCATTTTCGGTTTTTTCCAATTGAAAGGCTCGAAGAGCTTTTCTGGGACGAGACGAAGATCAAAGCCTTGTTCGTAGGGGTGTCCCTTGACGCCGCGAAACCTTTCTGCGAACGCCTCAGCGTAGCAGTGCGCGCAGCCGGGGCTAACCTTTGTGCAGCCCCGTACAGGGTTCCACGTAGCGTCCGTCCATTCGATTTTTGACTGTACGCTCATTGGCCTCCCAAGGGTTCAAAGCTCCCAGCCCAAACGGAGCAGGCTCAAGGAAACTTTACAATGTCCTGGCCCTTCAATCCTCTCTTTTTTGAAGTCACGGAGGTTATGCTAACGATCTCCCGCGATCTCAGTCCTTGGATTACTTCGCGGTAATGCTTTTCAAGAAATGGCAGCTTCCACGTCCGCTCAAGGATATCGTCAAATGCCACCTTCTGTCCGGCGAATTCCTTAAGAAGAATCTTCTCCAGTTCTTTAACCCTCGGTGTTTTCGAAATCAAGACCCCTTGCGATTCCGCAGAAAAGTCAAAGGTCCCGTCCTCGTTTCCAAGCCGCCACATCACATTCTTCATTAGCCGCACAGCTTTTGGATGATTACTCACATGAAGCAGGTAGTATTTGGTTCGGTTGCCAGGGACTTTGTCTTCTGGATCAAAGCCAATCCTGAAAGGGAAAACAAACTTTCCCTTCAACTGGGAACAAAAGAAATTTAGAAAGCTTTCCTCCCGCCGCTTTCCATTTTCACTCATGAAGCTCTGGGTCCGCCACGAAGGATCGCCAAACAATTCGTCCACGTGGTGCTGCACCAAGGAATTTCCCAAGTCCATATTGATGCGGTACCACATCATGTTGATTAGGGCTTCTGTTCGGGGCCGATCAAGAACCTGATTGATCAGCGGAATCGAGAGCGGGTGACCATAAGGGTCGATCATGAAAAACGAGGGCGCCAAGCTATTGGCCTGGCCCAAGATTTCCTGCACGAGGGTTTTGCTGTTGCCGCGGACGACGTGCACCTGCAGCCCATCAGGGTAGGGCTGAAACTGGCCCAGGCACTTTTCCAACGCCTCTGCTTCGTTTGGATCTTTTTCAATCAAGACAACCGTCATCTGCCGGCCGCGCTCTATTTCAACGTAACGGATTCCGGCACGCACTGCAACCAGGGGCGAGCCATCAACTCGCTCTCCGAGAAACTCATATTCTCCCCGCCCGGCGTAGCAATCGAAGTAGCACAAACGCTGATTCGACACCCCAAGGATCCGCGCCCAGGCGGGCAAGTAGCCGTGAAGGATCTGATGCTTGACGCGAGAAACCCGCTTGATATGAGGGGGCGTTTCCGCCGGTTCTATTTTTCCAGCATCCGCCCCTTCTGGGCCATCTGAATCCATCGCGCAGCCTTTCGCTATTCATTCGCCACCCTCACTCTATTACGCCATCAGGCCAGCGTCAATCACCAACTATCAAAGCCTGCTGGCAGGTCCGCTAACAGTAGGGGGCAGGCCTTGTCCCTAGGGCTAGCCGAACGTTGACTCATGCTTCCTCCCCAGTTGCCCCCAGTCTATGCGCAATCCCGTTTCTGTGGTAAGTAATATAGGCTTACGATGACCACTTCCTATCACGCCAAATACTTCGCGCACGAGCTTACCCGCAATCGGCCCTCTGCAGATGTTGACCGTCTCTCGATGGCGCTGTTTAACGCGTGTGTGGATCTGAATCCCCACCAAATTGAGGCTGCCCTATTCGCGTTGAAATCGCCTTTAAGCAAAGGTGTTTTGTTGGCGGATGAAGTTGGTCTCGGCAAAACCATTGAAGCAGGACTCGTGCTTTGTCAGTACTGGGCTGAGCGGAGGCGGCGTTTGCTGGTCATTTGCCCAGCTTCTATTCGGAAGCAGTGGAGTCTGGAACTGGAGGAGAAATTTAATCTTCCGACGCTCGTGTTGGATTCACCCACTCTGAGGGGGCTTCAGGGGGAGGGTGTCGCGAAGCCGCTCTTTGCGGACACGATCATCATTACCTCAATGCACTTTGCAAGCGCGATGCAGGGTTCCGTTCGCAGCGTTCCCTGGGACTTGGTAGTGATCGATGAGGCCCACAAGCTCCGCAACGCTTATCGGACAAGCAACCGGCTTGGGCAGCAGCTACGAGAAGCGTTGGAAGATCGCCGCAAGCTTCTGTTGACCGCCACTCCACTTCAAAACTCCTTGCTTGAGCTCTACGGCCTCAGCACGCTTATCGATAGCCGGATTTTCGGCGAAGTTCAAGCTTTTCGCTCGCAGTATATGAACCAAAGTGGTGACCTGGATGATTTGCGTGCCAGGGTCCAGTATTTCTGCAAGCGGACTCTCCGCAATCAAGTTGCCGAATATATCCAGTATACGGAACGCCGCGCCATGACCATTCCTTTCCACCCCGGCGATGAAGAGCAGCGCTTGTACGAGGCCATTTCGCAGTTTCTGCTGCGGAATGACACTTACTCCATCCCGTCCCGCCAGCGGGAGATGACAACCCTGATCCTTCGCAAACTACTGGCCTCTTCGTCCTATGCAATTGCGGGAACGCTGGACACGCTGAAGGCTCGCTTGCTCAAGCTGAAGGAAGGATTGCCAGCCGGGGATGACCTTGCCGAGCAGTTTGTCCTCAGCGAGGAGATGGAAGAGGACTATATCGAGGAAGCGAACGGCGGCTTAGCGTCTGAACAGGCGGACGCTCCGGCGACGCAGCCGGAAAAGCCGCAGGTTGACCGGCAAAAGCTCGAAGCCGAGATTGCCGAACTTGACCGCTACGGTGCCTGGGCGCGCAGCATCGGCACTGACACCAAGTCAAAGGCGCTCACCAAAGCCCTGGAAATCGGCTTCTCTGAAATGGCCAAGATGGGCGCAAACCGGAAGGCCCTCATCTTCACGGAATCCCGGCGCACTCAGCAGTACTTGAAATTCTTCCTTGAAGCCAACGGCTATTCGGGCCAGATCGTGCTATTCAGCGGATCGAATTCCGATCCAGAGTCCCAGGCAATCTACCAGGGCTGGCTGGAGGCCAACCGCCACACGGGACGGTCCACCGGCTCCAAGACGATTGATATCCGTACTGCCCTGATCGAGCACTTCCGGGACCATGCTACGCTGATGATCGCCACTGAGGCCGGCGCCGAAGGCATCAACCTTCAATTCTGCTCCTTGGTCATCAACTACGATCTTCCCTGGAATCCCCAGCGCATTGAGCAGCGAATTGGCCGGTGCCATCGCTACGGCCAGAAACACGACGTGGTAGTAATCAACTTCCTGAATGAACGCAACGCCGCAGACCGCCGTGTGTTGGAATTGCTTGCGGAAAAATTTAGCCTGTTCAGCGGTGTCTTCGGCGCTTCGGATGAGGTGCTGGGCGCCATCGAGTCAGGCGTGGATTTCGAAAAGCGGATATTGGAAATCTATCAGCAGTGTCGCACGCCGGATGAGATTGACGCCGCGTTCCGCAAGTTGCAGGAGGAGCTCGAGGCCAGCATCCAGGCCCGCATTGAAGCCACCCGTCGCGTCTTGTTGGAACATTTTGACGAGGACGTGCACGCACGCCTGCGTGTGCAAATGGATTTTGCTCGCGAACAGCTTGACCATGTGGGCCGCCTGTTTTGGGCGATCACCAAGTTTATCCTTAAAGACCGCGCCACTTTTAGCGATCACGAGCTCAGCTTTCTCCTTCACACCCCTCCCGCGCCCCGGTTTTCACCAGGAACCTATCGCCTGATTTCCAAGACGCAGCCCAACGTCGCGGGCGAATTCCTTTACCGCCTGTCGCATCCGATCGGCGAGCACGTTATCGAAACCTCCAGGCATTGCCAGACGCCTGTGGCGTGCGTGACTTTCGATGCCAGCGGCCACCCGGCGCGAATAGCGGCCGTTGAGGCTTTGCGAGGCCGCAGTGGCTGGCTCCTGCTGCAAAAGTTTGTGATTGCTTCCTTCAAACGCGAGGAATATCTTCTATTTTCAGCGATCGATGAAGCCGGCCATTCGCTCGACCAGGAAACCTGCGAAAAACTATTTCGTTGCGGGGCATCGGTAAGCACGATAGAAGGCTTGCCCGCCGCCATCCAGCCGCGCCTCTCGTCAGAGGCCCAGCGCCACGCCGAAGCCACGATTGCGCGTTCACTTGAGGTGAACAGCCTGTTTTTCCTTCAGGAGCGCGAGCGGCTGGAGCGCTGGGCGGAGGATATGGTGGCGGCCGTGGAGAAGGAGCTGCACGATACGAAAGCGCAGATAAAAGCGATGAACCGCCGGGCGCGGCTTGCAACAACGCTGGAAGATCAGCATACGCTCCAAGAGAAGATTCGGGAGCTCGAAAAGCAGATGCGCCGCCAGCGCCAGCGCATCTTCGACGTGGAGGATGAAATCATGGCGAAGCGCGACCAGCTCATCACCGCGCTTGAAAAGCGCCTGAGCCAGCGCACTTCTACGGAGCATCTGTTCACCATCCGCTGGGCGGTGCACTAGATTTGGGAATTTGAGGGTCTCGAAGATGCCGGAAACGAATCTGCACAAATTTAAGAAGTTGCTGGCTGAACTTTTCCTGTTCGACCAGGCCGATCTGGACTTCGGCATTTACCGCATCATGAATGTAAAACGGGAGGAAATCACCCGCTTTCTTGAAAACGATCTTTTGCCACAAGTCCGAGAGGCTCTGGGTGAACTGGAGCAGGCAGATCACGCTGTAATCGAGGCCGAGCTAGCCAAAGCTATTGAGCAGGCCAAGGCGCTCGGCGCAGATCCGGAATCCCTGCCCAAGGTCAAGGAGCTGCGCCAGCAGCTCGCGCAGACGGCCGATATCGAAGCCTTGGAAAGTGAAGTCTTCTCCGACCTTTATAACTTCTTCCGCCGCTACTACAACGAGGGTGATTTCATCTCCCTGCGCCGTTACAAAGAAGACGTGTATGCCATCCCTTACGAAGGCGAAGAGGTAAAGCTTCACTGGGCCAACGCCGACCAGTACTACATCAAGAGCGCGGAATACTTTCGCGACTACACTTTCAGGTTGCCAGACGGCCGCCGCGTGCATTTCAAGATCGCTGAAGCGGATAGCGAGCAGCACAACAACAAGCCGAGCAATGGACAGGAGCGCCGGTTCATTCTTCGCGAGCAAGAGTTCATCATCGTTGAACCGGCCGAACTCGTGATCCGCATGGAATACCGGCCTGATCCAGTGAATCACAAGCAGGCAGATCTAAATGCCGACGCCGCCCGGCGTATTCTGAACGCGGAGCAAGCCCGCCACTGGCTCGCTCAACTCGCCACGAAAGCCCCCACGCAAAAGAATCTCAACCGCACCCTGCTTGATAAGCATCTCGCGGATTACACGGCGCGGAATACCTTCGACTACTTCATTCACAAAGATTTGGGTGGTTTCCTGCGTCGCGAGCTCGATGTCTATATCAAGAATGAAGTGATGCACCTCGACGACATCGAATCGGAATCTGCACCGCGCGTCGAGAAGTACCTGGCGCGCGTCCGGGCTATCCGCCGCATCGCTCACAAGATCATTGACTTCCTGGCCCAGTTTGAGAATTTCCAGAAGAAGCTCTGGCTCAAGAAGAAGTTTGTCGTCGAAACCAACTACTGTGTCACGCTTGACCGCATATCGGAGGAGTTGTACCCGGAGATTGCTGTTAATGCCGCTCAGCGCGAGGAATGGGTACTGCTATTGGGGATTGATAGGATCGAAAAAGACCTCGCACGGCCGGGCTACTCGGTGCCCCTGACGGTAGAGTTCCTCAAGGCGCATCCAACGATGGTTGTAGACACGCGCCATTTTTCGCCTCATTTTGCCGCGCGGCTGCTTGCTGCGATTCCCGATCTCGACGAAATGACCGACGGCGTGCTCATCCATGGTGAAAATTTCCAGGCACTTAATTTGGTTCGCGACCTCTATTACGACCGAATCAAATGCATCTACATAGATCCCCCTTACAACACTGATGCGGGACCCATCCTTTACAAAAACGAATACAGGAGCTCCTCCTGGATTTCGCTAATGGAAAATCGGTTGACTGTTGCGACGGAATTACTTTCGGACGCCGGAGTCATCTGCGTCACAGTCGACGATTACCAGGTCCACGAGCTCGCGATGCTTTTAGATCATGTATTTGGCCGCGAAAATCAGCTCGGCACCGCAGTTATTCGGAACAATCCCTCCGGCCGTTCCACGGTAAAAGGCTTTTCCGTTTGCCACGAATATGCGTTCTTTTACAGAAGGACCGAAGGAGCTACCCTTTCACGGCTACCCAGATCCGAGCACCAGTTGGAACGCTTTACTGTCGAGAATGGAATACACGTCGATTGGAGAAATTTCAGAAAGGACGGCGGCGCAGTGACGCACCGGTCCGAACGGCCCAAACAATACTACCCAATCTATGTGAGAATGACCGATGAGCGCCTTCGCATTCCGCCGCTAACCTGGGACAGGGACCGGAGGGCATGGGACGCGCTGCAGGAGCCGCAACCTGGAGAGGAGGTTATCTGGCCCATCGATGAAAACGGTAAGGAGCGGGTTTGGAGCCTCAATCATACCTCAGCGGCTAAGCATCTCGGTGACTTGCAGGTAAAGATTTCCTCCGGCTCCAAGATCCAGATACTGCGCAGGCATATACCTTCCGAAGGCGTATTGCCAAGGTCATGGTGGGACAAGAACACGTACGCTGCACGCGAACACGGTAGTGCTGCGTTAACCGCCCTGTTCGGGGGGACATCCGTGTTCTCGTTTGCGAAATCGCCATTCGCTGTCCAAGACTGCATTTGGATTTCAGGCCTAGACACAGAATCGGACGAGTGTGTAATGGACTTCTTCGCAGGCTCCGGCACCACGGGGCACGCGGTGGTCAATCTCAATCGCGAGGATGGCGGCCGGCGGAAGTTCATCTTGGCAGAGGTGGAAGAGTACTTCAACGCAGTCCTCCTTCCCCGAATCAAGAAGGTCATTTTCACGCCTGAGTGGAAGGAGGGTAAACCGGAGCGCATGGCCACTGAGGAGGAGGCGGAAAGAAGTCCGCGCGTGATGAAGGTCTTGCGTCTCGAATCTTACGAAGACGCGCTCAGCAACCTGGAATTAAAGCGAACGCGCGAGCAGGGCGAACTTCTGGAGCGCCAGGCACTACTGCGCGAGGATTACGTGCTCCACTACATGCTGGACGTGGAAAGCCAAGACAGCGCTTCGCTGCTTGACCTGGAGCGCTTTGAGGATCCTTTCAATTACAAACTGAATATTGGCACGGGAACGGCGGGTGAAACACGACCGGTGAATGTGGACCTAGTCGAAACCTTCAACTGGCTGCTGGGCCTGCGCGTGAAACACCTGGACACGATCCGAGGCTTCCGCGTCGTCCAGGGAAGGAACCCGGCCGGAGAAAAGGTTTTGGTGATCTGGCGCGACACCCGGGAGAAATCCAACGTGCAACTGGATGAATTTTTCCTCAAGCAGGGGTATAACACCCGCGACATGGAATTCGACCTGATCTACGTCAATGGCGACAACAACCTGGAAAACCTGAAGCGCACGGACGAAACCTGGAAGGTCCGCCTGATTGAGGAAGAATTCAAACGTCTGATGTTTGACGTTGAAGACGTTTAGAGGAAAATCGTCCATGCCAGAAGTTGCCGCCCGCGCCCGAAACCGCCGCAACGCCCAGCCCGCGCCGCCCTTTGAAAGGCGGTTGGTGCTTAACCAGTGGATGCTCCACCTGTTTGAGCTAGACACCTTTGAGAAGCTGGCCGATACACTGAAAGACCCGTCCTACGAAGGGTTTGACGAGGAGAATATCTCGCGCTTTTGTCAGGTTCTGAAACTCCGCATGTTCGAGCGGCATGAGCTCTCCGCCGATGTGCTGCTGGGTTATGACCAGAATATTGTCCGGCACTGGCGCAAAATCACCGAAAGGCGCAACCGGCAGGAACGTCCCCTCTTCCCCAAGTATTTTCAGTATCTGGCAATGCTTTTCACGGAAATCTATCTGGACCGGTACTTCCGTGACGCTGCCGGGCTGCTTGCGTGCCTCAACGCGTATCTCGTCGAATTCAATGCCGGGTTACCGGCAAGCATCCAGCTCAAGTTCTACGAACCGGACGAACTGAACAAGCTGGCCTTTTGGCAAGCCACCGGCTCGGGCAAGACACTCCAGATGCACGTAAACATTCTTCAGTACCAGCACTACCTCGCGCTCCACGGGCGCGAGCGAGAGCTAAATCGCATCATCCTGCTGACTCCGAACGAAGGCTTGTCCCAACAGCACCTGCGTGAGTTTGAACTTTCAGGCATGCAGCCTGCACTTTTCTCTAAAGAGGGGCGCGGGCTTTTTGCCGGGCGGTCGGTGGAGATCATTGACGTCCACAAACTGAAAGAAGAAATGGGAGAAAAGACGGTTGCCATTGACGCCTTTGAGAGCAACAACCTGGTGCTGGTGGACGAAGGCCATCGCGGAGCTTCAGGCTCTGAGTGGATGGACAAACGAAACCGGCTCTGCGAAAAAGGATTTTCCTTCGAGTACTCGGCCACGTTCGGCCAGGCGATCAAGGCTGCGAGAAATGAGCGTCTTGCCCAGGAATACGCAAAGTGCATCCTGTTTGACTATTCCTACAAATACTTCTACCGGGACGGCTACGGCAAGGACTACCACATTCTGAATCTGGAGGATGACTCGCAGGAGCACACTCGCCAGCTCTACCTGACGGCCTGCCTCTTGGTCTTCTATCTGCAGCTTCGCCTTTACAGGGACAAGGAGTCAGAATTCCGGCCTTATTTGCTCGAGCAGCCGCTTTGGGTGTTTGTGGGCGGCAGCGTGAACGCCGTGCGGACGGAAGCAGGCAGGAAAGTTTCTGACGTAGTGGACATTCTGCTTTTTCTTTCTGGTTTCATTCGGGACCGCGTGCAGACAGTTGAGAGGGTTGACAGGCTGTTACGCGGCAAAGCCGGTCTGCTCGATCCCCGTGGTTATGAAATATTCGCCAACACTTTTGTCTACCTCGTGAGGAATGGCGGCTCGGTCGATGACATCTTTGACGATATCCTGAAAACGCTGTTCAACGCCCCCGCGCCTGCCGCCCTTCATGTGGAAAACCTGAAGGGTTCTGAAGGTGAAATTGCCCTCCGCCTCGGCGATAACGATCCCTTTGGCGTGATCAACGTTGGCGATGCATCCAGCCTTTGCAAACTATTCGAAGGGCACGACGAACTAGTGGTGACGGAGCGCGATTTTTCCGGCTCGCTGTTCTACAGCCTGGACGAGGCAGACACTGCTGTGAAGATTCTGATTGGCTCAAAGAAATTCACGGAGGGCTGGAATAGCTGGCGGGTGAGCACCATGGGCCTGATGAATGTGGGGCGGGCAGAGGGTTCCGAGATCATTCAACTTTTCGGGCGCGGGGTCCGGCTAAAAGGTTACGGATTTTGCCTGAAGCGCAGCAATAAGGTGCAGCAAGAGCAAGCAATTCGCGCGCCGCTAGAGATCCGCCCCCTCGAGACGCTGCACATCTTCGGCATCCGCGCCGATTACATGCGGCAGTTCAAGGAGTATCTGGAAGAGGAAGGCCTGCCAGAGCAGGAAGAGCGCGAAGAGTTCCTGTTGCCGGTGATTAAGTTTAAGAATCTCGACCAATTGAGGCTCAAGATCGTGCGCCTGAAGGAAGGGATTGACTTTAAGAAAGCAGGCCCAAAACCGGCTTTGGCACGGCTGGATGGCGAGAATGTGTTCGTGGTACTGGATTGGTATCCCAAAATTCAATCAGCAAAAAGCAGAGGTATTCAGGTTCTGGCAGACCCCACGGAAAAAAAAGAAGGTAAGTTGACGCGAGATCATCTAGCCTTCCTCGATTGGGAATCTATCTTTTTCGAGTTGGAGCAATTCAAGAATGAAAAGGTCTGGCACAATTTGAACTTGCCGCGCGATGCGGCAAGATTGCTGCTGCACTCGCCCACGTGGTACAAACTTTTTATCCCGCCAGAGGAGCTGGAGTTTACAAGTTTCAGCCGCGTGCGCATGTGGCAGGAAATTGCTGTTGCACTGCTCAAGAAGTATTGCGATAGCTACTACAGGCGCCGGAAAGCCGAATATGAGGACCCCTTCCTGGAGTACCACGACCTTTCCCCGGACGACCCGAACTTTTTCGATGAATACCGCTTCCTGATCGTAAAGTCCGAAGAAACCATTATTGAAACGCTAAAACAGCTTAAAGAACAAATTCAACAAGGAGCTTTACGCGACATTCAGTTTGGAAATCTGCATTGTTTCACCTTCAATCGGCACTTGTATGAGCCTTTAATCCATATTAATGGGGACTTGATTGAAGTCCGACCGGTGGCGCTGAACGAAGGCGAACGGGATTTTGTGCTGGATTTGAAGCGGTACCACAGCGAGAACGCCGCGTTTTTCAGCGGCAAGGAGTTGTACTTGCTTCGGAATCAAAGCCGTGGCCGAGGGATCGGCTTCTTTGAAGCGGGAAACTTCTACCCTGACTTCATCCTGTGGCTGCTCATGCCCGGGCGGCAGTTTGTGATCTTCGTCGATCCGAAAGGAATCCGCAACCTACAGGGAGTAGCTGATCCAAAGATCCGGTTCCACAAGACCATAAAGGAGCTGGAGCAGCGGCTGGGCGATCCCACCGTAATACTGAATTCCTTCGTCATCTCCGTTACTCCCTTCAAGGAAGTGGGCTGGTGGGAAGGCGGAATGACGGAGTGGGACTTCGAGAATTGCCACGTCTTTTTCCGCGACGAGGACAGCCGCTCACATTTGGAAAAGATGTTTCGGAAATTGTTAGCCAAATGAATCCAATAAGCACAAGGTTTACTCGTTCATTAGTACCTATTATCATACATTCTGACCAGATCGGGCAGAACATTTTGAATCAGTGCGCAGGGGTCAGCGCCAGTTCGGGAATGAGAACAAGGTTCTTGAGTTTCAGTCCGCTGGCGATGACCCGCTTGCCCAAGAGCGTCAAGTAATAGTGATAGGTATGTCCAACTTTCTTCACCAAATCGTGAAGCTGCAGCCGTTTCAAAAGTCGCGACACCTGCCCGCTGGTTTTCTTGCCCAGATGCGGGCGCAGAGTCTTGTTCTGAAGTCCGCGCAGGTTGAACTCGCCCCGCGCCAGTGCCTCAATCAGGGGCTGATCTTCGGCGGCGAAGAAGTTCAAACCCCGAAACGAACGCTCGTTTTCCCGCACCGGTTCGGTGACCTTCTGCAGCCGGTCGATCCCGGCGGTGGGAGCATCCAGGGTGGAGAGAAATTCCAGGTAGCGCTGGTTAGCGGCCGCGAGGACTTCGCGCAAGGCTGGCAACCTGTAAATGCTCTTCTTCATCGGCGCCCATTGGGTGACGGTGCTCCCGTAGCGCTGTTCTACCGTGCGGTAGTGCGGGAAGAAGGAAACGTCGTTGACGGTGACTTCGATGCGCAGGATCAGTCCGAACTTGTCGTACATCTTGATCGAGACCGGTCCCATCGTATGTTTGATCCGGGTCCCTTCGATGCAGATGTTGAAGCGGTTGCCCATCTCCCCCGGGTAGAGGGGACTCGGCTTGCGACCCAGGAAGGTGGCGATGTTATCGGGTTTCACGGTGTGGATGGCCGTACGAGTGAGGTGGCCGTAGATCGCCTGCAGGACCTCGCGATGGCGGAACAGGAGATCGGTCGAGAACTCGATTTGATCCAGGCTCCAGTGATAGCTCACGTCGAACGGGCGGATCACCGGACAGTAGCGCACGGCGCACTCGTCCAGCTTGCGGTGCCGCTTCTCCACCGGTCAATCGTCGGCGATCTTCTGCGCCCGCTCGAAATCCTCGATCTGGACGAAGGCGTTGTTGAGGCGGGTGTAATCGATCCGTTTGCGCTTCAGGCGGCAGGCCAGGCGGTGATGGCCGTTGAGATAAACCTGCAATCGGAAGGGACACCAGGTGGGGACACGGACATAGCACAATCCCAGTTCTTCATCGATGAAGTAGAAGTAGTCATGCAGGCACTTGCCGTCGTCGGGACGCAGATACGTCTTGCCCGTGGTCTTATCGTGCCAGGGTTGATACGTGGAGCACGGTTCCATGGCGGAGAGAATCCATACCAGCCCGGGATGCTCGCCGCGTTTTTTCAACACTTGGTGAATCCTGTCCTCCTTGCGAAAGCTCTTGGGGCGGCGGATGAATTCGATTTCCAGCCCGTTTTCGGAGGCCAGGCGCTCGGCGTTCTCACGCAGCGTTTCGCGCAACGGTTGCGCCCACTGGACGTAGTCGAAGATGCGAATCTGATGGGCGTAAAGGTAGCCCGTCATCCCTTCGGCGTAACACAGCCCGGGCCATGTGCCTTGAATCAACATACGGTCGTAGCAAGAAAGCACGCCGGCCATTTGCTCGCTCCGGCGTTCGCTCAACACTTGCAAGCTCATCCGAGACTTCACCTCCTCGGAAGAATCATTGCACCCGGCATTCAGAGCCTGTTTGGTTCCGGCTACGCCGGGTTAGGGCTTGTCACAGGGTCAAACGTTCTTGTTTGCGGGGTTTGGGCGACTCATGATAAGAATGATCTCTGCCGATAATCCAGAGCACAAAGACAAACGGTGCTTACATCGACCGCGGCGTTGAGGCAATCACCCCCAGAGGATTGCATTCTATCTACAGGGCCGATGGCTGAAAATCATTGCCTTGGTGTTCAGTTTCAAGTATACAATCAAGAAATGTAAGAATTTTAGCGCCGCAATCGCCAGGGCGACCACGACTCGTAAACCGGCTGGAATCGAGATGTTTTAGCTTAACTCTTATGATTGTCTTTTACTTCCTCCTCTTTATCATGCCCCTCACTCGCCACCCGTTGTGGGCACATTTAGCTGCGGATGTCACCGTCTTCAAGTGGGTCGGCATGCTTTGTCTGGTTTACGCAGGCTTACACTTGATAAACCGGAAGTCGCTCCCCCCACTTTTCGGCTCAATTCAAACCATATTATTCCTTTTGCTTTTCACATTGGCCGGATTCTCATTTTTGACTAAATCTTCTTCGGGAGCTTTTAGGCTGAGCCCGTTTTTGAGTTATATCTCTTTCCTCCTTCTACTTTTCGTCACTCTGACCGCCGTGGATGACCTCAAGCGGTTGCGCTTGTCGCTCCTCGTTTGCGTCGGGTCAGTAGCCTTTGCCTCCTTGTATGTGCTCCGTGAGTGGCAAAAGGGAATTCGCAGTTTTGGTTTCGGTTTCCGGCCTGGCTGGGTGGTGGGCGACCCTAACTATTTTGCCATCTCGACCCTGCTATGCATTCCCATCGCTTTCTATTTGCGCTCTGAAGGTCACTACCGCTGGCAGAAGATGTATTGCAATGGGTGCATGCTGATCACTCTACTAACCATGGTGTTGGGGGGCTCGCGCGGCGGATTTCTTGGACTGCTGGTGGCCTTGGTTCTGGGACTCGTCAAATCCCCCAACCGCATGCGCAATTTAACCTTTGCGATGATTTTCTTGTTGCCCCTGCTCATTGTGGCACCCGCGTCGCCGCTACAGCGTATCTTCCATCCCGACTGGGGGTCGGAGCGTTCCGTGACTAACCACATGGCAGCTTGGCTTGCCGGGCTCCATATGATCCGCACCCACCCGCTGTTCGGGGTCGGACTCGGCAACTTCAAACTAGTCATGCCATTATATGAGCCTCGTAACGAGTGGGTCGTTTCAATCGCGCATAACACCTATATCGAAATTGCTGCAGAATTAGGCATTCCAGGCCTTTTGATTTTCATTGCCATCCTGTTCTTCTCTTATCATGAGCTGGGGAGGGTCTGCAAGAAAACAGCATCCGGTGGCCCGCAGCTCCTAAACCTGGCCTCGCTTGCTATCCAGACAGGGCTTGCCGGTTACAGCGTGGCTGCCTTCTTCCTCTCCGCTGAATACCAGAAGTTTCTATGGTTAATGATATTTTTATCAGCGGACATCCCGTATTTGCAAAGGGCTGTCGCCAACCTAAATCCCGTGCTCCAGCCAGTGAAGAACAAACACGGGAGGGGATTGTGGGCGAGCGGGGTTCAGCCTACTGAGGCGCAGGAAAGAAAGCCAACGCATCCAGGGGCAGTCACCGCTTCCCTCGACACCTTGCCGGCAGCAAAGCATCCGGGGGCGACCCTTCCTGTTCATGACCAGGGTAATGAGACCGGGCATGCTCCGCCAAATAGGGTAGCTCGCAGCACTCCAGCGCCAGCCAGGCATCCCGGCGCAGTTTTTCCCACGGGCAAACCTTAACATTCGGGCGTACCCACACCAAGTTGACTCCGGAACCACCCAGGGAGACTTCGCTCTATGATAGTTCGCAGCGCATTATCCAACTGGGCCTCCATGGTTGTTCACGCCCTCATCTCGTTCATCCTAGCGCCAATGCTGATTGGGGGTCTTGGCAATTTGCATTACGCCATGTATGTTTTATGCGCGTCCTTAGTCGAATATTCCGGCCTGCTGGATTTGGGCCTGCGCAACTCCCTCCCGCGTTTTTTTGCCCGTTATCGCGGCTCCGGCGATCGTCGCATGGTGGATGAAACCTTCAACACCGCTTTTTTCGCCGGACTTGGAGTTTCCGGCCTAATTGTGCTGGTCACATTTGCCGCTGCTCGATGGCTCCCCCATTTCTTCAAGTTGCATACAACGGAAGCCTCCGTCTTTTCAAGACTGCTGCTGCTGCTCGGGCTGAGTGTTGCAGTCAACTTCCCTGCGCGCACAATTTCAGGCTATTTATGTGGGCTTCAACGGTATGACTTGGTGAACCTCGGCAGTATCCTCACCGCCGTTTCAAGGGCACTTTTACTTGTGGCAATCATCCGCTTGGGATTTGGCGTAATAGCTGCCGGTGTTGTCACGCTGTTTGTCTCCGTGATTACACTTGTGCTTTTCATAGGGTTCGTTCGTCGACAGGATCCGCTCCTACGTGTTGACTGGAATCTAGCAAATTGGACCCGTTTGCAGGATTTGGGCGGATTTACGATCTACGTTTTCCTCGTGGAAGTGGGCAACCTGCTTCGCTTCCAGATCGATTCGGCGGTGATTTCTCGCGTGCTGCAAGTAGCACTAGTCACCCCGTTTTGGGTTGCTAGCCGACTGGTGGGCTATCTCCGCATGGCCTCCGGCTCATCCATTCAACCACTCACCACATTTTTCGCTGAGTTAGACGGTGCCGGGAAACACGAAGTAGAGCGTGAACTCTTCCTTCGATCAACTCGTTTTACGGGGGTCTTGAGTCTCTACCTTTCGGCTTTGCTCTTTCTGAATGGTAAGGCTGTAATTCTTCTCTGGGTAGGAAGTCAATTTCTGGCAAGTTATCAGATCATGTTGGTTCTTTTGGCCGGGCAGGTGGTCTCCATGCTCACTGGCCCCTCAGTGCAGTTGTTTTACGCTCACGCCCGGCACAAGTGGCTGGCTATCTTTACCCTTGCGGAGGGCGCGGCTAATTTGGGCCTAAGCGTTTATTGGGCGCGCACATACGGGTTACTCGGCGTGGCAATGGGCACTGCAATTCCCCAAATCATCATGAAACTGGTGTTTCAGCCCTGGTATACTTTAAGAGTCATCCAAATCTCAGCCGGGCAGCTTGTCAGCTCGATAGTTCGACCGCTTGCCGCCGTGAGCGTATTTTTCGCGGTTCCTATCTTGTTCCCGCGCATTCATCTCTCCCACAACTGGGCAGGGCTCATAGAACAGGTATGCATGCAAACTATCATTTTTACCTTCATCGCTTATTGGGTGGGGATTACGGAACAGGACAGGATTTTTGTTGCACTGCGATTCAAGGGCTTCTTGGCCTCGGTAAAGAAGATCACACTCGCCACGCTGCCAGAATCCCGTTAAGGGCCCAACAGTAACTCAGAGGGGGCCAAAATGCGGAAGACCTGTATCGCCGGTGGACGAGAGGGGCGCTTAATTAAGTAAAGTAATCTAGCACTACTGCATTAAGCACACTTCATGAACCTCTTCCCGTCGAACGCCGGCAGGCAAGGCAGATGCCGGACATGCGAGTTTGCACCATCGGTAGACATCGACGCGCTTCAGGTAAAGTCGGAAGTGGAGTTTCTTTTAAGGCGCTGCCGCTCCAGCCGCAAGATGGCGAACGCCAGGCGGACCAAGGTTACATGATGGTGTTAGCCTGGCCAGCCGCTTCCTTCATGGTGATCCAGTCCCAGTTCCTCTTTCAGTTGCTGACAGTTTTGTTCCACCCGCCAGCGGAGTTTAGCCAGTCGCACCAAACGCCGCAGCGAGATTTCCTCCGGCAGGTTCGTAAACCAATACTTGGTGGGTGCTTCCGCCGACCACTCGATTAAGAGCCGAACCAGCTCCAACTCGAGCTTGTCCCGAACATGACCATGAGCTAGTTGTTCGCGGCAGGCCGCGAAACGACTGCGCTGCGGACTTTGGGTGCCTTGTCTCCAGCGGCAGGGACGACGCCAGATCGCGCAAGGGGTGGATTGCCTATGATAATAGGGCCGCCGGAGCCGGCCTTGGCCAGTTCACCGCCGCGGTTGAACGCGTCGCGTCGGCTTCTCCCAAACCGCCGTGCTCGACTCCCCCCCACCTAGTGCAGTCGACGATCCATCAACCCCTGCCGAAGCTCCATGTTATTGCCGTAACCGGCCTCGGCCAACACCGGTTGGTGGCTAAGACCCCAAGCCAGCAGATGATCGATCAACTCTAGAGCCAGCTCGATCTTGGTCCGGAAGGATGGGGAATCGGGAATCTCTGCCTTGCGGCAGCGTTCCGCGTCTTCCATCCAAGTCTGGGGGAGGTAGAGCGCCCAGTCCAGCGGCATACTCTCAGCTTCCGTGGCCGGGTGTACCCAGACCGCAACCTGACAGTTGCCCACTTTCCCCAGGGTTCCCGAATACTGTCGGGCTACGCCCACCGACTCTTTGCCTGGCTTGGCAAAACCGGTGTCGTCGGTAATCCATCCCGCGGCCGGCAGCAACTCTTCCTCCAGGTGCTGCGACGGCAAACGGCGGACGGGTTCCCAGGCCCAGCGATTTGTTCCACGAATTGCTGCAAGGACTGGACGTTGCCTCCTGGTACTCGCTCGGCTAGACGCTCAATTGACTTGCGCTCTCCGTCCGATAGCAACCCTTACAAATAGTGCAAGCCGTGATGACGGCGCTCCGAGCGCCCTACACCAGCCAGCATGGTGATCAAAAACCTTTCCAGCCGATCCGCGTAGGCTTGCAGTTAGCGGGCATTCATGTTTCCAGAGTCTATCCTGTGAGATCTGACGGAATCAATTGATTTTTAACGTAGTAGTACTTTGCCTTCGCGCTCGGTCCGTAAGCCTAACGTGAATGCTTTTTGCGACCCGGGACTGGAAAATATGCACATCCGCCAGGATGACCGAGAATGAAAAAAGGTGTAGCGCATAGCAGCCACCGCACCCAACTTATCCTTCGCCAAACCAAGGATTTGTATTAAGCGCAGTCCGACATATACGAGACTGGGTAAATCTACACATCCCGAACTCACGGAGCCTTTACTTCAGTTGCGAATCATAGTCGGGATACAACAGATCGCCCTTTGCCTGATGGGGTGCTGAGCACTTCAAGTAGCACGGCGGGGTGTTTTGCACTGACTTCAATCGTCAATTCATATCCAATGAGTTTCATTACTGGTCCCCATGCTAACTCAATCGTCCGCACACAGGCTTCTGGCAACGAGGTCTTCCAACCGCCCGAGGTTGCCGTGCCAACGAATGGAATATCTCGTCGAGTACCCTCGATGACTTTCCACTTTTCGCCTTCCTTGGACTCGAGCACTCGCATGTAATCCGCCGAACTGTGCTCTATTGCCCGAGTCAGTTTATCCTCGCTGGGAGTCATTCCCAGAAATGCTGCAATCTGCCCCAACCACGTAGAAGGATCCGCCAGAATGTCTTCATAACGCACCAGAAGAAATCGGTCTGTATTATATCGGGTAGCTAGCCAGCTCGCGACGTTTTCCGCCCAGGAATGAGAGAAGGACAGCTCCCCCTTGACGAAACGATCCACGAATTCCTCAATAGGATAGTCGACGGAGATCCATTCCTTCTTGCGCCAAAAGGAATAGAGGGAAACCGCCACGTCTCGAGGATCACGAACTAGGTAAATCACTCTGGGATACCGGGGGTCGAAGGTGTCGTGACTCTTGATAATGCGAGGTCTGGGGTACAGACTCAACATTCGGTTAGAGTGGAGATAAATTTCAGGAAGGACGCGTTCCAAATTTGCAAAGGTTACTGGCTCGCCTTGCGATATGAGATTTCCCACGAGAAAGCGGACCCAAGTGTTGCCCGACCTCATAAAAGAAACAAGGAAAACATCGTCCGGGAAGAAGGTTGTGAGGCAACGTGTACTCGCGTGCAACCACCTGTTGCTTAAAGACAGCACCCACCTCTGGACCAGCCAGTTCAAGCCTCGTACAACCCTAGTATGGAATTCTTGCATTGCGCACCCCTGATCTTCGCACAACCATTTGACACCTACCGGCCGCCAGAACCTGCACCGTGCACCAGAGGAGTATACCCCTGCGTGCGGGAGACTGAAGGGACGGCTTGAGCTATACTTACAGCAGCCTACCGACCCATAGGCCCAAAGCGTTAAGTCGATGACCCCCAAAGACGTAATGCTGCAGTATACTACAGTCATGGGTGTCGAATCTGTAGAAGGCAGGGAATTTTTCGCGTGAGAGTCTCCGTTGTGATCCCGGCTTACAACCGCGGTTATATCCTTGCGCAAGCTCTGGAGAGCGTGTTCAGCCAAACTTACAGCGATTATGAAGTAATCGTCGTGGATGACGGATCTACCGACAATACCCGTGAAGTACTCCAAAGGTTCAAAGAGCCAAGATTGCGGCTCATTTGCCACAGTGAGAATCGGGGTTGCGGTGCTGCCTACAACACTGGTTTTTCCGCTGCGGTCGGAGAGTTTATCTCAATCCTCGACTCTGATGACCTGTGGAAGCCCCAAAAGCTTGAATACGACGTACGTTTCCTAGATGACCACTCCGACGCTGGAGCTGTCTTTAGCGATCTTGAAAAGACTGACGGAGACCAATTCATTTCTTCTTTTATACGGGCTCACTCCGTTTTCGCGAGGCGTTTGAAAGAGGGACCATTCCCTGAGGGTATTCTGCTTACCCAAAGAGAAATGTACCTGTGCCTCCTGCAAGAGGTACCGATTAAGCCGTCAACTGTCACTTTGAGACGTTATGCTATGCAGGAGGTCGGTTTTTTTGATGAGTCTCAGCCGTCGGCTAACGACTGGGATTTTTTCTTACGGTTTGCTTGCGCCTATCGCTGGGGATATATTGACCGTTCAATGACGGTGGCGAGGCTGCAGCCCGATGCAACGCATCGTGTGCACGCAGAGAAGAATTATCAATATGCATTGGATTTCCTTCGCCGCCGGCGGGAGCTAGCTCGTGGCGACGAGGAGGCTCTCGCTGCGCTCCGATATGGCATCGCCGATAACTTTAAGCACCTCTCCTGGCACTATCTGGCAATCGGACGGAAGGTGGACGCAGCGCGCAGCCTATATCACGGCTACCGCGAAACAGGAAGCTACGATTTACTCTCGCGGGCAGTCGGGGCACTTTTCCCTGGCTGGATGAGACGTAGACTAAAGCAGCTCGCGAGACGGCAAGGCAATTGACGCAGCTGATGGTTGTCACCTTTATTCCCCTCTCGTATACAGGTTAAATTCCAACATAGGTACCTACCGCGCAACAGGATTTTGCATTAGCTCTTTTCGCTTCATGGACTTGCCGCCCTCTTGCGCCTACCCAACAAATGCCTTGTTCACAACCCCGAATTTTGGAATTTCCAATGCATTTAGGAATTCCCCGGCTCTGCCGTGGTGAGAGTAGAAGTTTGACAGTCCGGGGAGTGTGCATTACCCCGTTTTTTCTGCATTGAGCAATCTGGGCAGACGTCACTGTTATTGCATTGTGCCTCAAGCCGGTTGCGGCTTTTGTCTCTGAGCGGCTGCGATCAGGCACCTTTGAGGGCCCAGCAACCGGTGCGCTAACCCAAGTTCGTCACAGCGGGCGCGGTTTTGATTATTTTGGCGCCTGATGATTCGGCAAGCATTTTATTTTCAATCACAGCTTCTTGAAAATCCGATGTAGTGAAAACCTACCCTCTTGTTTTGGGCCGCTGAAAACTGGCAACATCAGCAGCGATGTTCTTGCGCCCTTATCGTGTCGCGAAAGACGGCAAGGATCACACCTACTGGTCGCTGGTAGAAACGGTGCGCACGCCCGATGGACCGCGCCAGCGCACGGTCTGTTATCTGGGCGAGTTGAACTCTTCGGCGCAAGCTCGCTGGCTGAAGGCGGTGGAGGTTTTCAACGAACAGGGCGAGCACCAGCCGTTGAAGCTGTTCCCTTCCGACGTCGAGCCGCCGGAGAACGACTCGGACGTGGCCCGCGTCTGGGTGAAGAAGATTCGTCTGGAGCGCATGCGGCAGTTCGGGACCTGTTATCTCGGACGGGAGCTGTGGAAGCGGCTGCAGTTGGATGAATTCTATTGCCGGATCCTGGATCAGGATCAGGCCGAGGTTCCCTGGTCGCGGGTGGCGGCGCTTTTGGCAATCAACCGCTGGTGCGCACCCGCCAGCGAGTTGGGGATCGAGCAACGCTGGTATCCGGCGACGGCTCTGGATGACCTGCTGGGCTTTCCGGCCGGGGTGATCAACGACACGCGCTTGTATCGCTGCCTGGACCGTCTGCTGCCGCACAAGACAAAACTGGAGCAGCATCTGGAGGAACGCTATGGCGCATTGTTCGCCGCCGAGTTTGACGTTCTCTTCTACGATCTGACGAGCAGCTATGTGGAGGGCCAGGCGGAGAAGAACCCGATGCTGCAGCGCGGCTATTCGCGCGACCACCGGCCCGACTCCAAGCAGGTGGTCATCGCCCTGATCGTCAACGCCGAAGGCTTTCCGCTGAGCTATGAAACCTTCGATGGGAACCGCGCGGAGGTGACCACGCTGGAAGCGGTGATGCGGATGGTGGAACGCAAGTACGGGCGGGCACGGCGGGTGTGGGTGTTTGACCGGGGCATCGTGAGCGAAGAGAACCTGGCCTCGCTGCGCCAGCGGGGCGGGCAGTATTTGGTCGGCACGCCCCGATCGAAACTGAAAGGGCTGGAGCGGGAATGGCTCGAAGTCGGCTGGACGAAGGTGCGCGACGAGGTGGAAGCGAAGTTGGTCCCGATTCCGGCGGGCGCGTGCGTTTGGCAACTTCTTTTGGCCCATTTCGGCGGTTTAATTTGGCCCACCTTGGGAGGTTGTAGGTTGGGTGAGGCTTTTGCTTAGCCTTCCCGCAAGAATAAGGACCGCCGCCGTAGCGGTGGGAATGTGGGAATCCCGCAGCTTTTGCGGGATTTCCAAGGGCGGTGGGAAGAGTGGGAAACCTGCTTTTGGTTTTCCACGCTTTCCACGGCCCTTCATTTCCACAGCTAACTGCCCTTGCTTTCCGCCGCTTTCGCCGACCGATTGCGCTTTTCCGCCGTCCGCCGGAAGCGATACGATTCCGTGCCCGTTTCCAGAATGTGGGCGCGATCCGTGATGCGGTCCAGCAGGGCTTTACAGAGCCGGGCATTCGGAATCACCTGCGTCCACTCGGAAAACGGCAAGTTGGTCGTCAGGATTACCGCCGCTTTCTCAGCCCGCTCCGCGATCACCTGGAACAAGAACTCCGCCCCGACTTCCGCCAGCGGTACGTAGCCCACTTCATCAATCGCGATCAGATCAAAGCGGGACCACCGCGCCAGGACTCGACGGAGCTGGAGTTGGTCCCTCGCTTCCACCCGTTCATTGACCAGGGCTGCTGCCGTCGCGAACCGCACTCGCTTCTTCTGCCGGCAAGCTGCGACACACAGCCCGGTCAGAAGATGCGTTTTCCCCGTCCCGCATTCCCCGATGAACAGAATAGGTTCGGCGCGTTCCAGATACCCACCCTCGGCGAGCTCCCGCATCTTGGCCGCGGACACCTTCGGTGACTGCGCGTAATCGAACTCCTCCAGCGTCTTGACCCGGGGCAGGTGCGCCTCTTTGATCCGTCGTGCGATGGTGTTGCGCTCCCGCTCTTCCAACTCTGCTGCCAGTAAAGCTTCCAGATATCCGATAGGACTCTTCTTCTCGCCCACTGCCTGCTCAGCCACGCTACGGAATTGGGCCGAGACGACTGGCATCCGCAGTTGCTTACACTGCGCCTTGATCGTCGCTTCCTGGAGTTGTGCCATCGGGTTGCTCATCGCGCACCTCCCAGCGTGAGCAACTGATCATATTCCGTCATCACCGGCAGCGGCCGCGCGTAGCGTTCCAGGGCCCCGACATCGACGGCCTCACAGCCGTTCCGCCGCAGTTCGTCCTGGCGCAGCAGGTGCTCCACCGCCGCGGCATCCGAACATCCGGCCTTGAGGGCTGCTTCCACCGACTCCTGCAGCTTGCCTCGACCATACTGCTGGCCGAGCTGCAGAAGGCCGACCATCCGCCGGGTGCCGTTCTGCTTCCCTTGCCGCGCCATCAGCGCCTGCCAGATCTGGTCGAAACTCACCGGCCACAGACCCGCTTGCCGTTGCTGCTCAAGGGCCGTGGATCCGGCCAAAGCCCCCGGCTTCCGCCACAGCACATCGAGGTAATGCTCGAGCTCCAGAATCTGCTGCTGGTGCCCGTAACAGCGCGCAGGGCGAGCCACGCAGTTCCCCTCGTGCCACAACTCCACCCGGCTGGCATAGGCTTTGGCGTGAACCTCGGTCCCCGCTGGCAGGGGCACCGAATAGGAGTTGGTCCGCACCTTGACACAGCCCAGACCGTTGACCGTGGGAAAACTCGTGAGCGCCAGGTCCATGCCCTCGCTGGCCAGCGGCAGCAGATGGGGGCGTTCCACTAACTGCGCCGCCCCGACCGTCTGGCTCCGACCGCTGATGGTACGCTGCTCATCCTGCCGACACGCCACGGCCAGTTGCCGGTTTAAATCCGCCAAGTCTAGGGCTTGCGGCACCGGCACCCAGTGGTTGCGTGTCGGGGCCGGTGAGAAAGAACATCAGTTGTGCCGGTTTGATGAACAGCGGTCCCGTTGGCGGGGAGGCGGTACCACTCTAAAAAAGATTCTATAGGAAACGGTTTTTTCCGTTGGCACGGTCAAGTTCGACGGCGCTTCCGGTCAGAATGAACGGATTCGATTCTGATCCGGAGCCGCCTGATGAATGACCGTCGTTGTCGTTACTGTCAGCAAGCCTTTCAGCCTGTCCCTTGCCATCCTCAGCAACTCGTTTGCAGCCAGCCCTCATGCCAGCGCCAACGCCGCCGTGATTATCACCGGCAGAAGGTCGCGTCCGATTCCCTCTACGCCCAAGTCGTCCGCGACAGCCAGAGGAAGTGGCGCGACGCTCATGCCGGCTACCAGAAGCAGTACTGGCGGACACACCCGGAAGCGGCCGAGCGCAATCGCCAGCAGCAACGTCGGCGCGACCACGGCCGTCGCCTCCAGCATCTCCTAAGGAACACTCATCCGATAACTGGAACGACCTTAAGGCCGAGCGTGCGGGCCTGGGCTCGGAGCTTGGCCTCGGCTCGAGCCCGCCAGAGTTTCTCATGTCTGACAAATACCGTTGCGTCGTAAGGCTCGCGGTGAGTAAGGAGGCGGTAGACAATCCGAGCCAGCTTGTGTGCGGCGGCGGTAATAGCCTTGGGCGCGCCCAGTTTGGCGCGCATCCGGCGGAAGAAATTTCCCAGCCACGACTTGCCAAGAACATATGAGAAGAAATCGGGGAACAACAGACACTATGTTGTGGTGTTGTGGCCCAAGCGAAAGCCTCCGTTAGTCCTCAAACATTGTCTGGACAGCATTTTTGCACCAACGGAGGCTTTTCTTGAGTTTTAAAATTATGAATATTTGAAGTTAGGGAGTACTAACGGGCTGAAACCAAATCTGGTTGGCTCCCGTAACGGAGTCTATAAAGTCCCCATAATTTAACTCCTCACCGCCCGTGGGGTATCCCCAAGGATCCACGCCAGGGGCGATAATTGCTTGTTTGCCGTCATATGCATTGTCATCAAGAGAAACCAGACCCCAGTTCGTTTTTTCGTTCCACATATCCACGAAGTCCCACCATCGAAAACCCACGAAGGGATAGTTACCCTCTGAGGTTTGACCATTCCAGAGAAGGCTTACACGACTAGAATAGTCGGAGCCCCGGACTTCCTGGGTAGGTTCGAGGGAATTAGGGTTGTAGCGCCAGAGACAGGAATCCAAATTCGCGGCGCTACCCTCCCACGTTTCTAGCGGTTTGTCTCCTGCATTATCGGCAACAAAATCGAGCTGAGCCTGACTCCCGTCCCAGGTTTCATGCAGAACATCAACATAGGGAGCTGCTGCTTGGAGAATGACCGCACGCGCGGGAGCCTGATAGGTCCCTAAAGTGGTGGAGAAGTACAAGAGATGGTTTATGGAATGGACAGTGTTGGCGGCGACACTAAAGTATTGGGTTGCGAAGTTAAATAACCACGCGTTTAGATCGGCCGCCATGTTTGGGTTGGCGGTGGCGTGGCAAACCTGAGTCGATACCAGACAAAGAGAGGGGTCGTTTTGGGTGGCATTCGTCGGCGTTCCCATCCAGGTGTGCCGCCCATCCTCATCGAGTAAGCCGGTTCCGACACCCCATCCGTTCATCACGTAGTTAGCAGTGATAGAGGCTCCGGCAGCCGGAGGCGTTGAAAACGTTACGGTGGCAGTCCCGCTGCTATAGGTTACGGTTCCCGTCACAGACCCCTTAGGAACTGAGTAAACTGACCCCGTACCACTTGCTGCATGGCAGGCCCATACCCAGTATGGGCAATCACCGGCGACGAGTTGTCCATTGAGGAAAATTTGAACACTGTATGGGTCGATCCAGTTTGTTGGAGAAGCAGGGTTTGCGGCGTTGAATGTGAATGTGTTGGTTGTACCGTTGCCGGTACCAACTTTCTGGAAATAGATATAATTGCCCGATGATTCGAAAGTGGTGTAATTCGAACCCCAGGAAGCATTAAGGGCGGCGATGCTCCCTTTATATTTAGCAACTAGGAATTGTTCAAGATTCCACTTTGAAACGACCTCGCTGTTGGTGTAGAGTTGCGGGCTAGCGACACTGTCGGGCGCTGGATTGTAGCTCTGAATGGGTGCGGTGGCAAGGACGATCCAGGCGGGGTTATCGCTGTTGTGGCCAGGTGGCGTGGTCGCATACGAGGGTCCAGCGCCGAAGCCCCAGAGTTGATCGGTTTCATCCACTGTAAGCCCGAGGCTGTAAGAGTTAAATGCATAATTCTTCAGCGCAGTGGACATCCATGTCTCATAATAGGGGTCAAAGAAGTCAGGCAGTCCTGACCCCCTCCATCCCTTGTAGTTTGAGTCTGTGCCATACAGCATATCCTTCATGGCCACGCCCACATTCCCGGTGCTGTTCATGGCATACACAGCTGGCTGGACTAAGCGCACGTCTGGGATCTGAACCGGCTGGGTACTATTCGGCCATCCGGAATAAGTTGTCTCAGGAAAGACCCACTTTTCGGAGAACTCACCGAGCGTGTTGAATCCCCATGAAAGCAGTCGACGGTTCTCTTGCGGTCCCCATGTAACGTCGGCATTTCCATATTTTGCGATAACTCGTTTATAGTAACTAGATCCTTGATTATCGGTTTGTTCATTCTGTACGGCGGAAACATTGTAGACACCAACCGTCCAGAAGACATGACCGAGTGGGTCGCAAATCCACCACCGATTTTGAACTTTCTCGGTGTGAAAGTAACCTGTATTGGTACAACTGATTTGAGGCCAACCCCCATAAATGTCAAGTGCAGGGTTGGGATTTTGAGCAACTGACACGCAAGGCAAGCTCAAAGATACATAGAGAGCCGCCAATAGGTAGAAGATCTTTCGCATCGTCAGACTTCCTTTCCCGCAGGAGAATGAATTACCGGCACTCAATGAACTGCGCCAATGACCAACTGCGGATATAGTTTTGCCCCCAATCGCCGTATGCGTCGGCCTGCCTTGACCGAGTGTCGGCATGGGTCGAAGATGCAGCCCTGTCGCGACGGCGGTTCGCGATAATGGAAGAAGCATTCCCAGAAGCTGTGGCGGGCACCTGAACGGTTATCACGAGGACCGGTGGCTGAATGCCCGACAACATAAATTCGGCGGGAATTCATTGAAGCTTTAGGCGACGGTTGTAATACTGGTAAAGTAAACGGGTTACAGGCTTGGGTGGAAATTCACGCGGGGGCGGTTCATCTTTATCCGGGGGGACTGACAAGGAGCGTAAGCGGGCAGGGTGGGCGGATGGCCTCGGGTACGCGAGGAGGCGGAGAGCTCAACCCGGGTTGAGAGAGCCAGACGTGTTCCAGCGCCTGGGGCCCGACCGACCGTTTTGTGATTCACTAAGCAGTCGCTATGTGGCAAGCACTACGTCGAAATTGTGGGAGGATTTACTGATGGGCGGGCTAGATGCAGGGGGCAAGGATCATCCTAGTATTTCGATCATTGTTGCTACCAAGAACCGTCCTGGCGATCTCGCGAGGCTTTTTGGGAGCTTCGCACGCCAAAATGCGTTCCCGCTCGAGGTGATTGTCATCGACCAGAGCGAGGGTGCGGAAAGCGAGGCGGCCGTGCAGATTGGCTATGAATCGTTTCCTCCCTCCATGCGCAGATCGACCCAACTGCAGTATATTCGGGACACTTCGATTTCAGGAGCAGCTGTGGCCCGCAATCGGGGTATGAAACTTGCTCAAGGTAATATCTGGCTGTTTCTCGATGACGACGTGATCCTGGAAGAAGATTTCATAAAGCAGATGGAGGCCGCCTTCGAACGCCATCCAGAGGCATCGGGAATTTCCGGTGTGGTGACTAACTACAAGCCTCCCAGTTTAGGCTTCCGTTTGTGGAGCCTTGTCTTTGTGCGCGGGCCGTTTCGTGACGACCGCCAGCCGGTATACTGGAATGTGCACTTAGGGCGGCAAAAGCAGGATGCACAGGTTTCGCGCTTGGGTGCCGGATTAATGGCTTTCCGCGCAGAAGCCATTCGCCACCATTCCTTTGATGAAAATTTGCGGGGCGTTTCCGAAGGGGAAGACGTCGATTTGTGTATGCGTCTGGGCCCGGCCGCCCGTCTTTTTATTACCCCGCGTGCTCGCCTAGTGCACAATTCGAGTCCCGTCGGTCGCCTGCAGGATCATTGGTCACGCCGCCTTGCGCGAGGGCTGCACTATCTTTATCTCGTACATTGGAAACAAGGCCTCCGCAACCGGCTCTGCTTTGCCTGGTTCTATGTTGGGCTGGGCTTGGTTGCCACGCTCGCCAGTGCGCGCCGTCTATCACTGAGCCCCTGGAAGGCCTTAAGCCTCGGAATCCGCGAAGGAAGGCAGGCGGCCGCCGGTAAGCACTAAAATCCTTAGCCCGCCTGCCTACGTGTGGTTTGCTCAGTTCGCGTTACCGCTGTGCCAGATGCCGTTCGCCTGCTTGACTGCACTAATGAAGTCACCAAAATCGCGTTCTTCACCTCCGGTGGGAAATCCCCAAGGGTCCTTGCCTGCCACTTCGCGGTCTTCTTTGCCGTCGTAAGCATTATCCGACAGGGAGACCAAACCCCAGTTCGTCTTTTCATTCCACATATCCACGTAATCCCACCAACGAAATCCGACAAAAGGATGGATGCCCTGGCTCGTCCTGCCATTCCAAAGCAATCGGACGCGCTCGAGGTATTCTTTCCCACGATCCTCCTGTGTGGCCATGAGAGTGCCCTTATATCGAAATAAACAAGAATCAGAGTTGGCAGCAAACCCTTCCCAGGTGGTTATCGGTTTGTCGCCAAAATTTTTGGCTACAAAATCTAATTGTGCTTGACTTCCATCCCAAGTCATGTGGAGCACGTCAACGTAAGGGCCGGCAGCCTCGAGCACCTCCCGACGGGATGGAGCACGCCAGGTTCCCACTGTGGTCGAAAAATAGAGCGTCTTGCCGTTCGCCTGCAGGGCTTCCTTTGCGGTCTTGAAGTAGTAGCCCGCAAAAAGTACTAACCAGTGGTCTAAGTCCTCAGCCATCCTCCGATTGGCGCTGGCGTGACACACGGGCGTGGATTTTAGACAAAGCGACGGGTCTCTTTGCGTCGAATCCGACGGGGAACCCATCCATCTTGTGTGCCGTCCGTCCTCATCCATCAGGCCGGAACCCAACCCCCAGCCCCCGCTGACATAATCAACCGTTACCTCGGAACCGGCCGGGGGGGGTGAGGCGAATTGCACGGTCAGCTCACCGGTCGCATAGTTGATCATTCCTTCGACGCCCGGTCTGCCTGCCCCGCTGCGAATTGATCCTCGTCCAGGACCCGCATGGCAAGCCGCAATCCAGCCCGGGCAATCCCCCGCTACCGGTTCATGATTCACTTCCACCAAGGTACTGTAAGCGGAAACCGGAGCATGTGCCAGGCTGTGCGTAAATACGCGCGCTGAGCCATCGGCCTTCCCTATCGGTTCGCCCTTAACCGTATTCCCTGTAGAATCGAAGGTGGTGTACTGGGAATTCCAGGCCTGGTTAAGCGCCGCGATGGTTTTGTATTTTGCCGCCAGGTAATCGCGCAGGCTAGGTGGATCTAAGCCTCGGCCCGCCTTGGAATAAATCAGCATGTCAGAATAAACCTGCGGCGGCGACATGTTAACTGGTGACGGGTCAAAGCTTTGAACTGGTGACGTGGCCAGCACCAACCATGCCGGATTATCGCTGTTATGTCCCGGGGGCGTGGTGGCAAAGTCCGGACCCGCGCCGAATCCCCACAAGTTATCCGTCTCATCCACGGTCATACCAATTATCCACCGACTCTCAATCTGGTTCATCCGACTAAGCTGTCCTCGAAGCCAAAGAGAATAATTCTCATCCAGGAAGTCGGGTAAGCCAGACCCCCGCCATCCCTTATAATTTGCATCAAGACCATACAAGATGTCCTTGACTGGACCATGGGCAAAATTGCCCAGGTTACGCATGGAATACAGCGAAGGTTGCACCAGGTTTATTGCAGGCAACCTGACGGGCTGTCCTCCTCCTGGCCATTGCGGGTGCTGGGCATAGGGTTGCACCCACATCTCTGAAAATTCTCCGATGGTATTAAATCCCCACGAAAGTAGACGCCGGTTCTGTTGCGGTCCCCATGACGTATCCGCATTGCCGTACTTGTGGATGGCACGTTGGTAATAACTAGAACCTTGGTTATCGGGAGTAGTGTTCTGCAATGCGTTGATGTTATAGACCCCCACCGACCAGAATACGTTGCCATCTGGCGTGCATAGCCACCAGCGGTCTCCGATTTTTTGGGTATGGAAACGGCCAGTCTTCTGGCAGCGGATCTCCCGCCAGCCTCCGTATTTATCCCAAGGGCCTTTTTCGGCAGGACCGGCGAGCCCAAACACGGCAGGGATGGCCATGAAGAATAGTATTGTCGGTAGGATCAGACGTTGGCTCATTTAATCGTAGCCTCCGCAAATGATTTGTTTTCGAGCCTCGCAACTGGAAGCTTTAGGATAAACCTAACGCCCCAAGGCTTATTGTAACGCATTGGCTCTGCCCGCCCTCGCGCGAGTTCAGGTTTTTCGGCCCAAGTCGAAAACGATTGGAGTTGTTCCCCTCGAGGAAGAACGCCTTCCTTCGTGTTAGGGGGAAGGATCCCCAAACAATGCCCCGACAAATTTTCTTGAAGGTTTCGCCCAGACAGCGGTGCGCCGTTCAACCGACAACTCGTGGCCCGGCGGTTCGAGGCTCTTGGGGTAGTTCCGGAGCATGCGGCCGGGGGCAAGTTGGTCAAGGGCGTTTGTACCCGGCTTCCACTACTGGCACCAGCAATTCAACGAACCCAGGCAGCCCTCGACTGCTTGGCGCTGCTTGCGTAACGAACCGATGCGTGCCTCTGTGCAATCGGAAACTGTCTGGCCGCAAATTAAGATGGAAACATTGAAAATCCGGCAGGTAATTTTACGTTTCGAATCCTCATTCCCGGGGCTTGGAGAGCGAACCCGGGCAGGTTGGCTTGGCACTGGATACGAGCGAACTGCACAGGCACCGACTGCCCGAAGATTACCTGACCACCATTGCCGAATCGAAAGTTTCGACCTGGGAAGGCACTCATCTTGCCGCGATCAACGGCCCCCGGAAACAATAATCTGTCATGGGTTGGAGAGATCGGTCCGGAGACTCATATGGCGCATTGATGTAGGTTATCAATGCGACGGGGCCGTGCTCAGGAAACATCATGCAATGTGCCCAGAGGCTTTCCGAGCGCTCCAGATCCAGTGGTAGTTCGATTCCTGGCCAGCAGAGCCACTGAAGGGGAAAATTCAAGTTGCAATAAATATATACTTATATAATAATATCGCTCGATGTATTACCTTAACGCCAACTCAATGCACGGACTTCGGCTCAACGAAGCTCTTACAAAAGAATGGTCCAAGAGTCCGTCCTCAATTGGTCTTTTTGCTTTTGCCCCAGCGGGCCTTTCGTGCTCAGGAATTACTTTCTGCCTGAATCGAGTGCAGCGCCAGGCGGCCCGAAAATCTTGCGAGAAGAATCTTATAAATGTTATCAACCGGGCGCAGATTTTTGGCCTGCGGTACGACGTGGTCGGCATCTATGCATGGTTCGCAAGGAACTGTCAGTCCCGCGGCACAATTCTCTCAGGCTATGACCTAGGTGGCCTGTTTGCACTTTGTATGATAGCGGCAATGGAACCCCATAGGAAGTACTCATGCACGCTGTATAAGTGTGCGCTTGGTGGAACTCGCAAAGGGTATGTGGTCTGCTTTCCCGCGTTCTTGTGCGACCTCCATTCTGCAGTTCGCGGGACAATCATCCCGCACGAGGAACCGCAAATCGATTGGCCGAAACACACGCCAGAAATGGAATTGGCGTTCTCCGCACCTGCTCTTCTCAACGGCTCTATGCGAACCCTTGGACTCCAAAATGCGATTCTCAGTGCTGTTCCCCCGGCGGATCCATGCGCCCGAGAGTTGAGTTCGCTTTTGGAACTAGATTTGGAGCCGAGCCGAGGGGTCATAACTCTGTCGCTCGCGTCGAGTTGGAAGGACGGTACTTGCCATTCTCCGCTCGTTTTGAGGAACTTCGACGGACTGGCCCCGGCACGGTCATTTTTCAGTTTTCCGGGCGACCTAAAGCCAGATCCCTCGCGGATGATTCGACGTCCAGTTATGAGAGGTCGCTCTTGCCGCAATCCTAAAGTTGCGAGCTGGGAGCCCGGGGAAATTGAAAGGCGGGAAGCCCCGGCTGCTTTAGTCAACCCGGCTACTGTTCCTCGCCGCTTTATGCCTTTTACTTATCAGGGCGTTTTCATTCGTTGGGTTCTACCCATTGGGAGATACCACGATGAATGATAAATTGTGCCAACGGCAGGAGGGGTCTGCCGCTGCAGGAGTTTGGAATGCTCTGTATAAGACACCAGGATGGGTCAGAGTAAAGGTTTGTCATCTGTTCGGTGGACTTAAAACTTGTAGGCCATTTGTTCGCATATCCCGATTGAACAAAACCACAACAAGGAGGTTGAGTTAGCCCAGCGAAAATGCAAGCAATTCCGCGGCGAACCCATAGAGAATTCCCACACCTGCATCTTGGTAAGGGCTGGCAAAGTCGTCATGTCTTTCAACAAGGGGGAAAACAGGCCTTGGGGGACTGCCTCTAGCAAGCACGCGAGACGACTGGGTCCTCAGACGCGCCAGTAATAATCCAAAAGGTCCCTTCAAGTGCGCGTATTGGAGAACTGGAGTTTGGGCTCGCCGAATTAGAGTTCACGGCCCATGGAAACCACGCCATTGCTTCGAAGTGGAGTCTTAATAATAAACTGGGAGCAGTACTCTCGTCTTTTTGGAGCGCAGACGACTTGATGCACTGTTTGTTCCGAAGTAAAAGATGGACGCGTGCGGCAGACTTACCGGCAGCGCGTCTGACAATTCTGGATGCACTGTCAACAAGTAGCGGAGGCACGCCAGAGTCGCCGCTTGAAGTCTGAAAACCAGGTGTGGCCTTGGACATTTTTCGAGCAGTTCAGTGTTTAGTGGATCGCTCTCGATCGTGTATGCGCTGACTTCTGGCACTCTGCAACTGAAAGGAGCTTTGCCCCACAGCGCTAAATCTGAAAAAGGTCATCACAAGTCTCAAGAAGATGGGACGACGCTTGGCGGGGAAGTATCTCGAACTAGTCAAAAGCCTTAAACCAAGCCTGGAAAGTGGCTGTCGGTCGAAGGAAGACCGCGCAATCAACATGAACCAGATTTAACGCGTGCGATTCCACGCCTCGGCCACGAATTCACGACGTTTAAATTGAACGCATTTTTCATACGCATTCAATTCATATAGGCTTGACTGAAAGTTCCTAATTAATAGGTGCCCATTTCCATGTGTGGTGAAGGTACGGAGAATGGGTTTCGAAGTGAAGCCTATCCTGCGCGGAATGTTTCTCACCACTAGGCAGTGAGACAAACGGACTGCGTTAGCCTTGGTGACCGTCCACCCCATTGCCAATAAAGAGGTGCAAGGATTGACATCGAAACAGAAAGGAGAGGCACAAGCCTTTCGATCCAGCCGCCGCGTGAGGCGGCTGATGCCTAGCTGACTAACATGGCGATGATACTTGAAGGAAAGATCAAAGCTCCAGGAACCATTTTGCTGGTGGAGGATGAGGAATTTCTGCGATCTATGCTCAGAACAGTTCTTGAAGGATCCGGCTATATTGTACTCGAGGCAGCATGGGCGACCGACGCCCTGACTATATCTGAATGCTACCATGGCCCTATTCACTTGTTACTCACCGACTTGATAATGCCCAAGATGAATGGCACTCACATGGCTGAACTCATCAAGATGTTCCGACCCGGGATCAGGATTCTATTCATGTCAGGCTACTCAGGGGAGGTTGTTGTAAAGCATGGCTTGGATGAAAGTCGTGCAGACTTCATTCAAAAGCCATTCACTCCCACTCAATTGTCGAATAAGTTACGCTCTCTTCTGGAAAATTCACAATCATCATTGGATATGTGCAAGACGCCATCCACGTTTAGACAACAGGAGCGCTAAATTGGCATCAACCGGAATTGGGAGGAGACGTTGACCTGCCCTCGTTTTCTGTACCAATCATAATGTGAGTTCCGGGGTGATCGGCCCCCCATTTTCTGATCCACATTGAGGGTTAGTTTCTGTCAGAATCTCAGAGGTAAGGAAAGGAGATGGGCCGTGAAGCGGAAGCGATTTTCTGTGGAGCAGATTGTGGCGGTAGTGAAGCAAGCCGAAATGGGTGTCCCGGTGGCGGAACTGATCCGGCAAGTGGGGATTTCGGAGCAGACATTCTATCGCTGGAAGAAGCAATAGGTTGGCCTGGAGGTCGACCAGGTTCGCCAGCTGAAACAGTTGCAGGAAGAGAACGTTCGGCTGAAGCGGGTGGTGGCCGACTTGAGGTTGGACAAAGTGATGCTTCAGGATGTGTTGTCAAAGAAATTGTAAAGCCCTGGCGGCGCCGCCCGGTGGTGGGGTACCGGTGCGGCGGGTATGGCGTCAGCGAAGGACGGGCCTGTGGCGTGGCCCGGTTGGCTCGCTCGACCAAGAAAGGGCACATTCTGCCTGACCATATGCAAATGATGTTCTCGATTCCAGCAATGTATGCCTTGTGGCCGGAGTTAGAGTTCATCAGGGGGAAGAGCGCGATCCACCTGGAGCGGATGTACGAAGAGCAGGATCAGAAGTTCGTGGGGCAGAGTTTCTTGGGCGGGTGTACTCCGTTTCGACGGGAGGCCGGAATGATGCTGCAACCCGGGAGTACGGTCGCAACCGGAAGCAGGAAGTCCAGTGGATAGACCAGGTGAATCTATGGCGCTGACCGGCCAGCGCCGGGTGGGTCCATGAAAACCGGGCCGCGTTACCGACCCCGCATCGCAGCTTCGAACGGCTGCCATCACAAAGCCCCGGGTACCGCGGAGGATAATTACCCGCGTATCAGAGTCAGACCCCGACGCCAGCTACTTGCCCTTACGGTTGAAAGTCAAAGGAATTGATAACCATCTCGTCGCCGCGGCCGCTCTGTGGCGCATTTCCATTCCGCAACCAAAGGTTCACGTGAACCCTCTCTTGGCCGACCAGCGGAATGTATTTTCCAACGTAGGTCCATTGATAAATGATATGGGACCCTAGTGAGCGCCTCGACCAGCCATCCCAAGCTTGATATGTTATGTGGTCGGCGCGGAATTCTACTTGTAAGGTGAAGCGCGGGGAAGAAGGTTGTGCATACTTGACGCTATTTCCCGGCACTTTGTAAGACTGCACGACGAACTGGGCGTCATAGGGGTTTGGAATCAAGCCGCCAGCACCGCTGTATTCGATGTCCAGCTCCTGACCATTGGCACCGTATATGAACAACGGAGAAGCCACTGTGTTCTGGTCAAGCTGATCAAGGCGTGAGCCGACCTGCGCTGTGTAGATGCCATACCCGAGCGATCCCAAGAGATAGACTTCGCCGCACTGCCACCTGCCATCGACTTGGGAAATCTTCAGGTGCAGGCCGTCGCGGGCGACACTGACAACAGCGGGACTGCTGGACCAGAAGTTCTGGCCGGGATCAAATTGATCGCCGGCCGCGTTGCCTGTCACCTTTATGCCCCAAGTGCGACCGCTGAAGTTAACGCTCACCGCTCCGGCAGGATATTCCGTCCAAGCCAAAACGCCGGAATCAAGGACCGGATTGGTATTCTCCGTAGCCACCGGCGTGTAGTTGGCCGGATCAACAAGCAAAACTACAATGCTCGCCCACAGATGAGTCGAACTCTCCCACGACCCATCGCGAGAAAGGTTTGTAAAGGGTGCATCGACAGATGGTTGGACGTACCATTTATTTGTGAGCGCATAGATGACGACCTTGAGCTTGCTCGAGTCGATGTTGTATGCATGTCCAAACAGTTCAGTTGCTCCGTCAGCTGGGGCATTTAGGAAAATGGCCGGTCGCCCGCCCGGCCCCGGCGAAGACGGCGCCGCCGGCTTTGTGCCTTCACATCGGTTAAACACGGTCAGAGCTGCGATTACCAAGGCATGGGTCAGATTGCTCATCGTCGTTTCCCTTGATGTGAGGATGGGTCAGTGGCAATTGTCAAATCGCATTCACTTTAAACTCTTCGCGTGGGGTTTCATCGTTACTCCGCACATATTCCGTCGTTCTGGGGAGCAAGCGCAGTTTGTAATGACCTGCTGATTTATTGGGCGCAGGGGTTTCCAAGGGGGTGCCGATCCCGGAGCCGCCCGGGTTCCGATCGCTGATGCGAGTTTCCTCCTCCGTGCATGGCCTCCTCGCTTGATCATGAGTCCACTCTCAGCTCGATAAATCCTTTGCAAGCTAATCGCTTCAAATACTTTCAAAGCGACCTAGTATTACTAGGTTAAGTAGCTCTTGACCTTCCAAGCGGTGTCTGCTACGCGGGCGGCATAACACCGCGAACCTTGATAGAACCCGAGGGTCGGTTGACACATTTTCTCGATGAATTGCTCGCTCCGATGGGGCGCAACGAAGGGCGCCGCCGGGCGCGTTTCTACGTGCAAGGGTTGTTGCTCGACGGCGAGCGCAAGTCGATTGAGCCGATGGCCAGCCGCAGCGAAGGAGCCGACGTGCAGGCCTTGCGGTAGTTCGCCGGTCAGAGCCCGTAGAAGGTCGAAGAGGTCGAGCGACGCTTGGCGCACAAAGTCTTGGATTTGATCAGCGAGGCGGAAGTCTGGGTCTTGGATGAGACCTCGTTTCCCAAGGCCGAGCAGCATTCGGTCGGCGTGGCACGACAGCACTGCGGTGCGCTGGGCAAAATTGCCAACTGCCAGGTGGCGGTCAGCCGGCACTGGTCGAGTGCCGAAACCAGTTGTCCGTTGCTGTAGCGGATCTACCTGCCCAAGGAGTGGCTGGAAGACGCTGAGCGGGCCGAGGAAGTCAAGCTGTCGCCGGGGACGGTCTATCGAACGAAGACGGAGTTGGCCCTGGAAGAGATCGACCAAGCCTTGGCCTGGGGACTGCCGCCGTTGCCGGTGGTGGCGGATTCGGCCTACGGCAATGATTTCAGTTTTCGGCAAGCGCTGCGAGAGAGTCGTTTTCAATATGCCGTGCAAGTCGAGCCTACGACGGCAGTCTGGATTGAAGCCCCAAACCTTCCCGTGCCCGCGTCGAAAAAGAAAAAGATGGGGCGGCCGCGAAGATATCCCCCGCCGGGGGCGCTGGCGCGGCCGGAGAGTCTGGATAAGGTGGCTCTGACGTTGCCGGCCTGGGCTTGGCGTCACGTGACTTGGCGCCAAGGCAGCCGGGAAGCCCAACGTTTTCGCTTTGCCATGCTGCAGGTATGGGCAGCGCACGGGTGGAGTGAACACGCCCATCCGCCACGGGTCATGGAGTGGCTGCTGGTGGAATGGCCCGAAGGCCAAAAGCAGCCCGCCAAGTACTGACTGGCTCAACTCGGCTCCCAACCGCTCGGGCTGCGTCGTTTCGTCTGCATCGCCAAAGCCCGCTGGCGGATTGAACAGGACTATCGCGAATTGAAAGGAGAACTGGGTCTGGACCATTACGAAGGCCGCCAATGGTTGGGCTGGCATCATCACGTTTGCTTGGTGACGATGGCCTATGCCTTCCTCCGTTTCGAGCAGGCGCGCCTTAAAAAACACTTCTGGTACGACGTTGAGCCTGCCCCGAGTTCGCCAGCAGATCCTGGCCCTGTTGAATAGACTCAGCGGACGCTGTGCGTGGTGTCTGACGGAATTCAACAATAGCTCCTAGAACTTAACCTAGTATTACTAGGAGGTTGCTGCAAAACTCCCTGTTCGGAACTTTGAATGCACTTGATCGTGCACGAAGGTCGAACGCCGCGAATTTTGCGGCGAATCTTCCGAAAACAGGAGAACTTCGTGCGCGGAAATCCCAAATTGCAGAACCCGATGTTTTTTGTGGCCAACACCGAAGAGCGGCTGCCGGAGAATCATCCGCTGCGCGCCATCAAGCGGCGCGCCGATGAGGTGCTGAAGCAGATGCAGCGCGCGTTCGACAACGCGTACTGGGAAACCGGGAGCCCCGGCATTCCGCCCGCTGCGCTGCTGAAGGCCCTGTTGCTGCAGGCGTTGTACTCGATTCCTTCCGAGCGTCGCCTGGTGGACGCCATCAACTGGAATCTTCTCTATCGCTGGTTCTGCGATCTCGACCTCGACCAGGCGGTGTGGGACGCCACGGCCTTTACTCACAATCGCGAGCGCTTCGAGGGGCACGGGCTGGTGTAGAAACTTTTCGAGCGGGTGGTGGCGACGGCGCTCATCGAGCAGCACGTCTCGAACGATCACTTCACAGTGGACGGCACGCTGATTCAGTCGTGGGCTTCGCTGAAAAGTTTTCGTCCCCACGATGAGCCTGGGAATCGACCGCCGACGGAAGGCGGCAGCAATCCGTCGGTGAATTTTCGCGGTGAGCGACGCAGGAATGAAACGCACCGATCCACGACCGATCCCGAAGCGCGGCTGGCGCGTAAGGGCAAAGGCCAACCCGCGCTGCTGTGCCACAGTGGACACGCCTTGATGGAAAATCGGCACGGCCTGTGTCTCGACATCGCCGTCGCCGCGGCCGACGGGCACGCCGAACGTGAAACAGCGGAGAAACTGTTGCGACGCTTTCGGCGACGGCACGGCGTGAAACCGGAAACGGTGAGCGCAGATCGCGGATTCGCGGCGGGCGAGTTTCTGCGCACGCTGGAAGAAGACCTCGACATCACGCCGCACGTGCCCATCGGCGCCGAGCGGGTGGGGAGCCAAGGGCCGGGGGCCGACGCGCGCCGCCGCATGCTGCGCCGGATGAAGACCCGGGCCTACGCGCTCAGCCAGTGAGCGCGGAAGAAGATCGAGCAGATGTTCGGCTGGATGAAGCAAGCTGGTGGCCTGAGAAACGTGCGGCACTTGGGCCGCAGGAAGATTCAGCAAGTGGCTTACCTGTGGGCGGCGGCGTACAACCTCTTGCGACTCGCTCATCTGGAGGCACCCAGATAGTTCATAAGCCAGGGAGAACTTGGTGCGGAAGGCAATATTGTCAGTGCGGAAATGGTCGCTCCGAACCCGGCTCCCCGATTTTTTGTCGCGACACCGCGTCTGCATCTTAAAAATCATCCGTTTTGCAGCAACCTGCTAGACCGGAATCCCGAGCCCACGAATTGAATGCTCGATCCTATTGAATGTGGTTGGCGGCAGGTTGGGTGCAAGACCGCACACTGCGGTCCAGCAAGTTTTCGGTGACTGCCGCGAAACCACGAAGGCGCGATTCCGGCATGGCCAGCAAAAAGGCGCGCAAGGCCAGGAGGGTCTCCTTGGTAATCATGTCAAAGTCGTGGAAATAGGCATCAATCTCTGCCCAGAATCCGTCCCTGCTATTGGACGATTGCCACACTTCGTAAGCACGATTGAAATCGGTGGTCAGGGTCTCTAGAGCGCGCGTCAAAATGCGGATGTGCAGTTCAAACCGTACGCGAGATCGGAAGACGGTCTGTTCCAGCAGCTCGTGCATGCGGATGTAGTCAACCATCACCCGAGTCTTAAAGCGCTCAGATGTCATGGTGCGGACGTGAAAGGATATCCGGGCGTTGGGAATATGGACCGCGAGCGAACCGAGAAGAACCGTCACCATATCCGAAAGGCGTTCCCACTCACAAACGGATAAATGAACAAGGTGAAACGCGATGTCATGGTTGTTTGATTGCTTCTCCTCAATCGCGTCGTTTAGCGAAATGCCTAGAATCGCTGTTTGGGTTTCCAGTTCAAGGGATATGGGTTCGTAAACGGTCTTTCGCTCGCCCGACAACGGCCGCAGACTGTACATATGCATCGATGGCCTGTCGTCAAGGCCGAGCATTTTTCTCAGGAAGTAACCTATCAGGAGGAGAATTGGAACTCCGAGGACTTTTCCCATGTTCCCAGATATTAATGCAGCCCTTTCACCTGCGCCAGTGAAAATTATCCGCTGTCGGCACCTCTGCGACGCTTTTAAATCGTATTACTTCGAAGGGACGCCATCCTCTTCCAGGTCGCCTTAGTGAGTATAACTCTCACAAGGCGCGGTGCATATGCTCAATCCGATCCATTTGCTTTTCGATGGCCTGATGCAGCACTGCGTTGTCGATAACGAGAGGAATAAACCGCGATTTCGTCATTCGCCAAAAGGCTTTGAGCGCCCGATTCAGCGAGTGCTGCTTCGAGTAAGAGGTGAGCCGGCGAAACAAATCCAAGGCCGTCACTGCGCTCAGCTTGATGGTGGCGATCAAGCGTGGTTAAAACCCAACAAAAGCACCAAGTGGGAAATAGCAATGTACGGAGGTACGGCTGCCGTAAACCCTCGTCTCGCAAATTTCTGTGTGACATTTGATACTTCTGTAGGTAGTTAACCTAACTAAGAACCTGCTTGCATAATGGGTTTGGTAATGAATTTTATTTTTGCGTCACAATGACTACGGATGCGAGTGTTCGGCACGGACCTGCTTCCGGAAGGCGGGAGCCAAAACATTGGTATTCGGGTGGTTTTCTGCGTTCCAATTCACAACCAGGTTTTGAAAATGGGAGATTTTTCGAGCAGTTCACCAGCTTCGGATTACGTCGTGACCGAGCGCAGCGGAAAGCAGGTGGACTCGCGGCTTGAGTTCGAACCCAAAACAACGGGGACGACGGGCCAAGGACTTCGGCCAGTTCGTTAATTAGCACCCGGGTTTGTAAAGGCAAGCCTACCCTGTATCCAAATTCATAAAAAGGTTTATCCCGATGAGCACGTCGGTCAGGCTAAACCCTGTCCAACAACGCACGAACCTTACGAGTCAGGCTGTCAGGGGTAAACGGCTTCTGGATGAAGCCGGCGCGGTGGTCCAGCCCGCCCGGGTGAACGATAGCCTCCTTCGTGTAGCCAGACATGTAAAGTATCCTGGTCTCGGGACGGAACAACTTGAGCCTGTCCGCCAGTTCCCGTCCGCTCATCTGGGGCATCACCACGTCGGTGAGCAAAAGGTGAATGGGGCCGGGGTGCCTTTCCGACAGGATCATCGCTTCACTGGCTCGCGCCGACTCAATCACCGCATATCCGCTTGTTTCCAGGGCAAGCCGCGCCAGGGAACGCACGGCATCCTCATCCTCTACCAGCAGGACGGTTTCGGAACCCTTGCAGAACTTCTCCGGTTGTTGTGTTGTCCCAAGGGTCCCGCCTCCAGGTTCCACGCCTTCCTGGACGAGCGGGAAGTAAATCTTGAAGGTAGTGCCCTTCCCCAATTCGCTCGCCACAATGATGTGGCCGTGGTTTTGTTTCACAATCCCGTAGACAGTCGCCAGGCCCAGCCCTGTCCCCTTCCCTTGTTCCTTTGTCGTGAAGAAGGGCTCAAACAAGTGGGATTTGACTTCGGCGCTCATGCCCGTGCCCGTGTCACCCACGGCGATCATCACGTAACTACCGGACGCTTCGCCGGAATTGGCCCGAAAAAGGCTTGCCTCGCCCCGAATGTTTGCTGTTTCGATGGTCAGCGTACCCCCGCCGGGCATCGCATCGCGCGAGTTGATGGCAAGGTTCATGATGATCTGCTCGACCTGCCCCGGGTCAGCCATCACAAGCCCCAGGCCCTGGTGAAGATTCGATACAAGGCGCACGTCTTCCCCGATCAAGCGTTGCAGCAAAATCTCCATCCCGGTGACAACGGTGTTCAGATCCAGCAACTGGGGAGCTATGATTTGTTGCCGGCTGAAAGCCAGCAGCCGCCTGGTCAGGGAAGCTGCACGGTCCCCGGCGTTCCTGATCTGTTCGGCAAAATCGCGCGAGGGACCCGGCGGCATGCCTTCCAGAAGCAGTTCGGAGTAGCCCCCGATAATCGTCAAGAGGTTGTTGAAATCGTGCGCAACTCCGCCGGCAAGCCTTCCCACCGCCTCCATCTTCTGCATCTGCCGGAACTGGGCCTCAAGCCTTTTACGTTCCGTAAGGTCACGCGCGATGCACTGAATGCCGGCGACTTTTTCCCCCTGGTACGTTTTCCGAAGGCTTACCTCCAACGATACCCGTTGCCCGTCCTGGGCCGCGACATCCACTTCGTACGTTGCCGTTGCCCCTCCCGCGGACTTGCCGGCTACGATGCGCTCTGCAAGTTCCCGGAACTCGGGGACCACAACTTGCACAAACTTCATCTCCATCGCAACCTGACGGGGGTAACCGAGCGTCAGCTCTCCGGCCTTATTCAGAGAAGTAAATTTCCCTTCTTCATCGAGCGTGAAAATGATGTCATTGGCATTTTCGATCAACTCCCGGTACCGTTGTTCGCTCTGCCGCAGGGCCGCTTCGGCCCCTTTGCGCTGTTCGATCTGGGCCGCCAGCAATTGGTTTGAGGTCTCGAGGGCGGCGGTGCGGTCGAGGATGCGCTTTTCCAATTCTTCATTCAGTCTTAGAATCTCTCTTTCCGCGTTCTTGCGCTCCGCCAGAGCAGCCTGTTGTTGCAACAGGCTTTCCCTCATCTCCCGGGCCCGCGAATTCCGCCGGTGCCAGGCGAGCAAGCCCACGTAGACCAGGATGAGACAGGCGGCCACCACGCACTCCAGCCGCGCCGTCTGTTGAAAGTCCGCCAATGCTTCCTGCCGGTCGATCTTACTCACCACCACGCCGCTGACCGCCGCCAATTTCCGCATGGCCGTGATTACGTCCACTCCCCGGTAGTCGACAAACTCTCCAAGCGTCACACGGTCCGGTCTGGCCAGGCCGATGGAAAGCTTTAAAGTGTCGCGGGCCGCACTTTCGCGTTCCGGCAGCCTCCGGGGAGAAAGGTAAACGCCTTCGCTGCCTTTGAGCCCCAGAAGCAGCGTTTCGCCGGTCCGCGTCGAGGCCAGTTCCGCCCTCACCAGGGGAATCAGTTCAGTAGCGAGCGGGTCCGCCAAAATCACTACGCCGATCACCGCCTTGCCTGTCCGGGCGGCATTGGCCGGCTGGCCCAGGACAACGGGCGTCGAGAATACCAGAAGGCTCGTTTCCGGAGACTCCCCAAGCAGATCGATTCGGAATTTTCCCGCGTTGAGCGCGGCCTGGCCCACTGCAAGCACATTGGTCGGAGGAGTTGAACCGGAAGAACTGGCGGCTACGCGGGAGTCACGGTCGAGAATAAAGATGCTCGTATACCCATAGATCCGCCCGAAATCATCGATAAGCGAATTGACCAATCCCGTCGCGAGGCGAGGCGACAGCCCGCTTTCTCTCGACGGCGGCGACAGCAGAGCGTGAACAGCCACCGAACTGGCAAGCATCTGGCCATCATCCTGGCCCTCCTGCAACCAATTGGAGAGAACCCAGGCGCGATTGGCGACTTCACTGTAAAGCCGAAGATTCCACGAACTTTTGGCGTTGCGGTACTGGGCTCGAATCCGGTAGGCGGTAAGGCTGGAAATCAAAAGGAAGCCCGCGACAAAGGCGAGCAAATAAATCCGGAGCGAATTCTTCTTTTGATCTCTGGGCAGATTTCCGCTGACGCCGGGATCAGGGTAATCCGCTTGCAAATCTGTGTTCATAACACGAAGTTTACTGCCCCGGAAGTATACACCCAAGTGAGCCCCCGACCGGGCTCGCCACTGGTTCCTCTGCAGGCGCGGAGGTACGCCTGCTGGAGCGCAGATTCAACCCTTCGTCTCCGCTATGCGCAGGATAAGAGGGCTGCACGGCGCCGCGGTTGCCACAGATTGTTCCATTTTGGGACTGACCTTCCCGGAACGGTTGGAAAATGGACAATTCATGCTCGGCCCGTGCCCACCGCCAACGCGTTGACGTCAATTACTGACCTCTCCCAATTGAGCACTAAATCGCCGCCGTCCCTACTTGAAGGGCCATGCAAGGCCAGGAATCCTGCGACGGGCTTCCCAAAATCCCCTTGATTTCTTGTGGGTTTCGACTTCATCGAGAAGCTATGCATTACGTTAGCCGTTCCTCCCATCCCTCCCAGACCGTCAACTCAAGTTAATCTGACCTGCTATGGACCAAGCCGAAGCACGAACTCCTCCACTTTTGGCACCCCGCATGCACTGTCCGTTGCAGACGTCCTTATTGAGCCAGTCGTAAAGGGCTGGAAAATCGATAAGTTAGAGAGTTCTTATTCGCAGGGGGAAAATAATGAAAAGCGCGTCTACGATTAAGCATCCACTTTTTACCGTGGTCGGCATCCTACTACTGGCCAGTTGCCTGCAGGCTGCACCAATGTCTTCAAGCCATTCGCCCAAGGGCGTCATGAATATCTTTGACACGATCACTCAATGGCTGGAGGGCGCCATGAGCCGGCCGGTCAAACTGCCTCCGCCCTCGCCCATGCCCCCGAGTTAGGCCTCCGTTTGCAGATGCAATGCAGGCACCAAGGCATGGCAATGGCGATCTCGGCCTGGCCGATGAGCAGATGTGTTGCAAAGTTTGCTTACTGACGTTCCCATAATATATTTCAGTTCAGCGCCAACCGGGATTGCTTCCAGCACGCTGTGAGGACACGGTATTGACTCCGGATGCGTTTCAAGACCCGTCGCGCCCGATTGTCCAGCTCTCAATAGTGCCGAGGGCAGACGTTGGGCAACTCATGCTGCTTCCGTAGCGCCAAGGGTATTCCACCGGGTAATGCTCGGGCGCATGCGCCGGCAAACATTCGATGCAAATCCAATCTTTGTACTCTTCGATCCGCTGCTGGGTCATGCGGCACTTATGGGCCAGCAACCGGTCCCGGATCACCAGCACCGGCCGTCGCTGGCAAGGTTTCAGATGCTCCAGGAATTCGATCACCTGCGGACAGCGAACGCTCTTCGGGAACAACTGGGAGTAGAAATTCCCCAATGTCATCCCTGCCACCGCCGACAACACTTCGTAGTTGAAGTTGAATGCCGGCACCGGTGTCGGTCCCCGCTTCGCCCAGGTCCGCACACGATGCGGGCGCTGGCTTAGTCCGCTCTCGTCAAAGAAAACGATCAGGCGCCCCTCTTCTCGGGCTTTTTTTCAAGGCGGGGCCACTCCACCCTCTTCCAATGTTCAATGGCCTTTTCGTTCCGCTCGCGCGCCCGTCCCACCGCCGGCAACTCCACTTCAAACGGCAGAGTATCCTCCAGGCGTGGCCCTTGTGGTAGCGGACCCCGAACTCCTGTTCGATCAGGCGACTTACCCGCGCCAGCGTCCAAAGCGACGTTTCGTAACCCAGAGCCTCTGGTCCCTTCAGCAAACCCTGTTCCAGCCGCTTCAAGTCCTTCGTACTTAACCCCGGCTTGCGCCCGGTCCGCTGCAGTCCCTTCGACCCTGGTTGGGCCAACACCCGAACCCAGCGATTCACGCTGGCATGGCTGATGTCGAACCGCCGGGCGACCTCCGACTCGTTCAACTCGCGGCCCAGCAAGGCCACCGCTTGCCGACGGCGGCGTTCCAAAGCTTCGAAGTCTCGGAGTACTCCTTTGGGGGGGTTCCCATGCTGACATGGATGCCGCCGGAGCCTCCCGGGTTGACCTATAATATACGATATCAGTAGGAGCAACTATCCTCCGGCAGAGCCGAAGACTCTAAGGTCGCTGGCTCCTCAAAGGGGCCTCATCTCAACCGCTGAAAAGCAACCGCAACAAGAACAGCCTCTCCGTGCAACCGGCGCGGACGACATGCAAAGAAATACCCAAAGGCATTACCCCTGATGGGTGCATTTCATCTGCCTCTCCAGCAAAGGCGGGGGGAACTCCAGATTTCAGTAAGTATCCTCCGGCAGAGCCGGAGGCTTTACGATTGCTGGCCCCTCAAAGGGGCCTGATCGCAATCGGTCAAAAGCACGGTCGCATCCGACCTGGACGGCATTACCTTGACAGGCACGTCTGCCCCAGCTGCTCGGTCAGGAACGAATGGAGATGCACACTCCTGGAACTGTCAAACTTCTACTGCCGCCCCGGCAGAGCCGGGGGAACTCCCGTTGGATTAGACAGAGAAATGTGTGTCAGGAACTTAAGTGTCTCATGCCGGCATGAGAAGGTACCGAAGATCACCATGCGATCTTCGGATCGAACCGGGATTGCAGCTGCCGTCGCTTTTTTCAAACTTATTGCCAAGGTAGCTGCATTAAGTGGACCGGGATTTGAACGATCCAGCGAACCAGGTTTCGAGCAGTGATGAAGGAAGCCATTCTCACGATTCGAAATCAGAGTTGTTAGTTTTGGGCGGAAAACACTCCCGGCACCAAGGAGAAATGCTATGGAGAAGTTGGTGGCGAAGGTTTGGAATTCTCTCTTCGCAGTCTGCCTTACGCTCTTTTCAGGAGTATTGATCAAAGCCCAAGACCCTGCATGGCTCAAATGCCAAGGCGTCCTCAAAAATCCGCAAGGCGTGTTCTATTCAGGTCCCACTCAGGTAACTTTTGCAGTTTATGGACAGCCGGTTGGCGGAGACAAGCTCTGGTCTGAAACCCAAAACCTCAATCTGCCACCCGACGGCAGGTTCAGTGTTACATTGGGGCAGCAGTTCAGGGACGGACATCATCCTTATCTCTTTACGGGAAGACCTGAGGATTACGCTCACGCCCAGGGCCTTTGGGTAGGAGTAAGCGTCAACAATTCGCCAGAACTCCCAAGGCGAATCCAACTGCCCACCGCTCAACCATCTATTACGACCATTCCGAGCACCTTGTTCGGATTGGCCATCATGAGTCCATCCAACTGGCCCACGGTCAGTATAGGAGCGCTTAGCAAAGGCACATTTGTAACCTGGCCTTTCATCGAACAAGCGCAGGGAACTTACGATTGGAGTCAAATCGATTCTTACCTAGCCTCTGCCCAATCGCACGGCCTCACGTTCTATTACACTAACCTCTATATTCCCCCCTGGGCTGCTGCCGACCAGTCCAGCTGCTCGCCTGACCCCAATAACGGTGTCATGATCTGCACTTCAACGGTGTCAAATCTCACCTACTGGCGGGACTACGCCACCGCGCTTGTCTCACGCTACAAAGGCCAAATAATGATGTACGAATTGTGGAATGAGCCGGATCAAACGCTTACCTTTTCAGGCACTGTCAGCGACATGATTTCGCTTACCAACGCCGAGCATGACATCATCAGGTCGATCGATCCAAGTGCGCTCATCGCTTCGCCGTCCGCCATTTCGTCTACCTACATGGATAGTTATTGGGGATCAGGGGGAACCACAGATGTGGATGTGGTAAGCCTTCATGGCTACCCCGACGCACTGACCAATGACACTCCTGAAACAATTGGTGGTTTTAAAACCGTGCCGTTGAAGGCTCTGATGGTGAAATACGGAATTTCCACCAAACCCTTGTGGGACACAGAAGCCTCATGGGGCCAGTATCCCAAGGCATCCGATAACCAGGATTTTCGAGCTGCATTTGTCGCTCGCCATTACATTCTGCACTGGGCCAACGATGTTGTGGTCTATTACTGGTACGCGTGGGATAACGCCACCTGGGGAACACTTTGGGATCCCATTGTCGGCATCCTCGAGCCGGGTGAGGCCTATCAGCAAGTTGAGAATTGGCTCTCAGGCGCGCAAATGCCGAGCGGATGCTCTCTGAACGGCGGGACGCTCTATAATGCCACCTACACGTGTAACCTGACTTTAAGCAATGGAAAGTCTGCCATGGCAGTGTGGAACACCAACGGCAGCCTTTCCTACACTGCACCCACTCAGTACACGGAGTATCAGGACATACTTGGCAATCTCTATTCAATCCCTTCAAACCATAACATCACAATTGGAACTAAACCCCTACTACTGCAGTAGAAGGCGAGTGCTACCACGCAACCCGTTTTGCATGGAACCCTGCAAATCACCATGAGGTGGGATTAATGATCGATGGCCCGGGAAGGGCTGTTGGAGGATGCTTCGATGACTGAACAACGCTTCGTATTTCTCGCTTCCGTTGGAATCAAGCTTTCTGTGCGCAATGTCGCACTGGCGCTCTTCATAGGTTGCGTATTTCCAGCCGCGCTTTTGGCCCGCAATGGCACGCCCTTCCTTTATCAGCCTCTTTCTCCCGCAGCCCAGCCTCCAGGCAGTGGCGCTTTTGTATTAACCGTCCGTGGAACAGGATTCGTGTCGGGAGCAAGTGTGGAGTGGAATGGCAAACCGCGCCCAACAACGTTCGTGAGTTCGTCCACCCTTACCGCACAGATTCTTGCCACGGATATTTCGGCACCAACCACAGCCGCAGTGACGGTGCTTAATCCAACCCCCGGTGGGGGGCTTTCGAATGCCGTGTTCTTTGAAGTGTCGGGACCTGCGCCGGCCCTCTCTCTCAAGAATGGGTCATTGGGCACCGGTAATTCTCCACGTTCGGTAACCTATGGAGATTTTAATGGCGATGGAAAGCTGGATTTGGCTATTGCCAACTACCTGGATAACACGGTCTCAATCCTGCTTGGCAACGGAGACGGAACGTTCCAGACTCAGACAACCTATGCTGTGGGCAGCGGTCCCTACGCAATCATCACGTGCGATTTCAATGGAGATGGCATTCTGGATCTGGCCGTGGCCAATGATGGTGCGGGCACGGTTTCAATCCTGCTGGGAAAAGGCGATGGCACTTTCCAGACCCACTTTGACTATCAGGCTGGACTTTCGGCGGTGGCGCTGGCAAGCGGCGACTTTAATGGCGACGGGTATCTTGATCTGTGTGTGGTTGACCTGACGCTCAATCAGGTGTCAATCTTTCTTGGGAACGGCAACGGGACTTTCAATGCTCCGCTTACTTATGCGACTGGAACCTTTCCTGTATCCGTAGCAGTGGGAGACTTCAATGGCGACGGAAAACTGGACCTCGTTGTCGCCAATAGTGACTTTGGCGCGACCGGCGGTAGCGTTTCAGTCCTACTAGGCAAAGGGGACGGAACTTTTCTCACCCAATTGCAGTACAACACCGGAAACAACCCGGTCGCAGTAGTTGTGGCGGATTTTAACGGTGACGGGAAGCTGGACCTGGCCGCAGCAAACGAAACGGATAGTACAATCTCCGTGCTGCTAGGAAACGGCAACGGGAAATTCCAACAAAGTGTGCCTTATTCCATTGCATCAACCCCAAGCTCTTTGGTGGCGGCGGATTTCAACGGTGACGGAGTGGTAGACCTGGCTGCTACCGCCGCCGGAAGCTTGGAGGTTTCGATATTGCTGGGCGTCGGGGACGGAACCTTCGGCACAGCTCTAAACTCTGCAACGGGCGCAGAACCACTCTCGATAACCGCCGCGGATTTTGACAACGACGGTGCAATGGACTTTGTTATAGCCAATTTCAACCAGAATGACGCCACCATCTTTACACAACGCAGTTCGGGCAATCCCAACCCGAACTCGGTCAACTTCGGAAGTCAGAGCGTGGGAACCGCAAGCGGTCCGCAGACCGTTGCGCTCTCAAACACCGGCAGCGCAGCGTTAACAGTTTCTGGCCTTACATTTACGGGTGCGAACCCAAATGACTTTAGTCAAACAAACGCTTGCGGGTCGTACGTACTTCCTGATTCAAGCTGCACTATTTCGATTACGTTCAGGCCCGCTGCGGAGGGTGCCCGAAAGGCCGCCCTCCAAATAGCTGAAGGCAGCGCCAACCAGTATATTACGCTTACGGGTACAGGTATGGCACCCAGCATAGCTGTGTCTCCGACAAGCCTTACATTTCCGGCCACTCAGGTGGGCAGCACGAGTTCGCCACTGGCCGTAACCATAACGGACACCGGGAACGCTCCCCTAACCTTTACAACCTTCTCGACGACCGGCGACTTCTCGCAGACTAACACCTGCGGGCCAAGTTTGCCCACACCAGCTAGCGAAAGTTGCGTGGTCAGTGTGACTTTTACGCCTACGGGAGATGGTACACGAAAGGGAACGCTGAAAATCTTTGACAATGCCGGAAACGGTCAGCAGTACGTCACCCTGACCGGCACGGGGCTGGCGCCCCTCATAACGCTTTCACGAACCCCGCTTGTCTTCCCAACCTCCACAGCAGGCTCTCTCAGTTCACCGCCCAGTGTGACTGTGACCAACGCTGGAAACTCCCCGTAGACATTACCAGCATTCTTGCAGACGCCAGTTTCACGGATACCAACCGTTGCGGATCAAGCCTGGCGGCGGTCAAGTCATGCGACATGGGTATCAGGTTCGGGACGCTACGAACCGGCACACGATCCGGCAATGTCCCTCTGAATGATAATGCGAGTACTGGCCAACAGAAGATAAGCTTGACGGGCACCGGACAATAGTTCCTGATTGGGCCGTCGTCGGCAAACAATGCAAGCACGCTCCGGGGCATTCACGTGGCCAGCGAACAGGAGTTAATTGGAGGCATCCATTTATTCTTTGGGGAGATGATCACAGACCCGGCAGTCGTCTGCTGGAAACACGAAATGGATGAAACCATCGTTTACTAGTACTACTACGTTAAGTAATTATTGACTTTCCCGACCGCCGCTTCGTGCTGCTCTTAGAGGTCCTCGCCACCGTCAACCGCTTCACCCATTACGCGGATGAATTGCAACACCCCCACCAGCGCTACCATGATGGCAAGCTTTCGGAAGCTGCGATTTATGCGGGCGTGATTGGGATCGCCTGCGCGATCGGCCTCCGCCGCATGATGCGCGTTTCCCGCGGCTTTAACGAGGCGGAATTGGAGCATATAGTAAACCGTAGCTTTTCACTGGACGGCCTCCAGGCGCCCAATGATCATCGGGTCGTGCGCTTGATGGACCGGCTGGAATTACCGAACCTGGTGCGCCGCTTGCCCGAACGGTTGCATACCTTGAGCGACGGCTAGAAATTCGAAGTGCGCGTCGATTCCCTGAATACCAACTACTCGTACAAATATTTCGGCAAAGAACAGGGCGTGGCCGCCTACACCTTCCGCGACGGGCGTGACCTGCTGTGGTAGTCGACCGTCTTCAGCGCGGCCGGGCGGGAAAGCGCCTACCTCATCCACGGGCCGATTCACAACGAAGCCGTGATGAGCGACATTCATTCCACCGACGCCTTCGGCTTTAACGAATTGGTTTTCACGGTAGGCCATTTGCTGGGCTCTTCCATGGAAACCTGGCTTTGTGAAGCTACCCAGAAAGAGGATGAACGGGAAGAAGTTCCCGGTGATGCGGATAGGAAGAATACCAAATCCATTTTCATATGAGTTACTTACATACGTATTGACTGCCATGCAAATAAAGACTATGCGAGTTGTAGAGCTGCCAGCATGGCAGGTATTTCCTTCACGCGCGGACCGCCTTAAAAGGTCCCTCCGGCGACGGCAGCGAACTAAAGCGATGGAGTATTGTGTTATAACTATAAACGTATTATCATAGAGTGCATAGTGCTCTGGAGGATCACCCAAATGGTTAATCTCGATACAGCTAAAGTTGTCCGCAACCTGCGGCAGATAATGGGCCTCACCCAAAAGGATTTGTCCCGCCGTTTGAATACCACCCCGGGTGCAGTAGTGCATTGGGAGAATGGTCGCACCGAACCTGACATGCGTCGGCTCTTCGCTCTGCTCCATATTTGTCCCAAAGGGCAAGTACGTAATGACATTGAATGGCTGATTCGCAGAGCCCAGGCCAAGGTCATGCCGCAAGCCGTTTCCGCCGAGGATATGGAATCCAATGCGAACAATGTACACATGGGCACGCACTCAATGCTGGAGAGCGAAAACAAACGGCTGCGCACGCAGCTTGCAAAGGTTGAAGCTCAGCTGCTGCGCAGGACCGAGCAGGGCAGAATCCTGGAAAGACTGGCCATGGACCTGCAGCGCGAAAAGGCGGCACTCCAGTCACTGCGTTTACGCACAACCGGACATCAGGGATTTTCACAGGATGTGGGTTACCGTTCGATGAGGACCGGGGAATAGCGGAGTTGATGTTGAAGACTTGATCGACTCGACCATCCCCGCAGTTACCTTGGATTTGTCAACTGGGGTCGGGCCCCTCTTGATCATTTAGATTGGCCCCACCCACGTTAATGATTCTTCGTGTTGCCTGCCCTTGGCGGTCCCTGGCTTACTTGGGTGTTGGGGTTGTTGTTGTGCCTTGCTGTTTCTTTCCGCTCCAGAGGAGGGCAGGTACGAGATTGAAAAATAAAACGATTGTCGAATCATCACGCGCCCGGATATTCATAAAGCGGTTGTTTGTTATCAATTTCGGTCAACTCTAGTGCTCGGTCCATTTGTGGGTCCTGGCCGGCCCTTAATGCCTCAATCGTGAGTTCCAATTCCACATCGGGTGTCACTCCCCTGCCTTCAATCACGTCGTCTCTCCAAGTCCTGTAGGCAGCAACTGGCAATCTCAGCAAATAACCATGACCCACCCGGAAAGTGGATCCTGGGAGGAAACGGCCGGCCGTTGTAGTTCCTATAATTTTCCCCCGCCCGTATTCCTTTACGAATGCCGCCACCATTTCCGCAGCTCCTGTCGTGTGCCGGTTTACTAGCAGCGCGATTGGCCCAGGATACCATCGATGACTCAGCCCTTCGGTGTAAATCGCCAAGGAGCGATCTCCCAACCCAAAGCGAAGCGCCAACAAAGCCATCTCGATCTTCAGGGCCGGAACCCTTCCGAAACGGGGCAGCCGTTGCCTGTCGTAACCTTCTTCCATGCGCCTGCGCGTCAAGCAATACCCGACCATCACTTTGTCCGGCATCAGATAACTCATGAGCCGCAATCCGCCAATCCCCCCTCCTGTGTTCCCCCGCAGGTCGATGATCAGCCGGTTACACTCCCCAACCTCCTTCATAGCACGGTCAATCGCTCGCGCCAGATCGATACCCATGACTCCCAGGAAATTAGTGATCTTTAGCAACCCGGTATTTGCATCCGGATGAGAAACGGTGATCGTTCGTGGCTGGATAAGGGGGTATTCGCGTAAGCGCGGCGAAGGTATATCGAGAGTGGACTTAGCAGCCAACCCGTCCCTCTTCAGGAATTCCATCTGGACAACCTCCCCCAGCTTGAAAGCCGGCTGAATGGGCGGCGACACTTCCTTCCCCGACAGGCGCAGCAGCAGGTCGCCCGGCTCGATTCCGGCACGATGTGCCGCGCCTCCCTCATGAACGTCAAGGAACATCCATTTACTGCCCCCGTCGCTGATTTGCGCCTGGAGCGTAGCGTTAATGGCATGGCGGGCGGGAATCTGCCGCGCACCGCGATGAAAAAAACCGGTGTGGCTAGTCCGCAGTTGCGCAAGCAGAGCCTGCATCTCGCTTTCGAATTCCTCCGTTGCGCTGCTTCCTATAATCCGGCTGCGCCGCTCCTGCACCAGAGCCCCCCAATCCGCTCCGTTTATACCAGGATCAAAGTGGTGTTTGCGTACACAACGGTCTACGTTTTCAAAAATGTCTTTCCGCTCTTTAGCTGTCAGATTCATCGTGTCTCCAAAGGAATCGGGGCTTCACCTTCACCTACCATTTCGATACCAGCCCAGTCCGCCACAGGCGCGTCGTTGTTATGCTGGTGCAGATAATCAAGCTTCGCCTCTCGCAACGCCAGGTCTCTATCCATCCCCTCAGCGATATGCCTGTAAAAGTGTTCCATAATCTCGCTCGTTGAGTTGTCGGGAACCTCCCAGAGCGTCGCCACAACCGTACGCGCTCCGGCAATCAGAAATGCATCGGCCAGGCTTACCACACCCTCTTCTCCCTCGAGCTTCCCTACCGCCGTATCACAAGCCGATAGAGTCACCAGTTCGGCGTGCAGCACCATCCTGGCGATCTCTCCCTCTTCCAGCAGCGGATCCTCTTCCCGTCCCGAAGGATCCCACCTGAGCACTAACGCCGCCCGCTCCGGGTACTCAACGCTTGGGATCGCGTGCACGGCGAAATGCAATATCTTAAAATCTTGCAACGGCTGACTCTCAATTGCCGCTTTGGTCGCCTCGGCTCCAACCAGAACTACGTTCCCGATTCCTCCCAATACTCTGGCTGCTTCCTCCACCTCATTGCGCGATCCCGGCAAGTTCATGAGCTGAATCCCATTGGTGTCGAATAGTCCCCGGAGGATCCCTGTGTCTCTGGCGGGCAAAGGCGAGAGTTCCTGAGGCATCCATCCAGCCCACTGATAATCTACCCCGCCCACCGCCAAAAGCCTACGGGTTGCCTCAGAATTCCGAGGCGCATTGCGCAACACCGACAATACTGTGGCCGAAGGAGCGACCGTGACAGTAAAACTTTCCACCAGTCGCGCCCCCGATCCGTCGCGCAGCGAATCAAACGGCAGGCGATGCAGCATTCCATCCGGCACGACGATGAGGCGCCTCCACTTTACTCTTCCCGTCATGGGTTCGATCAGCAAGTTGTAAAGCTTGCTCTCGATCTCGGGGCTCGCCTTGCGCCGTTCACCAACAATCTCAAGGTAATCCTCCACCATCTGGTCGATGCGATCCTTGCTCGCCGGAATCGCCTTGACGGCTGCCCTACGTTTCGATATGGCCAGGCAGTATGATCGAGTATCGCCCAGCATGTACTCCAATAATAAATTATCAGGCCTTAATGTCTGTTGTACTTCGGCCAGCGTCACACGCTTGTTATCTACCTTGCGGGAAGGCCTTTCTAAGCCGTCCCGCAAGTAAGCCAGCTTCTGTTCCTCGACCTCCAGGCTTTCAACCAACTTGCGGCGTTCATTCGGAGCGCCGGGGCCGAACAGGCGATTGTGCAGTACGGCAATGACCTGTTGCAGGGCCGTTGCCCCTGGCGGGTCCGGAATCCTGAGTGCTCCGGGATCCTGGATCAGGTCTGCTTCTGTTCGCCCCCGGGCCCTTTCGAGTATTTCAAGGCAACTTTCCACCATCCCTAGCCGGGCCATCAACTCGAAGTGGTGACGATAGGTCGCGCTCATTGCTCCGACTAACTCTGTCCTGGAATTCGAGCCTGGCATGCCATTGAGCAATTCTTCGATATCGTCCTCTGCTTCACCATACAGCGCATCGGCAGCGCGCACTTGTCCCTGCCGCGCCCTCAAATCGGCCAATGCTGTCAGATTGCGGGGCAGATAATAACGGTCTCCTGTCCGCCGGCTTGCTTCTAAGCCCTCACGCAAACAATCAGCGGCGCCTTGCAGATTTCCCTGCTGGCGATAAATCCCTGCCGCTGCAACCATCGCGTCCGCCGTCATACGATAAAAGTCGATGCTTCGGGCCAGATCCGCCGCAGCCGTGAAATCCCTAAGCCCCTGTCTTTGGTCGTGGTCCCGCAACGCCAGTTTGCCCAATAGGATCAAACACTGAGCTTGATGCCCCCTCTTTTGCTGCTGCCTTGCGACCCTCAAGGCAGCTTCAAGTCTGCCGCGCGCCTCGTCGGTCCGGTGCATCGCCATGAGCGATTCCGCATCACCTTCGTATGCCATATAAGGGAACCCCGCGTCTGGCGTTTCCGCAGCCCGTTTAATAGCCTTATTGAAGGCAATCCGAGCCTCGCGCCATCTCCTCTGCTCATTAAACCCCATGCCAATGAGTTCCAAGTATCGGACCTCAGCGCCCACATCCTTATTTGCTTTGGCTGACAATAAGGCGCTCCCCACCATCCAGGCCGCCTTACGACCATCGCCTTTGAGGAAGGCAATCAGCCCCAGTTCACCATCCGCCCGGGCCTCCCAAATATTATCCTCCAATCTGCCGGCGATACTCCTGACTCTTTCCCAGTCCTTCCCTGCGGCGTCCCGATTTATCTCAATGTCGGTCATCCCTTTCGCGGCAAGACACCACAGTCGAAGTTCGGGATCTTTTCTGACCAGAGGCCTCTTCAATTCACACGAAAGGAACTCCGATATTTTATCGAAAGACTGTGTTTCCGCTTTGCACCGGATCATTCCCACCTTCGCGTACAATTCATCGCGCCGGTCCCCCCTTTCGCGAAACATTGCCTCGGCATGGGCATAGAGCGGCTCTGCCTTCCAGAGATTCGATAGGGCATACAGGTGGTTCGCCTCTGCCAGTATGGTGGCCGGATCATTACTTTGGACAGAATATGGGCCATCTCTTGGGAGCTGGGAAGTCAGTCGGAGCCTGGGGTGAATTATGACACGCACAATTGCAAGCAACACAATGGCCAGCGTGCTTGCGGCGACAATCGAAAACTTTTGGTCCGCGCTGCGCATTACGCCTCTCCAGCCGGACAATGTATCGATAATAGAATAAATTACATGATTTTACACCATCAGCGCTCACGTCCATCCACCCCGCAGGATTAACCTCCGGTTGGGACGAACTCCAGGTTTGCTGCTCGGCCGTCCTTTATTTCTAACACCCGGTCCTCCATCTCCAGGACCTGCAGCGAGTGCCAGATGACGATCATCTTCCAAAGCGGTAATGGGTGTCCGAGGCAATCTCCACGGCGCCATTACTGTGCCGACAGACAGAGATAAGGGGCTGTGTGAAATCCAGAGGCAGATCGCCAGACACGAAACGCGCCGGCTGGGCAGACTTGAAGTGGCGATACGCTTCCAAATTCTGTGCCGAATTGCCAAGGGACTATCTTACGATTGAGGGGTGGGCGTTCGAATCTGGGTGACCGCGTCTCTGGGCCGGGCGAAGCGGGAAGCGGCGTCCCCGCCAATCCTAACACTAAGGCCAGGCGTGGCGGATATGATTGGTAACTTGCAATTTAACTGGGACTCTATCCCCAGCTACGGTCAGCGTTACCGCTCCGGGAAAATCTTTTCTGATGGGCTTGGTCGAAACCGTCGTCAATCGGGTGGTGAGCCGGCGTTTCGTCAATCCCCAACAGATGCATAGGACAGGACGCGGGCGCACCTGCTTTTGCAGACCCGAACCAATGTCCTGAATAGCAAACTGCAAGAGGACTTTCGCGATTGTGCAAGTCGTTTCGAGCTCAGGCTGCGTAACCCCCGGCCTCTTGCTGCTCTCCAAAAATGGCTGAGTTGGAATACCTTTCTCACAATACACCGCCGTAGGCTTTGCAGCCCAGAGGGTTCTGGGCCTATCACTTTGAGAATTAAAGGATGAGTTGTCTGGTTTTATGCTCAGCCTGCGCCCTCTCGAGATCCGCCTCGCATCGGGTCATGGTAAGTCGCCGGCAGCGGATGGTCTCGATTGGCATGTGGAACGTCAGAGTTTCATTTGAGTGCGCTGTCGAAACCATTGGGCGCCGCGTTCCTCTCCCACCATTGCAAATAGGAATAGAGTTGCAGGGACAATAATAAGCGTTGATGGTTCGGGCGCAACCGTCCAATTCCCGCCGGCACTAACATAGATCATTGACATACTCGCTCCTGTCGCTGTGCTATTAAAGCCCATTGACATGTAATTGGTGTAAGGATCACCGTAGGACCAAGAGATATAAAAAGCGGCTTGGCCTCCCGTGTTAACCCACGCCAACCAAGTCAAACTGGTTGCGGACTCCGTGCATGCATTTGAAAAAGCCGCTAGCGTCGCGGCGGCTCCAGTCAGACCGTCGAGGCATGAATCACCGCCAAACGGACCGTAATTTGCGAAGTCAATTAAAGGAAAATCCAAACCGTCCCAGGTAATTGAGAAATCAGTGAATTGGCCCGTCGAAGTGTCGTATGTGAGAGATCCAAATGGGGTTAATGGTTGGCCAAGGGGCGTGAAGTTGATCGTTCTCGTAATTTCTGCGCCCTCGACTGGCGCACTGAGGCCCATAGTAAGCAGGACGCCAATTACTAATAGATTTCGCATAAGCTATCCCCCTATTTTGCCAGAACTCCATGGTCGTAACCGCCACTGCTCGATTATACAAAGGCACATGTCCGGTGAATGGTCCGAAAGAAGTTCCAGCCGAAATTTCCATTAAGGACTCCGGTCCGACCAGGAGTGTACGCCCGACCGCCCCTGGATACAAGGCCCCGAATTGAGTCATCTATTATCTGCGCTAACGACCGGACCATGAGCGGAAATTCCTGAGGAAAAGGGGTAACACTCCAAAACTATGGTTTCGAGGAGGAAGCGGAAGGAGTGTTACCAATCGGAGTCATCAAGGAAGTTGATAAGAAGAAGAGAAGTACCCACCCCCCCGGGGGCCGGCGCGGCGATCGAACGGTCCGCACGCGGCATCGTCCCAGGTGTTGGTTTTCCGCGGTATGCTGATACGGACGCCTTGGTCCTTGAGCAATTGCGTGTAATCGTTGCTGGCGTGTTGCACGCCACGATCAGAATGATGCACCACTCCCGCAGCACGACATCGCCACATCACCAAGGCCCCGTGCAGAGTCTGAAGCGTAAGTGCTGCTTCCTGCGTACGGTCCAGCGCCCAGCCGATCAAGCGCCGTGAAAACGAATCCAGAATCATCGCCAAGTAGACAAATTCGATCCCCAGCCGGATGTAAGTGATATCGGCCACCCAAAGCTGATCGAGACCGGTCAGAGTCAGGGTCCGGGCGAAATTGGGATACGCCGATAGGCCGTGACCGGAGTCGGTTATCGCGACGAACCTCCGCCGCCGCAGGCACAGCAGATAGTCCCGGCGCATGAGACTCTGGACCCGTTTGTGATTCACCGCCCAGCCACACCGCCGGAGCTCCGCCGTCCTCCGTGGCCAGGCGTAGATGGGGAACTCCAGCGCTGGTTGGCCAATCTTGCGCGACTTAGACCTCCTCCCAGCGCCGCTTTACTAAGCCCGGAAACACATTGCCGGTCCCTTGGCGAAACTCCCGCTGCCAGGGATGAAGCACGCTGGGGTGCACTTCAAACGCTCGGGCCACCTCCGCCAGTGGCGCTCCCATCTCCAACTGCTGGATCGGCGCCACCTTGAACTCCTTCGTAAACGGCCGGCGGGACAACCCCATGACTCAAACCTCCCTTCAATGGCATTTTCATGCCATTCGCTGAATTTTGAGTCTTAACTGTTTGTCTCAAAAATGGGGACAAGTCCACCCCGAATACGAGACCGAAATCCCCGCTTGTTGCACCCCACGACTCAAGATCCTTGCCAGCGGGGTATACGTTCGCTAGATCACTCCCTAACGATTAACTATCCGGAGACTTGTCAAGATTAAATCTATTGGGTAGGTTGGTAGCCGACGCCGAGTCGCAGGGGGGCTTCCGAGTCGCCATGCATTGCCAATGAATAAACCAGATGAAATATACGGAATTTTCAAGTCCATTGGCGAGCGCAGAACTCGCGACCTTACCCTATACGTTCTTCTAGGCCGAAAACACAGAAGCTGATGGTTTTGAGTTGATACGGCATTTTCGGGCCACGCACGACCGGGGCAGCAGAGTGGCGAGAATGAGCCCGATTAGAGGGGGGGACCAAATGGATCACGCTGAAGCTAAGGCTAGATTTGCAAGATTACGATACTTCGTGTTGCTTTCAATCTTTTTTTGCCCAACCGCGATGGGTTTGGCGGGCACCTTGACGTATAACCTTTTGCCCTTCGTTCCTACTTCGATCAACAGTTTCGGCTCAATTGTCGGAACAGGGACCAGCCCGGGCACTGGAGTGTTAGACGTGGGCGGGTCCATAAGCACTTTCACATTACCTGGATCAAGCTACACCTCGCCGACAGGAATTAATGACGCGGGGCTTATCGTAGGTAGCGTTGATCTGGGCGGTACTGGGCAAGGTTTTACTTACTCAGGCGGTTCTTTTAGCCTGTTTTCGTATCCCGGGGCGGGTTTGACGCGCGCCGGAGCGGTCAATGATACTGGAGAGATTGTCGGTCAATATCAAAACGATGGCTGTTCGTATTGTCCTTTCTCCGGATATCTCTACTCCAACGGGAAATTCACTTCATTAAACTTTCCTGGTTCTGCCGAAACTTTTGCTTTCGGCATTAACGACTCCGGTGCAATCGTTGGAACAATGTTTCCAAGTTCTTCCGAGCTGCCTGCCGAGGGATTTCTCTACTCTGGCGGGACATGGACTGCCATTAGTTGGCCTGGCGCAGCGGCGACGGTACTGACCGGGATTGATGATTCAGCTGTTGCGGTGGGCTACTACTACGACACAACTAACGAAACCGACCCACATGGCTTCTTTTGGGATGCTGGTGTTTTTACGCCTCTTGTGCTTCCGGCTGGGGGTTGGTGGAATGATCCGACGGCTATCAGTTTGCAAAACCAAAACATTGTAGGTGAGTTCGGCCACTATCAGCAGCCCGCTGAATACTTCTCGAGCCCGGGTTTGTTGCAAGGCCCGCCGGTTGGGCAGACACCTGAGCCTTCGGAATTCTTACTAATGGGTACCGGAGTTATTCTAGTTGGCAAGAAATTGCTCGCTCGCAAATGATCAGACCTTGACCCCATTCGAACCTAAGCATTCCGAAAGGCGAGAACAGTCTCGCAAGTCTACGGCTAACCCAACTTCCACGGGTTCCGGCTGGTTTTCGCGGATTTCGGGAGGAAAGGCTTCTGTTTTCAATAGAGGGTAAGCACAAGGGCAAAATAGTGACGAATTGTTGTAATCATTTTCCTTGACTTGATAGGTTCTTGCCGTGTACGCACTGTCCGATGTATATCTGCATGACCAGCAAGTCAGACAAGGGGAAAATCTACAGCAACTATCTCCTTGTCGAATCCATCTCTACCCCCAAGTGCCCCCGCCAGCGCATCCTTTGCTCGCCCGGCAGCGTCGCCCCGCGCGCCCTCCCTACGGTGGCTGGATTTGGCCCACCGCCTCGAAGCCGGCTTGCAGGGGCAGACTTCTCTTCCTGCTTCCGAACACCGAGTCGAGACTCTGGCCGACAAGGTGCACGGCGCACGGCGCGGGCCGTCTGCCAAGGCCTTCACCGTACGCCTCTTCACTGTAGGCGCCGCAGCTTCCGCCCGCTGCTTGAGCTTGCCATACTCCAGGTGCAGAGCCCTCGCGGTGGGATTAATTCCATGCTCGCGGGCCAGTTCTGCCGCCCACAAAGACTCGGGAAGCGGCAAGCGGCCCGTGTGCGCACTTCGCCATCCCCCGAGGCGCCGGTTAACCTTCTGCATGTTAGCGGGAATATAAGGAATCTCCGCGGCCATTGTCTGCCCTCCTCGCGCCGTGGCGCAATGGACAGGCGTTAGCAACTTCCGTCAGCTCAAGTCACGCACCCTTGCCGAAGGGACACGTATCATCACCGCATCCCGAACCCAGGATGCGGGGTAGCCCATATTGCCGCCGGGAACGTGGAGAGTGTAGGGCGTGGGGTTGCGCCACCGGCCCCGAGTCTGACCTGAGGCCCGGGAAGCTGACTCGACAATACGCCGAGCCTGATCACGAAGGAAGGCCGTGTCTAACCTACTCAACACTGGCAGCACAACCCGGACAGCAGGCAGAGGGATTGCCGCAGCCAGGACGGCGGCCCCAAGAGTAGCGAATTTCAATTTCATTCCGAGATAGGTGACATCTTGAGATGCGCGGCGCCGATCTCGAAAGCCACCTTAATGGGTTTTACCAACGCCATTGCGCATTACGAAATGCAATTCGATTCTTGATCAAGGCCCTGGCCTTTGGGCCTTCCCAATCATTCGATGCTGAGCCAAGTAAGACCACGGGCCGGAACCGACAATGGTACTTTGACCTCTGCCTTGTCGTTCAGACGGTATGGACGCACTTTGCCTTCGCGCTCGCGGATTTTGGCCGTGCCGTTGATTCCCGTATAGTAGAGTGGCAGCGTCAAGGTTCGCGTCACCTGAACATCGAGGGGGTTGTAGACCATCGCAAAACCCTTTTCGCGCAGTTGCGGGTTTACGTGCAGAATCGCATCGAGATCACGACCATCCGCCCGCCGGACGTGGATGATGTCAGAGTTAAGAATGTCACGATGCGCTTTATAGAAATCGACCCATTTCTTGACGACGGCACGAGTCTGGTCCGAATCGTAGATTTGATAGCCGCGGTAAGCCGCCTGGGCGCCACTTCCGAAGTTCTGGGCCAGAATCTGCCCGTAGGTGTCCAGATGGTCGCGCAATGGCTCGATGGTGGCCGCTGCCCCGCCGCCGTGGTACTGGACCAGCGGAACAAACATCCAGCCCATGCTGGGAGTCTTCTTCCAGGTGCCATCAAAGATGTTCTGTCTTCCGATAATGACCTGCTGCGCTCGCGGCAAGGACCAGTCGGTTTCCCGGTACCCCATCCCGTCCTTGTTCGATCCGTTCAGAAAGTACCAGTCGGGGACATTGAGGTAAATTCCACGCGCCCGGCACCAGTGGTAAAAGTCGGTAATCTCCTTCCACTGCATCCACTGCGAATCCTGGAGCCCGCGATGTCCCGGATGATGAATGGAGGCGCAAACGTCCCCGGGGTATGAACCGTCGTTCTCCAGAACACCCATCCCGGTTTTTTCAAAAAAGGAGCGTAATTTCTTGAAGTATTCGATCCCCCATCGGCTGCCCAGGCAGGGCGAATATCCGAAGATGGCTCCCTTGGTCGTGCCCGTCTTGGGATTGATCACATCGTCTTCGGGGCTGATGTTCCGGCTTGCCAGCAAGGAATAGCCGCCCAGCACCACCCCCTTCTGCTTCCCATAGTCCGTCAGGCTTTTCATCTCCGAGATGAACATGGGGTCCTGGTTTTCGGGGTCAAAACCGGTTCCGAAGGAGATGATCACCATCTCGAAACCAACCTCAGCCGCCTGGTCGATGGCGGACTTCACCGCCTCGGGCTTTTCGCTCGTGACGTGCATGAAGATCGGATTCTCTGTGGCCCAGGGCGCAATCGTCCGATACATGCGCCGCAGGGCAAGCCCCTTGCGCTCTCTGTCGGTGATATCGTAGACCAATTCGTAGGTGCGGTAGGATTCAAAAGTCTTGCCGGGAAGGATGTCGATGTCCGGACCAAGGAGCGGATGAACCAGAAGAAGGCAAGGCGTCTCCAGGTTGTAATTCACCTGCGTCGTGTAATCCGGGTCAGGCACCCAGTGTGCTGTGTGGTTGCAAGTCTCGGAATTGATCCCCCCGCCGAACTCGTAATCGCTTTCCACGTGGATGTTCGGATTGTGCCAGCGTCCGGAGTTCGTCGCCGACTCGTATTCAACCGCAGCAAGAACCTCATTGGTGAATCGGTTCAACCGCACCCGCGAGCTGGAGCTGTTGTGGATGCTGAGCCATTTGGAGAGCAGTGGAATCCCGTCGTACATCTCGTAGTGTACGAACACGGTGATCCCCGCCAGTTTCTTGTCCGTGGGTTCGTAGCGGAAAGTAAGAGCGGCTCCGGGCGGAGGCCACGGTTGATTGCCCGAAAAGCGTGTACGCTTCCAGGCAAAGCGCGCCTCAGTCTTGCCGGTCTTGAATCCTGAGCACCGCATCGCCCGCGGGTCAACGGTCATCTGGTCCACCCACTCCGGCGTCAAGTATGCGTAGTCTTTCTGGCCCTTCAGGCCCCCGACGGTCAATTCCTGCCAGTCGAGTTCCACATAGGCTTCTGGCTTGACGGCGCGCAGAATCGCCGACCCCGTCATCAGATTGTCAAAGCCCACGGTCGCAGCGTTCGGGCGCAGCCTCCAACTGCGCCGGATCAGTCCATTGCTCATGGCAATCTCGTCTTTGTGAGTGGTCCGACAGATGACCGTCATTTGCGGGAAGGGGGTCACAAGCCAGTCCGTCGACACGGAGTTCAGGTTCTTATCACCGGGAAGCGCTGGAAGCCGAGCTGAGTCGTCAAGCGAAGCAAAGCCCTCTGATTGTTGTAGCTTCGCACTGCTATTTGGTCCTTGCGCCCACGCCACGCCCAGTCCGGTAAGAGAGCTGGCCATGAATTCTCTTCTGTCCATACTGGAATGCCTGCTGAGTTGTTTCTGCACGCCTCTCTATTTGAGTTCGGAGCATTCGTCATGTAGATGTCTTTGGCAAGAAGCAGAATGTTGCCCCCCGCTTCAAAGTGCGAATCGTCTGCTAGGCATGCAATGCCGGAGCAGCTACGGTGACAGGTTTCCCTCCCGCCTTTACGAACGCAGCTAGCCTTCGCGCGTATTCCCGCCGCAAGGCATCCCGCACCACGACGAAGCTGAGCGGTACGGGCGCGAGGTCTTCCTCCTCGCGCGCCAGGAATCCTTTCGGTGCCGCGGGTTCCTCGCTGCGCGTGCCGGCCCAGAATTTGTTCTCCCGGCGATCCATAAGCAGAAGATCCTGCACCGTCCGCCGATTTACTCCGGGTCGCTTCCGCCAGGTCAATCGCATGCGCGTAACTTCGGGACTGACGCGGATATCCTCACCGTCGCGCGACGCGAGCTTCGCGTCGGCATCAAAGTTTATCAGTTCGACAGAATGCGGGATGTGGATCACCACGTCACGGGGCTGGTCATGAAACTGGGCATTGAACGACGCATCCGCGCCATCCGTGCGGAATTGCATTCTGGCGGTGACAATTCCAAACTCCCTGGGAGCGTTCTCCACGGCGATGCGCTTGCCGGGCTGGGCCCATTCCGGAGAAATAACACTGAGCAACCGGAGGTCGCGTTGCCCTTCGTCTACTGCGTAGCGGCCTCCGGGTTCAGCCACGAACATATTTCGCAAGAGGCCATTAATTTTGGCTGCGCACCACGCATGCGGTGGAGGTAAGTCAGGATGCGTATCGCGGCCGGTCCAGGGAAAAACCAGGGTCGCGAAACCCTCGAAGGTTGAACCGCAGTGCAGAAGGATATGGTAGGTGGCCACCAGCGCTTTGCGATCTCGTCCGGCTACGACGTCCTGCATGGTTGAGCTGACCGTGATGTCGTGGTGCAGGTGCAGGCAATTCCGGTAGGTCGTGATACCTTCACGGTACTTTGTATCGTGCCGGCGATTTAGTGTTCCGGCAACTCGCCAATCCGAGGGCAGCAACGCCTCACCCGGCCACGCCAACAGCATGTTCTCAGAATCCTGATCGGTTGTCCATTCGCCAACACCTTTTCGAGCACCCTCCCCAGTGAGGAACTTGTATAAGCCTATCGGGACATAGCCATCCGGAGCCGCGCTGGCTTTCAACGCTTTGAGGCGGAGTTCCGGTAGCTGACGTGTAATTTGAGCCATGACTCTGCGTCTCCGCTTTCACGAATCAGTCGCGCGACTCGAACGGCAGCGCACAGAGCGTTCAGCGACCAGAGATTATGCGAAGTATACTGGCCTTCGATCATTTCTTCGTCCTATGCCAACGAGGGGCGCATTAGGCCATGCGGCTCGTGTTCGTGATCGAGGCGAATGAAGTCCACGGCATGGCGGATCATCGGCCAGATTTCCCGGGCGTAAGCGCTGTCCCGCGACATGATCGCATGGTTGAGCAGGAAGGTCAGAGCCTGTCCGTGCGACGAGAGCGCCTTCGTGCCATGAATCAGAACGACGTCGAGGAACATCCCATCCGGTTGCTGATCTCTGCGGCAAAAGCCAGTCTCGGCACGAACGTAGTCGTCCGGCAGTCGAAAGCTATCGTAGAGATGACCATAATCCCGTGCCGATGCAAGGAGGTTTTTCGGGTACGGCAGGCCGTCCCTCTGCACGTGGTGGCCGTCACCCGTCCTCGTTGCCAAAATACATGGACCGCCGTGGCCCGGTGCGACTCCTCAATTTCCCGTTCGGCAGTTACGGTAATGTGGTTTCCTTCACCCAGCATTGTTGCCAGTATTGCACCGTGCGTTGCCGGTAAATTCCGTGGTCGGCGGCTTGCGCAGCCTGGATGTAATGAGGGTGCTGCGTTGGCACCCGTGGCCTCTTGAATACAAGGTCCACGGTTTCGCCGGGTGCCAGCATGGGTGGGTATTGAGCAAGACCAACGGCGGTCTGCTTAGTGACGGCGTGCTCTTTGCCAGCAAACCGTTTCTCGTAAGGTTGGCCGGCCACTGATTTCAGCTTTACTCCTTCGGTGGGATAACTGTCTACCAATGCGCCCGCGCAGTAGAGTGCCCCATTGGTAATCCCATATGTCTACATTGGGTGAAACTGTCCTTTGCCAAACCGCCATTCACCTCCGGAAGCACGGCTGGCTGCGGAGCGGAAACACCTGGGCCGATACCGGGGTGGTGGAGTTTCTGAAAGAGGCGCTGGCGAAGCTGAGAAGTCCGGAGTGGATTCGCGTGGTGCGAATGCGCATCCACTCCAGGTCAACCCTGGGATCGGCTTTCTCTGCATTTTGGAGAGCTTCAGCTTTGTCAGCGGCTTGCCCTTCCCAGACAGTCCATTCGTGGGTCCGGGCCGGTCTTGAGCTGCCGGGCCTGAAACGGCTTCGATATTACCGCCGACCAGCGCGATGACCTTCCAGTTAGCCATGTGGTTGTCAATGTTCCTTGCGAGATATTTTAACAGAGTCGGAGCGAGATGCTGCCAGTCCAGAATAGGACATCGATGGGAATTATCATTGAGCCAAAACCCGGAACATATGCGTTAATACTTTCCTGCGCGAGCAATGCCCGTATTCAGGTCGGGCGCCTGGGAACGATGCAGCTTCAGCGCGGATATTACGTCTATTTGGGCAGCGCGTTGGGGCCTGGTGGCCTGCGGGCCCGGATCGCCCACCACCAGAATGTGATCACGCGACCACACTGGCACATCGACTATTTGCGAGCACACACTCGGCTTCATTCCGTGTGGCTCTCCTATGGTGGGATACGACACGAGCATGAGTGGGCACGGGCGATGCTGAAGGTGAAGAACGCAACAATCCCTCTCCCCAAGTATGGAGCTTCGGATTGCAGCTGCCCGTCGCACCTATATTTCTTCAAGTATTTTCCTACACAGATCGGCTTCACCCATTCGGTTCACTATTGCCTTCGCACAGCATCGCGTGTAGATTGACCGCATGTCCAGGTCTGGTCCTGCGTTCTTTCATGATCGCAACACCTTCATGACCATGGCTTTTCTTGCGGTTATCCTGGCAATACCGCAAGCAGTGCTCGCATGGGGTCGCGAAGGCCATGAAATCATAGTTATTGTGGCCGAGCATTACATGCGCCCGGAGACGGCCGCAGCCATGCGGAACTTGCTCACGCCCGAGAGTCCCGAAGAAGCCTCGGGGTGGGCCGATGAGTACCGGCGCGACCACCGGGAGACCGGCCCATGGCATTACATTGACATACCCCTGGCGGATTCCAACATCGATATGACCCGCGGGTGCTCTAATGGTGATTGCGTGATTGCCAAGACGGAGCAATTCCTCGCCATTCTGAAGAACCCGGGCGTCGACGTGGATGCCAAAACGCAGGCCCTCAAATTCGTAATTCATTTCGTGGGCGACTTGCACCAGCCCTTGCATGATGAAGACAACGGTGATAAGGGCGGTAACATGCGGTACGTGATCTTTGAAGGTCGTCCCGATAACCTTCATTGGGTGTGGGACACGGGCCTCCTTCAACACATCAGTCGCAATCCAGCGGCGTTCGCGGCAGAGCTGGAAAGCCGGATAACTCCGCGGGATCGGGCTGATTGGCGGAAAGGGAGCATTGAGGATTGGGTGATGGAGGGCCACCGGCTCGCTCAAACGGTTGCGTACGGGGATCTCAGCAACGAGAATCCAGCCCTAATTACGCCTGCGTATGAGCGGCAAGCGGACAATGTGATCGAACTTCAGTTGGAAAAAGCTGGAGTCAGGCTGGCGTATCTGTTGGATGGCTACTTAATGGTGCCTGCTAATGGGCAGAAAACCGAGTCCAAGGCCCAAACAGCCGCCACCCGGGGTAACCCCGATGTAAAAGTTTGGGTCAACACGAACACTGGGGTTTACCACTGCCCCGGCACGCGATGGTTCGGAAAGACACATGAAGGCGAGTACATGACCCAAAAAGAAGCACAGAACAAACGCTATCACCCGGCGGCTAACCAGCCATGCATGTGAGGCGCAAGCAATTTCATTTGACGATCAGCTGGTAGACTGGCGCCTTTGATTTTTGAGGTATGAGAGTGAGAGGCAGCCCGAACAGGCTATCGAGCTTCAGTTGGAAAAGGCGGCCTGAGATTGACTCACTTGCTCAACGATGCATTGCGTTGGCGCGGAGGAAATGATGGACTCGACACCGAACCGGCAAACAGTCAGCTCCGAGGAGTTGGCCTATTCGAACATGCTAACGCTGAATGCTCTAATCGAACTGTTGGACGAAATGGGGCTGATCGGTAAGAAGGATATTCTGGAGCGAGTGAAGCAGCTCCAATTACAGGCCCAAGTGAGGAAGAAGCCACACTAGCTGGGGCGAAAAGGTTTACATAGAAGCAGATTTGAAGGCTCAGCCTGCCCCTCGTTAAGATTGCATCTCAAGGAGTTTCAGAAATTTGTGGGTGGGAATTCCAGCAAGACTCGCAATCGGCATGCTCGTAGTTGAGGCCAGCTTTGATGTTGCTGATTTTCAATTGATTGCGCGATTGAAGTGGGTGGTGGCCAATGATTCTGTTGGCGCGCATCAGAAAACGTATTTTTTTGAACAGAGGCCGGTTCTGATGGATGAATCAGCATCATCGCCGAAGGCGGCCTGCGGTCAAACCGGTTGACGGAAGAGGGGTTGTTATCATCGGCACAGGCGGGTCGTGAGTTGGTCAATGCATCGCGTGACGGATCAAGGTTCCCAAACGAGACGAAGCGTAGTATCCTGAGCGGTTTTTCGGCGACAGTGACGCGACTTGAGGAGTATACAGGTCAATGCTCCACGGCGCTCCTGGCCTCATCTGGCGCGCCCGCGGTGACATCTTGAGGCGTGCCCGCTCGCCGCAGGTGCTCAGGCCACGACAATTCGCCATGCGAAGCCGCCTTCGGCGATGATGATGACCAAATCCAAACCGGGTGCTGTTCAAATTTCTACGCTTTTACATGCGCGCCGACACTCGGTCGTCACCGACAGTGCCAAATCAAGGAGGCATCATGGTGCAAAAAGTACTTATCACTGCGGCAGCGTCGGGCATCGGCCTTGAGATAGCTCGTGCATTCTCTTCAGCCGGTGCCAAGGTGTTCATCACGGATATCAATGAACAGGCGATTGGGGCCGCAAAGAAGGAGATTCCCGGCTTGCTTGCAACATTGTGCAACAACGGCAAACGCTCTGATATTGAGCGGATGGTTCCCTCGGCAGTTGAGGCGCTAGGTGGCCTGGACGTGCTCGTGAATAACGCCGGCATCTCGGGCCCTACCGCTCCTGTCGAAGAGATGGATCCAGACAAATGGGAAGAGGTGATGAAGGTCGATCTGGTCGGCACCTTCAATGTGACGCGTCTTGCTATTCCACATCTCAAGAAATCGTCGGCGGGAAGCATCATCACGATGTCCTCCGTTGGAGGACGCTTCGGCTATCCCAACCGCAGCCCCTACAACGTTGCGAAAGCAGGACTGATCGGCTTCGCACAAACGCTCGCTATCGAATTAGGCGCTCACAACATTCGCTCCAACGCGATTGCCCCGGGAGCTGTAGGAGGTCAGCGCATCGAGAACGTCCTTCAAGGCCGCGCAAAGGCAGAGGGCAAGAGCGTGGAAGAAGAGCGGGCGTCCGCGCTAAGCACTCAGGACCTCAAGCGGTTCGTGGACCCGAAGGACATTGCTGCGCTGTGTGTCTTCCTCGCCTCAGACGCAGGCAAATCGATTACGGGGCAGGTCATCCCAATCGATAACGGTGCACTCAAGGCCGCATAATCCCACTACCAGGAGCATTTGTCATGGCTAAAGGACTTCGCGAACAACTGATCGGAGCTTGGATGCTCGTTTCCTATGAAGAAAAACCGGTCGACGGCTCACCGACGAATTATCCCATGAGCGAAAAACCCATGGGGATCATTATGTATACGCCAGACGGCTACATGTCCGCGCAGCTTAGCACGCCGAACCGAAAACCATTCGCCTCGGGAGATTGGTTCAAGGGTTCCGATGATGACTGGAAGCAGGAAGGCTCTACGTACATTGCTTATACGGGCGAGTTTCATGTCGATGAAGAGGCCAAAACGCTCACCCACTCCATGTTTATTTCGCTCTTTCCAAATTGGATCGGGCAGACGCAGCCTCGCGTGGTGAAGATTGAAGAAGATTACCTTTTCCTTCACACGTCGAACCCTATTGAGTCCGGGGGCAAGAAAGTGAATTCATACCTGAAATGGAAGCGCGCTCCTAAGAAGTGATTTCGTCTTGTGGTGGAAGAAATAGGAGGAATCTAACAGGAGTAAAACAAATGGCTCGAGTAAAAGGCTTAGCTCACAACTTGACATTGCTTATTTAAATTTCGGAGTGTGTTTAAACACAACGCCTGGTGCGATGGCGCATATCTAGCTCACGGAATGGAAGGAGATGATATGAAAAACACTATTGGGACGGAGAAAGATCTAGAGCGTAGACAACGTGTTCCGCTGGCTACCCCCACCGACCTTGAAGGTGCTGCCACCAAGGACGTTTCGGGATCTATGAACGCGATTCTGGCCGACGTGTTCGCCCTTTATCTGAAAACCAAAAACTTCCACTGGCACATGAGCGGTCCCCACTTCCGCGACTACCATTTGCTGCTCGACGAACAGGCCGACCAACTATTCGCCATGACCGACCCCATCGCCGAGCGCGTCCGTAAGATCGATGGAACCACGCTTCGGTCCATCGGCGAGATCGCCCGCATGCAGCGCGTATCCGATAACGACGCCGAATACGTCGAACCGGAGGACATGCTCGCCGAGCTGCGCGAGGACAGCAAGACGCTTGCTGCGCGCCTGCGCGAGGCCCACGGCGTCTGCGAAGAACACGAAGATATCGCCACTGCCAGCCTGATTGAAGTCTGGATTGATGAAACGGAGCGGCGCACTTGGTTTCTGTTCGAGGTAAGCCGCCACGCGGATTCCACAGGACATTGAAACAACGCTGGATCGGCAGTAGCGCTGCCACGCACGAATCCCAAGGGAGGTGTTTCGACATGAGTGAGATATTGCCCGCAATCTTCTTCGGACATGGCAATCCGATGAATGCTGTCACGAACAACCGCTACACGGAGGCGTGGCGGCATATCGGAAAACACATACCGAAACCGAAGGCCATTCTCTCGATCTCCGCCCACTGGTTTGTGCCGGGAACGGGCATCACAGTCAGCACAGCGCCGAGAACCATCCAGGATTTCGGAGGCTTTCCGCGCGAGTTATATCAGGTGCGATATCCCGCTCCCGGCGATCCCGATCTCGCTCGTCGCGTGCAGAAGATGCTGGCCCCGTTGCCAGTTGTGCTCGATAATTCGTGGGGGCTCGATCATGGCACATGGTCCGTACTTGCACACGAATATCCCTATGCCGACATCCCAGTGGTGCAACTCAGTATCGATGAAGGGCAGCCGGGATCCTTTCATTTTGAGGTCGGCAGGAAGGCATCCTCATCGTAGGCAGTGGCAATCTCGTCCACAACCTTCACGCTTATGCATGGGGACGGCACATGCCTGACCCGTATGACTGGGCCATTCGTTTCGAAACAGAGGCGAAGCAGATGATGCTTGCGAGTGAATACAAATCGCTGATCAACTATGAGTTGCTTGGGCCGGGGGCGATCCTTTCGGTTCCGACACCGGATCACTACTTGCCGATGCTGTATGTACTCGGTACCAGGCAGGAGGGTGAAGTTATCCACTTCCCTGTTGAAGGTGTCGATGGGGGGTCGATATCGATGCTGACAGTGCAGATTGGGTAGAGCGCCGCCGCAAGCTTCGATACGCAATTGGAACCCTTCCCAAAATGGACTTTGGCCTATAATTCGCCGTATCGGTTGCTAGGTTGATTCATTCATCCATTTTTATGTCGAACGTTAGGTGGCCCTATGAGCGATATACAGGCAATACAGGACTTACAAGTGCAACTCACCAACGATGAAGAAAAGCTGAAAGAGCTGCAGCAGCGTGACGCGGAACTGCTGCAAAGCATCCCGGAGAAGGGATTTCACGCGGCTTCGGACCATGTCCACCTCCAGAGCCAGATGGACGTGCTCTACGAATCGATTCGCGAGAAAAAACATGACCTCGCGATGGCAAAAAACAACGCTATCGACATCGACTTAGCATCCGGGGACAACCGTTGAGTGGCGATGAGCGGCCCGGGCAATGGACAATCGCTACCGGAGGGCATCAAAATGATCTTCGGAAAAAGCCTACGATGATTAACGCCTGCTGGGAGGGCGTCACACATGGACGAAGCAAAGCAGAAACACTCCGGAGACGTACTTGCAAAACTCAGTGGGCTGCTGCCTGACTTGGAGTCCGTCTATAAAGATATTCACGCTCATCCCGAACTATCCATGCAGGAGAACCGGACAGCCCGCATAGCGGCAGACCGTATTCGCGCGGCCGGCTATGAAGTGACCACCGGAATCGGGAAGACGGGCGTTGTGGGTCTGCTGCGAAACGGCGAGGGTCCAACCATCATGCTGCGCGCCGACATGGATGCGTTGCCGGTCCAGGAAGCGACTGGGTTACCCTACGCCAGCAGCGCTACCGCGATCGACCGCGAGGGAAAGACCGTGCCTGTGATGCACGCCTGCGGCCATGACATGCACGTGACCTGGCTCATAGGTGCGGCCACCTTGTTCGCCCGAACTCGGGATGCATGGCACGGGACCTTGATGCCTGTCTTTCAACCGGCGGAGGAGACGGCTGAGGGCGCCCAGGCAATGATCGACGATGGACTTTTCAAGCGCTTCCCCAAACCGGATGCAGTGCTCGGACAGCACGTCATGGTGGGGCCCTCTGGCGTACTTAGCTCGCGCCCTGGAGTGATCACCTCCGCTGGCGATAGCCTGCAGATTCGAATGTTCGGACGAGGTGCTCACGGATCGATGCCTCAGGCCAGCATCGATCCCGTCGTGATGGCGGCTGCGACCGTGCTCCGTCTGCAAACGATCGTATCCCGCGAGATTGCGGCTACGGACGCCGCCGTGGTCACCATCGGTTCGCTGCAGGCCGGCACCAAGGAAAATGTCATCCCGGACGACGCAATCATCAAGCTGAACGTGCGCACCTTTGACGAAGGCGTTCGGAAGCAGGTGCTCGCTGCGATTACGCGGATTGTCAACGCGGAAGCCGAGGCCTCAGGCGCTCCTAAGCCCCCGGAGATTACGCCCCTTGATCGTTATCCGCTGGTCAAGAATGATCCAGAGTCAGCGAAGCGGGTAGGCGAAGCGTTTCGCCAGCACTTTCCTGCTGACCGCGTGCACGCAACCCAGCCGACGACGGCGAGCGAGGACTTCGGATCGTTCGGAGCCGAGTGGGGCGCGCCATCGGTATTCTGGTTTGTCAGCGGCACTGATCCCGCGGTATACGCGAAAGCCCAAAAGGAGAGTAAGGTTGGCGATATTCCGACCAATCACAGTCCGCGCTTCGCGCCAGTGATCCATCCCACACTGGAGACAGGCGTGGAAGCATTAGTCGTTGCCGCGCAGGCTTGGCTATCTGCGTAAGCCATATGGTAATCAAAGAGCATATCTTAGTCGGCACTTTTCTTGCCGCCCTCGATCTTGGGGGTACATTTGTCTTCGCGCTCAGTGGCGGGGTTGCAGGGGTTAAGCGCCGGCTCGATGTGTTCGGAGTGCTGGTCCTGGCCTTCGCAGTAGGCAACGCCGGCGGCATGACGCGCGACGTGCTGATCGGCGCGGTCCCGCCGTCCGCAATGCGCGACTGGCGCTATCTCGCAGTCTCTATCCTCGCCGGCCTGGTGACATTCTTCTGGACTCCGGTTCTCGACCGACTGTGGAGTTCCGTACTGCTGTTCGACGCCGCGGGCTTGGCGCTCTTCGCCGTTGTCGGCACACAGACGGCACTCGCACATGGCCTCAATCCGGTGATGGCGGCGCTCCTTGGAATGGTGACTGGAATTGGCGGCGGAATGCTTAGGGATGTCCTTGTGACCGAGATCCCCATCGTGTTGCGCGCCGACCTGTATGCTGTCGCCGCTCTTGCCGGCGCGGCCCTGGTGGCAGCTGGACATATGCTGCATCTTCCGTCTTCTCCGGTGGTGATCGGTGGCGCGGTGCTGTGCTTCGGTCTCCGGCTCGGCGCGATACGGTACGGCTGGCATCTCCCGATCGCGCGTCCGCTCAAACAGTCGGAACGAAAGTAAACAGATCCGGCGGGCAATAAGCGAAGGAGTCACTCGCATGAATGCAACTGTGCTGGTATGCGGCAAGATGTTCGACGGCGTCTCAGGGGGGCTGACGGGACCGGCTGAGATTCTAATCGAAGGCAATCGGATTGCGAGCGTCGGGCAGTCCGTCGACCGGCCGCCAAAGGCGCACGTAATTGACCTCTCTGATCGGACGGTCAGCCCCGGATTCATCGATACGCATGTCCACCTGACGATGGACGCGGCAAATCTGGTACAGCAGACACTCGAATCGTCGGCAAGCAAAGCACTCAAAGGACTGAGCCTCGCCCGCGAGTACATGAATTACGGTTTCACAACTTTGCGCGACCTCGGGACCGCCGATCCGGACTGGCCAACCGTCGACCTTCGCAACGCGATCAATGCGGGATTCGTGGGAGGGCCGCGGCTCATTGTCGCAGCGCATATCTTGAGTGCGAGTGGGGGCCACGGTGATCTGGGGGGCTTTTACAACCCTCGCTGGACTCTACCGGTCATGGCCGTAGCTGATGATATTGGAAGCATCAAGGCGTTGGTGCGCCGCGAGCACACCTTCGGCAGCGACTGGATCAAGACCACAAACACCGGCGGCTATTTCAGCACGGGCGAGGATCCGGCGAGGGTGACGTGGTTCGATGACGAGATGGAAGTGCTGACATCGACAGCCCACCAGCTCGGTATGCCCGTTGCGGTGCATACGGGCGCCGCCGACGGCTGTAAGCAGGCGATTCGTTTCGGAGCACGCAGCATCGAGCACGCTTACCTGATCGATTCCGAAGGGCTTCAGATGGCCGAACAAGCAGGGTCGTACGTCGTTCCTACAATGCAGATGACTCAGGAGGACCTGCACGAGTTAAAATCCGGCACGCTGCCCTGTCAAGCCGTGTGGAAGTTCCGGCGCGACAGCGAAAAGATTCTCGCCTCTCAGCGGCTGCTCGCGGCCAGCAAGGTGAAGGTTGCCTACGGAACAGATTGTGGGATGTTTCCATTCAGCCATGGCATTCTCGAATTTCAGGCGATGGTCAAGGCGGGACTGAGCCCGATTCGCGCTCTGAAGGCCGCCACGAGTGTAGCCGCCGAACTTCTGGGACGTGACGACCTCGGCGTGCTCGCCCCCGGAAAACTCGCCGACATCGTCACCATGCCCGGCGATCCGGCAGCAGATATTAGCGTTACTGCGAACGTCGATTTTGTGATGAAGGATGGAATCGTATACCGCGAGGCCGGGCGCAAATCCGATGCGTCAACAAGAGCAGCAAATAAGAAAAAGGCGCATTAGGCAGAGTCATTCTGAACGTAGCGGAGAACGCGGGCCTGCTTCACCGCTTCAATGAACCGCTCCGTCACGCCAACCAGCGCATCCGTAGTGTCCTGCGGCGGCGCGTAGGCGCTTACAACCGCGTCTGCGCCACGAATAGGCTCACAACAATCTTGTTTACATTCGAAAGATCGTCCTGCCTGCGAGCGTCGGGCGGTCCGTCGACCGGCCGACAGGGACGATTCTTCCGCTTCCTTTGGGAAAGTGACAGGAACCGCATTGTACGCGCACTTCCCGCGAAGACCGAAACCGGGGCTTGCATCGGTGGTGGCAACGCCGCTGGGCGAGTATGATTACGCGAATCCTAAAGGAGTAATCTTTTGAATGCGCGCCATTTGAAGGGTTGAAACAAATGAGATGACTGAGCAACTACAAAATACGAAGTCTGTTCCCAGGATTCGGGTCCTCGGAAAATCCGGCTCGGCCACGGCATATAAGATTCGGGACTATCTGCAGCGCAGCGATGTGCCTTTCGAGTGGATCGAACTGGCCAATGACCAGCAGGCGCGCGCAGAGACGGGCGTCGATAATCTGGCCCACCGGCAGCATCCGTGCGAAATTTTACGGTAGCGTATTGTGCGCAATGTCGACCCCCGGCATCTCGGGGTCGAACGAGTAGGTCCCGGTAGCGATGATATGAGGCCGGCATAGAGGGGAGACCCGGGCCAGGTCAGCGTCCAGGATCTCTTCTCCGGAAGCCCTCAGCCGGTCGACAATTTGACCGATGCGCACCGTGTTCCAGACTAGCACTGCGTTGGAAAGTAAACTCAGGCAACTCGCCTTGTTCATAATTTCGTCCAGGTCGCCAGTGCGGAACTCGCCGCGGTTGGCGAAGAAAAGGCAGCGCCGCGTCAGGTCGTGGCGATGCTCACCGTGGTTGGGCTGAAGTTGCACGGTATCACGCATCTTCTCGTCATCAACATAGCGGAGAATGAAAATCGATTTGACAATCTGTCCCAGGACCTTGAGGGCTCTCGCCAAACGGTCCCAGGAGGAGGCGTTGGCCAGCCGTTGGATGATGACGTTGGCCGGCGCGGTGCGATTCCTCAGCGAGGCCGCGACCCGCGCCATCATGTCCCACTGTTCGCGAACTAAATCCATCTCGGCCGTGTGGTCGAGCAACGGGTCCAGGCATCCGTAGCTCATCCCCCGCACGGGCTTATAGAGCTGCTGGTCGGCCAGATCCCGCAGCCTCGGCATAAACGAATATCCCAGCAGGTACGACAGCGCGAAGACGTGTTCGGTGAAGCCGTGCGTGTCCGTGGTGTGCTCGCCCAAGCGCAGAATGGTGTTGTTTTCGAGCAGGCCGTCGAGAACGTAGAGGGCCTCGCGGGGGCCGCAGGAGATGACCCGGGTTCCGAAGACGCTGAACTGGTTCGACATGTGCGTATAAAAAGCCAAGGCGCGCTCATAGTACCCAAAGTAGCGCGGGTAGAATGAGGCCAGCAGCGAGCTCTGCTGAATTCCGAACCGCTGGCCATCGGAAGAAGAGAGGGTCCCGGATCCCCACACCGCGCTTAGCGGCAAGCGATGGTGGTAGTTCACCAAGACCGCGTTGGCAGCCTTGAGGGTTGGGGGGATGCAAACGCTACCAATGTGAAATATGTTGTCTCAATGTAACCGCTACGAAACACAAGAGTTGCCGAGAGTCCGCAAAATTTGACAGGCAGCACCTTCATGCTAGCTTGTTTGTGATGGGAGCAATTCCTGCTCAACAAGCTCCAGGCGTCGAAAGCATTCACCGCGGCTGCATAGTCGGCATCAGCCAAAAAAACAGCGCCGCCGCCGAGCGCGAGGCTGCGGCGGCCGCCATGCAGCGCATTCGGCAAGCGCTCCCGACCGCCGTCAAAACCCAGCCCCTGCCCGAGACCAAGTTTTCCCTGGCCGATCAATGGCAGCGACGCCCCCGATGCGGTCGCGAATACCTTCCCGTTTTGTTGCACCGACACATCGTACGAACCGGGCTGATACCCCAACTCAAGTTGAATGGCGAGATTCTGCCGCCTACGCGGAATGACAGCGGGGGGACCGGTGGGGCGCTCGATTCTCCACGCAGCAAGAGTTGGTTGCTGAAATCCACTGAGTGCGCCTCGTAATTCTGGGGCGGAAGCGGTCCCTTTGTGTGAAGCGTGACGATCAAAATCATCTCTACAAGAATCGCAACCCTCACGGCGGCCGATCCAATCGCCCAAGGTCGTGTAAGCACAAACTTTGACCTCCGGACGTGTTGGTCTCGAAATGCGGTCAGCAGTTCTTGCTTGGCTTTCACGGACAACTGATCAGGATCGGGAAGCTTGCTCAAAGCCGCGTTCAATTGCCGCGAATTCTCAAAGTAGGCGTGGCATTTGTCACATGTTGCGAGATGAGCCTGGACCTCCTGTGCATCGGATGGTGAAAGAACACCCGCATAGTAATCCGTAATTCGTCCGACAGCTTCTGACGGCCACGATGTCCTGATCCAGCATCATAAAGGTCAGCCGCCTGGTGCCTTCCAGCGGATGGCGGTCGTGGAAGTCGATAATGGCCTGCTTCTCGCGCTCCTCTAGCCAGAAGTCGCGGGGGATCCAGCGGATGTGTTCGTTCACCTGGCCGTAGCGGGCCCGCCACGCGAAGAACTTGCTCGGGGCCATGCCCAGCCAGCGAATGAACCTCGGGATTGTGATCCCGGTCCGCTCGCCCCAGCGGCGAACGAAATCCACCACCTGATCGCGGGTAACGTGGGGTGTCCATTGGCTTTTTAGATCTCCCCAAGACTTTTTTTTAAGGCCACTTGCTCTTCCATCAGCTCGGCCAGCACTTCGTCTTTTTCCCTCAGCTTGGCTTCCAGGAAGGCGATGCGCTCGTCGCGGGCCTCGACCTGCTTCGGGGGCCGGGCCGGGGTTTCAAAAGCCGCCGTGCCGTTCTTGAAGGGCTGTTTCAGCCAGCGATAAAAGAGGCTGGGGTGGAAGTGATATTCCTCACAAAGGTCCGAGACCTGAACCTTTTCGATCAGGTGCCGGCGGAGCATGGCGGCCTTCTCTGGGGGGTGAAGTTCTTACTTTCGTGGTTGTTCATGAGTCCTCTCCGTTGCCGCTATCTTAACGCTAGGACTCTCCATTTCTAACTGAAGCAAGACACAGGGTGGTGGGCCGTACTCCCCTGCGCTGTGCCAATTGGGCTAAACAGACCATGCAAGTCATCCAACCCCGCGACGCAACCTCCTTCGGTTTAAGTTCCCTGAAAGTGGCAGCATCGGACCCATCGCCTTCACCCAAGTTTCGGCTGGCCACAACGACAGAAGTGCTTGCAACGGGAATTTGGGAATACTCAAAAGAGAGGAAGTTGATCCGCAGCGGACGAAACTGTGGGCGCTACCCGCCGGGCCGGGCGCTTGCGGCCGGATGAAGCGGCAAGCGATGCGCCGAACAGCAACAACTGATTAACGGCGGTGGGCATCGATTCTTGCGCAGGGAGCAGGGTAATGGGCGGCGACGCGTGCTCAGGCTCGGCTTCAATAATGGCCGGCACTGCATGCGCCAGAGTCGAATGCTGCCGCTGGACCGCGCGCCAGACCAACTCGGCGTTTTCGCCGATGCCCTTCTCAGTCACCAGTTCGCGCGCCATGGCCATGAGCAGATCGTCGTCTTCACCCGCCGCTTGCAACCCCTCGGACGAAAATTTCCCCTCCATCCCCATTGCTACAAGCAGCTTCCGACCCATCAGCCGCAGGCAGGTCTCCTGCGCCGTGCGGGCATAGGCAAAATACTTGACGGTGACTTCCTCGGTTTGCCCGATGCGCCAGGAACGCCGGCTCGCCTGCCGCAGGGTATAGAGCGAGTAGCCGGTTTCCCAGAACATGAGGTCGCGGAATTCCAAAAGATCAAGTCCGAGGCTGACGAGCTTTGGATGGGCAATGACCACCTGCACTCCCTGACGCGACTGCCGCTCGTACCAGCCTTCCCTCAGCTCCGGCTTCACGTCGCTCGTCAGGACAGCCACTCGAATGCCCTCGCGTTGGAGGATGCGTTCCAATCGCCGCGTCACATCCCGCGTCCGAGTGTAAACCGCAAACACGTGCGCCTTGCGGCCGCGGCTGAGGCTCGACCGGATTTCTTCGAGCAGCCGTCGCTCCTTCGCGTAAAGCACACTTTCGTTAAGGTCTTCTGGCTCGGCGATCACAAACCGCTTGCGCCTGCCAGTCTCTGGGTCGTATTCCGATCCATATAGCGTCCCCAGGCCGAAGGGCCGGTCGGGATACAGAAGCAGGGCGTTCATCCCCGCGCTGATGACGGAAGAATTGCCGCGATGCTCCTTGAGCGCACGCTTGATTGCTTCCTCCAACCTTTCGTAAGCCTTCCGCAACCCCTCATCCATTTCGACCCGTACCACCTCCTCCCGGTAAGGCGGCAGCACGTGGGCGATATCTTCGAGGGAAAGAAATGCCGCCATCGGCATCAGGAAATCACCAAAGAGTTGCGGCGAGGCGCCGGGCCGGCGGCGCACCCGGCGGGTGACTTTCGCTTCCGAGCAGGCATTCTCGGCCGGTTCGATGGTAGTGATGGTTTCGAGCAGGCCGTAGGTTTCCATGAACGGCCGTCCGCCTTCCTGGTACTCAAACCCATGTTCGAGCATCTTTCCAGGGTCGGCGCGAAACAGGATGTTATAGACATCGTCGGCGTAACCGCCAAGGAGGGTACCGGTGAGGATGATGAGCTTCTTGGCGCAACTGGCGAGTGTTCCCAGCGCATTCCCTTGGGCGGTATCGCCCCCTTTCAGTTCATGCACCTCGTCGGCAATGCCAAAATCGAAGAAATTGTTGAGATACCGCCCGATAAATTCGATGACGGCATAGCGGCGCACTTTGGAGCGGTCGGCTTGCCAGAGCGGGCTGAAGAGCTTCCGCCGCGCACGATCATGATTTTCATCCGCCTCGTCCCCTGGTCCAATCCACTCGCTCAGACGGGCCTTCTTGAAATCGGAGGAGAGCAAACGCTCGGCGTCCTCGCCCGCATAGACGGGACGTCCGGTGTCGGGGTTCACGACGCTACCCTGGTATCGGCCCGACCGGGCAATGTTGTAAGCATGCCGCCAGAAGTAGGAAAGTTTCGCCGTCTCTTTCGAGACCACGAATATCGCCGGCCCCGGACTTAGGGCATTCCAGCGCGCGCGGGCACTCGGATAGTTCTTACGCAGCCGCAGGTCAGTCAGAGTTGTCTTCAGGCCTTCGCGCACGATGCGGCCGTTGTGGAGGCGGAACTCCTGAATGCCGTTCGAGCTGGTGGAACACCTGTCACGCAGACCCTCGATCAGGAACGCGCGCAGGTGAGGGATAGTCTTGAGGCTTTCTCTCAGCCATTTCTGCGTCAGGTGGCTCGGAACCATGACCAGCGCGGCAAAGGGGCCGCAGCCCGCAGCAACATAGACGCTGGCGAGGGAAATGAGCGTTTTGCCCGTGCCGCATTCCGCTACGACGGCGGCTGAGCGCGCCTGGGCAAGCCGTTCCACGACACCCATAATGGCGAGGACTTGTCCGGGATACGGCCTACGCAGCAAGTGTGTGAGCAGCGGCGACGGTGGGTCCTGCGGCCCGTGCAAAGGTGGAAACGAATCCAGAATTCGCTCTCCAAGCTCGCTGGCGAATGCTTTGAGGTAGTTCCCGATACTGGCGGGTGGCTCCATCGGCTGAACATCTCCTCGGTGAATTTGATCTAAAAAGATTGCCCAGGGAAAACGGTGCGAATGGGTAGGAGGTCAATTTGCAGTGGTCGCCCGGGAAACTGAGATAAGTACGAGCAGCGGCTCTATGGCGAGCCTTGACTCCGAAGTTTTGGTGAAGGCCGGGAGGCGCAAGTTCAGACCGGGGCAGATCGCAGGGGAGTGTTTTAGGAAAATGCTACGATGTGATTGAACTGCTGGGGTTGCGTGAGATGGTTAGTCGTTCAGTCGCAGCCTCTGTGGCTGTGGAATGTTCCGGGTCGAGGAAATCCGCCATGCGGGGCCATCGAAGGGGGCCGTTTGTGGCTGGAAATTTGATAATTCCGCTCCGTAGGCCTCGCGAGATCCAGCTTAAGAATTTGCCCTTTGTGCCGGAAATCAAAACCGGGGAGCAACCAATGCCCGCGAGCGACGTAATCGCCCGGCGCCGCCTCAGTTCGCTCATAAACCATTCGGCCCACGCCGGTACAACCGGCAGGCCAAAACGCTCTGACAACCTGTAGAGGATAAAGACCGGGTTATCATCGCAGAGAATCGTGCGCTTGCTCTCAGTGGCCGCTCCCAGCCGCGTCCCTACAATTTCAGTGGAAACGGCTACCAAATGCCGCACTGGCCGCTTCATTCCGGGAACGCTGAGGCTTCCACGGAAGCACTCGGCCTTCTCGCCCAGATTGAATTCCAGAGCCCCAGCAAAGCCGGGGCCCGTGACTTTGAATGTTTGGTTTTGCTGCACGGCCGCCCAGACCGCGCCGACATCCGAATCTCCGCCCAGGACTGACAGCAGGTGGAACTGCCCCGCGTGGCCGTCATCCGCCACCTCGGCAATCATGCGGTCGAGACGCAACCGGACGCGCGCCGTCGTGTCCTTCAAAACCCGGGTGAATTCGAGCCAGCCGAAACGTTCATGCGCGTTCTCCACCTACGCCTCCTCGATGCGGAATTTCCGGCTTACGTGTGAACCGTCTGGTCCTTGCATTGGCTCTGTTGCCGCGAGCAAAGTCTCCTTCCCAACCAGTTCTTCTTCGGCGGGCGCGTCGGCCGTCAGCACTGCCGTGCGCCCATCGGCAAACAGCAGGTTCAGGCAGTGGGAAAATTGTTCCTTCTCCCGCACAGTGGTCAGGCCTTGGTCGTCTTCCTCTTCCAGGCGCAGGATCGTCTTGACCCCTTGCCAACGAGCCAGATGACGCAATTCGTCTTGGCCAAAGATCCCGTCCAAACGTCCGGATGTGGCCAGGAGCGCGACATGGCCTTGGTGCAATGGAGTCAGTGGGCGGCCTGCCTCTCGCGGTTCCGGTGCAAACAGGGTGCGCTGCGCCTGCCGGTAGGCGGCCGATATCGGAAGCAGGTCTTCGATGGCATCGAGCGGCAAGCCGCGATGGGTTAGTTCCACTGGCCCAGCTTCGGGTACCGGGTACGGACGCAGGGGCTGATCGGCCAGAACGGGAAGATTTTCGTACTCGCGAGCTTTGCGCCCGTACTCGATCCTTGCCCGGCTGATCTCCCCTTCCGGTAGCCGCTCGCGCTCCTTGCGAGTCCGGCGCACGCCGAACAACACGATCTGCTTGTAACGCACGCTCTCCGGCTCGCTCAGCCTGTACACCTCGGTGTCCTTGAATTGGACGGATAGCCTGTTCCCGCAAACCGCAAGCTGTGCGGCGGGGATCACCAGGATCAGGATGCCGCTCGGCTTGAGCCAGCGGTAGGTGTGTTGGAGGAAGAGAACCTCCAGGCGTTCGGTCGGGCCTTCGTCATTCGCCGCACTGTCATACGGCGGGTTCAGCATTAAGAGCGAGAAGGATTCGACGTGGCACTCCACATCGAAGCAGTCGCCGTAGATTACATGTCCGACTCGTGCTCGGGCCTGCGCTGCGCGATTTGCGTCGATCTCGATGCCATAACGGTGGGAATTTGCTCCGTTGGTAATGAGCTCGAGTGCGCAACCTTCTCCGGCGCACGGATCCAGCACGGCGATGCCGGAACTCGGATACATCAGGTGGCGGCGGATGCGACGAGCCTCGGCTTCCGGCAGGGGCACGTATCCCATCCTCACTTTGCTTTGGGGTCTTGCCATTAGGAAACCTCGATCCGTTTTCGGTAGGTGGTAGCCTTCTGATTGAAAATGAATGGGTTAGGTCATAGCGGAAATGATCGCCCCGTTTGCTTGGGAAGGAACATTCAGAAATTTGTCAGTCTGGAGAAACCGTGTTATCAAAGCATTGGAGGTGTGAAATGAGATGTTCCAATTGTGGTTGGCCGCTCGACGAATGCAACGAGTCCCAGCCGGTGTGCCCTCGGTGCGGAGATGCTGGACCTGACGAAATCTCCGAGGCCGAGCTCACCCAAATGCTTGAAGTGGCTGGGGTGAAGCCTACGCTGTTTGCAGAAAATGGTCGGTAAAGAGGCGCGCTGTGGCAACCGCTACCCAAGCGCCCACTGAAACCGTTTACGGCGGTATGATCGTGCGCGTCACGCCGCAAGGTGACGGGGCGGTGTGTCAACTCAGCCGAGGTGCGCCTCTTATCGTGTCCGGCGTCCTCGCCCGCTATCTTGGCGCGGGCGACGAGATCGCGGCGCCACTCGGCGGCGCAGAACCTGTCGGCACGGAGCTTTATGTCCGCAAGACGGCGGGTTCCCGCTCTCTCCGTGATCTCTATCAGGCGCCGGTTGGCTATGTGACGCAGCCGAGGGAGGACAAGCGTAAGGAACTGTTCGTGACGGCGGAAGTTCGAGGCAGCCGCCTGGGAATCGCCGCAGTGCATATTCCTTGCCCTGCCGTCCGCGACTATTTTTACACGGCCGACCGGCATCGCGACTGGGGAACGCAACGGCCTTTGTACGAAGTGGTCGGAATGCCGCCAGCCGCCGACCCGGCCGAATTGCGGCTTTCGTTCAGGATTCGACAGATGGAGCTTCAGGCGCGGGCCGCAACACCGACCTCCCACCGTGAACTCGAACGCGCGTACAACATTCTCGCGCAGCCAGAGCTGAGGGCTTGTTACAATGCCTTGCTGCAAGATCCGGAAGCATCGGCGCTGTTCCCGTACTCCGGGTTTGGCTCTCTTCTCGTGAGTGGCGACCGGTCACGCGACGGAAAAACCTTCTTTGCGAACCGCATTCTGGCATTCCGGCCCGAAATCAGACGGCGCCGGTTTCGGGCGCCTCTAAGGAAATTCGAGTTTTACAGAAAGCATGCAATCTACCGCGATGCTCGGCGGAAACTGGAAGTCATACTCGATCAGGCGGCGATGCCGGTAATTTGGGATCCGACCTGGAATCAATGGAAACACTTGTTGGCACCCAAAGTGGAAATTGACGCCACCTTCGTGCACACAGGCAAGTTTCGGATGAAGTCGGGGGCTTGGCACGCGGTTGAATGGGAGAGCGCCCTGCCGAGCCGGCTGCAGGTGAATCTGCCTAATAATCTGCAAGAGCAGATCGAGACGGCTCAAAAAACCTATCACCGGTTTGGGCAGTACTCGCAAGCTATGGAAAGAATACGGGCTAGGATCGACCGCGAGCCAGTGGAGAAAAAAGAACTCGACCAGATTCTGGGGGACATGGGCGTGCCCGGAGACTTTGACGTGGCGCAGATCACGTGGGAAGCAGACTATAACGCCTTTTATTACCGGGAGCTATTGAAGCGCGCCAGGACCGTCTACTTCTTCCGAGATGAGTTCATCTTTGAGCTTGAGCGAGTGATCGCAACTGAAAGACCGGAATTGGGCCATGCCACCTACCTGTTCGCGAAACCCGCAAACATGGATGGCTTCCTCCGGCTATATGCCAGGACCACCAAGCAAGCTATTCGTGCCAACCGGGACAACATCGCCGAACATGTCGGATTCGTGGGCCGCATCAGTCACGGGATAAAGCCCGAAACATGGTTGGAGGCCCTGAGAGTTTTCCTGGGAGGGTCAGTCTAACTTTCGCCAGCGGCAACGATGCTGTCCCATATTCCAGATGTTACCGCGACATGGGCTTATAATGTAGCCTTCTCAAAGCGCGATTTCGACGAGCATTCTGCCCAGGACGGCGCTCGCTTTATTATGTGCGGAAGCCAAGGAGACTGGTGTGAAGGTCAAGGTTGAATGCTTCGCAGGTCGAAAAGGTGACGAACGGCCGGTTCGTTTCAAGCTCCGCGAGCGCGACTACATCGTGGAGGATGTTCTCGACAACTGGGACGGACTCGATGGGACGTTTTTCAAGGTCCGTGCGGACGATGGCAATCTTTATATCCTTCGCCGCCGGGCAGCAGGAGGAGCGGATGAGTGGACTTTGCAATCTATTGGACCGCAGGGGCATTAGCCATTTTCGTCATCGTTTCCGACCTGCCAGCGCGCCTCTTATGAGACAATGCGATTCCAGGCACGAAGCAGTATGGAGTCGGGTTGGAGAGGGGAAATTTTCATGTTCAGGCGCTGAGTGGATGATCATTTCAGGTTGGTGCGAGCCTTTCTTTTGGTCCTGCCTGCTTTGAACCTTTTGGGGTTTTATACTCTCTTTACAGATCATACCGTAATGGCCGCTCCAATGCGACGATGGCGCTGGTCCTTGCCGTCGGCGTGATTATGTCTTGGCGATCCTCATAAGCAAGCGGAAGGGCACAGCGTCGAAAGTTGACGGGCTGCGGAGCGATGGCCGTTGAATTTAACGCGTCACTTCGGTGGCATGGCCGTTACATCCATGTGAATTTTTCGCCAGTGCCCCGTGATCCCAACACAATCGCTGGCGAGGGACGCTTCATTCCAAAACTTGGATCTCTGGGTAAAGCGGAGATGCTATCTTCGGAGGCGAAACCCCTTTGCCCTTGAGGTACGCGTCGAAAAAGCTGCGCAAGCAGTACGCGGTCACGGCAAGTTGGCGGCGCCCGTCGATGCCAACTATTCCCAGCAAGCGGAGCGTTCGCAGCACGATATGGCTTTTCAACAGGGCCCCGTCGTCGCTGAAGAGAAAATGATTCGCACCACGGATCTCGATATACAGCCTTCCATTTACCGGCAGACGATCATAGACCGATTGAATGTCAGCCCAAACCTGGCCGCCCTCGGAATCAGACTCATGGCTGTGGTCGCTCATAAGGAACATGAACGGCCGATGGATCCCTGCTTTAATGACGTTGCCGTGCAGATCGCCGTCCACATCGACGCCTGCCTTACACCTGGAATCTTCGTGGCAGAACAGCGCGGCTGCCGCCCCGCCAAAGGAGTGGCCGAATACTCCTACGCGCGCCATGTCGAGCCGTCCCGCGAAAATACCGGAGGCATCGGAAGCGTTCAACTGGGCCAAGCGGTCAAGGACAAACGCCATGTCGCCAGTCCACGCGTTCAGCACCCGCATGGCACAAAGGTCTCGCTGCTGGCCCGTTGTCTCCAGGCAGAGTTCCGGATCGTTTGCCGGAAGCCGTCTCATCACCCGGCCGTCGGGGAAAACAACCGTAAATGTGCGATAAGGCGCGTCGAAACCGACGACGACGAAGCCGTGACTGGCCAGATCTTCGGCGAGAGTCGAGTAATTCCATACTTCAAGCGAAGCCCCTGCCCGCAAGAGCACCACGGGGTACGATCGCTGCTGTGGCGACACGGCGGAGTTCTGAATACTGTGCGCATGCACGTTCGCGAGATCTCGTGTGAGAGGTCTTAGCTGACCGCCGGATGGTCCAGCCGCCGCTCGCATTTGAGCGGGCAAATAGTCGGCCATCGCCACCGATTGCCCGGGCGCCGCCGGATACCAGATCCAAACGAGGAGTTCGCGCTTGGTTCCCGGCACAGGCGCCAATGTATCCAGCGCCGCGCCGTCGGCCCAATCGTAAATCGCGCGGCCTACCGCGAATGGCCCCGTAGGCGTTGGAAGTGTGATCGCGGTCCAGTGCTCTAGCCAGAGCGACAACAAGAGCGCTCCGGCCCCGAGAACACCTGACATTGCTAATACCGCAAAGCCTTTGAATATTCGGCGGGCTGAGAATTCCATCCGAGCCTCCGGTGTCCGAGATTAATGCAAAGTACTTTATATGACAAAGCATAGAGCCTGTCAAGCGTGCTGGGCACGGTTCTCTCTTGAGACGGAACTGGAAGAGGGTGGTCGTAGGGCAGTCGGACTACTGGCGTTTAGCGGGGCGCGCGTGCCGATTCACTGCAACGCCGGGCTAGCCACCGTCACGTCCACTTGAGAGTCTGCGGGATACTAACGCGGCGACAGGGAGAACTATAACAATAAGCAGCCACGACGCAGAGGGAACAGCAAGAAATACAAATCCCACCTTCGCGGTGGGGAGGCGAAACGCAACCTCTCCATAGATCGCTAAAGAAAACAGCGTGACTACTAGCATGAAGCTATATAGCGTCGCTCGGGTAAGAACGGACCAATTCGTCGAAAGCACGTGGGCCGCCACCAGGGCCATGAACGGGGCGAGCACCCAGATGGCGAAAAGTAGCACAAGGATCCAGGATTTCTGACGATGGCCTGCGCGGAACATCAGACCGAGAGACCCTGCGGCCCCGACAAGCACCAGGGTCAGGACAGCTCCCCGAACGAGGCCAAGGAACCGGCCTTCGAGTTCTCCCTGCCTCAGTCTGGAGGTCATCTCACCTCACCCATTGATACTCCTTGATCTCTCCTGTCTTTGGCGCTGGCGATCAGCTGCCAAAGGCCGAGAGCACCGATTATACCCTTGAAGGCATGGAAGCCAAATCAGAAGTGGCAGCTGGTCTTACCCAACGAACTCCGTGTTCCTTAGACGTTTTTCCCACCGGGCCATCTCGACCATTTTCTCGGAAGTATGACACGGTGGAGAGCGGGTTCGCGGCCGTCACACACTGGCTGGATGGTCGCTAGCCTTGATCGGAAATGCCTCGGCCCAAACGGGGTGCATTTTGGGGTCAGGCGGGATCGAGACGGGCCGAGGCATTTCCGATAAGGAGACTAGAAGGAAGCCGCTGGCGCTTGCGGCGGACGCGTATGGAGATTGAACGGCATCTCTGCGAGCGAGGAAGTGTCTGGCGGTTTGGCCCGGAGAGCTTGGGGACGGGTCTGACAGGTCGGTTGCCAGTCGCGGAGAGGGTGAAGCGGCGGCTTGAATCTGGGAATGAGCCAGGCTGGTGAGTAAGGATTGAGGTGCGGGCGCACGAGTTCGGAGCGTCGCATGCCTGTGGCGTAAAGCGTCATGAGAAGGGCGCGCCGATAGAGGGTCCCGGCGGCATTGATCAAACGGGTCACTTCCTCCAGGCTGAGGATGGTGGGCAGGCGGCGCCGGTCCCGGGGATAAGGTAGGAAATCCCGAAACTGATACCGCTTTAGAGTCTTCACGAAGAAGAATCGTAGGGCGGCCACACAGTTGACCGCGGTGCCGGACGCCAGCTTGCGCTCGTGGAGAAGGTAGGCTTGATAGGTTCGAAGATGGCTCGGTCCCAGTTGGTCAGGAGACTTGCCGAAGTACTTGGCAAAATCGGTCACAACCTGCAGGTACTTGCGAGTGGTAATCGCGGAGTAGTTACGGCGCTGGAGTTCCTCCAGCATCATTTTGCGTAGACGGGTCATAGAGACCTCCTTTCTCTATGACTCAAGGTTACTCAGCTCTCAGGCAACGCGTGAAGGATTACGCTCACGGAGCCGCGAATGAAGCTGGGGCCGGTGAAATCCGGGGTTGGTCATCCTTTGTTTGGTCCTTCTCTCAGCCGCGTTTTTTGCGGCGTCGCTTGTGATCATTGGGTTCACACGACGTAAACGGGGGCGAATCGGGGGCCTGAGCTACACTGCAAGTTGGCGTGGCACACGCGGGGAGCACGGAAAATTAGGGACCACACCACGCGCAGCGTCCGCCGCGCCAGCGGCTTAGTTCTCGTCGGCGACTCGGAAACAATCCGAGTTCTCATTTTGACGTATGGTCGGCTATGCGCGGAGGTGCCGCCGACAATTGATGGCGGAGCCTCTTGGTTTGCCCTCTCGCAATTCCCAACTGTGTTCGGCCTGTCTTCTCATTCGCTTCCAGGACTTAGGATCGATCCTGATGACGGAAGTCAGCCCGCTTGCCAAATTGATGAAGCCGCCATGATAGGTAATCTCGCCGTAACGAAACAGCCGCGCCTGGAGTGCCAAAGAGTGCTGAGCCAAGCAGCTATTCACGTACGGTTCCTGTCTGTCTAGCGCCTCAATTGCGCTGCAACTGGGCTCGCTATCATCGTCGAGGTCTGAATCCACAAGCTCGCCGTAAAGCTCCGCCGCTGTTCTCAACCGCAACCGCAACCGTTTGTTTCGCGCGTTCTGAGGCTCGCCGAGCACAAATTGCCCGCCAGTTGCGTGGTTGCCGAGATCGAGCCAGTATCCGGTGGTACTCGAACCGGCAACACTCTTCGCGATAACCGCGCGCGCCGCTCGAGTGTCCACACAGCCTATTACAATATCCGGCCGTGAATGCCGCTCGCTGTAACCCGCATAGGCGGGCGCGAGCGTCTGCGGTGTCAGCGCCTGCGGAATCGCCTGCCAGGCAAGGCCCCAGAACAAGTTAATTCGATTCACGAGAACGATGGCCTTATTCTGCCCAATTTCGCTGCGTCCGAACGGCTGGCGCACACAATTGACGGGTGAAATCGTGTCGCCATCCATCACCGTCACATGCAACCCGGCAGGATGTCCCCAGGCGAGAAGCGCCTGATGAAAATATGGCAAGCCGCCAACTACGGCGCTCCCCGTCCCGCCGCAGCCCACAACCAAGATGCGCACCTCGCGCCGCAGAAGCTCTTCGTGCACTTTGTGGGTTTCCATAGCTTAACGCTCCTGAACAATAAACTCTCGCAGGGTTTGCCGAGCATCGGTCAGGTAGCGGACCGGAAACTTCTTCTTCCCTTGCAGACTATTCCACAGGCCGACGAACCCGCGCGGGTGAGTTGTGAGCCGCGCGGCCCCTAAAGGATGGGTAAATTTGCTTTGAAAGAAGGAAGTTATCCAAGCCGGTACGGAATCAACTGAGGTACTTTCGGGCGCCCGAACAGTCCCGAGGCATACCCGGCCGCTATCGCCTGCCACATTCCAGTAGGGCGCCGTCTTGAGCCGGGTATTGGCTTCGGGGCGAGCATCACTTTCGAGCGCCCGGACAAATAGCTCTCGGTCACAAACCCTAAACACAAGCGATGGATGAGGAAACATGCGGCCATTCAGCTTTCTCGCTCCCTCGTCTGCCCCGCCAAAAAACATGATTCGGCGTGATGCACGAATCCACCAGACGATCATCTCCGGCGTTCGCGTTAGGATATTTGAGGGCAGAACTTCGGGAGCGACGCGGGAACCCAGACCCTCCGCGAGCCCCCGCAGGAAGGCCAGCGACAGGGGCTGAGCCGGGGCGAGCAGCGGAGCGCCCTCGGCCTGCGGCAGGACGTCGTGCAACGTCGCAAATGCCCCGTGCTCATCCGCATAGACCAGCAGGGTGTGACGGAGTTGCAGCTTACAGCTTTCCGAGATCTCGACATGGGCTTCCATTTCTGAATCTCTCAACCTTCCTCATTGTTTCCAGGACATATTCCTGCCAGGCGGCTCGCCGCGACCAGCGTCTCACAGAGGACGCCCAGAGTCTCAAACGCCCGCTGAACGCTCTCCGGATCGCCCGGATTCATTTCAACAATGAAATTTGGTTCCGGGCCGGCCTCCATCATGGTTTGGCTCTCATCATCAAAACAAGCCGAGATCGCATCATATCGCTTGAAGCTCACCAGCAACGCGGGCAACGGCGGGTTTGAATCCATGAAGGCCTCCCGCGTGTCTTCGCTAATCTCCGCGGGGCGGACCTTGTGCGAGGTACTCTTCAAATAGAGCGCCGCGTTTAATAACCCGTAAAGGGTTTCGTCCACGGTCTTGTCGGCAAGCCGTCGCACGGCTTCTGCTTCGAGCGGCTTCTCTTTCATACATGCCGGGATGCAGCCCTCGACGTCGGGAAATTCATACTGCTCGGGGTTTTCTTCTCCCTCGACCCATTCGCGCAACATTTCCACCCGAGCCAGGGCATCGTCATAATCGTAGACCCGCATCCAGCGCCGCGCGGCACCCACGAAAAGATGATAGAAAGAGACCGGCAACCGGGGGTGAACGGTCGCCAGCAGCTCAAGCGTTGGGCCGATCACCACATACCCAGCCGAATCCGGACTTACGATGAGATACAGCAGGTCGTGGCGCGCTCCTTCATCGCTATACGGGTCCGGCGTGTTGCTGATGGTGGCGTCCAGGGCAAACTGCTGCCGTATGATGCCGCCATCGTGGCGCGCTATCCAGCGTTTGAGTGTTGCCAGGATGTAGCCTGATGGACTGCGTCCGGTCCGTTCCCAGTCGGGCGGATCGGCGATCCCCAACTCGGTCAGCGTTTGGGCCAGTAGGACCGCTCGCCGGTCCTCACCGGCGATTCTGTATTCGACCGGCGCTCCGTCGAGCCTCGGCAGAATGGCACCGCTTCCTTGCCCCATCAGACCGGCAGCAGTCAGCCGGGTGGGGGCGTGATCTCGCCGTGCCCACGGCGGTAGGATTCTGCCTGGATTGCATCTCGCAAAATCTTCGACGCTTGTTTCCATTCCTCACTCCGCATAAATCTCGCCGTCACAGTTTGACAATCCGGGTGGCGGCCCTCGGCGATTTCTATCAATTCGGCAAGGACCGCCTTCCGTGTGAGATTGGATTGGCTTTTTGGCTTCTGCATGTCCTCAGCCTTTTGCGCCAATGGCCCGCACGAAGTCGTATCGAAGTTTCTCGCCCACGGCTTCAGGACCGTTAATCGCAGCAGTGGCAAGCTCAGGATATTGAGTTGCGTAGGCCGCCTTCACTTCCTCGGGCGAGAGCTGGGCGTTAATATCTGGGAGCTTCAATCCCATGTAGGAAAATTCACGAACGGCAGGGGTGATTTTCAAAGTCGCAGACCTCCTTGCTGGGGTTGAACGGATTCGGTGGTTCCAAACAAGCCGGCAGTACTTGGTTCTGTGGAATTCGGCGGAGCAGTTGCATCGGCCGGCTGATCGGAGGGCGTTGAGGCCGACGTAGAATTTGGCGTCCTGCTCTTCCGTTTCTCCTCGGCCTTACGCTTCGCTTCTTCCTGAGCGGCTTTGGCCGCGGCTTCCATTACCGCTTTTGCCTCGGCCAGGGAGCTGCTCAGTCGCTGGTGGGCGTCAACGTAGCCGGCCAGCTCGCGGGCAAAATCCCGGTCAAGCTCTTCGGGTGTTCCGACAAAACTGAGTGGCGTCGTCAGGGCAGGGTTTTCACTTTCCTTGATCTGCTTCGGCAGAATATTGACGCGCAAGGTGGTATCACTCTCGCGCGCCACCGTGATTAACACAGTGCGTTGCGCGAGAAGGGGCATCAGTTCAATAAACACTTTATATCCTCCTTGGGTTGGGATTGGGTTCTTGGCTTAAGTATTGATGGATGGCAGGCGCTTCGGATCACGTAGCGTCAGGCAAATCGCACTGGATGGGGTGATTCTCCCGCCAAGCACTGGGCCCGTTTCCCAGATGGCGACCATCCAGAAAATGCTCCGGCGCGAGGTGGAGCAACGGCGAACGAGCCCGGGCGTTGCTTCTACGGTTTTAGGCGCTGGAGCAGGTAACGCTTGAAACATTCGTGCTGGCGACCACCGCCGGTAGATCAACTTAGGGCAAAGCTATCCCTGAATTTCTTCTCGTCCCACAAAATCCACGAAGATGGAATGATCTGTTTCATAATGTATTCAAGATGGTCTCCAATCGCAGGCTCATTTACATGTTTAGAGAGGCTGCGATTCGTCGCCCACGCGAGCAGATCCGCAGCTTGCAGCGCTAGGTTGCTTCGCATGTCAGCGGAAGCAACGCTTTTTATGACAGACCAAAACATATCGAGTCCGCCCGGGCTGATCTTTCTTTGTTTTTCCTCGATCCATTTTTGCCTAAACGGCTTCTCAAACGGCTCGCCCTGATCGAAAAGGTACTGTGCGCTGTGGATGATGCCGGGATATGCGGTCACATACCAAGCCAACACGCTGTACGGGCAATTGCCATTGCAAATTTCGATTGGATCATGCAATTCGTATCCTTGTGCACTAAGGTTTCTGTGAGCCACAAGGTCAACGGTGCACGCGAATTGGCGAAACCGCTGTTTGTCTAAAGTCTGAAGGTACATTAAAAGGTCGGTCACCAAAGAGAATACTTTCTGTATATTCCAACCATTGCGATGGCTGAACTCACCATTCAGGTGAACCGCCTCCTTCATATGTAGATACCTCGCCTTGGGCCTCCTGCTGTCATCGCTGAGTATGGCCCTCCAACGGTCATAGAGCTCAACCCACATTGTGTCGTCGGTGGCAAATCCGGCCAGCGTTACGAGCGATCCGGAAGTCCAACCTTGGCCTATATAGCTACCGTCGAAATATGCTTCAAGCGCCACCAGGAGAAGACCTCTTTCGCTTATTCACGGGGTAAGGCCGTTCCATCCAATCTTCCCCGTGCTATGGTTCTAATGATACTCGATGCCAGCAGACGATCATCCATTTGACGCCCTTAAAAGCCAGTTTCAGATGGAAGACCTTTCAGTGTCTCCTGTAACAAAGATGGTTCTGGACGTCATCTCATCCATGCCGCTCATGTGGCCCTTCGACAAGATTATTGAGCGGCTCAAGGCACACCTCGCGGCAGACTCTTTGGAGCGAATGCGCCTCATGCTGGAAACCTGCATGAACGAGGTTCGCAAGCACGAGAATGAGATCAAACAACTGCGCGTCGCAATGACCGCCGAAGAGTCCCAAGGGCGCGAGGAAGTCTTAAGAGGATTGTTGCTGGATGCTGCCCGCAAGGCCGAAAGTACGAGGGCCAAGGAGCGCGTCAAGCGCATCGGTCTCATCCTTGCTAATGCTGTCGTGGAATCAAAGCCGACCGACGCTGACGAGATCGAAGAAATGATGCGTATTTCCATGGAACTGAGCGACCGGGACATCGAGTATCTCCGGGAATCGATCAAAATCCAAGGATCCTTGCTTCAAACGCAGGACCACATTTCGAGGTATGACGCGTCCAAAAGCTGGAAGCGGGGGTTCTCGGGGAATCGTATTATCCCCGAGATCGACTGCGTGTTCAGCAAGCTCGAAAGTTATGGGCTGGTTACCCGTATCCCGCTACCGAACAATCTCAATTTTATGGCTGATTTTCAGAACCGTTATGTGGTGCTTCAAAAGGGGGTGCGGTTTGCGACTCTGATACGCGAAGCCGCTGCCGTTTAAAACCAAGCCGATGCATGATACTTCTCTCCTTATGGTCTTGGTTAAGTCAGCCCACACATGTTGTCTTGTACCGTCAGCAAACCTCTGAGGCAATCCTCGATTTCACCTTGGGCCTTGCTCCTGGGTCAGTACCTACTCGGAAAGTGATCCACTAATGCCGCCCACGAACCGTTGAAACCTGCCTCACTCCGCCGTATGATTGCAGGCACGGTGGTGGCGTATGAAGGGATCGCGCAAAAGGGTTCTCTTTGGCGCTCTCGCGGACTTCGTCGTAGTGGCCATGTTCATCCCGATCTGGCTCTTTCACACCTTCGTCTTTTCCGGCACTTCTCCTTCCACAACGAAGGTTGCCCTTCTCCTTAAAGATAACAATCCGCAGCAAATGCTCGCAGCAGCAAACCGGCTTTCGTGGCTGCTGAATAGGCCAAAAGCAGGTCCATTGTATCGACGGGCGCAGATTCTCTTCTCGAAGGAGGGAGATGCGCGAGGCACACACTACGCCCAAGTGGGTTACATCCGCTCGCAAGCCCAAACGATGCCGTTTGTTGATACCTCCAATTTTCAAACAGCCCAGCTTCAGACGCCGCTTGTCCGGCACCATCCTCGCCTTCGCCTGTGGTGTCTCGTTTCCAAAGGAAATACGGACATCGAAATCGATATTGCCGCTGCCCAACAGGGCTGGGAAGACGCCAGAACATTAGCCCGGCCACTGCACGAAAACGGCGGGGCGAACCGGGCGACGGGCGAGCTTGGACTATTGGCATTCCTGGAAGGAAACCCAAAACGGGCCTCGGACTTGGTTGCAAAGGCGTTCTTCACGGCCAGGGCGGCGGGTGACGTGGGAGGCGAAATCCGCTATCTGGAACTCTTGGGCGACGGGTTCAAGGAACTGAACCGCCAGGGGGAAGCACTGTTCCTTTTCAACCACTCTATCGACTTGGCTCGCAGCACACCGGATGTGGGCTTCCCTTTCAAGGTTTACGAGGGCAAGTCGCGACCGTTGGTAACTTTACACCGTGCTGTGGAAGCGGAGGCATTCCTCCGAAGCGGCCTGAGAGAAGCGAAAAGCGAATCGAAATTCGGCCATGCCGCACAGATCGAGCTGCTGCTCGGTGAACTGGCGCTCAAGAGGGGTGATCGGGATCGCGCAACCGGGTATTTTGAGGAGGCGAGCAAGGTTTCAGTCCGGATGCGATATTATCGCATGGCCTCGCAAATGCTCTTTGATCTGGCAATAATTTACCGCGACGAGGGGCGTCTACCTGAGGCCGAAAACTGCTTGGTCGAAGGCGTTGATGCCAGCCGCAGGGTTGGGAACCGGTATTATTTACCTCGAAATTTGCAGGCGCTCGCGGAATTGAAAGCCCAAACTGGTCATGTGGCCCAGGCGCACGCGCTCTACGGGCAGGCCGAAGACGTCGTGGACGGCATGTTGGCCCACTCTCCGGGACCGTATAACGAAAGCTCGCTACTGAGCGCGATGAGCTCAATGTATCTGGGAGACTTCGCGCTGGCGGCCGGAGAGCATGAAACAGCAACCGCCTTTGGGATTATAGAGCGGGCGCGCGGCAGGACGGCGGCGGACGCGCTGTGCGATCACTCCGTTAAGGGACCTGAAACACCCCCCGAGCGCGCCCTCGAAACCCAGATGGCCTCCCTTCAGTTACAACTGATGCGGTCTGACGATCCGAAGGCAAGAACAAAACTGCTCGACAACTTGCTTGAAGCGGAGGAAAAGCTTGGATACAACGAAGGATCGCTTCGTCCGAAGTTACACCTCATTTCGACCGAGCGGGTTCCGCTGCCGCAGTTGCAGGAAATCCTCCGGCCCGATGAAGCCTTGCTCGAGTACGTCCTGGCGGAGCCGCACGCCTTCTGCCTGGCGGTAACACATAATGAGGCAAGCGTCTTTCAACTCCCCGTTGGCAGGAAGCAGATTGAAACGCTGGTTTCGGATTATCTGTCCAATGTGAAAACACAAAAGCGGGTGGCTCAGATTGAGAGAACACTTTATTCACTGCTTGTTGCTCCAATACCCAAGACCTTTCGCCCCCCCACGTTCATCGTTGTCTCTGATGGCGGATTGAACAGGCTGCCCTATGAACCTTTGCGCAAAGCGAACGGGCAGTCTCTCATCCGTTCACACGTTGGTTTCAATGCGCCTTCGGCAACAACGCTTTATTTCCTCGGGACGCTGCATCGACCAACCACTCCGCAGTTAGCATTTCCCGGTGAGGGTGAAGGCCTGGCCGGAGTCCACCTCGGCAATCTCGCGACAACCCGTCAAGATGTTTTGGACCCCAGCCGGGCCCTAGGCCAGCCGAGCTCGTTGCTTCTGTTGGGAAGCGGCGCCACGGAGACCGTGTTCAAGCGCGAGCCGTTTATCAATCTCAAGATCATTCATTTTGCCGTTCACACAATCCCCACCCCGCACTTTCCGGACCGATCCGCTTTAATCCTGGGCCGCGCTTTTCACTCCAGGGATGACGGATTGTTGCAAGGGCGGGAGATTGCTACGTTGACTCTGAATGCCAATCTTGTGACGCTCTCTGCCTGTGACACGGCCAACGGGAACTGGAGGGCGAAGAGGGAGACAACAGCCTTGCCCGGGCCTTTCTGATGGCCGGGGAGAAGAGCGCGGTGGCCGCCCTCTGAAATATGGACGATGATTCCACTGCGGCCTTGATGAAGCGCTTTTACAAGTATCTGGCCCAAGGCGAAGGTAAAGCGGCCGCGCTCCGCTATGCGAAGTTGGATCTGCTGGTGCAGTTGGGCAAACGAGCGCCGGTCTATTGGACTGGCTTCATACTTATAGGAGACGGCTCCAAGCCGATTACCTTATCCAAATGACAGCCATACCTCTGAACATCCGCCAGAACGTTTTTGATAAGGTTTGCCTTCTGGTTGAGAAAAAGCATTTCAACCCTGGCCTCAACGGTGCGAGCTGGCCCGCTTTAGTCGAAAGCCATAAGGCCCGTATTCTGGAGGCTGAAACGATTGAACGCTACGAAACCGAAGTTCAGGACCTGCTCGCCGAACTCAAGACCAGCCACACGGGTTTCTTTCACAAAAGCCTCCGCAAGGTGCCGGCGCGGTTTTCGATCAATGCCACGTTCCAGCGAGTGTCTCTGAACGGAAACACGCATTGGATGTTCCAGGACGTTCATGAAGGCGGTGCTGCCCATGCCGCCGGACTTGAGCCGGGAGACATTTTGATCGACCTGAACGGTGAACCAATCCTGCCGCCGCAGCCGCCAATCTTCCGGGTGGGCGAAACCGCCAATGTTGTTGTGCAAAGGAGAAACGGGGAGCGTACTTCATTGCACATTGACGTTCCGTCGCCGAAATCCAAGAAGCGGCCGATCAACCAGCCCCGACCCGTCGCGTGGTCCAAGCTGCCCGGCGAAATTGGTCTCATCAAGATTACGATGTTCACCGGCGCCGTGGGCATTGATCTCGCCCACGACATTGACCGAGCCATTGCAGATTTACGAACCTGCAATCGCCTGATCGTCGATCTGCGCGGCAACACTGGCGGCGGCATTGGCGGGTTGCGGCTGATGAGCTATTTAACGCCGGACAAGCGTTCTGTAGGTCACAGCCTGACCAAGAAGCGGGCGGCCAAGGGCTATCGCCGAGAGGAACTTGCCCGGTTTGGCAGGATTCCGTCTCACAAAGTCGCCTTGCTCGGCTTGCTGCTCCGCTACGCCTTTAGCGATAAATCCATCGTGGTCGTCACGGAGGGGCTCGGTCCGCAGCCATTCCACGGGCGAGTGGTTATTCTAGTTAACCAGCACAGCGCGAGCGCTGCGGAAATGCTGGCAGCTTTTGCGCAGGAAAATCAGCTAGCCACCGTCGTGGGAACGAAGACTCCAGGGCGGCTACTCAGCGGCGGCGCGTTCAAGGCCGGTCACGGGTTTATTCTGGGCTTGCCGACAGCATGCTATCTGACCTGGCAAGGGACGATGCTGGAGGGAAAAGGAGTCGAGCCAGAGCATCCAGTGGAACTTTCTCATGAAGCCTTGCGGGAAGGCAGGGATACCCAGATGGAAAAGGCCGTTGAAGTTGTCAGCCAGCTTTGAGCGCTTACCTGGGTGCGGTAAGAGCGCGGACTGCCAGCGGCCGGAGGGGGCCGCTAACCCCTGCCCCCTTATGGCGGGTAGCCGGCGGAGACAGATTCTTCTGCTGCAATCCTGCGCGGGCGCAGGCCAATTCACCGTATAGGCCGTTATGCGTCAAGTTGAAGTGCCACCGGCCCGCTCGAGAGCCTTCCGTCACTCGAGCGCATCCCTTGGGTTCGGTCTAGAAATCACTGTGCGGTTTTCGTACAATGCTTCAATATGCTGCTCCGGCTTAGAGCCTTCCCAATTCCTGCCAGCTTAAGAAATGGAGCCTCCCCATGAATCGAATGAAAATGCGCAGTTTTCTCCCTCTTGCATTGGCCTTTGCCACTTTTTTCGTTCCGGCCCTGCTCATAGCTCAGAAAACGGAAACAGCGGCGGAGTCCCAGGGGCCGCCGGCCACACTGGCCGCTCCGTCGTGGCAAAAGGGGGGCTACTGGGCGAAGTTCGACGGCAAGTTGCTGGTCGATTTCGGCGACCTCGCGCACTTCCGCAGCGACGATCTGGCGCTTGGCCCGCCGGCCGCGGGCCAGGTTCGCGTCGTCTTCATGGGCGATTCGATTACGCAAGGCTGGAATCTTCAAAAATCCTTTCCCGGCAAGCCATATATCAACCGCGGCATCAGCGGGCAGACGTCGTCACAAATGCTCCTCCGCTTCCGCCAGGATGTGATCGATCTCAAGCCGAAGGTGGTGGTGATCTTGGCCGGGACCAACGACCTCGCCGAGAACACCGGCCCAGCAACGCTGGAGCAGGTTGAGGGCAACCTGATGTCGATGATCCAACTGGCCGCGGCCAACGGCATCGGGGTGGTGTTGTGCCCGGTACTGCCGTCGGTCCGTTTTTGGTGGCATCCCGGGCTGCAGAACCCTGCGCCCAGGATCGTGGCGCTCGACAAATGGATCAAGACCTTCGCTGCGGAGAAAGGCTACTTTTACGCGGACTACTACTCACAGTTGGCAGACGCAGCCGGCGGCCTGCCCCGCAATCTAAGCCGGGATGGCGTGCATCCGTCGCCGGCTGGCTACGCAATCATGTCGCCGCTGGTTGAATCCGGGATCGAGAAGACACTGAAGGGTATGTGACCGGATGCGGGGGATCAGAAATATTCCACTGGCATTCTCAGCGAACCGTATAGTCCTCGCCACAGGCAAGCGTTCCGGGGAATTGCGCGGGGGTTGCGATGAGCCGCCAGCCGCGATGGCACCGGATTGCCAATCCGGGTTCGTTCTCAACCTGTGAAAATCTCATAGTTCCGGGCGCGGAAAGAGACTTGAGGCACAAAACCTGGTCCGAGCGCGTTATACGGTTTACAGAAGGACACCCATGAATCGGGAAGTGGCTCTGAAACTTGTGATGGTGTTGGTCGGCGTGCTCTTATTGGCGCTGGCTTATCCCGGGATGATGTTTGTGCGCCAGGACCCTGCTTTGTCGATGATGTTCAGCCTTTATGTTACGCTCGGGGTTTTCTTGCTTCTCGCCATACGCAACTCATCGGCGCATCGCAGCCTGATCGCATTTACAGCCTGGTCAAGCTTCGCTCATGCGGCCGTTATGGGCACTCAGGCATTGCGGAACATGATTGCACGTGGCGAACTGGTGGGTGTGGTGGTCCCCGTCGTCATCGGAGCGGCCTTGATCGCGCTGGCGCCGGCTAAGCAGCGCGCCACACCGGCTTCCACGCCCTGAGTGTTTATCATTCACATTGACGGTAAGTCGCCTCCCGGAAATGTAACATTTATTGCCCCGGAACGGGATTCAAGGAAATAGATTCTCCCTTGACGTTAGGTAGTCACCAAGGGTTTACCCTTTCCTCTCGGGATCGAACTGTGACAAATGCCGGCACTTATTGGTTTCACCGAGGCAGGAATGAACGGCTTCAGGGGGTCCTTCTGCGCGAGCTGTGTCACCATGATGTAGAGCTGGAGTCACGCCCACGGTCAGCGAGCACGAGCGTCAGAGTTTCCGGCGCACGTTCGTACTGCATTCCATCCACACCTCGATGCCGGGAATATTCGCGCTTACCCCGAAGGAATTGACCCGTGCTTGAATGCGCTTTGGATCGAGCACCAAATATTCTCGCGGCACGGACAGGCAGACCTCACACTTCGGGTCCTCCGCCCGTTCGTGGCCGCACTTCATGCGCCATTTTGGGACTTCGCGGAATCCGATACCCCGCATCTTGGACGCCTCTGCTTGTACGACTGGCGGCATGAGCACGATGGAGGGCAGCGGCGCCGATGCCGGCAGGCTTTCAGTTTGCTGGACGGCATGCTCCAGGATGAGTTCCGCTGTTTCGTGATCCCCATCGGCTTCGCGCCGGACGGCCTCAGCGATTGCCTCTTCCTCTAACCTCTGCTTTGCGGCCTCAGCTTCCTTTTCCCTGCGCCTGCGATCTTCTGCTTCAAGTTTTCGTCGAAGGTCTTCAGCCTCTTTCCGCAGCCGCTCTTCTTCCTTCCGCTGTGCCGCTTCCTTCTCGCGCTGATAGCGGGCCAGGCCTTGCTTGATCGACCGCTCGCGGGCCTCAAGCGGCCCGTCAAGCGTGGCCAGCAGTTGCGTGTGCGCCTTGTGGCCCCGATGCCAGAAATCGATGTAAGGTCTCAGGGCCGTTTCAACCAGCGTCCGCAACTGCGCGATCGCCTTCACGTGCCCGCCGGCAGCTTCAAATTGCTCATCGGTGGCGACAATGGTCAGCGTCTTCGTTTCTTCCAACTTCGCCTGGACCAGAGCCAAGAGTTGCGCTTTCTCCTCTTCTGAGGCCGTCAATTCCGGGGGGCTGAAAAGCGTCAAAGCAGCTTCCATGTACACATTCCTCCTGAAATCGTCTTGTTGTGGCGGGCTCGTCGATGGGCCGCTGCCTAGAGCACCGTATAATTGCTTATACCGCTTCGTCGAGCTCGGAACAGCCACCGGTTTCGACATTCAGTCCGTGATTCATTTTCCAGACGGTCACGGCCAGCGCGGCGCGGTAGACCTCGAAATCAACGGGGTCGTCGTAGGTGGTGAGCTTGTACGACCCGTCGGGTTTCAACTGCAGCACGGCGCGGGTGTACCGGAACGGAGGAACCACCGGCTTCGGCAGCAGCAACTCGTATCCGGCGGTCTGCAAGGCAAAGCTCGGGTAGAGCCGCTCGATGCACTTCAGGTCGATGATCCAAAGCTTTCCGGCCATCGTCCCTTCGCGGTCCACCGTACCGCCGCAGAGCATCCCGCTAATATTTCCCACCAGCCGTCGCTCAATCAGGCGTGGCCGGAAGCCCGATTCGTCAACAAACCGCTGGTAGGCTGCCAGATAAGGTTGGATTTCGGGGTCAACCGTCCCCAGGTCAAGGCAGCCTTCATCGAGATATTGGGTCGCCTTGTGAACGTATTCCCCGATGATCCGCTTGCGCTCCAGAATGTCGGCAGTAACGGTCGAATAGCCGGCGGAAAGGCCGGCCGCGTGGAGCACCTGCGTGACGCTGGGCACGGGCCTCCCATGGACCAGATAGAGGTGCCGCTCTGGGTCAAAACGAAAATCGATGTCCACGGCGTCATCCCTCCACAAAGGCGTTCAGGATGTGATACGGCTGGCTCCCGTTCCCCGTCACTTCAACCTGTGCGGCCGCCTCGCGTCCCTGGCGGCGGACAATCTCCGGCATCATTTCGGTATGGTTGCAATAGACGGTCGTGGCGGTCCCGTTGTGGCCCATCTTGAAGACCACGTATTCAACGCCCCTGCCGTTGCGCCGGACGGTATTGCCGGCGGCATCAGGCTCCAACGGCCCGACCACACCTCGCAGTGTCGTGAGATTGGGCTGAGAGCTGTTGGCGGCGGAAGTGGGAACGGCATTGCGGGCTGCTGCAGGCTGCGAATAGCCCGCATTGGTTCCGTTGGCCGGTTTCGGTGAATCGACGGCTGTGCCATTACCCTGCGATGGCTGGACCTTGCGCTGTGGTTCCCTGATGGGAGCCTTCGGCGCCCGCTTCATTCGACCATTCGATTCTGCAGATGCTGGCCTGTGCGCTGGTTCACGAACGCCTGAAGGAGTCGGCGGTTGTACCGTCGCAGTGCTTCCACAGGCGGATTCACCCACCTCGGGCACATTTTCCGAGTGAGGGTAAAATTCTGCAGTAATTTCCGGCGCCTGCTCGTCTTCCTCTTCCACCACTTCAATCGCCCGTTCGCCCCAGTCGAGTAGTTTCCGCGTCTCCGCAAACAGCCGCGCATTCCGGGTCAGGTTGGCAACGAGCTTCCGGATGTCCTCGCCATCCACTTCCAGGCTCAGCGCCCAAATCGTGGTGGTTTTCTTGCGGGTTTCCTTCCGGTCGAAGTACAAGGTCTCCTCCGGGCGCACCACCAGCTTGGCCGTAATCCCGGCCAGACGGCCGCCCGTAAAGGTCTGAATCTCTTCGAGGGCCGAGTGGATTTGGCGGATCGAGCGGTAGGAACTGGTGTGGATGCGGCACACGCTTCCTAGGCGCGGAAAATCCGCCAGCACGAACCTCAGATCGCCGCCCGGCTTGCAAAGGCCAGCGGCAAGCTCCGGACACTGCCCGCCACAGGGCGTCCACGGCTCGCCGCTCGGATGCCCTGGCGTGCGGCGCATCGCCCGCGTCCCGTCACCCCAGCATTTTCGCTCGGTGGCTGTCCACCAGGCATATGCCGTGGGGAAGACGGTCTCGATGTCGTCGTCGATCAGCATGACTTGGACGGCACGGCACTCGCTGCCATAGCGCTGCATCAGTTCGGGATCGGGCTCCCACTCGACCCCTTTTGGGGTCTTCTTTTTGCGCAGAAACACGAAGTGGTCGAGTTTCGAGGGATAATTGCGGTTACCTTGCGGCGGCATGCCGATGGCAACCTTAGTGGAAACCGACAGCCGCTGCACGGCGCGGCCCTCCGGGTCGTGAGTCACTCCGATGATCATAGAAATTTGCTCCTTGGAACAAGAATTGAAAGGTGCGCATGTCTACAGAAGGTGCCCGGTTCCGAGGTGAGGACATCAAGTTGGTCCGAGCGGCGCGAGGCCGCCCAACGGCAGGACGCTCGCGCTGCGGAACTACTTGGGAAAGCGTTTCCGAAGAGGCAGGTGCAAGGTCGAGGAGCTCAGGCCGTGGACATGAAAACAGATTTCACGGCGCACATAGATGTTTGACTTTCGGAATCTGGCGAGCTGCTGAGGCTTTCTCCCGGCGAGTCGGCTGCATCCGTGGTCAGACTCGACAGCCCTGTGCCGCGACTCGCTCCGCCGCGCCCAGAATGGGCAGCCGATCACATTTCCGATAAAATCCACACTGCGTCCAACCGGTCCCTTCTCAGCGGAAGCGTCTGGACCATAACTTCAGAGTCGGCGATACAGGAGTTGAAGGACTCCGGTCTACACAACGGCGTATCACAGGACTTGGAAACTGCATATGCGAGGGCGGCTTCGCTTTCATCGGGCGATTGAAAGTTTGTGATCCTTACCCTCCAAGGACACTGTATGATGGGTAGTTCTGAAGCTTGTACCCAACTGAAATCGGCGAGGAGACTGGATGGTGAATCTTGTTGTCGGTGCATCGGGCCTATTAGGCAGCGAAATCTGCCGCACCCTGCTGGAGAGCGGGAAGCCGGTGAGAGCGCTGGTCCGAAAGACGACCGATGCGACCAAACAGGAAAAGCTCAAGAGCGCGGGCGCTAACCTGGTGTACGGAGACTTGAAGGCATCCTCTACGCTGGTCGAGGCTTGCGAAGGCGTCTCGACCGTGATCTCCACGGCGTCCTCGACATTTTCGCGCCAGCCAGGAGACTCGATCGAGAGTGTTGATTCCGGCGGTCAAATCAGCCTAGTCGAGGCGGCCAAGGCTGCGCGGGTTGGACACTTTATTTTCATTTCCTTCCCTCCCATGGCGGAGGATTTTGCCTTGCAGCGCGCCAAGCGAGCCGTTGAGCAGCACCTAGTGGAGAGCGGGCTCGCGTACACTATCCTTCAGCCAACGTTTTTTACCTAAGTCTGGCTCAGCCCGGCGGTCGGCTTTAACGCTGCGGGCGCCCAAGCGCAAATCTATGGCTCGGGAAAGAACAAAATCAGTTGGATATCCTTCCTGGATGTCGCGAGGTTCGCCGCGGCGTCTGTGGAGAATCCGACGGCCCGGAATGCGGTGGTCCGGCTTGGGGGTCCGGAAGCTCTCAGCCCGCTGGAGGTGGTGAGACTTTTCGAGGAGCTCAGCGGTGCCCGGTTTGCCGTGACCCATGTTCTGGAGGATGCATTGCGAGCGCAGAAAGCGGCGGCCACGAACTCGCTCGAAGAGGCCTTTCCAGCACTGATGCTTTCCTATTCCCAAGGTGACGTCATCGATACGGAGCCCGCGTTCAGGATTTTTCCACCGCTCAGGTCACGGCTCGCTGGCGTCAAGGACCATGCGAAGCGCAGCCTTGGCCTTGCGTAAAGAGGGAGCTGTCCATGCCCAGTAGCACTTATAGCTTCAAAGTTGGAGAGATCGAGTGCTTCCCTCTGAGTGACGGCAGCTTCCCCTATCCTCCGGGGATGTTCTTTGCCAGTGTTCCTCAGGAACGCTTTGAGCAGGAACTCCGCGCACATAACCTGCCCACCGATGTGGTCACGGGCACCTATACATGCCTTCTGATTTCGACGGGCAGGAACAAGGTGCTGCTGGACACAGGCGCCGGAAATATGGCGCCCTCGACCGGCGAGCTTCTGGGCAATCTCGAAAAGGCGGGAACGCGGGCCACGGAAATCGATTCGATCATTCTCACCCATGGACACCCTGACCACATCGGCGGCACGGTTGATGGCGAGGGCAAGCCGGCGTTTCCAAATGCACGCTACGTCATGTGGAACACGGAGTGGGATTTCTGGACTTCCGATAACCCTGACTTAAGCTCGATGCCGGTGCCGGACGAGATCAAGACCTCACTCCTCATTGGAACGGCACGCCGCTGCTTGCCGGCCATTCGCAAGCAAATCGAGCTAATCGAACACGAATCGGAGGTTGTTCCTGGAATCCGGCTTTTGCCCGCGCCCGGACACACGCCGGGTCACATGGCGGTGGCCATCTCGTCGGGCAATGACGCAGTGTTGCATATCGCAGATGCGGTCTTGCACCCCATTCACATTGAGCAGCCCGAGTGGCTGAACGCGTTCGACCTAGTGACGGACTAGGCCGCCGAGACGCGTCTTCGAATCCTGGACCGTGCCGCGGCCGAGCGGTTGAAGCTGATGGCGTACCATTTTCCCTTCCCGGCCCCTGGGTCGGCGCTCAGGTTGCATCCCTGCAGAGCCCTATCCTCCGCCCAGGCCGCCGCCTACTTTATCCCAACCCAGGCGAAAAGGCGACAAGCAAGAAAAACATCCGCGACGACTACGACGTCTCAACTGGCAAAAAGATTCATATCCGAAAAATCGCCAACTAAACATGAGTCACGCAGAAAGCCTCACACGACAACACCACCTGGGGGCTTCGCCCCCAGACCCCCAGGATTTATCGCTTTCGTGCCAGGATGGTCTCAAAGACCGAAGCAGAACCAAGAAACAAACACAACCTTCATGAGTAAATGGACACCACAATCAAGGCAGTACCCTAGAATGGAACTGATTCGTCTGCTTCGAAGGGGTTATCATCCTCCGACGGTTGCGCTGCCGCCTGAGAAGCCCCGGCCTGCGGCGCAGGCTTGGCGCTTTTAGTCTCGGATTTTGCCCCGTTCCCGTTCGTCCCCGGCGAGAGCATCTGCATCCAGTGGGCAACGATGTCATAGGCCTTGCGTTCGTTGCCGTCTCGGTCTTCCCATTTATGGCTGCGGATCGTGCCCTCAAGGTAAACGGCCTTCGACTTGGTCAAATGCTCGCCGCAGACTTCCGCCAATTTTCCGAAGCAGACCACGGAATGCCATTCCGTCCGCTTTTGTTGCTCTCCAGTCTTGTCCTTGAAGGTTTCGTTCGTAGCCACGGAGAACCGGCAGACCGCCGTGCCAGAGGGACCGTACTTCACTTCAGGATCTTTTCCGAGATGTCCAATCAAAATGACCTTGTTGACGCTCATAAAATTATTTCTCCTTCCGAAAATACTTGAAGCGCGGCACACGGCTGAGAGGAAAACCGTGTGCCGTCACCCGGCGCAGCCACCAACTTCCACGGCTCACGCCAAACCCGTTACTCTTCAAACCGGAACTTCCGCCCCACGCTGTCTGAGACCATCGTCGCGAGGTGCTGGGCGATCTCGGCCATCCCCTCGCGCACGCGGCCGCGAAGCTCGGCTGTATTCCGGATCGCATCCGTTGTGGTTCCCGTGAGCAGCACCCGCGCCCGTTCCACCTGTTCCTTCAACTCCTGGTCGTCGGTGACGTTCCTGAAATCAAACGTGTCCAGAAACTCGCGGAGCTTCTGGACGGTGGATTCCCGCAGCCGCTGTGGCATGCCATCCGGCTGATCGGTGAGCCGGTCGCGCAGGTGCGATACCAGCTCGGCCATCGCCTCACGCAACACTTGCTGGACCTCTGTGTACGCTTCTGACATTCGCTCGGCTGCCTTCTCGCGCTCCTCCTGGAACATCCGCTCCGAGACTTCCCGCAGTTGGTGCGGCACACCGTAGCTGATGTACTGCCACGAGCAGGTGAACTCAGCCCGAACTTCTTCCACCGGCGGGTAGTCGAGCGGGTTGTAGAGCGTGCGCAGGCGTCCGGCCGCCTCCTGGCATAGCCTGGGGTAGGCGTCGAGAAACGCGGCGACGAGCTCTTGACGGTCCGCCTGGAATTCGCGCAGCCTGGCGTCTACCGTCTCGATCAGTCCAATGGGGAGTAAGTGAATGCCAGCCTCAAACGGCAGGCAGGTGCTGTACAAATACCGCCGCACTTCTCCGTCGAGCCGCCGGATGGCTTCGAGTTCCCGTGAATCGAGTAAATGCTTGGTCACCCGGATCGAATTTTTGTCGGCATCGACCTCGACCTGGGCCGAACTGACCTTGCGGCTGTTGCCCAAAAGGCCCAAGCGGAGTTTTACGAAGACCGTCTTTGCCGCCAGGTCCCGACCGGGAGTCGATAAGTCGAGAACCATCTGTGGGGTAGCCATCGAGTGCTTCCTCCTGTAATAGAAATGCTCCATGCCCCAGAGAGACAGCGGAGCCAAGTATCCAAGCGGCCTGTAGGCCCATTGCAGGGTGGTTTCGTTAAGGCTGTTCAGACTTCATATGGCGGCGGTGGCAGAATGGTAATCGGCTCATTTGTCCGTATCAGACGACGTTTGGGTGCTGCAGAGATCTCCTCATAGCGGTAGAGCCCGGGCGCCGAGGCGCTCAGGAATTTGCCCGAAGCCTGCTGGCGGAGCGCCTTGATCGGCTCGGCGGCGGATTTCGACACCGGAACGATATAGCGCGCGGCTTCGAGCAGGCTCATCTTGAGGCGATAGGCCTTGCGGCAACACTCCTTGATTTCCGCTCCGGTCCAGCCCTCGTCCTCCGGCAATTCGCCCGTGACGCCGTACTTCGCAAGGTAAATCTTCCAGATGGCTTCGCGCTCTTCTGCCATGGGCAGGTCGAAGAAGAACGTTCCCAGCGTGAACCGCCGCCGCAGTTCGGGCGGCAGACTGGCGATGGAATTACACGTGGCGATAAACAGCACCCGGCCCTGGGAAACGGCGTCAATGATTCCAAGCGCCGTCCTCAATCGCTCAGTTGAGGCGCCCACCAGGGAACTTTCCATCGCCGCCAGATCAAAAGCAATGGTGGGAATGCCCGCCGTCCCACCCGTGGCCTTTGCGGTCGCGCTTTTGGCGCTGCCTGCAGGTCCTAAAAACACAATTCCATCGGCCTCGCGGTCCTGCATATAGGTGAGGATTGTTCCCGTCATCTCCGTTTTCACGCCACTCAAGTCGGTGCCTGTTCCGGCAAACGCCTTCTCAATCTCATCGATGAACACCACGACGCGCGGCGGATCAATACCGGCCAAAACCGCGCGCAGAAATTCCTTTACGCTCTCGCATCCACCAATGTCTTGAAACGTCTCACCACCCCGCCATACCGACAAGCCCGGCGTCTGCTCAATCACCTGACGCTTTCGTTCCCACAAGTCTTCCGTGTCCAGGCTGTGCTTGGTCAGCGACATCGCCAGCGTCTGCTCAGCCGGGAATGCCGCCAAGCCGATAAGCGCATCCACAGCCTTGCCAAGCAGGTCTTGATCCGGCTCCTCCAAATCGGCGGCTTTGAATGTTTCTCGCACCGTAAGTTCGAGCTCGCCTGCCGAAGGCAGAGGTTCATCCAGCACCAGAACATCTTGCGCGAGTTCTGGCGGCAGCACCGCTCCCGGCGCTGTAACCAGCACCAGCATGCGGCCGGTGGCCTTGAAGGGATCGCGGAGGTTCCAGATGCCTTGCACGACAGCCGGCTCGTGCCAGAAGCGATGGGCGTTGGCGTAGAGCAAGAGAGCGTCATCCGGGAACTGTTGCCCGATGAGAAGCGCATCAGCCGGACCTACCGTTGCCGGCTCGCGGCCGTCCAGAACCCGGCTGAGTTCTTCAACACTATCGCGGCCAACCGCATAAAGGCCTCGCATGACATCCCAGCCCAGAATCGGCGGGCGCTGCTTGCCGTGGTGAACCGCTTTCGCCACCAGATGCGCGGTGCTGGCCGGGTCAGCCGTGCGCACCGCCACCAGCGGGGTTGAGACGTGGCGCGCGGCACGAAACTGCGAGACAAACTCCTCCGTTAACCGAATCATTTGGATTGCTCCTCTGGCGAGTACTCGACGCTCGCAATGTGGACTTCGTCAAAAACAACGGGCGCGCTGGAGTCGACTTATAGTTCCGGCGGCCGTAGACCACTAGCATGATAGATTGCTATCATCGGAGAATGAGAGGTGATTCCCATGCGTAATTACGCCGGCAAGATCCTCATCCGGGTCCCTGCCGAAATTCACTGTGAGTTGGCCCGGGAGGCGTTTGAGAGCGGCCGTTCCATCAACCAGCTTTGTTTGGAAGCGATCCTTGCGCGGAAGGCGTTGAAGAAGTACGATCCGTGGAAAGCCATTGAAGAGATCTGGGATCAGAATCGGAAGGTCAAACCTAAACAACTGCGGACAGATATCTTAAGGGCTATTTCCGAGGTTCGGCGTGGCCGTTAAGCCGCGAGCCGTGCTGGACACCAATGTCTTCGTGTCCGGTCTGATCAGCCCCAAAGGGCCACCCGCGAGGATTCTCATGGCCTTACGGTCAGCGCGGTTTACCCTCGTGTCCAGTCCCCCGGTCAACGAGGAGATCATCGAGGTATTGAGCCGGCCCACTATTCGTGACCGGTACGGTCTGGGCGATCGCATTTTTGATGTGTCCTTCATCTTATGGGAGGTAGCGGACCTTGTGATCGATCTTCCCCATGTGCAGGTCTCGAGCGACCCCGACGACGACAAGTTTCTCGCCACAGCGGTTGCTGGCCGGGCCGATTACCTCGTAACCGGAGACGTAGGCGATCTGCTAAGCCTTCGTAAATATAAGGGCGTGAAAATTGTTTCTCCGAGAGAATTCGTCTCTTCCCTCAAAGCTTGAAGTGAGCGGAGAACTCAGACACCCTGATCCCAACCCGGTTCTACCACGGCAAGCCAAGGGTCGGGAAGCCGGTGACTTCGGCCCGGCCGTCTGCGTGGATATTGATCTCTACCGTCTGCTCGCTAAAATCAGCGGGCGAGTACCGGTTGCTGAATAACCTCAAGTCCTGATTCCGGCTGGTCACAAGCGGCTCGCGGCTCGGCAGGGCCTGATTGAAGCGGCCAAGCACGCCGAAATCCAAACAAGCGCGGATATGTTCCCACAAATCCCGGCGCTGCTCAGGCGGCAAACTGCTCCCCCAGATCGAGTAACGGCCCGCCACGAGCTCACGCTCTGTATATCCGCTGAACATTCCAAAGCTCAGTGACGGTGCTGCCGGCCGCAATCGGCTCATTAGCTCCAGCAAGCACTCCGCCTGCTGCATCGGCTCGCCACCCGAAAACGTGACGCCTTCAAGATCGTAATCGGCACGCGCCCGAAGCAGCCTTTCGGCTACATCTTCAAGCCCAAAGTCGGTCCCCTGAAACGCGTGACTGGAGGGGTTCCAGCATCCCGGGCAACCAACCGAGCAACCTTGGAAAAACACCACGGCTCGCAGGCCGGGGCCATTGGCGCGGCTCGCCGGTATGAAAGCATGAAGCAGCATCGCCGCCCTCCTTCACCGCTGGCTCTTCTTCTGTTCGGGCTGGCGCCTCGTGTAATACGCCGGCTTCTTGCGCTCCAGCTTCACCGTGTCACCGCCCCGAAAGTCCTCAAACGCTTTCTCGCAGCCGCGCCCTTCAAACCCTTCCAGGTCGATGGCCGCATTCCCCTGTTCGTCGATGGTAATGGTGATCGTCCTATCCCGCATGGCCTCTACCTCCGCACCATGAATTGCAGCCGGACTTGCTGGCCGTTGGGAGTCTGAACGACTTCGCGGCTCTTGAGAATGTAACCCTTCGCTCTGGCTGTGGCGAGAGTCTGTTTCTCTTTGTAGATTTGCTGCACGCGCCCCAGCCACTTCGTGCCGTAACCGCACTGCTGATCGATCTCGTCCACGATGGCAACCAGTCGTCCGTCAGCTTGGCGGGCGAAGCCGATATCGCCAAAAGTACCTTTGAGCTCTGAGCGCCGAATAATGACGTTGGCCGTCTTTCCTTCTTGCTCGGAGTAATAGCGGCCAAGCGGCGCGCCTTCAGGATGCACTTCCACTGCGTAGCCCATTTCCTTGAGGGCATCGACGAGATACTTCTCGTCGCGAATCTTGCAAATTGTCACACCATATTTCGACATCCCCGGTCTCCTTTAAGTGTAGGGATTTCAACCGCACGTCATCCTTGGGGCGGTCCGCCTTTTGCTCCCTGGCTCGCGCACTCGACCAACTCCCGGAATTCCGGTTCAAATGCATATAGCAGACGAAGCGCATAACCCAAACCTTCCGCTTTGAGCCAGAGCGCGTGTGCTTTCTCCGGGTTGGGGCTTCGAACCGCCATACGATTCCACGCCTCCACCTGCCCCTCGAGGTTGTTGCGAAGATTTTCGTAAACGCATCGGTTGAAGCCCGGTCTTGTGCTCTCAGTCCCTGCACCGCGGGACGCCACGCTTGTGATGTTCATCGGTTGACCGACTGGCTCGACGATGCCTTTTGTTTCCTCGACCGTCTGCATCCTTTTGATTTCTTCAATCACATGTTTTCTCCTTTTGCCCGCTTCTCGCGGGGCACACAAAGCAGGGGGCGCGTGCTCCTGCGGTGGCTTTTGCGGGGGAATCAAAAACATCTCGCTTGCTTCGGTTGATTGTTTTGGAGGTACCGCAACCCGGAGGGCCGGGATTAGACAGAAGCCAAGCATGCGGACGAGTATTCGCCCGCCTGCCGTGCCCGCGAGAAAAAGGGGCGATAGGAAAGGGGTGTGACCAAGGAAATCAAGGAAGACAGTGCGCGGACGGCATCCGTGCCGGGGATGGGCGAGACCGCAGGAAAAATAAATTCTCCGTATCTTCGCGGCGCTCGCGTCCGTAATAGCAGCAGGCAAGAGAGATTGAACGACGGGAGAAGATACCATGCTGCTAGAAAATAAAATTGCCGTGATTTACGGAGCCGGTGGCGCAGTTGGAGGCGCTGTTGCGAGTGCTCTTGCAAAGGAAGGTGCGAGGCTGTTTCTGACTGGCCGCAGCTTAAGCAAGGTTGAAGCAGTCGCGAAAGAAATCGTGACCGCGGGCGGAAAGGCCGAATCGGCCCAAGTTGACGTCCTGGACGAAAAGGCCGTGGACGGGCATCTGCAATCCGTGATGGAGAAGGCGGGCCGCGTTGATATCTCGTTCAACGCCGTCGGCATCCCGAATGCTAACGTGCAGGGCGTCCCGCTGGTCGAGCTGGATGTCCAACAGTTCTCTCTGCCAATTGCAACTTACACCAGGTCGTACTTTCTCACCGCACGCCTGGCGGCGCGGCGGATGATCGCACAGCGGTCGGGGGTGATCATGACTGTCACCGCTGTCCCCTCGCGGACGGGCATCCCGTTGCTGGGTGGTTTCGCTCCGGCGCAGAGCGCCGTCGAGTCCCTCACTCGTAGCCTATCCGCCGAGCTCGCCCCACACGGCATCCGAGTTGTGGGACTGCGGCCAGACGGGATGCCGGAGACAGGCACGATCAAGGAAGTCTTCGGGATTCACGCCAAGGCATTGGGAATCTCGTGGGAGCAGTTTCACGAAATGATCGCGAGCAAGAATCACCGGAGACGGCTCCCAACGCTCGCGGAGATGGCGAACGTCGCGGCTTTCATGGCCTCCGATAGGGCGAGCGCGATGACCGGGACAGTCGTCAACCTGAGCCTGGGGATGCTCGATGACTGAGCGCAGAAGCCACGTATCTTCCCGTCGCTTGCGTCCGTAATAGCAACATGCAAGAGAAATTCAATCTTACGAGAGAAAAGGAGAACGACATGAACATCGAGAACAGAACAGTCTTGATTACCGGGGCAAACCGAGGCATTGGTCGGGCGCTCGTCAGCGAGGCGCTGAGGCGGGGGGCAAAGAGGGTCTATGCCGGAACGCGTGGCGCACTAGAACACCCCGACCCGCACGTGACGCCCCTGACGCTGGACGTGACCAACGTTTCGCAGATCGAGCGGGCGGCCGAAGAGGTCGAATCCCTCGATGTCCTGGTCAACAATGCCGGCGTCGCTCTCAACGACGATCTGAGCAATCCCGAACTCGTCGAGCAACAACTGGCGGTCAACCTCTTCGGACCACTAAGATTGACGCGCGCTTTCTTGCCGTTGCTGAGGCGATCCAAAGGGGCCATTGTCAACAACCTGTCGCTTGCGGCGCTATCGCCCTTGCCGATGATCCCCGGCTACTCGATTTCGAAGGCGGCGGCGCTCAACATGACGCAGTCGCTGAGGGCGCTTCTGGCGGGCCAGGGCGTCACGGTCCATGCCGTCGTTCTCGGCCCGACCGACACCGATATGAGCCGAGGCTTCGAAGTCTCAAAGGCATCGCCCGAGGCCGTCGCGCGCGGCATCTTCGATGGGTTGGAGAATGGCGAAGAGGAGATATTTCCCGATCCCGCGTCCCAGTCCATTGCAGAGGGTTGGCGTGCAGGCGTTGCCAAGGCGATGGAGCGGCAGTTCGCCGCTCTCGTGCCGGAAAGCGCGCCCGTTCTTGCGTGATGTCCGGTCGCACCGCAGTCAAATCACCGCGAACGGCAGGCAGCTTTTTAATCGTTAATCTCATCACAGGGGGCAACCCCGGAAAGGATGGAAGACGATGAAAACTCAAGGCTACACGACAACGATTTCGGTAGATCGGACTCCGAAGGAAGTCTTCAACGCCATCAATAATGCTCGAGCATGGTGGTCGGGCGAATTCGAAGGCGACACCGACAGACTCGGCGCCGAGTTTACGTACCGCTACAAGGATTTCCACCGCTCGAAACAAAAGGTCACGGAATTCGTCCCCGGCAAAAAAGTTGTTTGGCACGTCACGGACAGCAATCTCAGCTTTGTGAAAGAGAAGAACGAATGGAATAACACGGACATCGTTTTTGAAATCTCCGAAAAAGACAGCAAGACCGAAGTTCGTTTTACACACGCAGGTCTCGTGCCCCAATACGAATGCTACGGTAGCTGCTCGAACGCGTGGGGCACGCTCATCAACGGCAATTTGCGCAAGCTGATCGCAACGGGCAAGGCTCAGCCGGACATTTTCGCGTAGGGGGAAAAATCATGCCAGATAAAAACTACACCGCGACCATTTCAGTGGACAAAACCACGGAGCAAGCTCTCGATGCCGTCAGGAATGTCCGTGGGTGGTGGTCGGAAGAAATCGAAGGCAGCATCGACAAACTCGGCGATGAGTTCACGTATCATTACAAAGACGTTCATCGCTGCAAAATGAAATTGACGGAACTCATTCCCGGCAAGAAAGTCGTCTGGCTCGTTTTGGACAACTATTTTAATTTCACTCAGGACAAGACTGAATGGAAAGGCACAAAAGTCATTTTTGAGGTCTCACGGAAGGGCGGCAACACTGAGATCTGCTTTACTCACGAGGGCTTGGTTCCCGAATACGAATGTTTCGACGTTTGTTCAAACGCCTGGGGCTCCTATATAAATGGTAGTTTGCGGAGCCTGATCACGACGGGTAAAGGGCGGCCCAACCCGAAAGAAGAAGCTTCCGCGATATAATTCGGCCGGGGCCTTCTTGGCTTGGCGTAGTCGGACCAAAAGGCTGCAATATGAGCGATATGGAATCTCTCATTCCGTCAGGCCCGTTCGAAGCGCGTTACCGGGCGTTTCTTGAGACGATAACGCAGCTTCGTCCGAGCTTGCACCGCTACTGCGCCCGCATGACGGGCTCCATCATGGACGGCGAGGATGTCGTGCAAGAGGCCCTATTCGAGGCTTATCGGAAGCTGGACAAATACGACGCCAGTCGCCCTCTGAAGCCCTGGCTGTTCCGCATTGCGCATAATCGCTCGATTGATTTCCTCAGAACGCGCGGCGTTCGAGTCGAAGCTGAAACTGCTGCTGCAAGCCCTGATAGTGTCGAGCCTGCCAAGCTGCCCGTACTTGGCGTCGGTAGCGCACTGGAGCGTCTAGTAATCAAGCTGCCTCCAAAGGAGCGCGCCTGCGTGCTCCTGAAGGATGTATTCGATTACTCGCTCGAAGAAATCGCGGACCTCGTGGACTCGACGGTCGGTGGCGTCAAAGCAGCTCTCAATCGCGGTCGAGCGAAGCTGGCAGAATCGCCTTTGCCACCAGCGCCGGCTCGAAGCGTCAATCCGGAATTAACTCAGATCATGAACCTCTACGTGGAGCGGTTCAACCGTCACGACTGGGACGCCGTACGCGAATTGATCACTGCCGATGCGCGTCTCACGGTGGCCGACAAGTTCGCGGGAAGAATGGCGGAGACCACCTACTTTGGAAATTACGAGCGATTGCCCCTGCCCTGGAAGCTGGCAACGGGCGAAGTGGACGGCGAGCCGGTCGTGATCGTTTTGGAGCGCGGCGCGGACACCTGGACGCCGTACTCGATGATCCGCATGAACGTGGTTGGCCAGCGTATCGAGCGCATTGTGGACTACGTGCACTGCCCGTGGATCATCTCGACAGCCGAGTCGGTAACCGTGGCACGGCCCGCGCCCGGCGAGCGACGAACGTGGACCCAATGGTCGCGCTGAGATACGAATAAGGCAGTGGAGAGTGGACAGTGACCAGTGGTGAGTGACCAAACTATCGAGAGCAGCTACCGCGCTGCCCGAACGGCTTGCCGCCCGAAGTTTTCAAGTCCTCATTGGCATAATCACATACCGGTACCGTTCCTGATCAACTGGTCTCAGCTCGGCGGCACTTTCAGCATCCTTAAGGGCGAGCTCAACCTGCCCATTTCTGACCACGCTCAGAAAATCGAGCAAAAAGTGACCGTTGAATCCTATCCGCAGCGGTTCGCCGCCGTACGCCGCATCGAGCGATTCTGTGGCCTCGCCCGCATCGCCGCCGGCGGTGGAGACCGTCAGGCGCCCAGGCTCGAACGCCAAAGAGACCGCACGGGATTGTTCCGGCGCCAGCAACGAAACCCGCGCCAGCGACCCGCGTAATGCCACTGCATCCACCGTCACGACGATGTTATTGGAGTTGGGTAGAACCGATTCATACTTTGGGAACTGCTCAGAGATCGTCCGCGAGATCAGGAGCGACTCGCCAGCGGAGAAGAACAGATGGCCCTCATCCTTCGCGATTTCAATGGGCGTATCGGTTTCCTGTGCATCGGCTAACCGCTTGAGACCTGCTACCGCCCGCTTAGGGATCAGCAGCCGATCCTCATTCCTAATCCCGGTGACTTCTGTCTCTCGCACCGCAATCGATAGACGGGAGCCGTCCGTGGCAACCATCTCCGCCCTGCCGGGCTTCAATACTAGCAACACACCGTTCAAGGTGTACCGCGACTCCTGGCTGGACATAGCAAAGGCAGTGCGTTCGATCAGCCCCGCCAACACTTCGGCAGGCACGGCAGCGAGCGGCTGCGGCACCTCCGGCAGCGCCGGGAAGTTATCCTTGGCCATTGCCGCCAGCCTGAAGACCGACCGGCACGAGGTCACCTGAACCCAGTGGTTTTCAAGCTCGCGGACGTGCACTTGGCCCTCCGGTAGCGATTTGACGATATCCAGCAGCCGCCGCGCCGGGACCGCCGTAATGCCGGGCGCCTCAATTTTTGCCGGGCAAAAGGTTCGCATGCCCAGCTCCAGATCCGTGGCCACAAAGCGCAGCCCGGGGGTTGAAGCCTCGACCAATACATGCGACAGGATCGGAAGAGTCGACTTCTTTTCGACCGCCTCTTGAACCTGGCTCAAGGCTTCAAGAAGAGATGATGAATCAGCAGAAAATTCCATAGAGCTACCTCCTGGCGATTGAAATGATTCCCCACAGCAACGGTCGCAGTCGTCCGTAGTTCGGCTCGCGCGGTCCTTTGGACAGCAAATGGTGGGAGTTGAATGGGTAGATGGAGGGGAAAAGTTGCGGTTTCGAGGTCTCTGCCGCCCTCAAGCGGTCGCGCGCTCTTCGCGGCCGCTAAATGCCACGACTATTTGGCCTTGGGTGCGATTCCAAGCTGCTTGAGCGCCTCTGCGAGTTGGAGATAGACAGGGGCAGGATTCGGCATCGCGGGGGGAAGGTGTCCCGCCTGCCAAGCGGCGCGGGCCAGCCGTTCCAGAACGGCGGGCATTGCTCCTTCATGGATGCCGCTGACGCGCCCACCGCGGTAGTTGGTCAAGATGCACTGGATGGCTTTGGGCAGGCGTCTGGCGTCAATGGTGCCATCGGAGCAGAGGTAGGGCAACTTCCATGTGCTCGGTTTTGAGTAATCGGCAACGTAAGCAAAGCAATGCGCGGGCAGCTTGTACTTCGGGTGAAGAATTCCGGGCCCGTCTTGCGGCAGTGAGGCGGCTTGCTCTGTTACGACTGGTTCCTCGGGCAAGAGGCGTATTGCTGCGCCCAGGGCGAACGGTCGCGGGCGATAAATCCCTTGGACGCTCAGCCACCATAAATCGAGCGGCGGTTCCGCTTCCGCGAGCGAGATAAATACTCGGTCACGCCTGCCGCCATCTACGAGGTCGGCCGCGTAGAGCATGACCCCATCGCTCACGGCCACGCAACGAACCTGCTGAGATGCGGCATAACCCATCGCCTGATCAAGCGCTTGATCCACAACCCTTCGATGCCATGCAAGCGATCCGGGCCGCTTGGCCTCCGCGATCAGCCGTCGGAACCCAAGGTTGGAAAGGACGATGTCCGCCCGTTCAACCTGCGGATTGAAATCCGAGAGCGGCCAGTCCAATACGACCGTAAATAAATCTTCAAGAATGTTTTCAGTAACTCTTTCCGGATGGCCGCCAAGGAGCGGATGAGGAGTGAGCCGGTCACCGCGCTTTCGGGCGAATTCCGGCCAACCAGCGCGGATGCGCTCGGCGCAACGGCGATAAACTGCGAGGTGTTCGAGATTCTCGGCTGAATCTGCGTCCATTTTCGCCCGGGGGTAAGGGTATGATCATATTGCGAGGCTGGGGACATTTCAAGCTGGCGTTCACGCCTCCTACGGGGGCCTTCTTCACAAACACTGCTGCAATTGAATCGTGGTAGACCATCCTCCAGTCGCCAGAGGTTGAAAGCGCCGCCTTGATTGCGCTGTTCGTGGGCACGAAAGCGACCGTTAATGCGTATCGGTTCATAATCCGCTGCCAGCCGGGTTCCGCTCTCATCGCCGTTATGTAGTCCTTTACGAACCCCAGACCGTAGAAATCATTGCGGCCATCAAAGAACACCTTGCGATCCGGCTGGGAGTAAATCAGATAGTCGGCCCAGCGGTCCGTCGTAAACAGCCGCCCGGCAGGCAAGTGCTTTGCAGCCTCGACAGGCAGCGAAGCCCTCGGTCCAAGGCCCAGAGGTTCCACACACACGACGGCGGCCAGAGCTGCACACGCGAGGCCGTAAATGAATGCATTTCCGAGTGCGGAACGCCGGGACGTCAGCACGACCCCGGCTTGGCGCAAGTGCAGCCCCCAGTCACCCTGCGACAGCCACTCTTCTGCGGCCCAAGCCACTGGGGCGGCGCTTACAATGGCAAAGAGCGGCACGTTGCGGGCCGAAACGAGCGCAAGATGCAGGAAACCGAGCATGAGCAAGCACCATCGGAACCGGCGTTTTGCGCCGTGCCACAAAGCCGCGGCGCTTGCAACGGGCAGAAACATCTCAAACCAATTTAATCGCGGGTTGCGGAAGTCAGGTGGGAGCCACTCAGCTACGTGCGCTGTGACGCTTGAGCTTGAAAGCAGGTAAGAGGCGATGTGCTGGTCAAGGTGGAAGAGATAAGGGTTCACGAGGGTTGCCAGCGCGCAGGCGGCGAATGCCTTACCTCCGAAGCGCACCCGCCGAAGCGCAATCAGCCGTTCTTTCGCGTCCCTATTGTTGAAGACCTCTAATGCGGATCCACCGCAATACAGGCAGAGCACAAGCAGGCCCGCAACAAATCCAGGATGCAAGTTGACCCACAGGATCGCCAAAACGGGCAACGTTTGAAGCCATTTGCAGCTTTCCTTCGGCTCCGCTTGTTGAAGCATCCAGCAGAACAGCGCCAGCAAAAACCAGGTGAAAAGGTGCGGGCGGGCAAGCCAATGGATGGTGGTTGTAGCCATCACCAGGCAGGTCATGCCAAATGCTACCGTGCGCCCGGCAGCCAATCTCGCCGTGCGGTAAATTAACAACGATGTGAAGCAGAGCAAGCCTACACTGAAAGCCGCGACGGCCGAGAGGCCGTGCCAGCGATGGAGGGTTGAGAAAACCGCGTCACTCAGCCACTCCCAATCGCACCAGTGTTTATAACCGAGAGAAATGGAAAACAGATCGTGGCGCGGGATCTCATGGTGAGCGAGAATCCAGTCCCCGGCCCGCACGTGCACTCCGGTGCTTGGATCGGTCAACAGGCTCGATGGCCCGCCGAGTTGCCAGTACAGGAGCACCACTGGCAAAAGAAAGGCCAGAGAGCTGAATGAAGGCAGCCAGCGCGGTATCGCCACGACGCGGTCTCTTGCAGTCTGCACGGCCCCTGCTTGCGATTCCATCACGAGCATCCGCTGGTGCTGCCGCAATTCGCGCAGTGGTAACACGAGCCGTTGCGCGTCATGATCGCTCCGCAGTCCTTACAAGCGGGAGCGTCCGTCTGCTCTTCGCCTGGAGGGTTCGCCTCAAGGTGGGCGGGCGCCGGAGCCATAGCTTCGGCGCCCGTTGGGGGATGGGACGTGGGCGGGAGAAAGTTTAAGGCGAGCCAGCGGAAGATGTAATCCATCAGGGATTTGGCGTAGCCGATCTGCCGATTTGTGCTCCAGCCGCTCGGCTCAAAGCGCGTGTGGCTGAACTTGTCACACAATACTTTGAGCGGCACGCGATATTGCAGTGCGAGTGATACGGCGATGCCGAAGGAATCCATCAGGCCGGCAATTGTCGATCCCGCCTTCGCCATGCGGATAAACAGTTCACCCGGCTGGCCTTCCTCGTAGAGTCCGACCATTAGGTAGCCTTCGTGGCCCCCAACCGAAAAGTGATGGATGATGGCCTTGCGCTCATCCGGCAGATGGCGCCGGAAAGGCTCGCGGGCGGCAGATTCCGCCGCTGGTAATGCTTCTTCAAGTGTTGCGGGCATTGGTTGTTTTTCTCTTTCGTTGTGATTTCCGGTCATTTTGATGGAACAGGCGCTTTGTGTTGGTTTTCATAACAGCTCGAATCTTCAACGACGATGACCATAAACTGCTGGCCGCTGGAGAGCACATTGAAGAGCGGTACAAGGTCCTTCGCTCGCGCCCGAATCACCAGAGAAAGGACCACTTCGATCTCTATGTCTCCGACTGGCGTCATCGATCCTCCGATGAAGGGACCGGCTCGTTTCGATCCGCCAGTATTCCGCGTGAACTTGCGGCCTCGCACGCCCGCAGGTAATGTGAATGAACACATCCGCAACAATTGACTCCGACCGTAACGCCCCGGATCACAGCTTCAAACTGGCTCGGGATAGGCAGCGTTTCCCCCGCACGGGTGTAGAACGTGGGAAAAGGCGGTGCATCCCGGTTCTTCTTTGGCCGGGTAAGATCAAGTTCCAGGTAGCCAGCAAGAGCGCGGAACAGCGTGGTGCTCTCAAGGCTCGGACGCTTCCCGTTGCTTCTGGCTCCAGGAGCATGGCGCGTGATCAGGAGATCGTAGGTATGCCCTCGGCGAAACATCTCAACGCGCACCAACACGGGAGCCACCGCCAGCGCATGCACGCCGTTCACGCCAATCGCATCCAGTGGATGGAGCCATCCAAGCGATTCTCCTTGCTCCCCGCTGAAGGTCACGTAGCGCCCCAGGGCTTCCACCGCGCCGCCCGACTCAACGCCGCGCACCACGTAGCGCCCAGCCAATTGCTGGTACTCTAAGCTCACGCTCGCTTGAGCGAAAATCCCCGCCTCCGCCAACCGCCGCAGCGCCTTTCGAGGTAACACCAGACCCTTTCGTGCTTCTGCATTTGCATTCATGGTCACTCCTCTCCTTTCACGCGCTTGAGCGCGACCGCGGCATCCACCGGCTCGAAGGCGACTTCAGTTTGCCGATAGCAGTGCCCACCGGAATCAAGCAGCAAGTACCGTCGCGTGTCGATGTGCTTATAAAACTCAATGCCAGATTCCCGCCACATCCACATGAACTGACAGCACAATTCCGGCCCGCCTATCGCTTCGAGCGGCGCCCAATTGGGCTTGTCAAACTCCTTTGCGCCCATGGAAACCTCATCCTATGCGGACCGCAGAACTCGAACCGGGCAACCCAGGGCAGCCCGGATCATTTCGCGCGTGCAACCGGCCCAGCAGAGGTATTTGAGCGGTTCCTTAACCGAGATCGCCAGGTTGTCGCCGCTCCGGTCGTGTCCAGCCTGAGCGCACGACGGGCACTGCGTCACGTAGTTGCGGCCAGCTTTGCGCAGTTTGGTGTTGACGTGCTCCAGGATGCGAAATTCGCGGCTGCCTTTTGCGGGCGACCTCCTGGCCGGTGACTCTTCCGCAAAGTCTCGCCCAGCGAGCGGGGGCGGGATTACCTTCCCAGCGATCAACGTTTGAAGCTGATTGCTTGAAACTTTGGGAAGCCGCACGAGGTAGGCCATTTGTTCTCCCAGGTCGTAATCAGCGCCGTAAAACCAATACCGGCGACCCGCTCCCCGATGAATTCCCAGCGGGGCGCGAATGGCGTTCCCAAATTCGCCGGCCTTCAGCCGGTCGTGTTTCGGGAAGATCTCAATCCCTTCCGGCAGCCCGCCGCCCTTCACCGGCACTCCCAGGCGCAGCGCCAGATCGTAGACATAAATCCGGCAACTTCGCGCCGGTTGCGGGGTCTCGAAGAAAACCCACAGGTGGCCGCCACGGCGGCTCTTCTCGAGCGCTCCATGTACGTGGTCACGGCCAAGGTAATAGTTCAACTTCAGCAGGTCTTCGAGCGCGTCCTTATAGTCCGCGTCAATTGCCACCCACTTCGAACACTGGGTCGAGGGGTTGATGGCATAGAGAGCAATCGTCACATGACCCTCAAGATGCCGCTGCAGGGTCTCATAGGTCAGGCTCAACGGCTGGCCTGTACCTTTGGCTTTGGGCCGGAAGTAGTAATATCGACCGCTCTCCGGGTGAGGCCCCATCGACTGCACCGTATACGCTCGCCGGTTCACAAACAGCCGGAAATAATCGCGCACGAGTTCACTGCCAACCTCAACTGACACGGGGTTACCCTTTCTGTGGCCCGATACACACGCATGCCGCCCATTCCTCCGGCACGGTTAGGAAACTATGAATTGAAAACCGGGGCACAACGTGCGAGCGGTGCTCCGCTCTGCGCCCATGAAGGCGAGTGAAGAAACCTGACTCTTATTTATCCCAGAACCAAATAGTTGTCAAATTTTCGATGGGGGAGAAAGCAAAACGGAGAGATTGCATGTAACTTATTCTAGGATAACAACTTAATCACCAGGATTTCTTGTGGGCGAATCAAGCTACGCACTTCTTCCACCAGCCCGAGTCGCACCGTGAACTTGAAAGAATTCACTCACCGGTGCCGGCGCTTGGCCTGGGGTTATAAACCACTGTTTTCGCCGCAGCGACCGGGGGTCTTCGACCAGCCGCAGAAAATGGCAGTGATCGAGGAGCGTGTCCAGCTCGCCCAGGCTGTAACCGCCATAATTCAGGTCTTCAAAATCCACCCAGTACCAGACTCCCTCGCGCCGGTCGTAAACATAGAATGCTCCGGACTGAGGGTCACCAGGCACCAGCAGGAAAAGCATTACGCCGGTGGGAAACTGAATCCAGCGCGAAATTTGAGGATAATCGGCAACGGCAAGCAACTCCGCCACTGCCACTTCCAGGTCATTACCGGCATCCAGCCGAAGAATCGGCGTTACTGTCATGGATCCAAACATAGCAGATAGCTCCTTTCATGCATAAGTTATTGGCGAGCCGGGAAAACCCGGTCGGGTTCATGGAGGACGCGGGGACTGCTCCAGGGGAATCCTCTGTTCTGGCGGCCCACGTGCCCGCATTCCTGAAATAAGGCTGATTGACATGCACGTGGGGAAATCTAAGGGTGAGCGGAGAGGGTGCTGCTATCCGACGAGGGAATTGATTTCCAAAAAATCGCGACGAATGACTAATTTTGGTCAGTCGGAGCGAAGGCAGCCCTCACGGCAACTTGTCTGGTCACCGGAAAGGGGCAACCGGACGCGAAAACTGGATCCCTTTCCCGGAGTGCTCTCTACATCAATCTTTGCGCCGTGGGCGTCCGCGATCCAGCGGGCGATGGAGAGCCCCAAGCCGGAGCCTCCAGGCTCGCGTGAGCGATTCTTATCGGCCCGATAAAAACGCTCAAAAATGTGCGGCAGATCAGATTCCGCGATCCCAACCCCTGTGTCCAGAATTTCGACCACGGCGAACCGATCGCTCAGCGTGAGAGACGCCGTGATCTGACCTTGCGCGGCCGTGTATTTTACCGCATTGTCAATAAGGACTAAGAACAGCCTTTGGAGGGCTTGCGAGTCACCCAAAATCATGACCTGTGCGCTGGGGATGCGCTGGCGAAAATCAATGTGTTTAGCCTCCGCCAAAACCCTCGCCTCTTCGCACACAACCCGAAAAAGATCGACCAGATTGAACTGAAAGCGTTGAAGGGTTTCAACTCCGGAATCAGCCCGCGCCAGGAGCATCAGCCTTTCGATCAGGGAAGAAGTGTTTTCCAGCTCTTTTAGAATCTCAGCCAAAGCAATCCGGTAATCGGTGTCTGGCCGTGCTTTCCGGAGCGAGAGTTCTGCCGTCGTACGCATCAAGGTCACCGGAGTACGTAACTCGTGCGACGCATCCGCGGTGAATTGTGTCATTCGCTTAAACGCTGCTTCAAGCCTCCCCAACATACTGTTCAGCGTCCGGGAAAGGCGTTGCAGCTCATCGTGACTGACTGGCACGGGAAGACGGCGAGAGAGGTTTTGAGAGCTGATGCTCTCTGCATCGCGAATGATTTCGTCTACAGGCGTTAGCGCCCGGCGGCTCATCCAGTAGCCCCCCGCCGACGCGGTGATCAGTAACAGGGGGCTCACTATGAGCAGGACCCACCTGAAACGGCGGAGCGCTTCCTCAAGGTCATCTACCGGAATAGCCACCTGCACTCCAAAGGTTTTGTTGTCCACAAGGATCACAGCGGTGAGCGTCCTGAGCGGCAGGCCATTGACCATGAGCGAGGAGGCGTGAGCCTTGATGTCCTTTGGCAGAGGAATGTCGTACCGCCTCATGAATGGAGACCGATAAATCCACTGCCCTTCCTTGTCAGCGATTTGCGGAAAATCAGCTCCAGGGCGAAGCTCAAAGTTTTCCCTGAGCTCACCCTCGAGCGTTTCCCGTCCTTCCGGCAATAAGCCCTGCATTAATTTCTGGATTTCCTTGATCTGATTGTGCAGTTCTTCATCTACGGTTACGTCGATACTCTTTCGCATCGCGTAGAAGGACACGGCTCCAAATAGAAGAAATGTCGCCGCCAGTATGGTGCCGTACCAAGCCGTCAGCTTCAAACGCAGGGAAAGGGGCTTCATGACTTTGATTTATCCTGAATGACGTAACCGACTCCTCGTACTGTGTGAATCAATCTCTCATTAAAGTTTTTATCCACTTTACTCCGCAGCAGGCGGATGAACGCATCCAGATTGTTCTCCTCCACTTCCTCGTCAAAACCCCAGACCGCCTCAATGATCGCATTACGCGGCGCTACTCTTCCTGTGCGCCTCATCAGGAATTCAAGGAGGCGGTATTCGGTCGGACTGAGATGGACTTCCTGCTTTCCTCGAACGACTCGTCGTGCTGCAGGGTCCAGAGTCAAATCTGCTACTCGAAGAGAAATAGGGCGCGGCGTCAACCCCCGGCGCGCGCCAGATCGCAAGCGGGCCAGAAGTTCGTCGAAAGCGAAGGGCTTCGTAAGATAGACGTCCGCCCCAACATCAAGCCCTTTCACAATGTCAGGAATGGCGTCGCGGGCGGTAAGAATCAGGATAGGGGTGTCATTCTTGTTTCGGCGCAACCGGCGCGCCACCTCATATCCATCCACTTGGGGCAGCATGAGGTCTAGTACAATGGCGTCAAACTCAAACGAGTCGACAATGTCCAGCGCTGTCTGGCCGTCAAAGGCCACGCTCACAGCATGGTTTTCTTCCTCAAGCCCTTTCTTGAGCAATTCGGCCATTTTCCGCTGATCTTCGACCACCAAAATTCGCATAGCAGGGCTAGTGCAATCATTTTAGCCTAGGAAGCGAAACTTCTCTTGGAAGGATATAAATTATCAGTGGATCTGGTAGACGCGCACTTCCGCTGGCTCGCCTCCGCGATAGGGGATTGCGAGGTAAAACTGTCCAGTTTGAGACGTGAAAATCGAGGTACGAGCCCCGGGCGATGTTTTGCGATGCTGGAGGAGGCTATAGTGGTCAGGGTCGTCCTGCTTGAAGACATCAACGAATCCATCCCCGCCTGAGATCAAAACGAGCTTATGGGTGGAATCATAGTACGCGTCGTCGGCTACTCCCACGCAGGGAAAGCTCGCCACCTGCCTCCCGGAGTTTATGTCGTAGACGATGAGCAGGGCCGGGCTGCGCGTGACAACAAACAAACGACGGTCAGTCCGGTTGATGGCCATGGGAAAGTTTTCCCGTGCCCCTTCAACGGTCCACCGGGAAATCACCGCACGCTTGCGCCGGTCAGCCACCGCAATCATGTTCCCGGCGCTCGGAATGTTGATGAATATTCGAGGCGGGCTCTCTTCAAGCGAAAAAGCTTCCGGATGGCTGGGGAGCGGAATTCTTGCAAGGACCTTATCCGTTGCTGGATTGATGGCGCCTATCCCGGCGTTTCCCTGATCGCCATAACCCACAAAGACGCGCTTGCGCACTGGATCAAACCGAATATCATCCGCGTCGCCGGGAAACCCGATTGTATCGAGTAGGTGGTAAGAAGTTCCGTCATAAACTTTGCAGGTTCCGTCCCCGGCGCTATCCACGAAAATCTTGTTCACGCCCGGCACGTAAAGGACCCCTTGCGGTTCTCTGAGCCCGGTGAGGGTTTTGATTACCTTGCCCCTATGCAGGTCGATCACTTCGAGCGTGTGGTTTCCCAGAGCCGAGACGAAAAGCCTGCCGCCATGGACGTCGATGCTCATGTGATCGATCCGGCCTCGCACGCCGGGCATCGGGATCGAGGTTATCTGCCGCAGCGGGCGAACTTGCGCCCGGCAGACAGGATGACCACACAAGAAGAGCCCGCAGACGAGAAGTAGCAATAGTCGTCGCATCTTAATATCTGCCTCCGAAGACCGAAGACTGCGCCAGCCCGGCGCGATTACTGCATCCGCCACGGCGAATACCACCGCCTCAACCATTCGGTCGCCCATTGGTCAGATTTCGGCTTGTGGCAGGAAATGCAGGCGTTCCGGATGCCGTACTTTTCGGTCATCGCCGGTGTGATGAAGCGGAAGGCGTGATCGTGGACGAACCGCCCGGGCACTCCTTCCGTCTCGATTTTCGGCATGTGGCAGGAGATGCAACTGCTGCCGGGGCTGCCCGGCTTGTGATGCGTGTGGGCTTCAATCGTGCTCGTGTAAGGGCCATTTTCCGAGTCCGGAGCGTGGCACACGGCACACATCTTGTCCGGCGGTCTTTTCAATTCGAAAGGATTGTCGGTGCCGTGCACGTCGTGGCAGTCAGAGCATGTGACGCCGCGCCTATACATCAGGCTCTGCGCAAAGTCATTCCCCTGCATCCGGTTTTTGTGGGCGGTGCCGTCAGCGTAGTAATAAAAGGTCGTTTCACCCAGCGTGTGCGGCTCAAGCTTCCAGTAATCCCCCAGCAGAGTGAGCGCCGTCTTGAAACCCACGCGGGCGATAGCCTGGTGAAACCCGGGCGGCCAGTCGTAATACTGACCCTGGATGGGATTTTCCGCCGGCCGCCCCTGCAGGTGGCACTGCATGCAAACGTTGTTGCCGGCGACATAGTTCAAATGACCCGGATTGACGATGTTGCTGTTGGTGGGATGCTTGATATGCGCGCTGCCCGGCCCATGGCAATCCTCGCAGCCGACGTTCCATTCCGTTACGGCGTGCGTCTGAATGTTGTAATTGACCGAATGACAGCCGTTGCACGTCGGCCCCGTCGGATGGTCGCGGTTGTGAAGGGGATAATACGGGACCCACCAATCTTCCTTCGCAAGGTAGGGAAGCCACTTGTGGTGCAGGATGTCCCATTTTGCCGGCAGGGGATAATACTCGTTGCCCACCTTCGTAAAGTAATTCTGTTTCCAGATGCTGCCGTAGACGAAGGCGATCTGATCTTTCGTGAAGTTGACGAACGAGGGCGGGTTTGAGAAATCCGCAAAGATGGCGTGCGGATGCGTTCGCGGATCGCGCACCACGTTGGCCATGGGAGTCCGCTTCCAGCGCGCGTAAATTGACGCATGGCACGGCTCGCACGATTTCGATCCAGCGTAGTCCAGACTCGCCACGGGGCGCATCGGCCCTGCCGTCAGCGGCTCTGGCGCCCTTCTTATCGAGCCGTTCACGCCGAATCCGTAGCGGCCAACCATCTCCGCGCCTCGATCGGTTCCCAGAACGACGAAGGCAGACAGAATCAGCAGCCCCCCCAGCAGGACCGCACTCATCCGGTAAGTCATTGGGCGGCCCGCGAACCACGCCAGCGCCGAAAGGCCCAGGGCAAGGAAATAACTGATGAGCATCAGCTCCTTGTGGGCTTCGAGGATGTGGCCGACACCGCTCGGGACCTTGCTCGCGGCATAGAGACCTGTGGCCGCGGCGGCAGTGCCGGCGATGGTGCCGAGCCAGAGCAGCCACACGGCGGCGCGGTGAATGGAATCGCTCCGCCGCCACACCGCGACGATTTCAAAAAGGGCCGCGGCAAGCCAGAACGCGATTGGCAAATGGACGAATGCAGTGTGATGGTTGAGCGCCGAATGCCAGCCGGGAAGCAGCTTCCCCATCTGACCTCTTCTTGTTATTGCTAAGAAAATATTTGACCCTAGGAGCGTCAGCGCCCTTATTCTCGCTCCACACCGCTGAATCATGACAGGCCTTCCTCCGGCTGAGCCTGAACTTCACCAGATCAAGAGTGTAGCCGGTGAACCTGAAGGGAATCTGAAAACACATATCTTTGTTTGAACGGATTTCCAGATGTGACTCTTTGTGCGGATTCAACTGGTGTCTATCATTCGCTGGGTTGACTGATTCTGAGACGCTGGCGGGTCAAGCCGGTAACGCGTTCATGGTCTCTGGAGCTCACACCATTCTCATTATAACGAGACGAACTCAGATTGCTTCACGACACTCGAACCAATGCAATAGCGCCAAAGCGACCAGAGAGGTGATCGCCGCCGGTGCCACAATCACGATCATAAACGAACCATCGTGCCGGGCACATTCTCTTCCCGCCGCGGCAACCGAACACACATCCTTCCAGCCCAAAAAGCGGTCAGATGCCATACCATACTCAAGAGCCATCTCACTGAGGGCTGGGCACCTATTGAACGACTGCGAAGGGCAATCCGATTCAAAGCGGAGCCAAAAAAGAGTCAAAAACGGGCGGGAAGGGCGTCAGGCGAGGAATTCCTGAAGCCGGTGGCTGGCGTAGGAACCAGGTTTCGTGACCGGCATATTGAGCTGGGCGGCGTGCCAGTCCCGCACCAGGCCAAAACACACGCGCCCGGCCGATTTGCTGAAGTGCCGGCTGACGTAGTTCAGCATGTGGCAGCCGGGAACCAGGTACAAGATGCACGAGACTGCGGTCTCTTCCGCCAGAGTCTTCGAGAGTTCCGCGTAATAGCCAGATGCCTTCGGCGTCCGTTCATACTCCAGCGCGAAGCGCGTCTCGTGACCATTCGATCCGACGCGCACCACGGCGTCGTAGTCTTTTGCGTAGTGAAATTCAGTCAGCTCGTTCTGACACCGGACCTCAATGGCGTAGGTCCAGTACATTGACAGGCCGGAGCGCAGCGCGCTCAGATGGATTTCGTTCAACTCAACCGCGTGCAGCAAACTGACCGGGCTGGGCCTTGGCCGGCTGAGCGAAACCAGACACGCCTCACCGGTTCCTTGAAGATGGTTCGCCGCTAGTGGCGCCACGCAGTAAACCAGGTCGCCACCGAAGATGGCCACATTCTGCGCGCGCAGCAGGCCGTGACGGAGCAGACGCCGCACGCGCCAGGCAAACGACTGCAGGCTGCGCTCATAATGGCCGATTTCGAGAAACTTGAAAAGCTGGCGATGCAGGATGAAGTCCGAGCGCAACACCTGGCGGAGCAACGGGTAATCATGCGCCTGATTCAATTGGATGGTTCCCTTCGAGTATCTCACCGCTTTGTCTCCTGTTTAACCGGCGAGCTCAAGCCATGCCATCTCTAGACGGGCTGGATCAGGAACAAGGACGAACTTCCCGACGCGGCTGCGCAGCCAGGACGATACCTTCATCATCAGCATAGCTTCCTGTTGGTCCTGCCATTCGCTGAGCGAGATCAGGAAGCTGTCATCCGATTTGTATTCAGGCTCTGCAAGATCGAGCCAGCCAAAGTCCCGAGACTGGACGACGACCAGGTAACACTCCGGGTGTGCAACTGTGCGCAGCGGGCTGCGGAAGAACACCTTGTTCTGTCCGTTGTATAGACAAGGCTCATCGCACTCGAAGACCTTGCCAATCATTCCGTGTGGGTAATTGGGGTTAAAACCGCCCGCTCCATTGAACCGGACATGGCCGGCAATCCTGCGGTGGCGTACGATCCTGCCGTTTACCGTCACCCCGGTGGTGTTGAAGTAGGCCGCCCTCTGAAATCGCTTCGGATCGGATAGACTCTCTTCGACTCGCCGCCGCCACACGCTGCCGAAACCGCTAACCGCCACGCGCATCATTATTAAGCCCCGCCTTTAAGCCGTTTGTTCCTCTCCCGCTCGGCGTGCAACTGTTGTTGCAACCGGTTGATATGTTGCATCAGCTCGGTGCTGGTTCCTTCGCCCGTTGCCTCAGCGCCGCCGCCGTTCCCGCTGCCCTTGCCGGCGAGCCGCAGCGAAAGATCCGCCATCGCTGCCGACGTCTGGTGGAGTTCCGTCTGCAGTTTGTCGCGCTCCTGGATAGCAGCTTGCTTTTGGTTGCGCACTTCTTCGAGTTCCCTTCTCAGACTATCTGTGTCACTCGCCCCTGACCCGGCAAATGTCAGCCCTGACTCCTGCGATTCAATGGCGCGGTTGCACTTCTCGATGTGCTCGTTGTAACGGGCGACGGCCGCGCGGGCCGCCTCGCGCGCGAGCCGGTCGTGGTCGAGGGCGTCTGCCAGCTTCTCCGCCGCCAGCCAGCGGGTCTTGCACAGGTCGTACCAGAGCTTGGCATAAGCCGCCATGCCAAGGAGCAGCAAGAGGGTGGTGAGGAAGCTGTACTTGAAATACGGATTGCGCGCCGTCGAGTCAAGCAGCATCTGGCGGCGCTCGTCGAGCCAATCGCCATAATCGAAATGCTCCGGGTTGAACTGGCGCAGGAGAGAGTCGTACCAGGTGTCTTGATAGAGATGAGGCGCGGAGGCGGGAGCCTGTGCTTGCGTAGCGGGCTGGTTGCTACGCAAAGGCAATCTCCGTCCCAGCGTCTGCCCGCTCAGGGAGGCGCAACAGAAGATTACCGCCAAGCGAAGTATGATGAGCTTTACATTCGCCATGCTGCGCCTCTGCGGTGATACCGCGCGTTCAACTCTTCAGTCTTGAAGCGCAGGTTTGCGCCTGCGGAATCCGCCCGCGAATGGCGCAGGCGCGGAAAAAGCTCCGGCTCAAAGCCGGGCACGGTGACATCCGAAGGCGGGCGGACGTGCAACAGCGTGTGCAGGGTTCCCTGCGCCTCGTCCGTCATTAGAATCTGCATCTGGCCTTTGGGCAGGTTCTTGATGTGGTAGTCGAGCGCCCGGGTCTCGCGCTCTTCCCGTTCGGTCGCCCGGCCGGTGTCCTGGTACTTTTCGTAGCCAAAGACCTTCAACCGCTCGACCGAGCGGCTGCGGCGTGTGACCCTGGTCTCGGCCGAGGCCTGGAGAAAGTAGCGAGCCGTCTCTTCGTTCAGGGTTTTGAGCAACATGATGCTGTTGGGTGCTGAGGTGACGTCCTCGCGGAAGCCGCGCCCGACGCGCAGGAGCTGGGAAATGGATTGCATGGAGAACAGGAAGGCGGTGTTGGTGCCGCGCGCGGTCTGCAATATCTGGGCGAAGTTCTGGTAGCCGAACGGCGCAAACTCATCGAGCACCACACTGAAGATCGGACGGTTCGCTCGGCGCCACTCGACCTCGCTCTCATAGCGTTTGCCGACCACCAGCTGCTGGTTTTGCAGCAGCATCTTGCCGAGCGCGCGCACTGGTTCCGTATTCTTGTTCACATTCAGGCTGACGAACAGGATCAGCTCCTGTTCGATCACTTCGTCAATCGACAGCAACTCCTCGTACGGTCCGGTGATGACCGATAGCTCGTCGTCGAGGAACGTCATGCACTCGTTTAGCAGCCCCTGAATCTTCGGCACGCGCTCGCGGTCGTGAAAGGACTGATGCAGGTTCTTCACGGACATCTCGAAGTTCAACCGGCGCTGGGTGCTGATCCCTGGTTGGTGTTCCAGCTGCTTGCGGGCCTTATCAACCTGCTCCAGCAGCACCGCCTCATCCAGGGCCATGACGATGACATCGTAGAAATTGAACTTCGTTCCCGTATAGACCAGCACGCGGACGATATCGGCCAGATAATTTAACTGGTGCTTGGCAAAGAACTCGTCGTGCAGGTTGAAGGAGCCGAATACCATGTTGACGACGGACATGTAGTCCTCGTCCGTGCAATGAAACGGGTTATAACGGACGGAGATATCAGGCCGGGCGGGGTTCAGTACGCGCAGGTCCTTGAGCCTGCCGGCGTGGTGGATGTGGGGCAGCAGATCGTGGAAGAACTCGAGGTCGCCTTTGCCGTCGAAGATGACCATGGGAATGTGGTGGGGATCTTCCGGCGTGCCGACAACACGCGCGATATCCTGGGTGATGATGTTCTTGAGAAGCGTCGTCTTCCCCATGCCGGTCATGCCCACCACGATTCCTTGCATGACTCGAACACGGTCCGTCCAGAGCCACGGCTGTCCATGGATGTCGTAGCCAAGGACGACGGCATTGTGGCTCCAGGCCTCGCGGCAGAATCGGCTGTCGCGCCGAGGCGGGATGGCTAGGTACGGATGAGGCCATTCGCGCTCCCGGCGTGATCGCGCCGTGGCGATGAGCCAGATGCCGTAACCGAGGCCGATTGAAACAATCGCAAAGTAGCAAAGAAACTCCGCACACTGCCGGTTGGTGACCAGATACCGTGAGTGAACGACGTACCAGGCGAACCCCACGAGACCGGTTACGATGAAACCGACAATGACTCCGGCATCCTGAAGCAACGGGGGATATTCGCGATGCTGCTCGCTTCGCATGGCAACCTCTTAGGCAGAAATCCAGGCGCAGACCAGCCCGGCGATGAGGCTCAGGCCAAGGGGAATCAAGACGCTCATCAACCAACCGTCCTCGTCGGAGCTGGTGCGACCAAACAGAACGTAAGCGTGAGCAAAGATGCCGGCTACGCCAATGAAGTAAATGGAAATGTTCTCGCCGTATGACAAGGTGAGCCGCCGAAGGAGTTGCTGAAGCATGGAATAATAGGGATAGAAAACTGCACCTCGAAACGTCAAGGGTGAGAGAAAACGCCAAGCAGCGTGTAGCTTAGGCGCGAGCCCCTCTGGCCGCACTGCTATCGCTTTCGTCTCGTCACGCCACCCACCCGCTGAAATCGCCTGCGCATTGGCCTCTGGCATCAGGCACTCCAACAATTGAAATAAATAAACGTGGTGGCAAGGGCCAACACCAGGAACACGGCCAGGACAAAGCCCTTCTTGAATCTTCTCGTCTGCTTCGGATCGAACGGACTTGCCGGCTCCAATGCCAGGTTGAGGAGCATTGTCTGGAAGCCGAAATCCGGGCGCTGTTCGAAATAGCCAGTAAGCGCCCGGTAGACCTCGCGCGTCGTTTGTCCACTGGCTTCGGTCCGCGAATCGTCCTTTGCCCTATTCATCCTCATCATTAGAAATCACCCGCTCACAGCACCAGCAGAGCCTCAACTTGTTCATGGCTATTGCCGGACAGGACTATGCGGAGTACCCGTGGGGCATTGCCCGCCGGCGGCATCCTGACTCCCACCACGCCCACGGTTTGTTGATCCGGCCCGACGTTACGAGCGCGCACGTCCTGATCCACCACCTCGACCAGAGTCTGCCCGGCGCTGGCGATCTGCTTGGCTTCTCCTCGGGTCAACTGCGAGACTCGGCGATCGAGGATCCGCTTCGGCCCGCACGGCGCCGTAAGGCGGAAAACCTCGGGCGTGCCGTTCTCATACACGCTCTTCGTTGTGTTTACAACCACATAGCGGACGTACAGCCGGTCCTGAATTTGAAACAGGTCCTTGATGAGCAATTGAACGCGATGTTTCCCCATCCTGTAGCTCGTCATGCGCACCGGCTGGCCTCCCAACAAGACGGCGTCATCCACCGCGGCCTGCGCTGGTGAGTGGCTCGCTGGCGCCGGCTTCGGGGCCGGAGGATCGATCTTGCGCTGGTCAACCGCGAAATCCATCTGCGTGACGCGACCTGCGGGCTCCAGTTCGTAATTAAGCCGCCCTGAATCCGTCCATATAAAGAGGTTGGTGGACGCATTCGCCTCGGTTGGCTCAATGAAGACCTTGTTGCCGCGCCACTCGACCTTGAATGCCTGGCTGCCCGCGGCAACGGCCAGGACCGGGTCTGCCAGTTGAATCACGGTGAGATGATTCAACGCCGTCTCGACGTGTGTGATCGTGGTTTCGCCCCGTGGCTGGACCTCAATCTTTTGCCCTACCAGCGGCCAAGCCAGCGCGAGTGAAACGATCAAAACGAAGATGGCTTGCTTTCTCATACTCCCTGCTCCTTTTCCTGACCGCGAGGCTGGGTCCGGGAGGCCCCGTGAAAGGGGCCTCCCGGACACCGGGTTAATGGTTTGCCCTTCCGAGCTGAACCTTGGGGCGTGGCACCGTGCCGGGAAATACCACCATCCCGTCACGGACGACGCTTTCGCCAGGCTGGATCGGGAAAGGCCGGACACGTTCGACCACTACCGGCTGGCCCTGGCGGTCGTAATCGCGGAACACTTCACCCCTCGGGCTTACTTCGGCCGCGAAGATTTCGCGTTCCGTGACTTCGCCGTTCGAGCCCGGGCAGCGGTTGATGAGGAAGATGCGCCCTTCCGCGTCGATTCTGACCTCGCCATCGCACAACTCCGGAATCCGCACCGCGATCGGGCGGCCTCCGGTGCGCGCGACGATGTGATCCACAATCTGCTGCGGGAAGGCGTAGAAGACGATGGAGCCGTGACCCTTGCCGCGGGTGGTGCGGTTGTAGAGCGCCTGCAGCCAGCCGTCGCGGTTCTCCGTCTTCCCTTGCGCCCACTTCTCAACGAACGTGATCATCGCCTTCAACTCCTGGCGTGACCGCTCGCGTTGGTAGAAGCGGAGCGCGGAAGCCGCCTGGTTGCGCTTGAAGAGCGCCTGCTTGCGGGCCGTGGCGTCATCTTTCACCACCTCAAGCTCCTCCTGCGCCTTCCTGAACGCTTCGAGGTAAGCTTCCTTTCGCGCCATGATCATGCCGATGTTCGCGGCATAGATGCGGTTCACCTGTGCGGCCTCCTGTTCCATTTCGCGGCTGAACCGCCCGGCGGCAATCAGCCCGCGAAAGTCTTCAACCGGCCGCACCATGTCGTCCGAAAAGAATTCCTCAATCTCTTTCCGGACGAAGTTATAGAGTTCACCCACGACGTCGGTGGGCGCGATTTCAAGGTGCAGCGGCAGGTCCCGTACCCGCTCCACCTCCTTGAGGCTGAGCCAGGGCGCCTTCGGCACCTGCGCCCGAATCGCCTGGATCACTTCGCGGCTGGGTTCCGTGCCATGCTTCAACTGGTCGAGCGCCGCCTGGAGCTCGAGCGCCAGTTGCCCGGCCAGGTCCTCGCGGCCTGCCGCCAGGCACGAGGTCTTGAGATCGGTTATCACGCCGATCTGATTACCCTTGGCCTTCACGGCCACCTGCGGCAGGTTCCACCAGGGGCTCAGCTTTTTCTTGAGTTTGTTCTTCTGGTTCGCGGCCGTTTCGTGATGCGCAAAACGGTCGCGAACGAAACGCGGAAACTTGTCGCCTTCAACCACGCAAACCCAGTCGAAGTCGTAGTCACCGCCGTTACGTTTTGCGGTTTCCGAATGCAGCATCAGCGTGCCTTCAAGACGCAGTTGCGGCGCGCCCCCCGCGTGGCGCGCCGCCGCGGGTGGAAGTCCGCCGCCCCCCCCGCGCGGATTCAGACTGGGCGGCGGCGCGGGCTCGAGCGGGG
>VFSW01000023.1_pt1 | contig 164621 bp, 154 predicted proteins | sample 5358111 | NCBI WGS metagenome assembly VFSW01 (sample SAMN11554181, study PRJNA540505) | mine drainage metagenome | isolation source: sediment from site ElyBrook_90M | place: USA: Ely Copper Mine, Vershire, VT | collected 2017 | reverse complement strand
ACATCCTCTTGCGAGTTAGCAGGGAGCTGTGTTTTTGGTAAACAGTTGCCAGGGATACTTTCACTGCGGCCCCGCAAGGACTGAGAGAAAGATCCCGACGTTCATCGTATTACGAAAAACGCCGGGCGAATGTTTATTTTATTATTATTTTATTATTGAATGGTCGGGGTGCGAGGATTCGAACCTCGGCGCTCCAAGTTATACATAGCTGAACGCAAACCGCTGGATGCGTAAAAAACCGCAAACAGATCTGCGCCACACCCCGACATTGAAAAATAAAAATAAATCCTTCTCTCAGCCCCCGCAGGGCAGGCCTTATCGCTAACTTACGGCCGCTTTTTTGCCGAGTTCCTTAGCGGCAACTCACTCGTTCCCCTTGGGCTACTCGCCCTATCCACCAGTGTCGGTTTACGGTACGGAGACCACACGCTCTGTGCCCTCTGTACAAATGCAACGAGATATTGGAAGCTCAAAATGAAGATGAGCTCAAGGCGCGACGACGAAGGAATGCTTCAGCACTTCGAGGAGAAGCAACGCCGAGCTCGCTTCATTTTGAGCTTCTCGGAGAGCCAGAATATTTTTTCTTCTGGCGTTGTTGCTTGTCGCTCGAGTACGTAAAGCACACTTCGCTTCGCGCGCCTAGCCAGAAGAAAAAATCTTTCTGGCCAATACTCGCTGAACTTGTACAGAGGACACTTAATAGACTTTTCTCGAAAGGCGCTTCGCAAACGTTAGCCCGGTAAAAACCGAACCTTCTCTCGATGCACGCTCAGAGTCCATCTTAAAAATATATTCAAATCGCGAAAATATCTTTAAGATGGACTCAAGCTTAGCACCAAGAATGCCAAACCAATAAGGCACGCCTACTTGTTTCCTTCGTCCTCTATTTATGATCGTGCGGTCAGGACGGAATATTAACCGTCTGTCCATCGCCTGCCCCTTTCGGGATCGGCTTAGGGCCGCCTAACCCGTGGTTGATTGCCAGTGCCACGGAAACCTTGGATTTTCGGGGTTCCAATTTCTCATTGGGATTGTGGTTACTCATACCAACATTTTCTCTTCCGGCCGCTCCAAACGCCCTCGCGGGTCGATCTTCGCAGCTTCATCCGCCTTTGTCGCGGAAGGCCGGAATGCTCTCCTACCACTCGCTTCGACATAAATGCCAAAACGAATCCATATCTTCGGTACCGCGCTTGAGCCCCGGTACATTTTCGGCGCCACTGCCCGTCGAATAGTGAGTTGTTACACACTCTTTAAAGGATGGCTACCTCTGAGCCAACCTCCTATCTGTCTATGGGCGATGACTACCTTTAACACTGAGCGCGGATTTGGGGACCTTAGATGATGGTCTGGGCTTTTTCCCTCGCGACCACGGAGCTTAGCCCCCGCAGTCTGACTACCGTTTATACATCGCGGTATTCGGAGTTTGATTGATTCGCCGGCCTTTCGGCCAATACAAATCATCCAGTGCTCTACCCCCGCGACTTAAAAGACGGCGCTAGTCGAAAAACTATTTCGGAGAGAACCAGCTATTACCAGATTCGATTAGCTTTTCACTCCTTACCTCAACTCATCCGAAGGTGTTGAACAACCCACCGGTTCGGGCCTCCATCTCGATTTCTCGAAACTTCACCCTGGTCAAGGCAAGCTCATCTGGCTTCGGGTCTATATTGTGCTGCCAGTCCGGTATAAATACCGGACTACCCGCCCTATTAAGACTCGCTTTCGCTACGCCTACACGCTCTACGCGCTTAGACAAGCAACACAAAATAAGTCGTTGGCTCATTCTTCAATAGGCACACTGTAGACCGGCGCGCGAAGCACGGCGTCGACGTTATAGTTGTTACAGTGTTCAATCGGCCGAAAACGGCCTTGTTGTAGCGAATTCTTTCATTACAACATAATAAAATAATAATTTTATATCTTGGTTCGCTCAAAAAATATAAATATTAAAATTAAAAAATCTTTATATTTTTCTCGCTGCCAAGATTGAGAACAACTGCAACCTTACAACTTCGAAGCGGTGCTTCGCACGATAAGTCGTCAGTTCCTTGTAGATAAATGGTTTCAGATTCTATTTCAACGGCCTCACCGGCCTGCTTTTCACCTTTCCCTCACGGTACTAGTTCACTATCGATCTAGAAAAGTATTTAGCCTTAGCAGATAGTACTGCTGCGAACCCACCTCAAAAATAATCCTGCCCGCGTTGCGAGCCATTCTCTCCGGGCGATAGGAGCGCCGAAGAAGATAATGGCAAGCCATATCTCCGAGGCGCAACAACACGCACGGAGAGAATGGCCGCAACCCCTTGGGATCAGGTTAATTACCGCACGAGCTGCGTTGCTTCGGACTCGATGTACATACAGTACATCGTCGTCCTTACGCCTTGCTCGTGTAGTAATTAACCGAGATCGCGGGCGGAGCATTTTTGAGATGGGTTCTAATTCCTTCGAGACTGTTTGACCTCGAAGTACTCAAGTAGAAAAACTAAGGAGACCATTTGTTTTCGCCTACAGGGCTCTCACCTTATCTTGCGCCGCTTTCCAGACGGCTTCGGCTAACCAATGATTTTTTTACTCCTCCTTAAAATCGCTAATCACGTTCGAACTTTCGTTCGAAAATGATTAGAGACTTCAGCGTCTCTCCCTTATAACGCCAAGATTCCGATAAATCAGAACCTTAGTTTGGGCTGTTCCCGTTTCTCTCGCCGATACTCAGGGAATAACTTTTGTTCTTTTTTCCTCCGCTTAATGAAATGTTTTACTTCAGCGGGTGCGCGAACTCCGACATTACATCGGAGAACGATTGAGGTTTGCTCAATCGGGTTGCCCCATTCGGAAATCCCCGGATCACAGGTTGCTACGCACCTCCCCGAGGCATATCGTCGCTACGCCACGTCCTTCATCGCCTTTTCTAGTCAAGGCATCCACCATTTACCCTTATGCCAACCATCCCAATGCTGACTTTAATCATCGCGAAAAAATCGCGATGAAAAATGCTCTGCTCATCGTATAAGAAATTGGATCTCCTTTTGCCGAACTGCCCTTGTGGCAGATAATGCGATTACGGAACCCATCTCAAAAATGGGCGTTCTGATATCATGAGAAATTTTCGAGCGAGAACCGCGAATTTTGAAGAAGGAATACTCGGAGAGTATTTCAATGAAAAATTCACGGTTCGCAGCTGAAAATTACCATGAGAGCGGAATGATCCATTTTTGAGACGGGTTCCTACAGGCAAAAGAAAAAGATACGATGCAGAGCTTCCATATTGCATCCTCAAAGATTTCACCGCGCAGAGCGCGTAAAATCCATGAGAATATTTCCCGACTCTACAATTCGGGACGCCGGCCAAGATAAAATCCTGGATGGGCTATGTAAAGTTACGAATAAATAAAGATATAAAAAGCCGGAAAATCATTCCATTTTGCCCGTGATTATTTTCAGGGAAACCCCGAAAATAAAAAAGAGCCGCGTAAGCGGCAATACCATGCATTAAAACGCACGGTCAACCGCTATGCTTTGAAAGATTGGATTTCGTGCTCATTTATATCTTGGATGAGTATATACTCCCGATGCAGTCATTGTCAAGCGCCGCGACAGCACTGCTACGGGAATAAACAGAGATGAACATTCGATCCTTTTTTATGCCGATTCTGCGTGTGTTTTTTAGGACTTACGCATTAAAAAAATCATAAGAAAATATCTCAAACCGCAAAGATCACTCAACACGGCATGTCGCGCAAATTCCCGCAGCGCGGCGCGCCGAAAAATAGAGACCGACCGCAACGACGGCGAGCATGACGGCGGCGATGGCCGTCTGGTTCGCCGCAACGAAAAACGCACCTCCGCCAAGTCCGAGCACGCCAAGCAAAATGCCGGTACCGCAACCGCACGAAGCAACCGTAAGTATTCCTCCGGCAAGCGAAGCGGCAACGCCAACACCGCTCTTGCTCACGGCGCGGAAGCCCTGTATGCGAGAACGCCTGAATGCGAAAAATTCAAGCGCAAGAAGCGCGCCGGTCATAAGCGCGAGCGCAAAAAGCAGACCGTAATTGAAAATCTTCATCTGCGCAAACTCAAGCGCGAATGTATCGCCGGGAATAAGCCAAACGGGAACGAGCAGATACATACCGAAAAACACGAGCACGCTTACCGCTACAATACCCTGATAGATTCTCTCCCGAAACACGGCCGCGCTCGCGGAGAACATCATCAAGGATACGCGCGCAAATCGGGTAACGGCAGTCATACTTTTTATTTTGCGCATATTCTCATAAAAATTACTATCGGCGGTATTCATTATATAAAATTCGGACCTTTTTTGAAAGCAATCCCGATGAGAAAATCTGAAACAATGCGGACGAAGTTTTGCGGAAACAATTTTTTGAGGAAAGGATTCCGCAAAACTTCGGCTGATTCCTTTTTTCTGAATTCGGATATCGCAAGCGGAGGAGGATACGTCCAAGGAGAGATCCTCCGCCTGCTCCTCTTTTTGTTTTGGCAAAATTTAGGCGGGCTAGCTATTTTAATACTCTATAAATTTCAGCGAGTAAAACATCAAGGTCGGGTGAAAAATCTACTTGATTTGAATTTGGCAAAACTTCTTTTTTCCTGATTTGTGTATGCAAATGCGAATCTGATATTTTTCTTGACGAATTATCCAAATTTTTCATTGACTCCTTAAAACTTTTACTACCATAATTGTTTGCAACTTCCGTAAAAGAAGTTTTACTAAAAACCGGAGGGACGTGATCGGCGATCGCTCTAACGAGCATTGCTGTTGACAAAAAATTTTCAAGCGAAAAAGCGGAATTTAATTCTTCGCAAAATCGGATAAGTTTTGAAAGATCAAAATCATCGCTTTTGATTGTTTTTAGTTCCTTGATTCTATTTTGATTTACAAAATTGTAAGCTCCTGATTTTGCAATCTGCTTTTTCGATTTTATGTTTTTATAAAGTTCAATCACATACGAACGGCGCTCGGCATAAGTAACCATTTTTTTCTTTTTCCAAAAATTATAAAACTCCCACAAATCAGAAAAGCCATTCGGGTTTTTCTGATTTATGCTTGAAAAAATATCATCAAGGTTACGAAATAATTCTTTGTATTCGTCGTTTGTATCCTGAATTTTTGCTTGACCAGTAGCAACATCAGTCATTATTTTTTTGATTTTTTCAATCAAGTCATTCATAGTTTTATTCCAAGTCACTCTTGCCTAAATTACAAACAGAACAAAGCGTTTCGAGATTTTCTAAAACTGTTTTTATTCTATATTCGGCGGGAATTCATTAGTGTCGGCGCTTCGCACCGACCCCATTTTACATTCGGAAACCCTTTTCGAAAAAATTGGCGGTGGGGGTGAGATTCGAACTCACGGTGCCCTTTCAGGCACAGCAGTTTTCAAGACTGCCGCCTTAAACCGCTCGGCCACCCCACCCTTGTGGACCCACGGGGAATCGAACCCCGGTTTCGTGCATGCCATGCAAGCGCTCTACCATTGAGCTATGGGCCCTTTTAACCGAAACTTTTTAACATTTGTTGAGCTATTCGTTTCAATTCCAAATCAATGACCGAAGAAAAATAATCAATACGACAACCTCCTTTGTAATCCTGTTTCTTTGAAATTTGCCCGAAGGTTCGTTTATCGATTCGAGCTTTATAGAATTGCTTAGGAGAAATTTTTGTTGTTTGCGCCCAAAACCTCTCCGCTTTTTTGATATCTTGATCAGCCCTGCATTGAACGGTACATCGAAATTTTTGCTCGTCTATTTTATAACATTCTCTCAATAAGTTTACAAACATGAGTACTATCGCCCGATCGGAATTGCCAAACATTAATGATCCGCGGGCCGTTTTTGATCCTTCGGCTAAATACAGAACGGCTAAAACAATTTTTCTGGAGTAGCCATTACACGCAAAGAAATTTAACAATCTTTTGTTTTTCAGGTCTAAATCCTTAAGAAAAATCTCTCGTTTTTCTTTTCTGTTTTTTGAAGAAATTTCCCGAGCCTTTACAAAACTCAGTTCATTTAGTCTGCGGACTTTAGCATGATAACTTTTCGGCAAGATAATATTCCGACACCAATAGGACAATGTGCTCTTGGGAATATCCACCCGCAATAAAGTCTTTATTTCGGAATATGTTTTACCCCTCTGACGAAGTTGTTGCGCTTGTCGTCGCAGAAAAACTGGTAACATAAGCATGTTGTACCCCTAAAGACCTCCATGTACAATGATCATGTCATACAACTATCTCGTTCGGATTCGCGCACTATGCGGTCTTCCAAAAAACCTCGGCCCTTCCCTATATTTTTCAAAAAGGCTTTCGGCGCTATAGGAAAAATCAAATTCCATTTTCAAAAATCGCCCGCGAGCGGTATCTTGAAAATCTGAGATTCTCAAGATACCGTGAAAAAACTCAGCGGAACTTTATTCCTATTTCTCCTCGGCTTCCACTTCTTTTTTTTCGCTCACCTTTCCGGGTCCCCTTACGCTGAAAACATACAGGTAAAGAATATCAAGAATGCCGAACGTGTTTACGACAATAAGAACGACGAACCATATCTTACTCCCCTCCCGCGCCGACTTCCAAAGCGCAAGGCCTTTCCAGACGAGCGACCAGATAACGAGCATCGCAAAAAGAAACCCTGCGCCGAAACCGAGTCCGCCGAAGCCCGCCTGCATGCCGAATGACGGATATAAATTATGCCACATTGGATTTATTTATAGATTATAGTAAAAACGACCTTTGGTTTATTTACGGTACACAACTCATCGTTTATAGTGTATCGTAAATAAGGGATTTTTCAAATTCCGGCGCCCTGCTTCCGGTTCCCTGCCGAAAAAATATACCGCGCCCTCGTAGTTCAACGGATAGAACAGCACACTCCTAACGTGCGGATCGAAGTTCAATTCTTCGCGAGGGCACATGCATATGAGACCGATCGAGAGGCGTCAATGCCTGCTTTTTGAAGCTGCCCGCCGAGATTGCACATCATACATTGACTATGTTCCATCGAAGACATCTGTTATAATGGGAAGATGAACGACCGGCGAAAATTTGCATGGTTGCGGATCGCCTTCGGAGCTATCTGGGGCATTGATGCTTATTTCAAATGGCAGCCTGATTTTTTTGCGAACTTCACGGATTATCTTTCGGGAAGCCTCGATGGCCAGCCGCAGCTTGTAAAAGATTGGATTAATCTCTGGATCCGTATCGCGGGAGTGAACCCGCATATTTTTGCGCTGTTTGTCGCGATCGCGGAAACGGCGATCGCGCTCGCCCTCATTTTCGGAGTAGCTTCGCGCGCCGCGACATGGGGCGGTATCGCAATGAACCTGGTCGTCTGGTCCACCGCCGAGGGATTCGGCGGTCCCTACGCTGCGGGATCGACCGATATCGGCACGGCGATCATTTATGCTCTTGTTCTTCTCGCCTTGTGGTTCGGCCATGCATGGGAAGATTTATCCCTGGAAAAATGGCTTAAAAAACGAAGCTTTGCAATGAAATAATAAAATACCCTTGTGATGAGGGTATTTTATTATTTTCGGGAATAATGGAAAAAGGGTAAGGTTATTTCGATAAAAATCCGGCGATTGATTTGCGTTTTCAATGAGATGGGTCAATCGCATGGCTTATGATTGCGAGGTTACAGCTCTTATGTTCTTTGCGCCACGCTTCGCACTTGTCCGCCCATTCTTTCTCTTTATAGTGCATCCCGCATTCGGGGCATTGATGCGGCTTTTCATCCTCTTTTTTTTCTCTACAATAATGATGATTCATAAAATTAAAAATTTGGTTTTAGATCCCGTCTCAAAAGCATGCCGGCGGGAATTGCGGGAAATTTCCGAACGAGCGCCGCGATCTCCTGACAAGGAATATCCGAGGTATTTCGAGGAAGGAATCGCGGTTCGCCGCAGGAAATTTCCGCAAGACCCGCGGACTTTGCTTGAAAAACTGCTTTTGAGACGGGTTCTCATCTCATTCTCATCTCATCGGATACGCAGATAAAATAATCAGCCGCGCGGCGTTACTTCATTACTCCCCATGTCGCGGGATCAAACTGACCGTCGGCCTTGAAGAAAAACGCGCCGCGCAAGCCGTATTTTTTCGCGAGCGCGATCTCGGCCTTTGCCGACTGCGCGTCGGGAAATGAAGTAAAAAGCGTGTTCATGCCGGCGGCCGAGGAAGACGCCACTATCGCGGGTTCGGTGGACGAAACATTGAACGTCAGGCTGTCCGGAATGCCGTCAACGACGGTCGTCGTCGCATACGCAAAGCCGAGTTCGCCGGCGCTGTTCCTGGTTGGCGTAATACCTACCCCGTCCGCGCGATCCATCGCTCCGAAAAAAGTAAAACTCCGCAGGCGCCGGTACGTCGTAACGCCGTTCTTCCATGATACCTCATATTCATAACCGTACGTCGGGATACCGAGCATTATCTTTTTTCGGTTTATCGACGCAAGCGCCATTTTCACGACCTTCGCCACCCAGACGGGATCGGCAACGGGCGCGTAAAGATTCCCGTTTCCTTTCGACGCATCAAGCTTGACATCAATCGTCCCCTGGTCGTACGCCATCACGCGGACCTCGTCGCAATATTTATTAAGCGCCGCGTAATCTTCCGCATACTGCGGCGTTGTCGTTGACGGATTCAAAGAAAGCGACGAAAGCGGCGTGCGCGGAACAATCGTACACGCGAGTGTTTTCCCGAGCGGATGCAGGCGCATCGCAAGCCCTTGTAAAAACAGCGTAAAATACGGCTTTGTCGAAGAAGTCATGCTTTCGTAATCGATATCGATGCCGTTGAATTTTTCCGACACAACGAGATTTTTTATCATATCTTCCTGCGCCTGTCTCGTCTTCGCTTTGGAAAGAACAGCGTAAATACTATCGCCGTTGAACCACGCGATGGTGGGGGTTATTTTTATCCCGAGTTCGCGCAAGGCGGAAAACCATCCGCTCCACGAGCCGTTGCCGATCCTGAGGTCGTCCTTAAGATTCCCGCCGGAAACGATCTCATAGGAAAACGGGCTTATCTCGTTCAAAGAATTAAGATGCAGAGAAATATCCGCCGCGCCCGATTTTGCTTCCCAGAACGGCAGCCACACGCCGTAGAGGAACGGCGTTTTCGCGGAAACCGCTGATGCGAAAAACAACGCGACGCCGGCGGCACAGAAAAAAATCGCGATATAAATTGTTTTTGTTTTCATTGCTTTTCATTATCGCATCGGCGGACAATAATGCAAAGACTCCGCATTCCTGTTCGAAAGGAACGGGCTCTCCTGAATCTCTTTCAAACAGGAATGCCATGTCGGCGACAGGATCGAAGAAGTAAAAAAGGCCGCCTTCGCGAATAAAAAATGAATTCCCTTACATTCCGAATGTCTGGCCGGTCGCAAGCGTGAAAAGAAAATTAATGACCGGAATGATAAGCTGGAATCCGAAAAAGGCGAAGAAAAGGACAATGATCAACCCGTACCGCTCAAGGAACGCGGCAGCGCGGAACGTCGCTTCGGTCTGCGGCAACGCGGCGAATAATACCCGCGAACCGTCGAGCGGCGGAATGGGAATAAGGTTAAAAACGCCGAGCATGATGTTCATATACGCGATAAGGCCAAGTAATTCAATAAAAATTGCCGAAACGTTAAAATAAAAAAATATTCTTGTCGCGATACCGAACACGGCCGCGAGCGCGAAATTCGTGAACGGTCCCGCCAGCGCGATTTTCACGGAACCGCCCCGCGGATCTTTCAGATTCCGCGGATCGTACGGCACCGGCTTCGCCGCGGCGAGGAAAAAACTGCCGCCCGATGCGATGAAAAGCGTAAGCGGCATGATAAACGAACCGAAAAGATCCATATGTTTCAAAGGATTCAGGGTCAGCCGCCCCGCGCGCCGCGCCGTATCGTCCCCCAGCCGGTCTGCTTCAAGCCCGTGCGCGACTTCATGGAGCACCGCGGAAAAAATAAGCACGATGAATTCGAAAATGGTGAGTACGACCGTGGTTCCGTTCATGGATTTCATTATAGCAATATTGCCGTCGTTTTGCCATTTTCACCGGAATCAATATCAAAAACACACGTTCGGCATAAAATTGCCGTCAAAAAAGTTTGACAAAAAATAATAGGAATGCTATATTTAGAACAGTTCTTGAATGGATATTCCATGCATGGGCACGAAAATCCATTCCTGTCCGATAAAAAAAGACAGAACAATTGAATATTTAAAGGGAGGATGTTTTTATGAAAAAATCGGCGATAAGCGATACGGATTTTGTTTCGACAGTAGCGATAGCGACGTCCATGTTCGCGGCATTGGCAATAATAATTACAACCGATAACTCTTTTGCTATAAAGGTCGTACTATCCGCCGCCGCATGCTCATGTATAAGCATTGCTGGGGTTATGTATATCAGAAAAATCAGAATCAGGCATCAATTTAAAAAAAAATTCGGGTTTGATCCTGGCTCAGTTCCGAAAAGTTGCCTCGCGGAATCAAAAGTGGAAAACAAGCTTTTGATTTTCATAATGGAGATTAAAAAGGCGCGCGATAAACAGAGGAGCGCTTACGATATCGATGGCCGGTTTCCTTTTTTGGTAAAAAAGAGGAGCGATAAGGAGTTATGCGAAAGAGAAAAAAAATTCCGCAAGGCGTATCGCCTCGCCATCCTTTTCGATTTTCCCGTTGGCAGGGTCATGGATTACGCCAAACTCAACGGTATTGAAATATAAAGATATTCCCGATCTTTATATTCACGCCGAGGGCGGGTTTGCTTTTGCAGCCCTCCCTCGGTATTTTTTTTATCTGAGAAAACACATACATCAACGGTGTACGCGCGGAAGAACACGCAACGACACCCGGACGATTATAATATTTTCCATCAATTTACCCGTCTAATTAAGTTTGCTACTTTAGATAAATTCTTATCCCCATTATTTGAAGGCAAAAGCCATCAATATAATAGTCAACGCATTAAGAATCACTAATGTTATAGCTGTTCCTAAGCGAGTTGGAAGTGGTTTTATAAAAAAATCGTGTAAATTATGGCCACAATCACTGCGCCAATAAAGTTTCCTCTTACCGGCCTTTCATGATTACGTGGATATTATACATCCGAAAGCCAGTGTTTACGAAATTCAATCCATCCCGCGAAAATTTTAGGGAAAATTACCTTAGCTGCAACTGCGTGCTCCCCAGTACAGAATCTTCGAACTTTTTTCCCTAGACAAGTTACAGGAGGAAGTATCGTCCGGGATCGTTATGGATTAATTTTAGGAAAAAGATTCGCACAAAATAAGGTGGGAGAAAATGACGGAAGGGGAAATAAAAATGGCCACATCTTTAATATCTCTTTACTTATTCTTTATCAGTAAATACCACAAGTCTATTGGAGTAACTCTTGGAAATTTTATTCCAAGCCCCTTCACAGGTAATGAGATTAAGGTGCGCTCCTCCATCATTCGAGTTAAACACGTTTGGGACGTTTTCATTCCAGTTATAAGTCAGAACCTTGCGCACGATAAAGGCAGTAGTTATCCCTCCTTCGCTCTCAATGTATAGCTGATCACCTGGGCGTAATTTGTATAAGTCATCAAATACCGCCGGTATGTCATCTTTCCAGCCGTAATGTCCGACAATAATAGAGCTCCCAGTTTCCCCCGGGCGCGGGCTGAGGTCGAACCACGCTGCGTCAGTGGGACCTTGCGGAACTCCCACTGCTCCCTGAGGAGTAAGCCCTGTATATTCTATGGCAGCATCAACGCCGATTTTTGGAATCTTGAGACGAACCGGAAGCCCTATGGTGGGTTCGGTCGATATGTCGACGACTAAATTTTGAGCGGTCTGATTTTTGATAAATGAAATCGGTTTAGCGGCGAATCCATAAGCGGGTACGTCGGGGACGAGAAAAAAAATAATCATTGAAAAAGACGCGATGACCACAATGGCAAGGACGATCAATAGTAATTTGAATGAGATTTTCGATTGCATGGATTTTTAAGGACTTTACGCATGAAGGATTCCGCAAGGCGGAATCTTTCCCTAAGAGAAATGTCCCTTATCACCGGGCAGTCAAAAAACACCATTGCGGTACAAGTGCATCGGGGACTCGAAAAACTTAATAAACTTATGCAACCGGACTTCGAGGAACATCCGGCAAGTTTCCGGAAAGAAGTCGCTTTCCCCCCATCCAGAACAAAATCGGGCAGTTCCTCATGAGTACGCCTTTGCGGAATATCGGAGGGAGACCCTACTGTTTTTGTCTCGTATCCCAATTTCGCAAAAATATCAGCGATATATTGCTCAAACTCCCATGGCTCCATGCCTCGTAATTGCCAGATCAAACCGCTTTTATTACGGCGCCAAGAGATCAGCTTATGGCTCGATTTTCCTTTTGAAGTCATCAAGAAAAACAGAAAAGCGATTAAGCGCGAAATCGTTAAGGTTCGAACCTCAAAAAACGTAATAAAACGTAATAACGGCAATGCGTATATCCGATTTTATCCAAAAATTTCCTCTGTTGTGCGCGGGAGAGGACTCGAACCTCCAAGCCCTTACGGGCGCTACCACCTCAAGGTAGTGCGTCTGCCAGTTTCGCCACCCGCGCAAGATACCACGAAGATTTTAAACCATCCGAAAAAATTCGTCCAATGCTATTTAAATAGACATAATTCTTATTGTGCTGTCCCCGCCCGTATCGTGGTACGGGGAACTATGGGCGGACGATGACAGGTGAAGGATATGATGACGGCAAATTTACTTTATGACTCGCTTATAAAATCAAAATCTTCTCCTTTCAACACGAGTTTCACTTTGCCGCCGCGGACGAGGCGCTTCGTAAGAATGGCTTCGGAAAGCGGCGCGCGCAGCTTTTCGTCAATCACGCGGCGCAATGGCCGCGCGCCGAACGCCGGATCATAGCCGAGCTGGACGAGTTTTTTCACCGCGCTGTCGTCGAATTCCAATACCATTCCCTGATGCTTCACCGTTTCCGAAAGTTCGCCAAGGTTCAGCCGCACAATCTTATCAAGCTCCGCCGGTTCGAGATTTTTGAAAATAATGATCTTCGAAAAACGGTTGAGAAGCTCCGCCTTGAAAACGTCGGTAAGCCGGTGTTTGAGGTATTCAGCGATGTCCGTCATCGACTCCCCTTTTGAAAGCGACTCGTTGATGATGTCCGAATGCGCGTTCGAGGTCGCGATGATGATGGTATTCGTAAAGTCCACCGTGCGGCCGAGATTGTCGGTCAACCGCCCGTCGTCAAAAACCTGCAGGAATAAATTTAAAATATCGGGATATGCCTTTTCGAACTCATCGAGCAGCACAAGGCAGTACGGCTTTTCGAGAACCGCATCCGTGAGCGCTCCCTTGACCTGGCCGTCGGGCGACCCGATGAAACGGAAAAAACTTTGCTTGTCCTGATATTCCGTCATATCGAACCGCGCCATCATCTTCTCCGAACCGAACTGGATGCCCGCAATGATTTTCGCAAGTTCGGTTTTTCCGACACCGGTCGGCCCTACGAAAAGGAAACTTGCGATAGGGCCGCCCTGGCGCGTAAGACCGCTCCGGTACTCGCGCAATGCCTGCGAAACCGCCTTCACTGCTTCTTCCTGGTCGACCAGCCGTTCATGGATGATATCTTCCATATGCATAAGCTTCTGCACTTCGTCGCCATCGGCTTCATGAAGCGGAATATTTGTTTTCGCCTCCGCGATCGCCGTCACGCGGTCGGGACCCAGCATTTTTTCTCCGCGGCGTTCCGCGTCAATCAGCGCGCTTTTCAAAAGCTCTTCGGCGCTCGACGGCAAAAACTTATTCCTGAAATATCTTTTCGCAAGCAGGACCGCGCGCTTGATGGCGCCGAAGCTGATCGTGATCCGCGTCCCTTTTTCGAGGATCAGACTTTCGTACGAAAGAAGTTTTTCCGCCTCGGCGATAGTGATTTCATTCACCGGTATTGTTTCAAATGCGCCCACGAAATCGCTGCGCGGCTCGACGAGCTGCTTAAATTCTTTCGGATACGTGGAACCGATGATGGGAAACGTATTATTCATAATGACGGGCATCAGGGCGTCGGCCGCGGAAAGATACGCAGTGCCGGACGTCTTTACGAGATTATGGATCTCGGGAATATAAAGGATGATATTGCCCGCCATATAAACTTCCTCCACGATGCGCCGTATCCGTGCGTTCAATTCTTCGGGCGGCGCACCGGCAACGAGATTCTGCAGTTCCAGGCCGACAAGCCGCCTGTCGAAAAGCGCGCTGGGAACTTTATCGTTCGCCAGATGTTCGGCAAGATGCCGCATCATCGCTTCTTTTCCGATGCCCGCTTCGCCCACGAGAATAACATTCGGGTTGATGGGACGCGCAAGCGTTTCCACCATCCTCTCATATTCCGCCGCATGGCCGACGAGAAATCCCGCCGCTCCTTCGCGCGCGAGATCGGTATAATCCGTGCTGTACCTGTCAAGCTCGGGCGTCGGCCGCGACGTCCATGCGCGATTCATGATGCGGTGCTTGATGTACCGGTGCGATTCCGTCGTAAAACCGCCGAGCACCGCCGGCAGACGGTTCAGTATCCCCTGATGGGCCATGCTTAAGATAAGCGCCGTCTCCAGATCGGCGGCATCGATCGAAAAAGTATTGAATATGCGCGCGATATACTCGCCCTGCATTTTCCCGAGTCCGGCAAAAAGATCGGCAAGTTCGATAAAATCATGTCCTGCGACGAGCGCTTCTTTGAACGCGGCGACGACGAGCGCTTCGGCATCGGCGCGATAATACTCCGCCGTCCCGCGGTCTTTATTTTTGCTTTCAAGAAGCAACCCGTCCAATTTCTGTCTGAACTCTTCGGGTGAAACATCAAGACGGCGCAACCCTTCTTCAATCTGCGGATAGCCGATAAGCTGGCGCGCGGTCTCCAGAAAAAAATCCTCCTTCGTGATGATGCTCCGGTCGAACGCCCGCTCCAGAACGGAAAAAGTCCGCGGCCGCACGACCTTCGCCAAATTGATTGCTCCTTCCGCGGGAAGTTCGATGAACGGGATATCTGCTTCGCCGTGATGCCTCAGCCGGTCGGCGAAAAAAAGGCACAGCAATAACCCGATATAGCGAAAACCGCGGAGGTCGGATTGGAAGAGAAAAATCGCCGTCGCCGCGATGAGCGTCAGATAAAAAACATACCGTATGATGCGGATAAGAATCCTCCCCGCGAGCGTCATACCGAAACGCGGATCGGAAAAACCGACGGTCAGTTTTTTTTCTTGTTTTTGGGAAGCAACAGAAGTCATATTGGTATTGCAGCGTTTGGATATTGTAATGAAAATAGGTATCGAGATGCTCCATTATCAGAACGTCAGGACGGGTTCATCCTCGTACCGCAAGAATAATAAGTACGGCCGGAATGGCGATCCAGACGAGATATAAAAAAAGGAAGACAATCGCGAACACAATGTAAACGGCGCCGCCGATCGCAACCCTTATCGAACGGAAGATAATCCCGAGAATCCTCCCCACGATGCTGTAATCTTTATAGAGCGGATCGAAAAAATGCCGAAGCGTAATTTTAACCGCGAACGATTTATCCATTTCCGTGAGCACGGAAATGAATTTGTGCGCTATAAAACGGGTTCCGTCGACATACCAGTGATGAAAGAAATCGACGAACCGATAAAGAAAACGCTGGATGATATAAATAAAAGCGAAGTTCATAAAAGTATTGGCATGGTGTAGTGTTGTTGTGCCGCATATCCGATTTTCCGATAGAATACTATAACATTACATCATGACAACTCCATTTAAAGTATAGCAGAAATCGGATAATCAAGCGCATCCGCGCAGCACGCCGTACGGTCATAGAACCCGTCTCAAAAGCAGCTTTTTAAGCAGTATCCGCAGGTCTTACGGAAATTTTATGAAACTCTGTTTCATCCGCCGGTTCGCTCTGAGAAAATGAATGCGCGGACGCATTTATTTTCTCCTCGCTGCCGACGGCCGGCAATCCCCGCCGGCATGCTTTTAGGACGGGTTCTAAAACAACGCTCTCTGCTTTTCTTTTCCCGGATTTTTGTTTTCTTTTCGCGCGGAGCCGATGGAAAATACGGGGGTCGCGATTACGGGAATAAAATCGCCCTTAATGATATTCGGCAATTTTTTAAAATCTTCCTTCAAAAGAAGCATCATCTGCTGCGGCGACCGGAGCGCCGCCGCGGGATGCAACACGGGAAAAATGAGATAATCCCCAGCCGGTGATTCTTCGCCGGGACGACGAAAGGCACCTTCATTCTCTGCTTGCTCAAACGGCTCCCGGGGAACGGCAAACACCCGGCCATGGTCGCGCATCATCTTCGCATCGGGAAGAAAATAATGCATCGCGAACCGGCCGAGCGTAACGATAACCGGCGGACGGATGATGGCGATCTGCCGCGCGAGATACGGCTTATAAGCCGCAATTTCCTCCGGCAGCGGATCACGGTTATCCGGCGGACGGCGCTTTACGATATTCGTGATATAAACGTCTTCGCGCTTCCAACCGATGTTTCGCATCATCCCGTCCAACAGCTGTCCGCCACGGCCGACGAACGGCCGGCGCAAACGATCTTCGTTCATGCCCGGCGCTTCGCCGACGAACATCACGGCGCAATCAGGATTTCCCTCGCCGAACACTAAGTTCGATTCGCGCAACGGCAACGACGCATCCGCCACCATTTCCGCCTCGAGTTTTTTAAGCTCAGAAAATTTATCCGCCATAAAAACAGTATAGAACCCGTCTCAAAAAAAATGAAGCTCCGCGCGCTCACGCGGCGGGGTATAGCACTCGTTTCAAACCGCCGGAACGGTTTGCGCCGCAAAGCCGGCGGCGCGCCGCCATCCCGCAAACTTACGCACGTGATATTAGTGAGCGAAGAGAACCTACGGCTGCCTATCGGACTATCTTGATATAAGTTATAGGCTTTTAAATACAGCCAATTCGCCGCAATCCGTTTCGGCATTTAAATCGCTGCGAATTTCCACAAGCGTTCCCTCGACTTTTTCCAGCCGTACTTCGACTTTCCCTATCCGCACTTCGAGTTTTTCGAGCCGTCCTTCAATTCTTTCCAATCGTCCATTTATTACAATAATCTCGCCTTTTATCCCGTTTATTTCTTCAAAAACAATGCCGAATTTAAAATCAACAATCGCAAACCGTTCATTCATCTCTTCGTGAAGATCATCGATCTTTTTATCCAGCGCGGCATATCCTTCCAAAACCAAGTCGAGTTTGTCGTCGCGTTCTTCCAAAAGGACACCAATCTTCCTTATTTCGACATCATGGCTTTCCAAAATGACGCCTATCTTTTTTATTTCAATATCATGGCTTTCCATGAGGACACCGATCTTCCTTATTTCGACATCGCGATCGTCCATGCGAGAACCTATTTTCTTCACTTCGCTGAAAAGTTCTTTCAACCCGATATTATTGCCGCCGGAATTTTTCTTTTTCATTCCTCCATTCTATCCTTCCGATACCTCCCGTCAAAATGTCTTTAATGATTTTTTAATCAAGATTCATTCTTTTATTTCCGCACCAGACGGAGCATTTTTATTCGCGAAGGAGCAAAAAGAACCCCTCCTTTGTTTCCGCATCAGACGGAGCATTTTTATTTTTGAGGGACTTAAGAGAACCCGTCCCTCGTTTCTTATTTCCGCATCAGACGGAGTATTTTTATTTTTGAGGGACTTAAGAGAGCCCGTCCCTCAAAAATAAAAATGCGAAGTCCCTTATCCGTGCCGCACGACGACAATATCGCCGTCCCGCACTTCGTATTCCTTTCCCTCAAGCCGCACCCATCCTTTCTGCTTCGCCTGCGTCCAGCCGCCGGCCGCGAGTAATTTTTCGCAGTCAATGACTTCCAGCCGGATGAATTTTTTCTCGAAATCGGTATGGATGACGCCCGCCGCCTGCGGCGCTTTCGTGCCATTCTCAATCGTCCACGCGCGCGTCTCGTCCTCGCCCGTCGTGAAAAAACTTGCGAGACCCAGAACTTCGTACGCTTTTTTGATAAGCTCAGGAATCTCCCCTCCGGAACCTTCTGCCGCGGCGGAAAGATCTGCGACGACAAATCCCACGCCGCAGCGGTCTGAATTTTGTTCCGCAAACTTTTTGGGGGCAAGCGATGCTATTTTATTTTTCAACGCATCAGGCGCTTCTTTTTCTTCGCCGTTCAATAAATAAATCTGCCGCTTCATTGTCAACAAGTTCAGATCGATCATCCTGATATTTTTGCGGATGCTTTCCATACATTCCGCGTCCGCAACCGGCAGATCGCCTTTTTCAAGACGCGCTTTCAGATTTTCCAAAAGCTCCCTGTCCTCACGCGCTTCCTTCTTGCCGCTCCGTGCTTCCGCCTCGGCTTTGGTAAGCCGCTTTTCGACCGTTTCAAGATCTTTCAAAATAAGCTCGGTATTGATAATTTCCAGATCGCGCAAAGGATCGACGGAATTCTCGACATGGATGATTTCTGCATTCCGAAACATCCGCAATACGATTACGATCGCCTGCGTCTCGCGGATGTGCGACAGGAACTGGTTGCCGAGTCCTTCGCCTTTATTCGCGCCCCTCACGAGTCCCGCGATGTCCAAGAACTCCACGACCGCCGGAATTTTCTTTTTCGATTTACTGAGATCGTTCAATTTTTCGAGCCGCTCATCCGGCACCGCAACGACGCCGACATTGGGATCTATTGTCGCAAACGGATAGTTCGCAATCGTCACATCCTGTTTCGTAATAAGTTTAAACAGCGTCGATTTCCCGACATTCGGAAGCCCCACGATGCCGATGGATAGTTTTGCCATTGCACCACTATAACATACATGCGGATAATTTATGAAGTTTCGCGCGGCCATATGGCCATATTCAACGCGTTGCGGAAATTTCTCCATCCTTCGCGTTACCGGCAAGAAAACGGCGTTAAGCTCGGAGTAAAATAACAAAAAAAGCGCTCCTTTTCAGGGGAGCGCCTTGATATTCTTTCAAATAAAACTCAATCATATTTTCAACCGAATACTTTGTCGAAAATATGATTGACGTGCTGTAATTTTTTTGTGAGATTGAAACACGATTTTAAATCTTTCTCGCTAACGAACCGCATGACGATATCGTTGGCGAGCAAAGCTTCCAAAAAATCAAAATCTACAGCAAGCCCTTTCGCCTGATTCTCCCAGCATCCCAACGCAATGTCGCGAATCAAGGTATGCGCCTCTTCCCGGGGCAAGCCGCTTTTTTCCGCAACAAGCATCATAACATCCTGGGAAAAGACAAGCCCCTTGGTGTGATCAATATTAATCAGCATCCTGCCGGGAAAAACCCTCATCTTTTCGATGATGCCGGTAAGCCGGTCTATGGCATAATCAAGGAGAATCGAAGAATCGGGAATAATGACTCTCTCCGGACCGGAATTGTCCAAACTGCGCTCATCCCAGCACGTTGCAAGGTTTTCCAGGGCAACCTGGACATTCGCGCGAACGACACGCATCAGGCCCGACAAATTTTCACTCCCTATCGGGTTCTTCTTGTGCGGCATCGCCGATGAACCTTTCTGGTTCCTGCCGAACGGCTCCATAACCTCGCCAATTTCCGTTTTTGAAAGCAACCTGAGATTGGTGGCTATCTTGCCGATTGTGGCGGCAACGATACCTAACACGGACATATACTCGGCCGCGATGTCGCGCGCAATGATTTGCGTGGCAATGACAGGTTTAAGCCATAATTCTTCGCAAACCAATTCCTCGATTTTCGGATCGATCGTATACATGCCGACCGCTCCGCTTATCTTGCCGACCGCAACAACGCTACAAAGCCTGATAAGCCTGTCCCGATGCCGGTGAAGCTCATCATACCAATTAGCCAGCTTGACCCCGAACGTAATCGGCTCGGCATGAACGCCGTGCGTGCGTCCGATCTGCGGCGCGTACTTATACTCAAGAGCCTTTTCCCTGACCGCATCCATAAGTTTCATGATTCCCTCGATCAGCAGCCTGACGCTTTCGCGCATCTGCATGCTCAGCGCCGTGTCCCCGACGTCGTATGATGTCAATCCTCTATGTAACCACGGACGAAGCTCTTCCGGAAACTGGGGCGATAAATGTTCGAGAAACGCAATCACATCATGTCCCGTAATCTCTTTTTCAATGCGGTTGATTTCCTCGGGATCAATGCGAATTTCCCCCGCAAAATCCCAAGAACCATCGTATATAAGCTCGCCTATATGCTGCCTCGCCCTGAGTACGGCCAGTTCCACCGACAACCATCGCAAAAATTTGTTCCGTTCCGACCAGATGCCGGTCATTTCTTTCCTGCTGTACCTTTCCAACATTGATTTCCTCCCTTGCGCATTCCGCGCTTTTAAGATTTTTATCTTTATTCAATTTTAAATGAGCTGAAAAATGACCGTTGAACGGTCGTTTTTGTAATGAAAATATTACCACGCACGCGGTGGATAGTCAATGATTTTTTGCTTTCAGAATCAGCGCCGCCGTTTTGTCCGCGCCGATTTTTTCCGTATCAATGATAATGTAATCTTTTTTATCAAGGTATTTTTGGCAATAACCATAAAGTTTCTCGGTTAATTTCCCGCTCAAATTGCCTTGTCCGAATTCCCCTTTCCGTTTTTTATTTCTTTTCAGGACCGATGCCAGCGGCGCATCAAGAAGAAAAACACGGGCTCCCATTTTCTTCAAAGAAAGCGCCAGCCATTTATCGGTTTTTCCCTTATCGTATATCGTGGGCGGCGCCACTTCGATAACCACGTTATATCCCCGTCGCACGTATTCCTTCGCCAAAAGCACGGCTGTTTTTTTCCCTAATGTTATATGGGCATCGCTTTCTTTCCAACTGCCAAAACACAGGCACGTCATGTCCCGCAATATGTCCACGGAAATTCTCGCCGTTTTGCCGGGTAATTTCCTGCAAAGTTTTCCGGCAACCGCGGTTTTTCCCGTTCCCGCAGGACCATATAACGCGATGATTATTTTATTTTTTTGCGCCATTTTTTAATATCGCTTTTATTTTTATGTCAGAAAATTCCAGAACGGCGGGATTGTCCAATATCAGCTCCCACTTTTTTTGCGCGACCGGAAGATCTTTTTCTTTCCGATAATCGACGCAAAAATCGAAAAGTCCTTTTCGCGCATTCCTCACGTACTCAATATGCCTGAACTGGTCGGAAAGCTCCCGCCACGGATACAGCACCAATCCGCCAAGCCCGAAGTGCTTCATAAGAGCGGTATCCGCGTCGCTTATGACCGCCACTGCTTCGTCTTTCACGTTTATTTTATTTTTCCTGAAATATTCTTTTATGGCGGCGATTTTGGTCATGAATTTCACCCCTTCGCAAACCGCGTTTCTGTGGCTGATGATGCTTTTCACTTTTATCGCCTTCCCTTTTCCTTTTTCATTGAACTCTTTTTCTTCTCCGACGCACCCGTCGAATTTTCCCTTCTCTCCCAATAATTTTAAAACATTATCGGCGATAATTTCCCCGTAGACTCTCAAATTTGACGTAAGAAAGATAACCTTAATTTTATTTTTTCTCTTTATATTGCCCAAAGCGCGGACAAGCGGCTCATTGATGAGCTTTTTTTCCGCAACATCAAAGAAAAAATCCTTATAATCCCGATATGACTGGCCCAGTGCTATATTGATTTTCGAAAGTTCGAGAAGGTACTTCTCAAAGCTGATTTTCCCTTCCGTCATTTCTTTTCTTAACGGACGTATTTTTTCCTTTTCGATCTTCGCCATTATTTCTTTTCCGAATTTCTGTTCGGCCAAGGTAAACATTTTTATTTTGGGCTCTATGACCGTGCCGTCGATATCGACCAACACGACTTTCGGTTTTTTATAGCAGCCTTTTCCGGCGTCCGCGCGACGCCGCTTGAAAAATTGGATATCCTTCGAAATTCCTGTCATTTAATAAATATACCATCAAATATTAAGTTTTACTTACGCGGACGAAAATCTCCTGAAAAGCCCGTCACTGCCCGATCACGGCCGGCGGGTGCGCGATGTCGACGGTCGCCGTACCGTCGGCGTTGAAAATAAACGCATAGCCGAACGGGTCCTGCGGAATTTGCGGGATGATATGTTTCGCCACAAGATCGTTCGGCGTTTTCGGAAACGCGCCGTACTCCGTTTTGTATTGCTTCGCCGCGGCTTCAAGATAATCAAGCGCATCGAACCGGTCGATATACGCCTGCGCGCGCTGTTTCATGGACGGGTCGTTTGTCGTGTCGCGGATCGTTTTCCAAAGATTCTCCATCTGCGCGCGCGTCCCAAATCCGATGCTGAAATTAATTGCAAAGCGCTGCGAGACCGGCGGAATGCCGGGCGTCCGCGCGGCAATGTCGTAATACCGGAGCGCGTCTTCCTTGTCCTTGAGATAGAGAAAATAATTCGTCGCCATGTAAAACGGTATCCGCCAGTCGGGATCGGCCGCCGCGAGCCCGCGCGCGCCTATCGCATTCGCCGTCTGCACGGCATTCGGATACGACGCCACGGCGGGAACGGTGATGACGGAAAAAGCGTACGGGTAGCTCAGCTTCGGATCGACGCCCGTCACGAAATCAAGGCCGGAAAAATATTCCGTCTTGCCGTTCAGGAAAAGATCGATGATATCCGGCATCGTGCCGATCCACGCAAATGACGCGATGGGCGCATTGAACCCCATATCGACGGTGCGGACAAAGCCGGGAGAAAGCTGCACGGGCGCGGTCCCTGCTGCCGTTGCAACCGCCGTCGCGTCATAGCCGTACTGGAAAAAAATAACGGCGGCGAAAAGCGCGGCAACGACTATCGATTTAAATGCAATGTCGGTTTTCATAATGCGAAAAGGTGTTGCAATGTTCTCATGATGTAATGATACAACGTTTTCGCTGCGTTCTTCGTTGCGCCATAACATATAAAACACTAAAACATCTTTTATAATTCCTTCTTCTCGAAAATCCAGATGGCGGCAAAAAGAAGAAGCGCGATATACGCGGCGGCATAACACAACGCCATGAAGAAAAAAGTGAACGGCGTTGCGACGGGATGCACGGCGAAATCGCGGATATTGAATTTCTCAAGGTTCGGAAGGACGTAATACATTGCCTCGACGGCCAAAAGCTTGAAACCGCCGATCCCGATCGCCTTCGCATCGACAAGGATCGAGCTCACGATATGCCCCGCAAAAAACACGGCGGAAGTGTAGACGATGGACAAGAGCGAACTTGAAAACGTCGTAACGAAAATCGCGAACGCGAGAAAGAGCGCCATTTCAAGGAATTGCATCGCGATCGCAAGAAGCCCCATGGCGTCGAACCCTCCGTGCGCGTATGCGATGACGCCGCAATATACGGCGCCGAGCATGACGCTCGATGAGAGTAGGACAAGGCACAGCCCCGTGAATTTTCCGATGACGAATTGCGCCCGCGAGACCGGTTTCGCAAGGATGAAATAAACGATCTTCCGCTCAATGTCTTTATGGAACGAGGTCGTGCCGAGAAAAAGAGCCACGATAACATTGAAAAAATAAATTCCCAAAAGACCGAAACTTTTCACCATGGGGAGCTCCTGAAGCACGAGATCCGACAGAAAAAGCATCACGACCGCATAAAGAACGCCGAACCCGAGGATGGCATAGAGTATTTTGTTGCGGATCTCAAGCTTGAACGTATTTTTTGCGATGACAAGGACAGTATGCATGATGATAAAATATTCTAATGTTCTAATGTTTTATTGTGCGCAGTATTGTATTTTCAATGACAACCATAGAACACTCCGGCACTACAACTCTTGAGAACCCGACGCTCCGACGACTTCGACGAACCGTTCTTCGAGCGATTTTCCCGCGCAAAATTCCTTGACGGAACCGGCATAGAGAAGACGCCCGCGATGCAAAACGCCGAGCTCTTCGCACATCTCTTCGACGTCATAGAGAATGTGCGTGTTGAGGAATATCTTCTTGCCGTCGCGCCGGAGATCGCGCATCACGTCCTTCATCTCGCGCCGCCCGACGGGATCAAGGCCGTCCAGCGGTTCATCGAGAAAAAGATATTCGGGATCGTTCACAAGCGCCTGCGCGAACCCGAGACGCTGACGCATGCCCTTTGAATACGTCCGGATCTGATAATCGCGCGCGCCGTAAATGCCGACTTTCTTCAAAAGTCCGCCCGCGAACGAATTGAAGGCAGAGCCGCGGCGACCGTAAAGTTCTCCGCAGAATTTCATAAATTCCATCCCCGTGAACGTTTCGTAAAAATACGGCGTTTCGGGCATGAACCCGATCTTGTTCTTCGAAACCGGCGCGGATGACGGCTGTCCGTCGATCATAATCGTGCCGCTCGTTGGCGCCAAAAGTCCGACGGTCATTTTCATAATCGTCGTTTTCCCCGCGCCATTCGCGCCCAAAAATCCGAATATCGGCGCCGAAACCGAAAGCGAAAAATCCGTGACCGCCACGCGCTTCTTATATGCCTTTCTGACCGAAGAGTAAACAACCATAAAAGCCATTATATATCATCATGCGCCGTAAAAATAGATGACCTCATAAAAATCACCTTTTTCGGACCCGCTGTCCCATCTTGACGGCCGCCAAAATGGGACGGCGGTCGAAACAAAACTTGCTTAAACGATGATCGGTATCACTCGTACTCCGCGGGAATGCTTTCGAATTTATTTTTCGCGACAATCACGTGATCAAGCAGACTGATGCCGAGGATCTTGCCCGCTTCGATGATCTGCTTCGTGATCGCGATATCCGGCTCGCTCGGTGCGGCGATACCCGACGGATGATTATGCGCGAGGATAACCGCCGTCGCCGAATATTCCAGTGCCGGCCGGAACACTTCCCGCGGATGGATGATGTTCGACGTCAAGCTCCCGATGGAGATCACTTCGTCATGGATAAGCTGGTAATGGCTGTCCAGATACAGCCCGCGCAGATGCTCCTTCGGCAGGTCGCGCATATCTTTCAGATGGTCGTACACCTGCCGCGCCGTCCGGAGCACGATCGGCGCGCCGCCGTCCGGCATCTTGAAAAATCTCCGCCCCAGCTCGAAACATGCGACCACCTGGCATGCTTTCGCAATGGGAATTCCCAAAAGTTCGCTCACTTTTTGCGGATCTTTCTGATTGACGATGATACTGTCGCCGTATTCCTTGAGCAGGCGGCGCGACATCGCAAGCACATCCTCTTTTTTCGTACCGACGTTCAGGATGATGGCAAGCAGTTCGGCGACGGAGAGGTTCGCCGGACCGTGCTTGATCAGTTTCTCGCGCGGCTTTTCTTCCGCCGGCAGATCGCGCAGTTTTAAAACGTACGTCTTATCCCCGCCGTCCAAAATCATGTCCCCTTCTTTTTGAAGGTAGATGCCGCTCTTTTCTTTGGTCTCGATTATTGCTTGCGCCATGAATGATTATATTATATCAAATTTTTTCCGATTGCGTAACGGCGCGGCAGGCAGGTGAATGATAAAACGGCTGCCGTTCCCCGGCTGGCTCTCCGCAATGATCGTGCCGTTATGCGCCTCGATGATCTGGCGGCAGATAAAAAGACCAAGCCCCGTTCCCGTAAAACCCGCGCCGTCAATCTTATAAAACCTTTCAAAAACATGCGGGAGGTTTTTATGGGAAATCCCCGATCCGGTATCCGCAACCGCGAGGGCAACCTCGTCATCGACGGCTTTCGCGGAAAGCATAATGGCGCCGCCGGCGGGCGTATGCTTCAATGCGTTACCGATCAGGTTCAAAAGAACTTCCTTTAATTTATCGACACTTCCGCAAATAAAACATTTCTCGCTTGAGAACGACAACGCGATGCCTTTGTTTTTCGCGAGAGTAAGACAGTCATCGTACGCCTCCTCGATCAATTTTTCCACATTGACCCGCTTCTTCGCAAGGTTTGTTTTAGAAGAATTTAACCTTGCCAGACCCAGGACGTCGCGGATGAGGCGCGAAAGCCGGTCAAGCGTCGTTTCCATTGCATAAAATTCGTCCCTGCCTTTCGTGCTGTTTATTTTCTCCAGACGTTCGATATTCCCTTTCAATATCGAAATCGGCGTCTGGAATTCGTGCGAAAGATCCGCCAAAAATCGCGCCTGCCCGTCGTACATGTTTTTTATCCGCTCCGTGCGTTCGTAAACGCGGCGTTCAAGTTCTTCCGTATGGCGGCGCAGCGCCGCATACAGCATCGCATTCTCGATCGCCATGCCCGCCTGATGCGAAGCGATCGACAATAATTCCCTGTCTTTCGAAGAAAACGGAACTTCCGACCGCTTATCGCCCAGCAATAAAATCGCGCTTATTTTTTCTTTCGAAAAAATCGGGATGATTGCGCCGATGCGCGCTCTTTTTGCGGCGACGCAAAGCGATTCGTATTTTTTCCTCCGCCGCGGCTGGACATCGTTCGTGGCGCGTCCCAGCTCTTCCATAAAAACAGGTTCCGAAGGAAGCGCACGGAAGTTTTTAATCAGTTCTCCGTAACGGTTTTCGGCGGCGGAAGGCGGCGGCTTCCGCGAAACGCCGTCGAAAAAATACGGCTGATGCGCGGTATCAAGAAAGAAAACGATCCGTTCCGGCTTGATGGTATCGGAAAAAACACCGCTTACGGACCCGAGAAAATCATCGAGGGCAATCGTGGAGCAAAATGCATTCCTCAGGTCGCGCGCAGCCGTAAAATAATCATATTCACCGCGGAAGAAAAAACGGTCGGTTATTTCCTCGAATTCGCGTTTAAGGTAGAGAAACCCGAACACGCACAAGACAGCGGCCGCAACGGCGCTTGCCGGATACGTAAGGGCGTCGTTATCATGAAGAAATTCCTGAAGGAAAAAAGATGCTCCGAAATAAAAAACGGCGACCATGAATATGGCGATAACATAGACCGCCCCTCTTTTTACGATCAGCCGGATATCCATGAGCCGGTAGCGCATGATCGCGTACGCCATGCATCCCGTGAAAAAAAGGGAAAACAGACTGCCGATCATCGCCATGCCGAAAATGCGGAACATAAGAAAGAAAACATCGCACGAAAGCACCGCGCCGGCGAATAAGCCCGCGCCGGCGACAAAAGAAAAATTCCGGACACGCGCGGACGGCGCAAGGTTCCGGTACTTCCCGAAAAATATGAAACTGCTCCATAGAAGATATCCCGCCATCACCGCAAAACGCGCCGGAACGAGGATGCCGCCGACCGCATCGAGGTAGCCGTCGTTATTGATATCGGCGAAACGGATGATGAGTTGCGAGAAAGTAAGGATGAAAATGATAAGCCACGGAAGGAGAAAAAATAAAAAATTCCCCGTTATTTTTCCGTTGTCTTCTTTGTCGCCCGGAAAAAATTTCGCCAAAAGGACGAAACCCAAGATCATGATCTCCGCGCCGCATAATGCCGGCCTGAAGAACGCGAGGTTATTTCCGAGCGAAACCATGTCCGCGCAAAAGATCCATAGCGCGGCGCCGAAAGCGAAAATGAAAAACGAGCGGTTGAACGGATTTCTCGGACGGTCAACAAGCACCAGAAAAGCAACCGCCAGATCAAGGCCGATAACGACATATTGCAAAAGCAATCCGTTATTCACCGCGTTATTATATTAAGACTTATTATATTAAAAAATCCGTTTTCATATTTCCTTTCGCCGGACAAAGCGTTTCTTATTCGCAAAGGAGTTTTAAAAAAGCCATTCCGTTGCTTCTGCCACAAACGGAGTTTTTCCTCTTCGGAAGCAGTTAAGAGAGCCCCTGCTTCCGCTTCTGCCACAAACGGAGTTTTTCCTCTTCGGAAGCAGTTAAGAGAGCCCCTGCTTCCGAAGAGGAAAAACGTAGTCCTCATTCCTCTATTTTATATCCGTAGCCGTGCACGGTCTTCAATAATTTTTTCTTGCGCCCGTCATCAATCTTCTCCCGCAGGAACCGCATATGGACATCCACCGTGTTCGTGAACGGATCCACGCTCATGTCCCACACGTGATCCAGAATCATGCTCCGCGTGAGCATCGTTCCGGGATTCCGCATAAAATATTCGAGCAGCGCGAATTCCTTGCGGTTCAGTTTTACCGGCTTGCCGCCGCGCGCAGCCGTATGCGCACGCGTGTCCATCGTAAGATCGGCAACGGCGAGAACCTGCTCCGTTATTTTCTTTTCCCGGCGCAAGAGCGCGCGGATGCGCGCGATAAGTTCCGCCATAGAGAACGGCTTCGTCAGATAATCATCGGCGCCGAGGTTCAGGGCGTCGATTTTCGTCTGCGCGTCGCCCGTCACCGAAAGCATGATGATCGGAAATATTTTTCCTTTCCTGCGCACTTCTTCCAGAATACAAAGCCCGTCACGCTCGCCGCCCCAGACTTTGCCATCCGAAATTTTATGGGACGAAACGCCGACGGTTTTGCCCGACAAAACATGGGAAGGTAAAGCGCCGGAGGACGGGTCCGAAAGCCGTATGTCGAAGACCCCCGCATCATACGGATTGACTTTCGCCAGAAGCAGTCCTTTTTCGGCGGTACTCGCCCAATCCACCGCGAACCGTTCCGCGCGCAGCCCGGCTATAATAAAATCCGCAATACCCTTCTCATCCTCAATGAGCAATATGCGCATGCTATTTATTTATAAGCAAAGAGAGCGGATGTGTTATTTTTATAATACGACGATATTAAAACATCCGCAATCAGGCGCCCGAGCGATCTGTTTTATGATGAGTCCCGGAACCTGTCTTATTCTGCCATATTGAACATTAAAAGATTCTAAAAGGATTTTTCAGCGAGAAAACCGCCGATTTTCACGGAAGTATGCTATAATGAAGCAAAGAAGCGCGTTGTAATGTTTGAATGTTCTAATGTCCGATAGGTTCATGAGAACAATTACGACACTCTAACAACGGAACATCGAACATGAACGACAAAAAAACGATTGCGATAATCAAAAAGGTGATGCCGGCGGTGGTTTCGATCGCCATCGCGAAACATCTTGCCGATCTTGAAAAAGAGCTGTCGCAGGAATCCTCCCCTGCCGCAGACGGCGCGGCGAACAATAAGCCCGTCGAAAAAGAAAAAATAGATATTCCCGATTTCATGGTGGACAAACGCGGCATGGTGGAAGTCGGCGGCGGTTCGGGGTTCATTGTGAGCGCGAACGGCATCATTCTCACGAACAAGCACGTTATCAGCGATCCGCAGGCGGAATACACGGTGATACTGAACGACGGGCAGAAATTTCCCGCGGTGATATTGAGCCGCGATCCCATCAACGATGTCGCCATTTTGCAAATCCCATCAGAGAATCTTCCCTTCCTCAAACTCGGCGACGCGACAAAGTTGCAGCTCGGGCAAAGCCTGATCGCGATCGGCAATGCCCTCGGCATTTTCAAAAATACGGTGTCGCTCGGCATCGTTTCCGGCCTCTCGCGCTCCATTATGGCGCAGGCGGACCCCGATCACCCGCCGCAGGAAATGCGCGGCCTCATCCAGACGGACGCCGCGATCAATCCCGGCAATTCGGGCGGACCGCTCGTCGACGCGAAGGGTCTTGTCATCGGCGTAAATGCCGCCATTGTTTCCGGCGCGCAAAGCATCGGCTTCGCTATCCCCGTGAACGCCGCGAAACGCGATCTCGACGATATGAAAAATTACGGGCGCATCCGCCGGCCGCTCCTCGGCCTCCGCTATATCATGATCGACGACACGCTGAAGGAAAAAATGAAACTGCCGATCGATTACGGCGCGCTCGTCGTCCGCGAAAGCGCGCGCGACAGCGCGGTCGTTCCTGGCAGTCCCGCGGAAAAAGCCGGGTTGAAGGAAAAAGATATCGTCCTCGCGCTTGACGGAAAAAAACTGGATCGCACCCGCCCCATCCAGGATCTTTTGGAAAACAAAAACGTCGGCGACGTAATCACGCTCGTCGTCCTCCGCGGCGGAAAACAGTTCGACGCCGCCGTGACGCTCGCCGAGAGAAAATAAATAGAGGACGTACGCGCCGGTACCCATCTTTTCCGTCGTCCTCGGCCTGGTCGAGGATCTATATGCTTTTTCTGTCGTCCTCGCGGAGACTCGCCCTATGGAGTGGCGGCTTTGCCTGCTCCACAGGGCGAGGATCCACGCTTTAAGAATTTTATAATTCACGATTTAAAACTCACAAACTAAGACGAAAAGCACGGATCCCCTCCTTCGAAGGGACGGCGGAGGGGAAAATGCCGCGACAGAATCGGCGCTGGTTATAGGCAGCGAGAGGTTACCCTATTTTATTTATTTTCTTAACCGGGTCCTATAATACCGTCGCGAACATTGCAATCGCCGCAATAAGAATCGCGACAAAAGAAATCCAAAGGAATATTTTTGAAAGGCGGCCGCTCGCGTGTTCGCCCATGATTTTTTTGTTCGACGAAATAAAAGCAATGAGAAAAATAAGCGGGACGGAAACGACGCCGTTCACAACGGCGGCGACGATAAGCGCTTTCATCGGATTGATGCCGACAAAATTAATGGCAAGCCCGACGAACGTCGCAACCGTGATGACGCCGTAAAACCCGTGCGCTTTGCGCAATTTCCGGTAAAGCCCTTCATGCCAATCGAACGCCTCGGCAACGGCGTACGCCGCGGAACCGGCGAGCACCGGCACCGAAAGAAGGCCGAGCCCGACGATGCCGATCGCAAAAACGATCTCCGCAAGGAATCCGGCGTCGGGAAAAGTATGCACAAGCGGCGCGAGCGCCTTTGCGGCATCGGCAGCCGTCGCGATATTCGTCACGCCGCCCCGGTGAAGGACGGTGCCCGTAACCACGATGATGCACCACATGACGGCCTGCGAAAGAAACATTCCCAGCGCATTATCGATGCGCATATTTTTTATAAAACCTTTGTCAACCGCATGCCGCTTCGCAATCCCCTGCTCGACCTCTTCCTCCACCTCTTCCGACGCCTGCCAAAAAAACATATACGGCGAAATCGTCGTGCCTATGACGCCGGTAATGACGAAAAAGAAAGCGGCATTCAGCTCGATGCGCGGCAGGAACGTGGCGCGAAGAATCGCGCCCCACGGCGCGGCGATCAAAAGCAATGTAGCGGGATAGACCAGCATGCTCGCGGCAAGCCATTTCAAAATGCGGGCATATTTTTTATATGAAATAAATATCTCGAGCGTGAGCATCAGCGCCGCAAAAAAAAGCGTGGCGACCGCGAAGGGAATCGGCACGACGAGGCGCACGGCCGCCGCCATCGCGCCGATATCCGCGCCGATATTGATCGTGTTCGCAAGTACGATGAGAAAAACTGCGCAATACAAAATTGTCCGGCCGTAATGCTCTTTTACGACCGACGCGATGCCTTTTTTCGTCACCGCGCCAATCCGCGCGCACGCCTCCTGCACGGCCGTCATCAAAGGATACAAAAAAAGAGCCGTCCAAAGCTGGCCGTAGCCGAACTGCGCGCCGGTCTGGGAATACGTCGCTATGCCCGACGGATCATCGTCCGCCGCGCCCGTGATGAGTCCCGGACCGAGGATTCTAAAAAGCCGCGCGGCCCATCTCTTTCGCGGTCCTTTCTCTTTCTTCTCTTTTTGATCGTTTTCCTCCATGCACTCATTATAACGGGATTCCATGATTATGAGAAACAAAAAAACGTATTTGAAATACTTTTTTATATCATCCGCCGTCTATTCTCCTTTATAATACCGAAAAAATCCCCTCTGCAGCCGAAGCAATAGAGTCCGCCTCAAAAACAGACTTACGAAACGTTTCTTTAAATAGTTTTAATCGGCAGTGTGTTTTACTGGGAGCAATCCCATGATACAACCTGTTGCAACGGTAAAATACCTCACACGGAACATTTTTGTATTGTTCGCTATTGCGTTGTTATCGAGCAGCGCTTTAAGCGCAAGCTTTTCGCCGCAGCGCCCATCTATTAATAGAGCAAATATATCGCCGGCAACCGGGAACGGATTTTTCTTCACTATATTCCGGTTTCCGCAAGGATCATTGCACCAATACAGGTCCGACGAGGCAACGGCGATCCTCGAAGGCGGCACGCTCGCGGCGGGAACGGCGATACTCGGCATCTCATTTCCGTCGAGAGTTTTTATACCGCTGCGGCTGCAGGTCGAGGTCCGGCCGACGAACGCGGCGTTCACCGGCGTACCGACCGCGGCAGGAAATATTTTTCTTTGGACGCAAAACAGTGCCGTTGCAATGCATGGACTCGCGAACGGAGGCTATCACTGGCGCGCGCGGCTTCAAAATGTTCTCACGGGCGCCGTATCCGGCTGGCAGGAATTCGGCGTTCCGGGGAACACCGATTTCACGGTCGCGCTGCGCGAACCCGTCGTCATTATTCCCGGCATTGCGGGGACGGCGCTTCAAAAAACGTCCGACGGAAGCGAGGCATGGCCGAACGTCGACACGATGATCGTATCGCCGTCGGATGATTATCTTGATGCGCTGATGCTCAATACCAACGGCGACGATGCCCAAAGCACGATACGCGCGGCGGGAATATTATCGGCGGCGGCGATTACGGTCGGCGGCATCGTCCTTTTCAGCGATGATTTTTACGGTAACCTGATCGGTGCGTTCAAAAACGACGGCTACGTTGAAAACCGGAATCTTTTTACGGCGCCGTACGACTGGCGGCTCGATATCAACCGCGCCATTCCCGCAATCGCGGCGAAGATCGCACAGGCGGCCGCGGCGTCGCCGACAGGAAAGATAGACATCATCGCGCACAGCATGGGCGGACTGGTGCTCAAAAAATACCTCGCGGAAATTCCGAACGCGCCGTTCCTGGATAAAGTGATACTCGCGGGAGTTCCCCAGCTCGGCGCGCCGGACACGTTCAAGATATTGAATTACGGCGACGATCTGGGTATTCCGGTCGTAAACGGCGATGAGATAAAAAAAATCGCCCAGAATATGCCTTCTCTCTATCAATTACTGCCGAGCAGGAAATACGTCGCCGAGAATGGCGGATACGTACAGGATTTTCGGAACGGCGGCGAACAATTTCTTGATTATGACGCGACGGCGAACGTGATGACAAGCGACAGCGCCGACCGCCGTAACGCCGGACTTTTGAATGCCGCGGATGCGTTCCACGACGCAATTGACGATCATCCGATCGCCGCGCCGGACGTCTATAATATCGTCGGCTGCGGAAAGCCGACGATTACGGGATTTGATCTTTATGATGACGGCGTGATAAATCTTCGGCGCGCGGCCGGCGATGGCACCGTGCCGGAAACGAGCGCGATGGACAGGGCGAATCAATTTCATAATTATTTCGTGATGAGCGGCGAAACCGGCATCGACCATACGGGACTCACGAGCGATGCGCGGCCGGTCACGCTCATAAAAAATATAATCGAGGGCGTCACGGCGCCCCTGCCGCAGGGCATTTCGGCATCCACCGCCGATTGCGTTTCGCCGCAAAAATCGGCAACAATATCATCGGAAGGCGAGACAACCCTTGAATTCAGCACGCACGGTTCGGCCGATCTCGGCGTGTACAACGCCGAAAACCAATATACCGGCATAACGGCGTCGGGAACGGTCGCGCTCGGCATCCCTGGAAGCGAATACGAAAAGCTCGGCGACAACGCTTTTATTCTCGTTCCGGCGGGAAATAATTACAGAGCAATCAATCAAGCGACGGCATCCGGAACATTCGATATGAAAGTGAAAGGTTATCGCGGCGGCGCGATCGACCGGCAGGCAACCTATCTTTCGGTGCCGCAGGACGGCACGAGTTCGATTGCGGAACTTGATTTTTCCGGGTTCGGAAAAAATATTGACCTAAAAACGGGACGCAAGAGCCGACCGAAATTTGAAAAAATACGCCATCCCGACGCAATTCTTTCCGCGCCGGACGCCATAAATGACTTCACGCCGCCGGTCATCTTGGTATCCGCGCTTCCGCGCGCGCCGCTTCTGGACAGTACGGCAACGATATCGTTCAGCGCCGTTGATGGCGAATCGGGCGTCGCGTCAATCGCGGCGACCATGAACGACGTTCCGGTTTCGAGCGGCGATAATGTTACTTTCACAAAGCTCGGCAAAAATATTTTCATAATCCGCGCAATCGATAAAGCAGGGAGTCCGCGCGTCAAGAAAATCTATTTCGAAGTCCGTTCTGCGGCGATCCGCCCGCGCGGCGACGGAAAAAGAGAAAAAGGAAGAATCCAAAAATCTTTTCAGCGGGATTCTTCATGAAACGGAATTACGCCGACATCATCGCGGGGTTTTTAACGGGAATTATTTTATTCGCGCTTGCGCCGTGGATCTTTTCCGGCAGCATGCGCCCCGGTCTTGCGGGCTATGAAATAATAATAAGGATATTTCCAGCGGCGGATATGCTTATGGCCATCATAACGCTTGCGATTTCATATATCACAATCGGCGTTATCCCGTTTTTCATCTATCGCCGTTTTTTAAATCCCCTGTCCGCCGCACGCGCCGGATTTTTCAGCTCGTTCCTGTTTTTTGCGTCCGGCATTGCGTTATTATATTTTCTTGAATGCGCCATATCGGGAATTCTTTTTGTATTTTCATCACCGATGATTTTATAAAGAATCCTGTTTCGTTATTTTGAAATTCCGTTATGCCGCCGGACCGATATCCGAAAGAAAAAAATAAAACCGCCCATCGGAGAGCGGTTTTATTTTTATGCGCGCTTGGGCGGACGCGTTTGAAGTCTATGACTTGCAGGCGGCGCTTCCTGATCCTCCTGTTGCAAAAAGAACCCGTCTCATGAGGTCGGTATATCAGAAAACAAAGGTTTTCGGACTTTCCTGCATGGACCCTGCGGCAAGGACCGGCAGGGAAACAAGTTGTAGTATTTATCGCTTTAGAGGCTGCCCGGTGGAGATTAAAGAGCATCGGCCGTCGCAAACCCGCTGGAACCATGAAGGCCCCAGCGGTATCTCAAACGTGCCCAAAGGGGCGCGGTCGACCGGACTTGAACCGGCAACCCCCGCCGTGACAGGGCGGTGCTCTAACCAAATTGAGCTACGACCGCATTGATGAGAACCTGTCTCAAAAATAACTTTTTAAGCAAACTCTCTGTCTTACTTTTAAAGCAGGTTCTATAAATGAATACCAACGCATCTTTATCGAAAATTCTATCCTTTCTTTCGGGGTAAATCAAGCGGGTCGCGTTTCAGGGAATCGGCGGCATTCCGCGAAATAACCGCGCTACCGAAAGATTTCCTCTTGGGATATACTCTCAATGATTATACTATTGGATTTCATGGCGAAAACACTTCCGCAAAAATTCTTCAATCGGCCGACGATTGTCGCGGCGAAAGATCTTATCGGAAAATATATCGTGCGATCGTGGCGCGGCAAACGGATCGCGCTCATGATCACCGACGTCGAAGCGTACGACGGACCGCGCGATAAGGCATCGCACGCGAGCCGCGGCAGAACGGAACGGACGGAAATAATGTTCGGCGAACCGGGACATTTCTATATTTATTTCGTATACGGCATGCATTGGCTCGTTAATATCGTGACCGGCCCCGCGGATTATCCCGCGGCGGCGCTTTTGCGCGCCGGAAAATATAATGACCCGAAAACCGGCGAGGGAATTATTGTCAATGGTCCGGCGCGGCTTGCAAAATTCCTGCATATCGCCGATGCGCAAAACGGAAAACGCGCCTGCAAAAAAACCGGCTTATGGTTCGAAGATCGCGGAATAAAAATAAAAAAACGGACCATTGCCGCGCGAAAAAGAATCGGCGTTAATTTCGCCGGCCGCACATGGGCGGAAAAACCCTATCGGTTCACACTGAAAGAAAACGAGGTTGTTTAAAAACGCCCTCATGGCCCTTCCCGTTTTTCGGCGCCGCCGAACGCGGTCATTTAAAAGCGCGGGTCATTGCCTTTTCTTGTCGTCCTCGCGGAGACTCGCCCTATGGAGTGGCGACTTCGCCTACTCCACAGGGCGAGGATCCACGCTTTAAAAAAATCGTTATTTTTTTCTTGCAAATTATAATGTGCGGCATTATCATAATTCAATCCGCATTCAATCCATGTTGAGGCTACTCACAAAAATATTCCGGACGAAAAGCCCCGTCATCCCGTTCCGTGACAGCGCTATGGAAAAAGACGAGGTCGCCGCTCTCGGAGGAAAAATAAGCGACCGCGTCAAGAAATTATTCCGCGGGTCGCTCGCGATACGTCAGGTCGACGCCGGATCCGATAACGCCTGCGAACAGGAACTGGTCGCGCTTTCGAACGCTTTTTACGACATTGAACGCTTCGGCATCCATTTTGTCGCTTCACCAAGACACGCCGACATGCTTATGGTGACCGGCCCCGTGACAAGGAATATGCGCGAAGCGCTGGTCCGCGCATACCGGGCGACGCCCGATCCGAAGATCGTCGTGGCGGTCGGCGATGACGCAATCGACGGCGGTATTTATAGAGGATCATATGCGGTTTTGGACGGCGCGCATAACGTGATTCCCGTCGATTATCAGATCCCGGGCGATCCTCCTTCCCCCAAAATCATCCTCCGCCACCTTTTGGCGATCCTCAACGATATCGAGCATAAAAAATCAGCCTCACTATCATGATCGCATCCATTGCATCGCAAGGCGGTTTTTTATTGCTGCTTTCATTCTTCGCCGCGGGAGCCTTGGGCGCATTGGCGTTCAGGAAAAATGACGCGCTTGCAAATTTTTGGAGCAGCGCGTTCGCCGTCGGCGGGTCGCTCTGGGGCATCATTTTCGCGCTTTCCATATTCATTTCCGGAACGACATTATCATTCCATATCGCCGCGGCGCTCTCTCCTTTTTTATCGATATCGTTCGCCGTCGGCGCGCTGTCCGCGTTTTTTATTTTTATCATTTCATTGGTGGCGCTTTTCGCTTCGATCTACGGCATAGGATACGTCAAACATTATTATAAAAAATACACCATCGGCACCCTGGGATTTTTTTACCATTTCTTCATCGCCGGCATGCTGATGGTGGTTACGGCATCCAACGCAATCTTGTTTCTTATCGTCTGGGAAATCATGTCGCTCGCATCGTATTTTTTGGTGATCTACGACCGGAACGACCCGAAAAATATCAAAGCCGGATCCCTCTATTTCATCATGACGCACATCGGCACCGCTTTCATCATGCTCGCATTCCTTCTTTTATACCGGTACACCGGATCGTTCGACTTCGGCGTTATCAAAGCGAACAGCGCCGCCATACCCATGTTCGCGAAAAACATGATCTTTATTTTTTCATTCATCGGTTTCGGCATGAAAGCGGGCATCATCCCTTTGCACATCTGGCTTCCCGACGCCCATCCCGCCGCCCCTTCGCACGTATCCGCATTGATGTCCGGCGTCATGATCAAAACGGGGATATTCATGATGATCAAATTATTTTTCGATGTTTTTACGACGGCGCCGTTATGGTGGGGCGTCGCGATACTCGTCATCGGATCCGTATCCGCCTTGCTGGGCGTGCTTTATGCGCTGACCGAACACGACATCAAACGCCTTCTGGCATACCACAGCATCGAAAATATCGGCATCATCCTGCTCGGCATCGGCAGCGCGCTTGTTTTCTCGTCGCTCGGGATGCCGGCACTCGCGGCATTGGGCATGATCGCCGCGCTTTTCCACACTTTGAACCACGCCGTCTTTAAATCATTGTTATTTTTGAGCGCCGGCTCCGTTATCGAGGGAACGCGCACAAGAAATATCGAAGAATACGGCGGGCTCATGAAACGGATGCCCGAAACCGCCTTTTTCTTTCTCATAGGATCGATGGCCATCGCCGCGCTCCCTCCTTTTAACGGTTTTTTCAGCGAGTGGCTGACATTCCAGTCGCTCTTCGCGGGTATTTATTCGTTCTCTTCCCTGGTCGTCTGGATCTTCATCCTGTCGGCCGGAACGCTCGCCCTTACAAGCGGCCTTGCGCTCGCCTGTTTCGTAAAAGCGTTCGGCGCGACATTCCTCGCCCGTCCCCGAAGCCATGAAGCCGCATGCGCGAAGGAATCGGGATTTTCTTTGCAGTTTGGCATGGCGGGACTCGCGCTCCTGTCGCTCGTATTCGGCCTGTTTTCCGGTTCCATCGTTTCCATCCTGAATGCCGTCGTAAAAAATATTTCCGGCTTGCGCGACGCGGCATCGATTGTTGCGGTTCATCCCGCCCAGACAATCGCGGTGAACGGCTTTGCTTCGGTTTCCGCGCCGGCGCTGTTCGCCATCATCATTCTGGCACTCGCCCTTTCCGTAGTCGCGATCAAATATCTCGTCAACCGGAAACAAAATATCAAAACCGGCGCCACGTGGGATTGCGGCACCGATCTCACGCCCCGCATGGAAATAACGGCGACCGGGTTCTCGCGATCCATTATTATGATCTTCCAGGGAATATTGAAACCGAGTTTCCAGACCGACATAGAATACAACGACGCCTCGATGCGCTATGTTCCGAAATCAAGAACGGCGACCATGCATCTTGCCGATTTTTACCGGGTGCGATTCTACGATCCGATCCGGTTCGGTTTCATGAAAATATCCGGATACGTAAAAAAGATACAAAGCGGCAACATCAATGCGTATATTCTCTACATGCTGATCGTCCTGCTCGCGGCGTTATTATCGGCATCTTTATTTTAAGCCATGATCACCATCCTGCTTTGGACATTGCAATTATTTCTTTTACCGATGATCGCGCCGCTCATGCTCGGCATCATCAGGAAAATGAAAGCGGTGCTTCAAAACCGCGCAGGAGCGGGAATTTTCCAGCCGTATAAAGATATCTGGAAACTTCTTCACAAGGACGAAATTATCAGCACCGACGCATCGTGGCTGTTCCGCGCCGCGCCGTATATCGTTTTTGCGGTAACGCTCGCCGCCGCGGCGGGCATCCCGACATTCGCCGCGTTCCTGTCCAATAAGTTCACCGGCGATCTTCTGGCGCTCGTCTACCTCCTCGCAATCGGCACGTTCTTTCTGGCGCTCGCAGGCATGGATGCCGGAAGCTCTTTCGGCGGCTTCGGTTCGAGCCGCGAGATGACCGTTGCGGCGCTCGCGGAAGGCGGATTGATCTTTTCGCTGTTCGCGCTCGCCGTCATCGCCAAAACAACGAACTTATTTTCCATCGCCGCGGCGATATCCTTAAACGGACATTCTTTTTTCCTTCCGATATTCATCGCTTTCACGGGATTCCTGATTGTCCTTCTTGCGGAAACGGCGCGGTTTCCTTTCGATAATCCGGCAACCCATCTCGAACTCACGATGATCCACGAAGCGATGATCCTTGAATATTCAGGGAAGAAGCTCGCGCTGATGGAATGGGCGTCGGCCAACAAGCTCGCGATCTTCATCGCGCTCGGATCGAGCCTGTTCTTCCCGTGGGGCATCGCAATTTCGCCAAGCATGGGCGCCATAGCTTTCGGACTGGGAATTTTTGCGCTGAAAATCCTTGTTTTTTGCGCCGCAATAGCCGCGCTTGAATCGAGCATCGCCAAGTTCAGATTTTTCCGGCTTCCCGACCTCCTTCTTACTTCGTTTATCCTGGGCATTATCGCAATCGGCATGGTAATAATGTAATCATGGCATATAACTTTTTATCATTCTTCGTAATCATCGTTTTTCTCACGGTTGTTTTTTTGCACGTGACGAGAAAAAACTCAATGGTCATCGCGCTTTACGCCATACAATCCGCGGCAATAACCCTGATCCTATTCGGTTCTTTTTTCGAAACGCACGCCGTGTCGCTTGCCATGATCGCGCTTCTGACCTTTGCCGTCAAAGTCGTCTTCGCTCCTTTGTTCTTCACGCGATTGATAAAAAAGCACCGCCTCACCTTCTCCGCCAGCACTTATTTGAACGTGCCGCTCAGCCTTTTGGCCGTTGCGCTTCTGGCGGCGCTCGCGCATTCGCGGATATTCGCGCCGCTGGTCGCCATCATGCCGGACCATGCGCCGATGATAACACTCGCCATCGCCGTCATGCTGATAGCGTTCCTGCTTATCATCAACCGCAAGGGCATCTTATCCCAGATGGTCGGCATTCTTTCTCTTGAAAACGGGATTGTGGCGTTTTCCGTTCTCTCGGGATTGGAACAATCGCCGGCGCTTCAGGCGGGCATTATGTTCAATCTTGTCATCTGGGTGACCATCGCATCCATATTCGCGTCGATGATCTACCGCCATTTCGGCTCGTTCGAAACCACCGTGATGAAACATTTAAAAGAAGAATAATCACATGGCCATCGTCATTATCATCGCGTCATTGTTCGTTGCGGCGCTTACGGGCATCGCAAGCAGACAAAGAAAAACAATCGAAACCGTTTCGATCGCCGCTTCGCTTTGCTCGTTCGGGGCGGCGGTCGCAATCGCGATAGAGGTCGCTTCTTTCGGAACGTACAGTTTTTTGCCGCTTTTTTCCGTCGACGCGCTGGGCGCGATCATCATGCTCGCCGTCGCCGCGGTCGGAGTCGCCACGGCGTTCTATTCCAAAGGATATCTCCGGGAAGAGACCGCAAAAAATATCATCGGCTTCCGCAGAGTCAAACAATATTTTATTTTGTTCAACCTGTTCCTTTTGGCGATGTTCTTTGCCGTCGCCACGGTCAATCCGATCATCATGTGGATTTCGATAGAGGCAACGACGCTCTCGACGGCATTCCTGATTAGTTTTTACAATAAGCCGTCGGCGATGGAAGCGGCATGGAAATATCTGATGGTCAATTCGGTCGGTTTGTTGCTCGGTTTTTTCGGAACGCTACTCTACTTCACGTCCATCCACGGAACCGGACTCGTCAGCTGGGGAATGCTTTTTGCGAATGCCGGGCATCTTAATCCCGCCGTCGCGAAAATCGCTTTTATATTCGTCCTTATAGGATACGGCACGAAAGCCGGCCTGGTGCCCATGCACACATGGCTTCCCGACGCGCACAGCAAAGCGCCGGTTCCGATCAGCGCTTTGCTTTCGGGCGTCCTGCTCAACGTGGCATTCCTCGCGATCATCCGCTTCAAGGCAGTCACGGACAGCGTCCTCGGCGTACACTTTTCCCAGACGCTTCTGATCTGGTTCGGGCTTGCTTCGATTATTTTGGCCGCATTCACCATCTTGACGCAAAAAAATTACAAACGGCTTCTGGCATATTCCAGCATCGAAAATATGGGAATTGTCGCGCTCGGCTTCGGATTCGGCGGACTGGCCGCGCTTGCCGCCGTTCTTCATATGGTCTATCACGCCCTCGTGAAACCGGCGCTGTTCCTTTCCTCCGGAAATATCTTTTTGAAATACAGCACGACCAAAATAAAACAGGTACGGGGGGCGCTTGCGGCGCTGCCGATAACGGGCATACTTTTCATCGTCGGATTCCTGGCCATCACCGGCGTGCCGCCGTCCGGCATATTTTTGACCGAGTTTTCCATTTTGGCCGGCGGCATTGGCATGCATCCCGTGATTACCGCCGTCGCAATCCTTGCGTTCGCGCTGGTCTTCGCCGGATTCCTGAAACATACGTCATCGATGATGTTCGGCGAACGGCCGGATGACGTCGGTTCCGGTTCCGGAGAACGGAATTATTGGATCCTCATTCCGCCGCTCGCGCTCGTCATTATTTTCATCTGCTTTAGTTTCTCTCTGCCGCCGTTCCTTATCACCTTGCTGCATAATGCCGCCGCAGCCTATTAATAACCGCTATGACGCACGCCATCCCCCAAAAACTGAAAAAATATCTTCCCGAAAATTTCCATTTTGACCCGTCCGAAAATACGGCTACTTTTGAAGTGCCTATCGATACCATCGTCGCGACGATAAAAGAGATGTACGCGGACGAAGCATTGTCGCTCAAAATCATCACCGCGACGGACGAAAGAAATGAAAGCGGTTATTTTAAAATCTGGTATGTCTTCGGCGCGCCGAAAGAAAATATTTTCCTTGTTCCGTTCATATGCGTAAAAAATGCGGATGAGTTCCCGTCGGTCTCCCCGTTCATCCACGAAGCGTGGAACTACGAACGAAAAATAAAAACTTTTTTCGGACTGGATCCCGCGGGACATCCGAAAAAAGAAGCCATGATCCTGCATGAAAATTGGCCGCGCGGCGTTTTTCCTTTGCGCAATGATTTCAACTGGCAAACAAGACCGGCGATCGCGCGCGAACGATACGATTTCCAAAAAGTCGCGGGAGAAGGCATCTATGAGATTTCGGTAGGGCCTATCCATGCCGGTATCATCGAACCGGGGCATTTCCGGTTCAGCGTCGCGGGAGAAGAAATCGTCCTGCTCGAACCGCGGCTCGGATATACCCATAAAGGCAGCGTAAAATTATTCGGGATTCTCCCGCTTGAGGGAAAACTCCGCTTGTCGGAAAAAATTTCCGGAGACAGCTCGTTCAGCCATTCGCTCGCGTTCTCGCAGGCCATCGAACGATTGGCGGGCATCGACGTCCCTGAACGGGCGCGCTATTTGAGGACGGTCTATGCCGAACTGGAACGGTTGGCGAATCATTTCGGCGACATCGGCGCCATCATGCTTGATACCGGATTCAATTTCGGCGGAGCGCACGGGGCGCGGCTGCGGGAAATGATCATGCAGATCAACGAACGGACGACCGGAAGCCGTTTTTTGAGAGGCGTCAATACGATCGGCGGCGTTACCAAAGACATCGCAATGGGAACGAAACAGCGACTCATCGGCGAACTTGACGCTATCATAAAAGATTTTTCGGAAGTGATTGCGGTCGCGGAGCAAAGTTCTTCGCTTATCAACCGCCTGAAAGAAACCGGCGTGACGCCGTACGATGAGGCGAAAAACCACGGCGTTATCGGCGTCGCGGGAAAAGCCGTCGGCATCAACAAGGACGCGCGGATCGATTATCCATATGCCGCCTATGACCGGCTTATACCGAAAATTCCCCTCTATCAAAGCGGCGACGTGTACGCGCGTTTCCATGTCCGCATTGAAGAAGCGTACGCATCCCACCGTCTTATCACGGAAGCTTTGAAAAAAATTCCCGACGGGACTGCCGCGGCGGCAATCGATAAAATCAATCTCAAAAAAGACGCTACTGCGGTCGGCATCGTTGAAGGATGGCGCGGCGATATCGTCTATTTCATAACGACCGGCCCGCGCGGCGAAATAAGCGGCGTGGATGTCCGCGATCCTTCTTTTTTGAACTGGACCATCCTCGGTTATGCGGGCCAGGGCAATATGGTTCCCGATTTTCCCCTCATCAACAAGAGCTTCAATCTTTCGTATACGGGCAACGATTTGTAATCCGGCGTCGTCCGGTTTCCGTTCCGTCGTCTTCACGCAAACATAAATCCATATTTCCATTCCCGCCATCATCGGCCTTACTGAATATCCGCGATTTGAAAATTCAAAGGAAAAGACCGGAAGTGCGGATCCTCCTCCGCGAGGGGAAACGGCAAAAATCCTGCTTATTTTCGACAGCGGCGCGAAAATAAAAATAAAAAGGGCCGCACGGAAAATGTGCGGCCCGAAAATGACGAAATTATTATCTTAGATAGCATCAAGCATCACTTCATACCTCTGCGACGATAACAGCCGTTATCGCTCTTCCTTCGCGTTCTCGCGCGCCCATGCATCCCACTTTCTGCGCGAAAAAAAATACGTTCTCTTTACGCCATTCCCGTAATCAACATGGAAAAAACAAGCTACCTTGATGCCCCTGTTCAAGGTTTTTATTTTTACCTTTGCTCCGGCTTGCAGGGCAAAGGCCTTTACGAGATTCACACCGTTCCCGCTTGCCGCACCGCAGGGTGCGTGCGTATAAAGCGCCACCATGTCGATGTTTTTCATTTTACGAGCGGCTTTGATCTGGTCGAGGAAAACCAGATCGGCTTTTTTTCTCTCGTTTATCGGCGAGCAGGGCGCACAGGCGAGTGCCCCGCCATGCCATCCAAAAGTATGGATGCGCGGATCGGCAGGCTGTTGGCCCGCCTGCATCTGGGCCTGGTGTTCAAAAATATCGAAGAATTGATCCCCGTCGGAGCACGTTACCAGGATAATTCCATTATTCTGGTCGAGAAAATGTCCTTTTGCATCATCCAAAACACCGTCCATTCGAAGTTTCCTTACTAGATTGCGGTCTTCAATCGACAATTTTAAACGGCCTTCATATTCTTTCTTCACGGTGCCCTCCTTACAATACCTCTTCTATTAAAATTTTAATTTCGTTCCCGGAACCCACTTCCAGGAAACCAGAGCTGACATTAATATAATGCTCTTTACCATTATTGTCAACTATTTTCATCACGCCTTTTTTTAAAATGGAAATCATTTGCTGGTGATGGTCGAGGATCGTGATTTCCCCCATCGCGGTCGCGCAATTCACCGAAACCGCCTCGCCGCGATAGAGGACTTTTTCCAATGAATAAACGCCGAGAGTCATGAGAAGTGAAAAGTTATTAGTGAAAAGCGCGAAGAAGTTAATAGTGAAAAGTGAAAAGTTATTAGCGATTAAAAATTAAAATTCTTTTTCCGTCGTCCTCGCCCCGGTCGAGGATCCATGCTTCCATCTTCTCTTTCTCCATTCTGCTTTTTGTATTATACGTTTCAAGCGTAGATCCTCGCCCTATGGAGTAGGCGAAGCCGCCACTCCATAGGGCGAGGACGACAGAGAATGCAGGAATCAGCTCCCCACTTCCTCTATCCCGCCCTTCAGATAGAAATCCTCTTCCGGCTTGTCGTCATATTTGCCGTCCAAAATCTCGCGGAAACTTTTTATAGTGTCTTTGAGCGGAACATATTTTCCGGGACGGCCGGTGAACGGTTCCGCGACCGCAAACGGCTGGGAAAGGAAGCGCTGGATCTTGCGGGCGCGGTCGACGGTCTTCCGGTCGGCATCCGACAGTTCCTCGATACCAAGGATCGCGATGATATCCTGAAGCTCTTTATGGCGCTGCAATATCTGCTGCACTTCGCGCGCGACGTCGTAATGCTCGCGGCCGACGATCTTCGGATCGAGCGCGCTCGAATTGGACGACAAGGGATCCACCGCCGGATAAATGCCGATCTCGGTCAATGCGCGCGAAAGAACAACCGTGGAATCAAGGTGGCTGAATGTCGTCGCGGGCGCGGGATCCGTGATATCGTCGGCCGGAACATAAACCGCCTGCACGGACGTGATGGAACCTTTCGTGGTCGACGTGATCCGCTCCTGAAGCTCCGCCATCTCGGACGCAAGAGTCGGCTGATATCCCACGGCCGAAGGCATCCTGCCCAAAAGCGTCGAAACTTCGGCGCCCGCCTGCGAAAAGCGGAAAATATTGTCGATGAAAAGCAGCGTGTTCTTCCCTTCCTCGTCGCGGAAATATTCCGCCATCGTGAGCGCGGACAGCGCCACGCGCGCGCGGGCGCCCGGCACTTCATTCATCTGGCCGAACACGAGCGCGGTCTTTCCGATGACGCCCGAATCCTTCATTTCATTATAAAGATCGTTCCCTTCGCGCGAACGTTCGCCGACGCCGGCAAAGACCGAAACGCCGCCGCCGACTTCCGCGACGTTATGGATGAGCTCCTGCAAAAGCACGGTTTTCCCCACGCCCGCGCCGCCGAAAAGACCGACCTTGCCGCCCTTGATGAACGGGCAGATAAGATCGATGACTTTAATACCCGTTTCGAAAACTTCGGTTTTCGTGGATTGCTCGGTAAAGGTCGGCGCATCACGGTGGATCGGCAAAAATTTTTTTCCATCCGAAGCCGGTACGCCGTGGACGGGTTCGCTTTTTGATGAAGACGGAAATTCTTCCGGAGCATCCAGACAGTTTCCGACGACATCGAAAATATGCCCCAGCACCCGCTCTCCCACCGGCACCTCGATCATCTTCCCCATATCTTCGATTGCCATGCCGCGGCTCAATCCGTCGGTTGAATCGAGCGCGATTGCGCGCACTTTGCCCGGCTCCAAATGCTTCATAACCTCGAAAATAACAGTACGGTCTTTCGTTTTTATTTTTAAAGCATGATAAATAGGCGGCAGCGCCGTATTCTCTCCGAAATCGACATCCACCACCGGCCCGATGATTTTTATTATTTTTCCTGTTTTCATAATAATTATAATAAGTTGAATTCCTTCTGTTATTCGCTTATTTTCTGTCATCGTCCGCCTCCGCTGACGATGACAGAAAAGAAAATTGGTATTGCATTATGCCGCCGCTTCCGCGCCCGACGTCACTTCGATAATCGCGTTCGTGATCGCCGCTTGGCGGGATTTATTATATACGACGTTCAGTTTTTCCGAAAGGTCTTCGGCGTTCTCCGAAGCGTTCTTCATCGCCACGCGCCGCGCCGAATGTTCCGACGCGTTCGCCTCGAGTATAAGATGGTACAGTTGTATTTTTAAAAGCTTGGGAGCAAGCTCTTCCATGACTTCGTTCGCGGACGGCTCGATAAGATAGTCCCCGTTCTGCCGCCCCGCGAGGGATTCGATATCGATATAGTGCGAATAACGCCCCGCCCGCGGAACGGTTTCCTCGATACTTTCTTTTATTTTCGCGAACGTGACCGGAAAGAGCTGGCGCATGATGGGATCCTGACGCAAAGCGCTCACGAAACCCGTTGAAAACAAGATTACTTCGTCGAAATCCTCCCGCAGGTAGCCCTTGATCAAAAAATCGGCGATCGGTTCCACTTCTTCCATTTTTGAAGCATCGCCCATGTGGCGGAACGACTGCGCAAGAGCAAGATTCCTGCGTTCGCAATAGGCGCGCGCCTTCTGGCCGACGGCGATAAAGGAATATTTTTTTTCGTACACGTCGATAGCGTGCGCGCGGATGAAACTTTCAAATTTGCGGATGACCGCGCTGTTGAACGATCCGGCAAGACCCTTATCCGAAGCGATAAGCATGAACGCTGTCTTCCTGACCGGACGCCCGCGTAAAAGTTTCGGCAGTGGCGAATATACCTGCATGGAAAGAATCCCCAAAATGCCGAGCGCGGTATACGAATACGGACGCGAATTGAGCGCGTATTCCTGGCTTTTGCGCATTTTCGTAACCTCGACAAGCTCCATCGCTTTCGTGATCGTCCCGATATTCTGCGCCCCCTTCAGGCGCCGCTTGAGATTTTGGAGAGATTCCATTGGATAATAATCAAAAGTTGACAATGAAAAGTGGCGTGAAGTCTTTAGCGATGAGGGAAATTTCTCTCCTTCGCCGTTCTCGACCCTCGATTAGGTCAAGAGCATGCTCTGGTCGAGGATCCATACTTCCTTCTTACTTCCTACTTTCTGCCTTCCGTTTTCTACGCCTAAAGCATGGATCCTCGCCTCCGCAAAGACGACAGAATGGTTACTTTCCCAAGAATTTTCCTATCACTTCTTTTAATTTGGTTTCGACTTGTTCCGTGAATTCGCCGGTCTCGCGGATCGGCTTCAAAACATCGGCTTCGTGAAACTCTCCGAGGTATTCGAGTAAGCGGTTTTCGGTCTCTTTTATGTTTTCCACGGCGATATGCTCGAAATAACCATTGAGCACCGCGTAAAAAACGCACACCTGTTTCTCGAACGGCAACGGCGCAAGGTCTTCCTGCTTCAGAATCTCGTTGATCTTCTGCCCCTGGAGGATCTTTTTCTTCGTCGCATCATCCACATCCGTCGCGAACTGCACGAATGCCTGCAATTCGCGGAACTGCGCGAGCGAGAGCCGCAATTTTCCGGCGACTTTTTTCATCGCCTTCGTCTGCGCGGCCGAACCGACGCGTGAAACGGAAATGCCGACATTCAGCGCTGGCCGCAATCCCTGGTTGAAAAGATCCGATTCGAGATAAATCTGCCCGTCGGTTATGGAAATGATGTTCGTCGGAACGTACGCCGTCACGTCGCCGAGCTGGGTCTCCACGATCGGCAATGCCGTCAGCGACCCGCCGCCTTTTTCTTTTGAAAGTCTCGCGGCGCGTTCCAATAAACGGGAATGGAGATAAAAAATATCGCCCGGATACGCTTCGCGGCCCGGCGGCCGGCGCAGAAGCAGCGAGATCTGCCGGTACGCCCACGCATGTTTCGAAAGGTCGTCGTAAACAATCAGCGCGTCCTGCCCTTTATCGCGGAAATATTCCCCTATCGCGCAGCCCGCATACGGCGCGAGATACCACATTGCCGCGGGCGACGATGCCGGCGCCGAAACGATAATACTGTATTCGAACGCGCCGAATTTTTTCAGGGTCTCCGCGGTCTTCACGACCTTGGATTCCTTCTGGCCGATGGCGACATAAATGCAGACCGGCTTCTTTTTTCCGGTTTCCTGCGCCTGGTTGATGATAGCATCGATCGCGATCGCCGTTTTCCCGACCTGCCGGTCGCCGATGATAAGTTCGCGCTGTCCGCGGCCGATGGGAATGATGGCATCGATCGCCTTCAGCCCCGTATGCAGCGGCGTCGTGACCGATTCACGCTCCAGAACCGACGGCGCGCGCGCTTCAAGCGGATTGAACTGCGGTTTTGTTTTCGTGAAAATCGGCCCTTTGCCGTCCAAAGGATTTCCCAGCGGATCAACGACGCGGCCGATAAGTTCCTCGCCGACCGGAATGGACAAGACATCGCCGGTACGTTTTACTTCATTGCCGACCTCGACCGCAAGAAAATCGTCGAGTACAAGCGCGCCGATCGATTCTTCTTCAAGATTCAGCGCCAGCGCCGTACGCTCGCCGCGCGGCGTTTGTATTTTTAAAATCTCCTGACTCACGGCGTTCCGCAAACCGACGATCTTCACGATGCCGTCGCCAACCTCGATCACGCGCCCGAATTCCTCCCACTTCGGATCGTCCTTGAAACCCTCTATCTCTTTTTTCAGTTTTTCTATGATTTCGTAACTCATAATTTTAATATTTCATCAACTATCCCTTCTGTCATCGTCCGCGAAGGCGGACGACCCATGCTTTCAGTCTTTATTTCTTAAAGTGTGAATCCCCGCCGGAGTTCCTCCCGAGTTTTCGAGGGGCGAGGACGACACCATGAGAATGGCATCGTTTCTTAGCTTATATATTTTTGAACATCCTGTCTATTTTCCCTTTCAGCGATCCGTCGAATTGCGCCTCGCCGTCCACCATAATCTTCACTCCCGCGACAAGCTCCGGCATGATGACACCATAAACTTCATCTTCAGGTTTTGCAAAATTTTTGAGCAATGCCCGCGGCGGCTGTTTGAGTCCGCGCGCCGACGCCACTGTTATCTCCCGCACGCCGTGCTGTTTGCGCATCAGGCGTTCGCTTTCCCGCACGATCTTCGGCAGGTATCGTCCGTCTCCGTTCCTGCGCACCAATGCAAGAAAATTTTTCGCGACGGCGTCGCTTTTCCCCGCCTCGGCAACCGCCATGGCAAGCGCTTTTGCGTAAAATAATACGGGATATTTCATACTATAATGGTTCGTTCAAAATGAAAATCCGCTCCCTCTGTCATTCCGGCGAAGGCGGAAACCTGTGCTTCCAATTTTAATTTCTTAAAGCGCGGATCCCCGCCTCCGCGGGGACGACAAAAAATGTTTTTATTGCACTTCTTTCACCGCTCTTGCAATCAAGGCATCGTCGATTGCCGACGGATCAAGCTCGACCATTTTCACGAGCGATTCTTTCACGAGCGATTGCGCGCCGCGCAAAACCTCCCGCCGCGATGCATCTTCCTTGACGCGAAGCACGGCATCCATGTCTTTCAACGCCGCCGCCTCCTTTTCTTTCGCTTTCGCGAGAAGTTTCGCTTCGAGGACTTTCGCGTCATTCTCCGTCTTCCGCAAAATACCGAGCGCCTGCGCCTCGGCTTCTTTTATTTTTTCCTTGCTTGTTTCGTTCGCTTCCGAAAGCCGCACGTCGGCCATTTTCGCTTTTACAATCCCTTCCTCGATCTTCTGCCGCCGGTCGCGCAACAGCTTCAGAAGCGGCTTGTATAAAAGCAGCCATAAAACGAAAAGCAGCACGAAAAAATCCACCGCCTGGCTTATAAGCAGGCGCCAATCTATCCCCAATTGGCTGAACATTTCTTGCATGATGATGAATTTTTCCTGTTATCGTCCGCGAAAGCGGACGACCCGCGCTTCCCGTCTTCTCTTTTAGAAAACGCGAACTCCCGACCGGAGTCGCGCATGACGAAAAAATGGTTGCGCGGATTTTTTACACGAATTTGATGATGAGCGCTATGACCAGCGTGTAAATGGCGATAGCTTCCGCGAACGCGATCGTTACGATTGCGAACGTCTGGATTTTTGAACTTGCCTCGGGATTCCGCCCGATTGCCTCCACCGAACTTGCACCGATCAAACCGATGGCGATACCGGGCCCGATGGCTCCGAAACCGACCGCGATAGCCGCCCCGAGAAGCCGCATAGTGTTGAGATCCATTGTTATATTTTGATTTCCATTGATTTTACTTTCCTGCGACCTTTCCTTCGATCACGCATGCCGGCGCGTTTCTTCTCCGTGTTCGTCGACAATCGCCATACTGACGAAAACAAGCGTGAGCATCCCGAAGATGAATGCCTGGATGAAACCGACGAATACCTCCAGGAATATGAACGGCATCGGCGCGATATACGGCACGAGAAACGCCATGATCGTCAGAAGCACTTCGCCCGCGAAAATATTGCCGAACAGCCTGAACGAGAGCGAGATAATTTTAGCACATTCCGAGATGAGTTCAAGGATACCGACGAAAAACTTGATCGGACTTTTGAAATTGAAAAATACCGACAGGCGCGACCGCAGGCCGATCGTCAGGATGCCCATGACGTTCGCGAAAATGACCGTGATCAGCGCAAGCGCAATCGTAAAATTGAGGTCGGCTGCGGGCGACCGGAAAAGCGGCACGGTTTCTCCGGCGCGCGTAACGATGAGCGATCCTACGCCGGGCAAAAGGCCGAGCCAGTTCGAAAACAGCACGAAAAGGAATATCGTAAGCACGAGCGGGAGATATTTTTCCGACTTGCGACGGTCAAGCAGTACCGAATCCACGATGTCTAAAGCGCCTTCCATTATCAGTTCGGCGATGCTTTGAAGAGTATTCGGTATCAACGAAAGCCGCCGCCGGATCACGACCGCGGCAACGCAAAAAATAATAAAAACAAGCGCGGAAAGCAACAGCGCGTTCGTGACCGGAAATCCGGCTATACTGAAAATCTCTTCGGCGCGGATGGAAATATGGGGAGACATGTTTTATTAAAAGTCCGTCTTTGAAGATTATCTTGAAAAATAAGGCGTGTCCCGTCCGTTTTAACAAAAAAATAAGCGCGGACAAGCCGTTATTAAGTGGAGTATAACAGAAAAAAACGCCTGAATGCAAGAAAATCCTATCCGGACAAGATACAATTTACAAACTGCTCCCTATTTCCTCTACAACCTTATCGAGCGCCATGGAATGGGATCCTTTCACGAGGACGAGGTCGCCTTTTCGGATGAGACCCTGCACTGGTTTTTTCGCGTCGTCGGCGGTGTCGTATGAAAGAATATCCGCGCTTTTCATACCGGATGCCTTTGCCGCCGCGGCGATAAATTTCGCGCGCGGGCCTACCGTCACCAGAACATCAAGAAATTCCGCGGCGGCATCGCCGACATATTCATGCGCCTCGGGAGTATATTTTCCTATCTCGAGCATATCGCCGAGCACCGCGACTTTTCTTTTCGCCGGCAAGTCGCGCAAGGTATCAAGCGCCGCATGCATGGAAAGCGGACTGGCGTTATAACAATCATTGAGAATAAGGGAATCCTTGACCCCCGGCAAAAGCTGCATGCGCCCCGGCGCCGGAACATAATTCCCGAGCGCTTCGGAAATATCGACGAGGTTCATGCCGAACGCGATACCGACCGCGCCCGCGGCGGCGGCGGCATACGCCTGCGCTTTCCCGAACGCGTATGCCACGCGCACCGGCACGAACGCATTCTGATATTCAAGCTTGAACGAAATGCCGAGCGGCGCGCCGTCGCGGATGACGTTCTCAAACCTCGTCATACGGACATCCGCTTCCCTGAGGAAACCGAAGGACATGACCCGCGCGCGGGTGCGATTTTTCAAACGCATCACGCTGTCGTCGTCGCCGTTCAGAATCGCGTACCCGGCCGCGGGAAGGCACTCGATAAGCCGTCCTTTTTCGCGCGCAACCTCATCCGCGCCGGAAAAAAATTCGACATGCGACGGAATATCGCCGATGGCGGTGATGACGCTTATTTCCGGCCGCGCGATTTTTAACAGATTTTTAATGTCGCCGGGACGGTCAACGGCATATTCCAAAATCAAAATTTCCGGATAGCGATCCGTTTTTTTTATAAGCCGCCATGCCGAAAACGCGAGTACTTTCATCCAGAAAAAAATCCTGCGGATCTTTTCGGCGCCCGCAGCCATGTCCCGCTCGCCCGCCGGACCGCCGGTTTTTCGGACGGGCTGCCCGTGGCTCACCAGCGAAAGATCCTCCGCGCTCCAATCTCCCAGAATGGCAAGCGAAAGCCCGAACTCGTTATTCAAATTTCCCGATGATGCGCGCACCCGGTGATGTTTCGCCAGTACGGCTGACAGCGCACGCTTCGTTGACGTCTTCCCGACGGTTCCGGTAATGCCCACGATCTTCGGTTCATAACGCGCTATGGTGAGGCGGGCAAGCCACTGTAATTTCACGCGCAGGATTTTGGTCAAGATTTTTTTCATTTTCGATAACGGAGATAAATATATTTTTTTCGGCGCCGCACCACTATGATTTTCCCGCTTCCATCTTAAGACGTACGCGCTTGCGCCGAGTACGAGACATTTCCCCCTGTCATTGTCCGGCTTGGCCGGATGATGACAGAAAAAATTTTTCTTATGATTTTTTTAAAATGCGTATGTCCTAATTTATTTTTGAAACGCGCCGCCGGGTCCTTATTGTCCGCATATGAGGTCGCGGCAGTTTGGTATTACGTCGCGCGTCGTCCGGTCCGGAGGAATGTTGTAATAATTCACGATATACTGGGCAAGCTGTTCCCATGCCGGAACCACGGTTTCCGCCGCAAGCGACGTAACGGGTATGGTGTTCAATCTGATAAATGCTACAAAACGCGGATTGGACGCAGGGCCGAAACCGATATATGAATCGGTCAATTCGTTCAAGTATCCGCCGCCGGCAGGGTTAGGAATGAACGCGCTGCCCGTTTTCCCTGCCATAGCATAACCGTTGATATTGGCAACCTGAGCGAGATCGACGGCATCGACCATCATCTGCGTCACCTGCTCCGCCGTGTTCGTGCTTATCACCCGGCGTATCTCCTGCGGCTGCAATCCTGCATTAAGATAGGGGCGCATCAATATCCCCTTGTCCGCAATGGCGGAAACCGCGCTCACAAGCTCAATGGGAGAAACGGCAACTCCCTGCCCGTAAGCGGCGGTGTCCCAATCGACCGCAGGCGCTCTTGGAGTAAGCTGGCTGAGATTGCCGCCCACCTCTCCGGGCAGATCGATTCCGGTTTTCTGGTCAAGGCCGAATTTTTTAAGATAGCTCAGAAAGATATCGTTGCCGGTAGTGTTCTCGGCCCAGATAGCGCCGGTATTTATAGAGTGCTCGATCACCTGGGTCATGGTGGTGCCCGGACCATATGCGCCATGCGTGGTCAGATTGTAATTGGTGATATGCGCCCTGCTGACGTCCACGTATCCCTTATCGTCATAGGTTGTGTCCGGCGTGATCTTCCCCGAATCTATTCCCGCCGACATCGTGATAACTTTCATAATCGAACCCGGTTCATAGACCGTCTGCACGTTGGGGTTCAAGAAATCCGCGATCGACGACGAGCTGTAATTGTTCGGATCGAAATCGGGCGTGCTTCCCATCGCAAGGATCTTCCCCGTCTGAGGATCTTCCACGATGACGCTGCCGCCCGACGCATTGTTCGCCGTAACCAGATTGTCGAGAATTTTTTCCGCCTCGATCTGGATATTCGGATCGATGGTCAGGTTGATATCGGTTCCCTGCGCGATGGCTTTCGTATCCGATGCCGCACCCGCCAGCGTATTATTATAAAATTCCTCGATGCCGTAACGCCCGCTTTCGCCGTCATTCGTCGCGTTCGGTCCGACATAGCCCAGAACCTGCGACGCAATCGGACCCAGAGGGTAAAAACGCTCCGACGCCGTATCGGTATAAATCCCCTTGATATTCAAATTTTCGACCTGCGACGCGACGGCAGGGTCGGCTTTTCTCACAAGCGCTTCGTAGGAATCATTCGGCTTCGACAAGATTTTAAAAAGCGAATCCGCCGGCATGTTCAAAATCGGCGCCAGCGTGTCCGCCGCTTCCCGCGGATCAAGTATCGCCTTCGGCACGGCATAAATGATCGGAAAATTTTCATTGATAGCCGCCGGGAGTATGCCGCCGTTCTCGTCCGTCAAATAAATGGCGCCGCGATTTGCACCCGCATCCGTCGATGACAGCATCTCTGACGCGGCGCGCGCGGTGTAATAGCCGCCCTTCACCAGCTCCAGGTTATAAAGGCGGAAAAGCAGGACGGCATAAGCGAGAAAAAATACTCCGATCAATATTGAGAAGCGCGCCATTTTTTATCGTTGAAAAATTGCCCGGAAATTCGTTTTTGCCGCGGATTGATTTTAAAGGTTTTCGGATAGCCCCGTTGAGAAATATTGCGGATTTTTTTCTTCCACCAAACCGTTCGCTTGGGCGAACGCCGCAACCTTATTACCGTCGAGCGCCGCGATAATGGTGTTGTTAAGGCCGGTATCTTGCGCGCTCACGGCATCAAGTTCCGTCTTTACGGCGGCAATGTTATGGCTCAGGTTCACCGTACTGTTGTAAAGCGTCACGAGGAAAAATATCCCGCCGAGCGCCGCGATACCCAATACGGCGATAAGGCCATTCCAAAGGCTGTTGTTCTTGTTGGGTTGGATATAAGTCATAGATGCGTTGTAATTGTTATAAGGTTGTAATGGTAATGTTGCGGCGAAATAGTAAAAATGATCCAGTGTTCTATTGTTGTAATGTTGAAAATTTTCATTTAAAACACTGCATCATTACATCATCCTGATTGCCCTTAGTTTTGCCGAACGGCTCCGCGGGTTTTTCTTTATTTCCTCCCTGGAAGCGGTGAGCGGTTTTTTCGTAAGGATCGCGGCTTTGTTTTCTTTCGCCAATTTCCGGAATGCCGCCTTCACAATGCGGTCTTCGATCGAATGGAAACTGATGACGACCGCACGACCGCCGGGCTTCAGGATCTTTTCCAAACCGCCGCAAACGCGTTCGAGATTTCCCAGCTCGTCGTTTGCGTAGATCCGCAACGCCTGGAACGTCCGCGTCGCCGGATCGATTCTCCCCCGTTCATATCCCCGCGGCAGGGCGTTCCGCACCGTTTCCGCAAGCTCTCCCACAAACATGATCGGTTTTCGTTTTTCGCGTTCCGCAATCGCCCGCGCGACTCTTCTCGAAAAACGCTCTCCGCCGAATTCAAAAATGATGTCCGCAATCTCTTTCTCGGGCATGGCACGGAGGATCTCCCGTACCGGCTTCCGCGAATCATCGTACGTCATGAGCAGCGGCTCGCCCGCCGATGACTCCCCGAAGCTGAATCCCCTTCCCGACTGCGCGAGCTGTTCGGAAGAAAATCCGAGATCGAGCAGCAGTCCGTCCGCTTTTCCGATTTTTTTCTCTTCGATGATCTCCGGTAAATCGGCATAATTGCCGTGCAGCAATGAAACATTCTCACGGCTGCCGATACGCACCTTGCATGCCGCGAGCATATTTTCGTCAAAGTCCAGCCCGATGAATCTTCCGCCCGGCATGATCTTCGCAAGGACCGCTTCCGCGTGCCCGCCGCCGTCGACCGTGCCGTCAATGATGCAATCGCCCGGTTTCGGATCAAGCAATGCCATCACTTCTTGTAAAAGAACAGGGATATGAGACATAAAAAAATTTTAAATCCGCGCTTCCCGTCCATCGCCCTCTTGAAGAAATCGCCCTCCTGAAAAAGAGGATCAATGCTTTCAGTCTATAATTCCCAAAGCGTGGACCCTCGCCTCCGCGGGGACGACAGAGAAAACTAAATTCCCAATTCGCCTAATTTTTCCGCAATCGCCTCCGAGGAATTTTCCGTCTTCGTCTTGTAGGATTGCCACGCCGCATCGTCCCATATTTCAATGCGATTATATAATCCCGCCACGACAATCTCTTTTTTAAGGCCGGCATATTTCCTGAGATAATCGGGAATGAGTATCCGTCCCTGGCTGTCGAGCGCGACGTCCGTTGCGCCGGCAAGCATGAGCCGCGCGAACGCGCGCGCGTTCGCCTGCGCGAGCGGAAGCGCAACCAGCTTTTTCGCGAGCGCATCCCAATCCGCATTCGTAAAAACAAAAAGACAGTTATCGATTCCGCGCGTAATAATGGCGCCGGCAACTAATGCATCGCGGAATTTCGCCGGCATCGCCATCCGACCTTTGCTATCTAAATTGTGTCTGTATTCTCCAAGTAACATGATAGTGAAACGATTAAGGATTAGTTATGAGCGATTGGTTTTTTTGTCACCCCGAAAAACATGATGCTTCAAACGTTTATCCGTGATGACAGGATGAGCACCCCCGTCACTTCTGCACAGAAAGTGGCACTTATACCCAGAATTATCCACAACCCTCCACTTCGCGCCACTTTCATTTAATAATAGTCCACTCTGTTACAATGTCAAAATATGCCGCTCAAAAATTCGGGCGGTGTTATAAGTGTTGATTTATCTATGTTTTTTGAAATAACCTACTTAAAAACCTTCGAGATATGCACAGCATATCCACAAAACAAAATAAAGAGGTCTCCACTTCGCTTATTTTTTTCTCCATAAAATACTTTTATCGAAACGATCAGTATTTCAATATTTTTATTTTTTACGCGCGAAATGCGGTAATATATTCAGTTTTATCGCAAAGAAAAAAATAAAAAACAGCCCGGGTTCCAAGCTGTTTTTTTTATTCTTTAGATACGGGCTCTATTTTTTCCGCGTATAAAAATGATTCCAATTGACGCGCGGAAGCGGATGATATTTTTTAAACTTATGTTTTGCTTATCTTTCCTCCGATTAAATGAACGGAGGAAATGCTTGCTCTGTAAATTTTTTATTTATAATACGCCCTGTCTTCGGTCCTGAAATCAAGATACTGCAAATTCTTGAATCCCGGATCGGCCATCAAGCTCTGAATAACCGGCAAGTCATCATCGGCGGGAAAACGCAAACTGAAATAAATATCCGGACCGTCATAGGTCGTCGCCTGGATTTCTTCGAGACCGATATCGTTCAGCCGCACCTCTTTCACGTTCAATCCGCTCGCGCGAAGCACTTTTATGATTGAGATAAGATTGGGAACGAAGCGAGCGGGTAAAATGGCGGCGCCGAGGGGCGCGCTACTCTGCGAATAATCATGCACCGCCATGACGACGCTCCCTTCGGAATCAAACCCGTCCTCGAACATGATCCCGCTTTCGTCAAACCAGGAGCATTGTTCGTTTGTTTCCATGGCCATTACCATCGTTCCCGTCGCCGTGCCGCCGGTATTCGCATCAGCGGCCGATCCTTTCGGCATAAAACACCACACGGCGAACGGTTTTCGTTCCGCAACCGTTATCGTAATCGTGCGCGCCATATAATCCTTTTTTATGTCCACGCCGACGAGGCTCGGAACGGACGCGATAACGTTCGCCGGAATCGCATCCGGCCATGCAAGCATGTTCCCCGTCCCAAGCAATAATGCTGTAAAATTATTTTTCGAAAAAGCGGAGGAGCGGACGAGCGCAATAATGGTATCGCTCGCAACCGTTGTGTTTCCCCGTACGTCGATATTTTTTATCCTAAAAACCGGCGACTTGAAAACGATCCAGTAAGAACCGAAAACGACAAAGCACGCCGCAATAACGGACAACGCAATCACGATATATTTACGCCGCTGTTTGCGCTTTTTTTGCGACGCCGAAATATAATCGCCGACTTCCATAATTTTGTTATGTTTTAATGGTGCGGCATTGCCATGATGAGAACCCGTCTCAAAAGCAGCTTTTCAGGCAAAGTCCGCGGGTTGTATGGAAATTTTATGAAACCCTGTTTCATCCGCCGGTTCGCTCTGAGAAAATGGATGCGTCCGCGCATTCATTTTCTCATCGCTGCCGACGGCTGCGAACCGCGATTCCCTCCTCGGAATACCCCGCGGCATTCCTCGTGCGGTGTCCGCGTTGCTCGCTCGGAAATTTCCATAATCCCGCTGGCCTGCTTTTGGAACAGGATTCTACGCACCGCCGCGCCGCGACGCGGTACGGGAACGCCTAAACACTACCATACGCCTTCCGTTGCTATCCGATCACCTTTTTCCCGACATATTTTTGCAACACTTCCGGCACTTCTATTGTGCCGTCTTTCATCTGGTAGTTTTCAAGGATAGCGATGAAAATGCGCGGGCTGGGCAGCGCGGTATTATTCAATAAATAGGCATATTTTTTCTCACCGTTTTTATCGACATACTTCACGTTCAGCCTCCGCGCCTGCCAGTCCAAAAAATCGCTCGCGGAACCCGTCTCCGCCCACCGGTTCATTCCGGGAAGCCACGCCTCAAGATCGAACGCGCGATATTTCCCCGCGCTCATGTCGCCCGAACAAATCTGCAGGCGCCGGTACGGCAATCCGAGCTCCTCGTGCATTGCGCCCGAAATGCCCGTCATCTCGTCCTGCAGCGCGTTCGCTTTTTCGATGTCGGCGGGGGCAACCACCACCTGTTCCACTTTCATGAATTCATGCACGCGGTACATACCTTTCAGCTCTTTGCCGTAACTCCCGATCTCACTCCGGTAGCACTGGCTGTAACCGCATGTTTTTATCGGCAGGTCTTCCTCTTTCAAAACCTCGTCGGAATAATATGCCAAAAGCGACGGCTCGGCGGTGCCCACGAGAAATTTTTTATCCTTACTCGCTTCGCCGGTCGATTCTTTATCGGGAGTGGCGATCTGGTAGATTTCATCAACCCCGGGATCGTATTCAAGCCCTTTGAAATATCCCGACCCGAAAAGAGCGGAACTTCGGACAAGCGTCGGCGGAATCATCGGCGCATATCCCTTCTCGACCATCATATGCACCGCATACATCATAATACCCATCGCGAGCAGCACACCGTCGTTTTTTATATAGTACCCGCGGAATCCGGCGACCTTCGCGCCTTTTTCAAAATCCAGGATATCGAGCGCTTGTCCAAGCGCGACATGATCCTTCGGTTCGAAATCGAATTTTTTCGGCGCGCCCCAATGGTAAACTTCGACGTTGTCCTTCTCGCTTTTCCCGATCGGTGTATCCGGCGAAATAATATTCGGTATAAGCGCCATCAACTCGTCGAATTTCCTCTCGATGCCGGCAAAACGCGCTTCTTCATAAAGCTGCTTGAACTTTTCTTTTAACTGCATCCCCTCTTCGCGGTCCTTGGTCTTTTTCTGCTCGGCGCGGATCGCTTCCGCGGACTGGATGAGCTCCCGCCTCGTTTTATCGGCCTCAAGCAGCGCGTCGACAAGAGCCGGGTCGATACCCTTTTTCACCGCAACGTCTTTTATAATATCGGGATTTTCCCTGATGAACTTGATATCCAGCATTGCTCTATAATATCACACGAAGAAAAAATACGAAAATTAATCCTGCGCTTTCTTAATAAAAACGGATAAAAAAAACGGCTCCGTGAAATAGGGAGCCGTTTGAACAAAAAGAGCTACAGAACCGTCGCGGCAATCTCTGCAAGTTTACTGCGCACGCTCCGAGGGAACGTAACGTGGCCGAAAAGCGGCTGGCCTTTCATTTTCTCGATGACGTAGGTCAATCCGTTCGACATCGCGTCGAGATAAGAATTCTCGACCTGGTCGATGTCGCCGGTTAAGACGATCTTCGTGCCTTCCCCGACGCGGGTGATCATTTTTTTCAAGTCCGCGGGGCGGAAATTTTGGGTTTCGTCTACGATGACATACGTTTTATAAAGCGTCCTCCCTTGGATGAAATTGATCGGTTCAATTTCGATATTCCTTCCCAAAAGAGGGTCTTTTGGATCGGACGATCTCTTCTTCTTTGAAACTTCCGGTTCGCTGTTCCTTGGGAAAAGGCGCAGGAGATCATGAATCGGACGTTTCCATGGAGCAAATTTCTCGTCAAGAGAACCGGGTAAAAAACCCAGTGGCTGCCCGATCTCGACGTTGGAACGATAGACGATAATCCGTTCATAAAGTTTTTTATCTACCTGACGGATTCCCGCAAGAAGAGCCATGAGCGTCTTCCCGCTTCCCGCAACGCCCGCGAGCGTCACAATCTCCACGGCCGGATCCATAAGAAGGGCAAGAGCGAGCGCCTGCTCTCTGTTGCGGGGCTCAATATCCTGGCGCTTCTCTTCTTTTTCTTTCGGCTTTGGTCTTGGCTTTGGAACGTGAATAAAATGAGGGGTGCCCTCGCTTTCTTTGTAAATGGAAAGGCGTTCCTCGTCGCCCGCAGAAAAAACGCAACATTGATTCGGAATAACGCGGGGAATCGAAACCATTTTTTTAAGATCTTCGCGAAGGCCGCCTCCATTACAAATCAACCGGCTCACGTCACCGAAATCTCCCTTATCGATCGGGATATGGATAATGCCGGAGTAAAGATGGCTATCCGGCTCAACGACCCTGCCCTTTAGGTAATCTTCCGAAGAGACGTCATATCCGTGAGCTTTGACCCGAAGCTTAACATCCTTTGTGACGATAGATACGGCCGTGATGTGAAAATTTTTTGAGAACACCGTGACGATATCATGCTCGCTGCCGCGGGCTTTCACCTTCCGCGTCCATTCCTCCCTCAGCGTCCATTTCAACGCAATGCTGATAATGGAACTGTAAGGCGCATCATCCGGCAAAGAAAAACGGCGCGGAACATATCCATGATGATCCACAAGAATAAGTCCTCCCGAAGCCGTTTTCACGCCATGATAAAGATCGCTTTCTTTCTCGCATAATGAATCGAGAATCCTGATGGCTTGCTGGGCATATGCCGCCGCTCCGTTTCCGCCGTTTATAAGTTCATCAAGGACAGAAGCCGGAACAACAACAATATTGTCCTGAAAACTCAGGATGGATTTCGGATCGTGAAGCAAAAGAGATCGGTCAACAATAAACACCTTTACGTTTTTTGGCTCAACTTGTGCGTCCTTTCCTACCATAAAAACCTCCTTTTATATTAAATTGTGAAGAGCAAATAACCGAATTTATTATACATTTTTACAAAAAATAAGCAAATCAAAATCGCAGCGCCATAATGGAAATAAAATACGCGGCGTAATCGTGATTCCATTGTCCGGCATCGCGGCGCATACCGCGGAAGGGAAGAATAAAAAATGCGCTCCCAATAAAATCGAGAGCGCGTAATATTTATCCGGCGATAGCGACACGACCTCCGCCGCCACAAACACGGCAGGTCACGGTTCCGCTTCCGCCACACTGCGCGCAATTATAACTATCAATACCGTATTGGCGCTTGCCGGTACCGCCACAATTGAGGCATTTTATCTGGCCCTTGCCGGAACACTTATTACATTCCTTCCACTCCTTCCACTTCCACCTCGAATTATCCTTCAAAGTTCCCATTAAAGTTCCCATAAAACCACCTCCTATTTTTTTAAGTTATGAAGACTGCACTGGCTTTAGTATCAGCAATTATAATTTGCTTGTCAAGCAATCTTCGTCCATAATTGTTTCATGGACGACATTGCGGAAAACCGGCGGGCGCGGCACGATTATGAAATCGAAATGGCCGCCGAAGCAGGCATTGAACTCACCGGACAGGAAGTGAAAAGCGCGAAAGGCGGCCGGTTTCAGATCGCGGGCGCGCGGGCGCTTATCCGCGGCGGCGAAGTATGGCTCGTGAATGCGCATATCCCTCCCTATCAGCCGAAAAACGCACCGGCAAATTACGAAGAAGACCGGGCGCGCCGGTTGCTTTTGCGGAAAGACGAAATTAAAAAATTCACGGGGGCGCTTAACGAAAAAGGGCGCATGCTTATTCCCCTGCGCGTCTACCTCAAGCGTGGTTTCATAAAAATAGAACTGGGTCTCGGCCGCATGAAGCGAACTTCCGATCGGCGCGAGGATCTGAAAAAGCGCGCGCACATCCGCGAGATGCGGCAAAATAAAATATAGAATATAGTATTTAGAATTTAGTAGGTAAAATTCAGAATTCTATATTCTAAATACTAAATACTGTATTCCATTTCTTCCGACGTCATCTCGGAAAAATCAGCAAGAAGCGCCGCAAGCTCTTCGGGGGTGCCGGCGACGAAATCGGCGCCCGCCTCTTCCAATCCTTTTTTCGAATTAGTTTCCCATGCGACCGCAATAACCGTGATCTTATTCTTCCTCGCCGCGACAACATCCCTGATCTCATCCCCGACGAAAATTATCTCATGATCTTCGAGGCCGTTGCTTTCGACCGTATGCCGTATCGCGCGCGCCTTATAAAAAACGCCGCTGCCGGCATTGATGTAATCGAAAATTTCCAGCTGGTTGTTTTTGAGAAATGCGAGAACATTCCTCTTTGAGTTGGACGTGACAATCCCGAGTTCACAGCCGCTCTTCTTGAGCGCAAGGAGAATTTGCTTCATGCCGGGCATGGGTGCGATCGCGGCAATCCGCGACTGCACTCCTTTTCTCAGCCGGCTCACGACCATCGGTATTTTTAATCTCGGAATCCCCAATTCCTGCGCGGCTTGCCGCACTCCTTTTTCCCTGAGCATCGGGATGTTGTCCGGCGTTACTTCCGAAAAACCCTGCTCGCGCGCCATTTCATTGAAGACATCGATACCCGCCTGCACGGTCGCCGCAATCGTCCCGTCAAAATCGAACAGCACCACTTTTTTACGCATCATACTATTATACTACATCATCTCAGAGATAAAACACCGGTTCAATCAAGCTCGGCAAAAATGGAATGTCTAATTGTTATAGTAAAGAATAGATATGGGCGGCGCGCGGCTTGTTCTTGAGATAGCTCCCGATGCAGCGCCGGCAAAAAAAATCCTGACTGGAAACATTAAAAAAATATATTGCACGGGAATCGCATGTGGCGCATGCGGCATAATCCGGATCCCAGCCAAGCGCGCGAAGGATATCGCGCCGCGCGAATTTTCCGGCGGCGCACGCCGCCCAAAGATCCGGCTCCGCTTCTCTTTCAGGTAAAAGATCCGACAAAAAAGAAAGATCCGCAAGCGATACGCCGAGCCGCGTCTCTTTGAGCGCATCCGCAATCAGCAAGCCGTTCCTTTCGATGAGCCGCGCACGTACGATATTTCCCGGCTCCAGATGCCCGGCGAGCTTCGATGCGATTTTCCGCGCGCTTTTCGCTTTCGCCACCATCTTCCCGAAACGGCGCGTAAAAAGAGCATAGCGGAAATCGCAATCCCCCACCGCCTGCTTTCTCAAAACGATTGCTTCGGTCACGTATTCCTGCATGAATACAGTATATCCCGGAACCCGTCATATCCGCGAACTGCGCTCTTGTGTTGCGTGACAGAAATTATGGATATGTTATACTACATTCAGTATCATCTTCTATCTAACTGTTGATTTTATAGGCCTCAGCAATGAGGCCTATTTTTTATATAACTTCTATTCGCTGTATCTTATTTATCCGGCTTAAATTCGGGATTATTCGAATAAAACATCCTGCGCGCCCGCACGCCGGCGGCATCAGTGCGCGAATAAATTCAAAATATACGGGAGGAAAACCAAAATGCCGACAAGAGCGGCGCCGCAGCTCGCGAGGAGCACTATGGCGGCCATCAAATCTTTGATGATTCTCACCCTGTTGTCGTGTTCGGGGACTATCACGTCCATAATCCTTTCAACGGTCGTATTGATGAGCTCCAGAATAAGCACGGCAAAAATCGTGAGCAGGAGTATTATTTTTTCCAGTCGCGAAGTGGGAAAATAAAACATGGCGGCCGCCACGAGCGCGGTTATGACGAGCATTATTTTAAAACTCTTTTCGAAAATCACCGTCTCCCTGAACCCGCTGAAAGCGGCCCTGAAATTATCGGAAAAATTTTTAGCCATTTTTTTAGTCATTTAATAATTGGGTGCGTCTTACGGGGATCAAACCTGCGGCTTCTCCGACCTGCCCGCTGCGAAATTTTGTGCGCGCACCTGGAATCGAACCAGGGACCTCTCCGATGTGAACGGAGCGCTCTAACCACTGAGCTATGCACGCTTCGGCAGGCGGGTTGTGAACAAAACGCTCTACCGCTGAGCTAAAGACGCGGCATGATGCGCAATTAAAAATTTTCCTTCCGCCCGGCGCCATAATGCAAGCGATACAGGAAAAAACGGTAAAAACACCTGCTGTAAAAGCATAAGTTAAAATAACGATTTCTTCAATCGATTAAAGGAAATCGTCGCTTAAAAGCGCAATGATGCGCATGAATCTCAATTTTTTATAGGACGTACGCGCTTGGCCAAGCACGAGGCATTTCCCGAGGATTTTCTGAGCCGTAGTCCGACTACGGCGATGAAAACCGCAGGAAAATAATGAAGGAACGAGCCAAGCCGTTGCGGTTTGAAACATCCGACGTTTTAAAAATATTTTTTCAAACGCGTAAGTCCTATATGAAATTATTTCGTGAACAACGAAAGTACCAGCGCAATGACGAAGAAAATAACGCAAACGCCGATCACGAGCACCGCCAATCGCCAATACCACGCCCACCACAATTCCAAAATGCTGATATTCGGATGCCGCTCCTCAAGCTCTTTCAACGGCGGGTTGAATTTCCTCCAAAAACTTTTATTTTCCTGATTTTTTATTTCTTCCATGAGCGTAAAATGATAACCGACCTTTTGTTTAATATCAGTGTACAGTATAACACAAAACAAAACCGTCCCGATGCGCATCGGGACGGTTTTGTTGCGGGTCTGCCATCGCCTCCGCGAGGATGACAGAAAAAAAACAGACAAAAAAGAGCTGGCTCGGATAATAATTTCCTCTCCTTACTGCAGCTCGACCGTCGCGCCGGCAGCTTCAAGTTTTTTCTTTATCTCTTCCGCTTCCTCTTTCTTCAGTCCCTCTTTCACCACTTTCGGAGCGGCATCCACCAGATCCTTCGCTTCCTTGAGGCCAAGCGCCGTCACTTCACGAACGACTTTGATGACATTCAATTTGCTTTCGCCGCTCGATTTCAAAAGAACGTTAAAGCTGGTCTTCTCGTCCTCCGCCGGAGCCGCCGCACCCGCCGCCGCGACCGGAGCCGCCGCAGAGATGCCGAACTTCTCTTCAAGCTTATGCACGAGCTCCGCGAGCTCCACCGCGCTCAAGGTTTCTATCTTTGTAATGATATCTTCTAAATTATTTGCCATTGGAATAATAATGCTTGCGTTAGCTCGACCTTTTTACTTTTTCATCCAACACGTATAACAGCGATCTGATGGGACCGGCGAGCGTTCCCAAAAGCCGGGACAACAGCACTTCGCGCGGCGGGAGCTTTCCGATGAAAACGATCTGCGCGGTATCGAACGAACTGTTCTTCGCCATGTCATAGCCGCCCAAAAGGTGCTTGATCCACATGTCCTTCGGCGATCCTTCGGGAATTTCAAGCGCGGAAAAGAACTTGAACGCGGGGGCGGTCGCGCGCTCGATGTCATTTTCGGAAAAAACGGTTCCGACCGACGTCTTGAACTGTGTAAGATCGGCGGCAATCCCCTTCTCTTTCAAAAGCAGGGACAAAAGGCGCTTCTTGATGACCAAAAATTGCGCGCCGGATTTCTTGAGTTCCCGCCGCAGCCGCCGCACGTCTTCCGCGGGAACTTTCGTGAAATCGGTGAATATCAAAGCCCGGCTCTTTTCCAAAAGCTCTTTCGCCCGCGCAAGTTCTTCGGTTTTTTGAATTTTTGTTTTCATATTGGTACGGATAATGCGGATTACAATGGATTCGCGCCGTATTATTTAAAAAACGACCCATCCAAAGGTCGTTGAAATAAACCGAAAGCGAACGCCTTCCGTTTATTCCTCGGCAGGATTTCCGTGTCCGGCACAACCTGCTGTCTTTGGAATTACTTCATAAGTATAGCCGCCGCTCTGTGATTGTCAAGGAAAAAGATCCTTCATGAAAGATCTGTTGCTTTGATTATGTATTTCGGCCGAAAATCCAGTCGTCAGAAACGCCGCCGTCAATAATGCAATTCAAGATTGAATTTGCGCAACGCGATTGACGACTCTGCTATACATAGTTATAATACATCCGCTCTTTGACAACTGAAAAAAATGCAAGGTTTTTATCTGTCTGTATATGAGATGAGTGTTCAGCGGGTCGCGCAAGCCCTTTGAATACTCGTCTCATATCGAGGCGTTTCTCCAACCGGAGGGCATCCGGTAATTCCAAAAAAGAGGAGGTAGTAATGACACAAGAAGCACAATTCGCCGAAGAAGAAGAGGTGGAATCCGGTTATGGATACTTCTCAGGCTACAAACCGAAAAGCATCACCGAACAGACAAACATCTTACATCAGCTTTTCCCCGGCATCGGTTTCGCCGACGAGACAATTGCCGAACGGCCGCTTCCGCCGAACACCGAAGGATGGTTCGCCGTCCCGAAGTGGCAGACGATGGCCAAAACCTACAACGAAGCGGTACAGATGGTGCTCGACAGGATTAAGGAGGCTCGCAACGGCAGATTCTACAACTATCGTGATGGCCAGCTCGGTCAGCGACATCTCCGCCAATCCGAAAAGTCGGAAAAAATATTCCGGAAACTCGGCGGAGAACAGAAGAATTATGACTTCCTCGTCATTGCGGCTCAGTTCGGATGGCATCATAGGGGCCGCTCGATTCGTAAGGCACGCATAATTATGAATACCTTCGAATCCGGCCTCGGCGTATTCGCCACCGGGATTATGCTTCTCACGCATCCCGAACGTCTCAAGCACGGCGATGATCTTTATATCAACTGCGCAGGAGACGAATTCAGCTGTAGCGCCAATGGCACGTTTAATGAAGCACCGTGTTTCTTTTTCCTCGACGACGAGGTGAGGTTCTGCGCGATCGTTATCGACAGCGCATTCGAAGAATACGGCTCGGCGTCCGTGTCCGTCCCGCAGCAAATGGAACCTTGAACGCCCGACCAATATATTTTTATTTTTTGCCTCTGTTGAGGCGGATATTGATCCATTCAATCCATCGCATCGTGCGATTTTTTTCACAGGGCTCTCCGCATATTTACGCGGCGAGCCCTTTTCTTTTTTATAAAACTCGACACTTGCCTCAAATAGGCCATCAAATACCGCGAAGATTTTTTTCAAAACAAAATTTCATTAAACACCACGAAACCCACGGGAGTTTTATAAAAGCTATTTTTGAGACGGGTTCTAAAGAAATCTTATGCGGATTCCCTACTCCGGCCGCGGGGATTCATGCGCGATATGATTGCGCGCGCGAACGAGCAATTCCTTCTGTACCAGTTTCGCCTTAGCTCTCCCTACTGCCGGCAAGACGATCTTATTGTGCGTATTGCCCCTCTCGGAACCCGTCATAAAAATGACGACATGGCTCACGCCCGAAAGCCGGTCGAGAATGCCACGATTGATATTCACGTTCTGGATCTGATGGTACAGCGCCGCAACCTCGCTCCGCATAATATAACCGGACGTCATCACGAACGCTTCCTCCGTGAAAACGTACGTATAATAGCGATATTCCAGGTAAGTCCGCACGAGCACTAAAACAAGATACGCGATACTCATAAGAAGAAAAAACTTCGTAATATAGTCCTGCCCTATCTGCCATATAAAAAACGATGGACCCGACGGAATCCATCGTTCGGTATACCAAAACACCGCCACAAGTATAAACATAAAGAACGGGATCTTGAGGCGCTTTGAAAGGAAAAAAATGAACGCGCGATGGCCAAGCGAATGTTTTTTATGATTTTCCATTGATGTAAAATATTTGTTATAATGTTATCATTGTACCATAATCATCCATGAAAAACGCCGCCAAATCAAAAATTTCCCATTCCCTGCGGCTTGTCATTTTTTTCCTGCGGCTCACGCTCGGTTTGAATTTTTTTTATCTCGGCTTCAGTACGATCTTTAACGTCCCGCTCGGACGTGAACTCGGCGCGCGATCGTTCGCAAGCCTCTATCAATGGCTGAGCAGCGGCGCGCCGACGGCAATCCCGGTAAGCCATGTCCAGCTCTATTTCCAGTGGGCATTCCTTATCATCGGCGCGTGCCTCGTCATAGGGCTCTTTACCCGTCTCGCGTCCATTATCGGCATCGGCCTCACGCTTGCGGGCTATTTACCCACTGTAAATTTTTCCGCCGTGAGCGCGTCGCAATTTATCAATGACGAAATCCTTATCATCGTATGCCTTTTGGTATTGGTCGCCGCGAACGCCGGCAGCTACCTCGGCATCGACAGTTTTATGCATATCCATTTTGCGCCCCGGCATAAAAAATCGTCGGAAGAATAAAGAAAGATCGGCGTGCACGCAAATTTTGCGACCGCCGGGTTTTATCCGTAAAAACATCATGCGCATTCTCGCCATTGAAACAAGCTGCGACGAAACCGGCGTTGCCCTGGTGGAAGCGACGGGCGGATTGCGGAATCCGAAATTCAAAATTTTAAAAAGTCTGGTTGCGTCGCAGATAAAGATTCACCGCCCGTTCGGCGGCGTCGTTCCCAATCTCGCGAAACGGGAACACATCAAAAATCTTCCGCTGCTCCTCAAAAAACTAAATGCTCGATGCTCGATGCTCAATTCCGTCGATCTCGTCGCCGTCACCGTCGGGCCCGGACTTGAACCGGCGCTCTGGACCGGCATCAATTTCGCGGAAGAACTCGCCGCACGATTGAAGAAACCTCTTATCGGCGCAAACCACCTCGAAGGACACCTGTACAGTTTTTTACTTCCCGCGCATCGTACATCACCCGCCGCGCGCCGTCCGGCTCTTTTCCCCGCCGTCGCTCTGATTGCAAGCGGCGGACATACGATCGTCCTCAAGATGGATACATTCGAAAAATGGAAACGGCTCGGCGAAACGCGCGACGATGCCGCCGGCGAAGCATTCGATAAGGTTGCGCGGCTGTTGGAGCTCCCCTACCCGGGCGGCCCGGAAATAGAAAAGATTGCGCGCAAGGGCGACGCGCGCGCGATTGATTTTCCCCGGCCGATGATGCGCGACAAAAACTATGATTTCAGCTTTTCGGGACTGAAGACCGCCGTGCTCTATTATTTGCGCAGCCATAAAAATGCGGACGGCGCCGATGTCGCCGCTTCGTTCCAGCAGGCCGCCGTCGATGTCCTTGCCGCAAAAACGATCCGCGCGGCGAAAGAATACGGTGCGCGATCGGTTCTGCTTTCCGGCGGCGTCGCGTCGAACAAACTTCTCCGGAAAACGCTTAAGAAAGAATCCGAAAGGATCGGCTGCGCGTTTTTCGTTCCCGACGCCGCGTATAACCAGGACAATGCCGCGATGATTGCCACCGCCGGCTTTATGGCGTTCCTCCGCAAAAAAAAATATAAGCTCGCCGCGAAAGGAGATCTGGATATTTAATACGCGCAATGCAAAAATACTTTTATCGGAACGATTGTTTCGATAAAAGTATTTTTATACCTTCCTATTTATCGGTTTGCGAAAGCGTTCATATTCGTTTGCTATCCTGTTTTTAACAACCATCAAAAACAGGATAGCAAACGAAGACAGATGACAAACGCCTGAAAAATCGCTTACAATACCCGTATGGACGAAAACGAATTCGAACCCCGCTACGACCACGTCAAAAGCGAAGAGAAGATTTATAAGCTCTGGGAAGAGTCGGGATATTTCAACCCCGATATCTGCGCAGAAAACGGAGTGACGGCGGCGGACGCGGAACCGTTCTCTATTATATTGCCGCCGCCGAATGTGACGGGCGAACTGCATATGGGGCACGCGGCAATGCTTGCCGTCGAGGACGTCATGGTACGCTACCACCGCATGAACGGCAAACGGACGCTCTGGGTGCCCGGTACCGACCATGCCGCCATCGCCACGCAATCGAAAGTCGAGAAAAAGATATTGAAAGAAGAAAAAAAGAACCGCCACGATCTCGGGCGCGAAGAATTCCTCTCGCGCGTGAACGCGTTCGCGCAGGAAAGCCATGATACGATCGTACGGCAGATAAAACGGCTCGGCGCTTCTTTGGATTGGAGCCGCGAAGCATATACGCTGGACGAAACGCGCAGCCGCGCTGTCCGGACGGCATTCAAGGAGATGTACGACAGGGGGCTCATTGAGCGCAATTTTCGCGTGGTGAATTGGGACCCGAAAGGTCAAACCGTCATCTCGGACGATGAAATTGTCTATGAAGAACGGAAAACAAAACTCTATACGTTCCGCTACGGGAAAATCCTGAGCGGTCCGGAAAAAGATAAACTCTTCCCTGTCGCCATTTCAACCACGCGGCCGGAAACGAAATTCGGCGACGTGGCCGTCGCAATCCATCCCGACGATGAACGGTATAAGAAATTCGCCGGCAAAGAATACGATGTGGCATTCTGCGGCGCAGCGCTTCACATTAAAATCATCGCCGACCAGTCGGTTGAAAAAGATTTCGGAACGGGCGCGTTGGGCGTGACGCCCGCGCACAGCGTGATCGACGGAGAAATCGCGCGGCGGCACGGCCTCCCCTTTAAACAGATCATCGACGAATACGGGAAGATGACAGTCGGCGGCGAAACGGTATACGGTAAAAAAACCGCGGAAGCGCGCGAAGCGGTCGTTGCACTGTTGCGCAACGCGAATCTTATCGAAAAAGAAGAGGAAATTTCACAAAATGTCGCGACGGCCGAACGCACCGGTGGCATCATCGAACCGCTGCCGAAACTGCAGTGGTTCATAATGGTGAACAAGCCGTTTGCGGCAAAAACCGGAAAACGACATTCCGATGCCGTCCCCGCGAAGGCGGAGATCCGCGCTTTCAATGAAAAAGACGAAGAAAGAACATTGAAAGAATTAATGCGCGATGCCGTAGAAAGCGGTAAAGTAAAAATTCTCCCCGGCCGCTTCGAGAAGATCTATTTCAATTGGATCGATAATCTCCGCGACTGGTGCGTTTCGCGGCAGATCTGGTTCGGGCATCGGATCCCGGCATGGTATAAGGATATCGACGATGAATCTTTGTTGACGCAGACGGATTTAGCCAAAGAACAGCCTGAAAAATTCTACGTCGACATTGAGCCGCCGGAAGGCGACGGCTGGCAACAGGATCCCGATACGCTCGATACCTGGTTCTCGTCGGGGCTTTGGCCGTTCTCGGTATTCAATTGGCCCGACGAAACAGCGGATCTGAAAAATTATTTTCCGAATTCCGTACTCGAGACGGGCTACGACATCCTTTTCTTCTGGATCGCGCGGATGATCCTTATGTCAACGTGTCTTATGGGCGAAGTCCCCTTCCATAAAGTGTATCTGCACGGCCTCGTGCGCGATGCGAAAGGGCGGAAAATGTCGAAATCAAAAGGCAACGGCATCGACCCTTTGGAAATGGCGGACAAGTACGGCGCCGATGCCACACGTCTTTCGCTCATCATCGGCGCTGCGCCCGGCAACGATATCAAGCTTTCCGAAGACCGCATCCGCGGCTACCGGAACTTTTCGACGAAAATATGGAATATCGCGCGGTTCATAATGCAGAATTCAGAATGGAGAGCGGAAAACGGAGAAATGAAAAAAAACGAGCGCCATGAAATATATCTCAAAGAATTTGAAGCATTGAAATCCGAAGTGACGGCGCATATCGAAAATTTCGAGTTCCACCTCGGCGCGGAAAAAATGTACCGCTATATCTGGCACACGTTTGCGGACAAAATCATCGAAACGGAAAAAGAAAATTTAAAGAACGGCACGGAAGCGGAAAAAGCGGCATCATACGCAATCCTCGAGTCGCTCCTCCTCGGCTCCATGAAACTGCTCCATCCTTTCATGCCGTTCGTCACGGAAGCCGTCTGGCGGAAATTCCGCCCGGAAAAAATACTGATGGCGGAAAAATGGTAGCAAGGTTGGTCGCGTCCAAGGATTTGACATTTAATTAAAGATAAGCTATGATATAACAATGTTCTTTGATAATTAAATAGATAAAAAAATAAGGCCTCGCGGCCACTCGCCGGAGAGATATCCGGTAATTCTTTAAAAGGAGGCAACAAATGCTACAAGATATTTTAATTTTCGCGATCGCGTTCGTCGCGGCAGGATTAAGTTCGATGTCGGGCGGCGGCGCGGGGGTTATTCTTTTTCCAGTCCTCCTTTCTATGGGAGTGTCGTATCCACTGGTCGCCGCCGTTTCATCGGTGAATTCCGCGGCATGGGTTCTTCCTGCGGCGAGGAATTATCTGAAAGGCGGGAGGAAAATACATTGGCCACTCGTCGCCATATTTTCAATCGTGGGACTTATCGGCTGCTACGCCGGCGTAATCTTCGCGATTGACGTGAATCAGCGGATTCTCGCAATCGTCGTGGGTATTATCATCGTCTTCCTGGCAGTATATACCTACTTCAGGAAAGGTTTCGGACTTAGCGAACATCACGTCTATTCGCGCTTCCGTCAGGCGATTGCATGGCCGTTTGCGCTGGTCCTCGGGTTTTACGAGACAGTGTTCGGTTCAGCGAACGGCATTATGTTTACATCGCTGACTGTTCATACAAACGGGTTCGATTTTAAGGATGGACTCGCCCATTACTACCTCATCTCGTTTTCATGGGCATTGTTCGCCGCAATCCTGTTCATTCAACGCGGATATTACGACATTCCTATGATGATTTTCGCGGCAACCGGATCGGTTGCGGGCGCATATCTCGGATCAAGGCATGTGCAAAAGAAAGGCAACAAATTTATAAAGTTGCTTTTCGTGATCATCGGAGGGTTGCTCGGCCTGAAGATGATTTTCGGATTATAAAAATAAAGCTGGTCCTTCATGGATCGGCTTTTTTCTTTTTAAATTAAAATTTTACGAAGTATATTTCCCGGCAACATGCCTCGGCGGCGCGGGCGTGGCGCAACAATGTGATAAAATAAACCCATGCTCCTCTTTTCGCTGATCCTTGCGCTTGCGCCCGGCTTCGCGTGGCTGGTTTTCTATCTCGGCGAAGATCCCCGTCCCGAACCGAAACGGCTTATCGCGCTCGCGTTTGCCGCCGGCATCATTGCCGGACTTTTCGCCATCGGCATCGAATTGATCTTCAAGCAGGCCATCAGCGAAACCGGCATCGGCGAATACTCCGTCATTGCGCTCATCGTATTCGCATTCATAGAGGAATTCCTGAAATTCGGCGCGGCATATTTCGCCGTCAATAAGGATCCGCGCTTCACCGAGCCCGTCGACGCCATGATCTACGCCATCGTCGCCGCGCTCGGATTCGCCACCCTCGAAAATATCGGCACCATCGCCGCGATGCCGCAACAGACCGCGCTTATCGCCGCGATCTTCCAGACCTCGTCGCTCCGCTTCGTTGGCGCAACGCTCCTGCATTCCCTCGCGTCGGGCGTCGTCGGATATTATTGGGCAAAAGGCATCATCCGCGGCAAAGTGGTACGCTTCCTCGCCTTCGGACTCGCGCTCGCCACCGTGTTGCACGCCACATTCAATTATCTTATACTGAACTATGAGAATATCGCTTACTCGATCATATTCCTCGGCGTCGTCGGTCTTTTCGTACTGGTTGATTTTGAAAAACTGAAAGAGAAGCCGATCGATATCATAAGTTGATAAAAAATCACAAAACAAACCGTATTATAAAAAATAATAATTATCAATCGCCATGGACGCATCGGAAAAAAATTTTTTTGAAACACTCGCGGTCGCGAATTCAAGCGCCGAAGAAAATTACGGCGTAGAGTTCGCGAAAGCCGAAACCGGCGCCATAGCCGCCGCGCGCTCGAAAGCCGCCGAACCGAAGATCGCGGACCAGGACGAGGCGGAAGAAAAATGGGACGACGGCGAGCCGGAAGGGAAGCTCATGGTTGACGTCTATCAGACGCCGTCCGAGATCGTCATCGAATCCGCGATTGCAGGCACAAAACCCGAGAACATCGACGTCAGCGCCACGACTGATTCCGTAACCATCAGGGGGTCGCGCAAACGGGAAAAAGAAGCGAGAGACGAAAATTATCTTTATCAGGAATGCTATTGGGGAAAATTCACCCGTTCGGTCATCCTCCCGCAGGAAGTGGATCCGGAAGGCGCGACCGTGACGTTCAAGAACGGCGTCCTCACGGTCCGGCTCCCCAAAGTGAACAAGAAAAAAACGAAAAAACTGAGCGTGAAAACGGAGTAAAATCCGTTTTAAAAGCAGGCCAGCCTTTTATTCTATACAATAGAATATACGCGCTTGTGCCGCGCACGAGACATTTTCTCTCCGTCGTCCCCCCGAAGGAAAAAATCTATCCCCTCTGTCGTCCTCGCGAAGAGGAGGATCCATGCTTCCAATCTTTTTTCTTAATCACTCATCGCTCTCTTCCTCATCGCTACTTCTTTATTAAAGCACGGATCTTCGCCTCCGCGAGGACGACGAAATGGACCGTAAGAGGTTATTTCCAGACAATTGCTTCCATGCTGCTTGCAAAAAAGCGGCGACACTGTTATACTCGACCCATCAAATGAAAAGCGGCCGGTGGAAATGCACGATACCGGACGCCGCCAATGACCGTATACTATCACTACCATGAGAAAATGCGCACAATGCGAAAAGGGATCAAAAATGGTCGGCCACCGGCGGCTTCTCCGCGGCCATTACAATCCGACCAACTGGACCCGTAAATATCCCAACATCCAATGGGCGACGATCAAGGGCATTCGCACGCGCATCTGCGTGCAGTGCATAAAATCGCTCCATAAAGCTCCGCATAAAACCACAAAAGCAGCAGTCACGAAATAAAACATATCCCATGTCCGGATTCGAAAAGCCAGGAATCGATCCATTGATAGAACGCGAAGAGGAAAAAGAAGGGATAGAAAAACTTAAAAGTTTTGTCGAAATTTTGACGGAGCCGTACCGCGCCGAAGGCATCCCCGTGGATAAAAGCGGGCGCATTGATATGCGCAACGGCGCTTATAAGGCCATCTATCCCGATGTTGAACAGGATTTTCAACGCACAAGAGAAGGAGGCACCGACAGCGCGGCGCTTTTGGAAAAAAAATTACACACCGACGGCGAAAAGCTTGAGATGCTCGCCTATGCCGTTTTCACAAAAAACCTCAGCGGGAAATTCATCGTGATGCGCTCGGCGCCGTACGACGATAAAAAACACAATGTCGACACGCTGATATTCGACCGCGAAACGGGGAACTTGGTATGCGCATTCGACGAGGTCGGCGACACGACGGGCGACGCCTACGAGAAGAAAAAGAACTTGGTCCAGAAACGTAACGTTGACGATGGCGGCGCGGAACTCAAATACGCACTCCGCCTCGACGAAAAGGACGGAAAAAAAACAGCCGTGCCGGGCGCCGCGGACCATATCCCTCTTTTCTATATCGCCCTCCCTAAAGACAGGATCGAAAAAGGAATAAGGGAATTCGCCAAAGGGCAGGAACAATCGGAATTCGAAAAAAGGCTCTTTAAATATTTTATTGCAACGCTCGGCGCCCAGATACAAGGCCTTGAACTTTATAGAAAACGGCTGGATCCCGCATTGAGGCAAAAACTTGTCGCATTCAAAAAGATAGTAAACGACTTAGATCAAAGATACGAGAAAGAGTAAAACCCGTCTCAAAAGTAGTTTTTCTAAAAATGGTCCGCAGGTCTTGCGTCCATTTCCGGCTGCGCACCGCGATTCCCTCCTCGGAAGACATGAGTTTCTCTCGTTAGGAGATCACGCCGCTCGCTCGGAAATTTTATGAAACTTTATTTCATCCGCCGGTTCGCTCTGAAAAAATGAATGTGCGAACGCATTCATTTTTTATCGCTGCCGACGGCCGGCAATCCCCGCTGGCCTGCTTTTGATACGAGTTCTGGGTTCCCGTAGCTTCCAATATGCCGGCGATCCCGCAAAAATTCACCTTGCATTCGTCCGGCCCTGCAAGTATTCTGAAAAGGTGCTGGATAAATGCGGGCTGTAGTATACCGGCAGTACGTGCGCATGGGGTGCGTAAAGACCGGGTTCAATTCCCGGCAGCCCGACATAGTGGGAAGTGCTTTAATTTTTTCAAAACCAACGCGCTCGCTTCGCTCGCTGTCAACCGCACGATAATTTTTTTTCCGTGCAATATGGTATACTGTGAATATGGAAAAATATATATGGACTCCCGACTATAGCGTAGGCGTCACGCTTATCGATGAACAACACCAGCATTTCTTCGAGATTGCGAATAATATCCTTGGCTTCGCGGATGGGAAAGCGGTGGAAAAGGAAATGCTCTTCACCTATCTCGGAGAACTCGGCGATTATTCTTTTTATCATCTTGGCACGGAAGAAAAGTTTTTTGACGAATTCAAATATGAAGGTGCGCAGGTACACCGGGCCGCCCATGACGTTTTCCGCGGGATAACGAAAAAATATCTTAACGACTTGCGAGATCCGGCATCCGACACCGCCAAGATAGCGCGCGCAATGGCGATTTATGCGGGCGACTGGCTCAAAGAACACATCCTCGTAATGGATAAACAATATACCGCCGTTTTCCACGAACACGGATTGCGATAAAACACCGCATTTTTCCGGATGCGGTGTTTTTCTTTTTCCTTTTTTGTTTCATTTCACAAAAAGATTTTCACCGCCCCCGATAATTTTCACGGTTGCGGTTTTTTTGAAACGAGGCAAAGAAACAGAAAAATCGGCGCTCGACCATTCAACAAAAAATCCCCGCTCACGGCAGGGGTTCTTTGTAAATCCCGATAGATCTCAGGCGTAACGCCATGTGGGTCGGCTCAATTGCGATCCAAGAATCGCAATGATTCGCCATCCCTTTTGTAATTGTTTGATCCGAGATCTAATACGGGATCTGCTTTCAGTATAGCAACCGTTTTCCGCCTGTAAAGTGGATAACTTTCCGCGCAAAAAAGGCTTTTATCGAAACGATTGTTTCTATAAAAGTATCTTTGTCTTTTCAATATCCTGTACGTAGTACGTATCCTTTCAAAATATCCTTAGATGCGCTATTATAGATGTTTCTACCGTATATTCCATGACCCTGAAAAAAAGAAAACTGATATTTTATCTCCTGGTCGCATTATTTTTCGTCATCGGCGCCGCCGTCATCCTTTATGCGCAGGGATGGCGGTTCGATGCGGCAACGTGGCGCGCGAGCAAAGTCGGCGGCATTTTCGTCCGATCATTCCCCGATGACGCCCGGATATCCCTCGATAAAAAACCCATTCAAAATGATTCCTCGTTCCTTGGACGCGGCACGCTCATTGCAAACCTTTTTCCGAAAACGTACGACCTTGAACTTGAAAAAACCGGCTATGACGCATGGCACGAAAACGCCGCGGTGTCCCCTTCTCTCGTTGCCGCATTCAAATCCGCGGTGCTCGTCCCGCAAAATGCGACTTCGGTCGCGCAGGGACCCGTACAAAAATTTTTCGCCGCGAATAATACGGTAGTAGTCCAAAATACGAATGGCGCGCTGTCGTCCGACGGCCTGCCAATCGGCAAAGGAACGCTTATCGATGAAGCGAAGGATGGCAGCGCCGCAATCATAAAAAATAATACGAACGGAAAATATTCGCTCTACCAATCCGGAAACGGCGGCACAACCGACCTGAGCGCCATCCTCGCGAAAAGCGGCGCGGCGAAAGGCGATGTTGCGAGCATCTTTTTCGATCCGCGCGATCCGGGAATGATCGTCGCGGCGGGACCGTCCAAGATATGGCTTATCGATACCGCGAATGCAAATACAACGCTGATTAAGAATATATCCGCAGCCGCAACCGCAAAAATATCCGCAAAAGAAATTATCGGCGATAGCATCGCCGCCGGAACAAACATGATCGCATGGACGGAATCGGAAAAATCGGCGCGTTCGTCGGATATAATGATTTATGATACGTCCGCGGAATCGATAGCCGCTTCATCCACCCTGCCCGGACAAAATAGCGACCTCAAATGGGTGAAAGACGGCATGCTCGGCATCCTTCAGAACGACGGCGAACTTTATCTTTACGATACGGGAACGGACAGCGTCACGCATATCGCCGACGACGTGAAATATTTCGCGCCGACCGCGGACGGATCGTCCGTCGCGGCGCTCGAAAACAAAAGTATGGAGATCATCCCGCTCACGGGCAATAGTTACGATTACTACCGCTTCAATCTGCCGGATATTGCGGATGCGCGGCGCGTCATCTGGTATAAGGACACCATGCACCTTTTCATAGAATACGGCGACCGCGTTTCGTTCCTCGACCTCAAAGACGCCGGCCTCGACAACTTCACGACCGTGGCGCAGGGCATGGCGCCGTTCTATGACGCCGACAACAACGCGCTGTATCTTATCAATCCCGCCCAAAATCTTGTCCGCTTCGATTTTCCGGAATAGAAAAAGATCTGCGATGGCGTCGACAGGGCCTTACGACGCTGTCTTTTTGATCACGCTTTTGTAATATTTAAATTTTAAAAAATCGATTCTATGTTCTCTCTTCCGTTTCCTGTATACTTTGCATTATGGATTATCTCATAACGGAAACAGCCGGATGCGACGGCTATGAACTTTTGGACAGCGGCGACGGAGAAAAACTGGAACGGTACGGCGGCGTCATCATGGCGCGGCCCGATCCGCAGGCGCTCTGGAAAAAACGGCTGCCGCACAACGAATGGCAAAAAGTAAAAGCGCGTTTCGCCATCCCCGGTCTTGTCGTTAAAAATTTTACGGAACAAAAATCAAGGGGACGAACCCGTGCGGCAGCGAACGCACAATGGGAACTCGCGTCCGGCGTCCCGCAGAAATGGAAAACCGATTTCGCCGGCCTTTCGTTCTGGATACGTCCGACCGCATTCAAACACACGGGGCTGTTTCCGGAACACGCGCCGAACTGGCAATGGATCGGCGAAAAAATCAGCGGCGCGCGGCGACCCGTTTCCGTCATCAATCTTTTCGGCTATACGGGCGGAGCGACGCTCGCCGCGGCAAAAGCCGGCGCGGCCGTGACGCATGTCGACGGCTCGCGCGTCGCCGTCGCATGGGCGCGAGAAAACGCGGAGGCGTCTGGATTAAAAGACGCTCCCATCCGGTGGATCGTCGACGATGCGCGCGCTTTTTTGAAACGGGAAATAAAACGCGGAAAACGGTACGACGGCATCATTATCGATCCGCCCGCGTTCGGCCACGGATCGGACGGCGATTTGTGGAAAATAGAAGATGATTTTTTGCCGTTTCTTGATCTGTGTAAAACCGCGATGACACCCGCGCCGCTTTTCTTTTTGATGAACGGCTATGCCTCCGGCTATTCCGCCATCGCTTATAAAAACAATCTCGAAATGCTTATGCGCGGCGCGAAAGGGACGATTGAAATGGGAGAACTTACCATACGCGAAACCGGCGCGGACGGACGGCTGCTCCCCTGCGGCATCTTCGCGCGATGGAGCGAATAAAGCTCCCCGCGGCAAAGCCGACGGGGCGTCCGGAAATAAAAACAGCGAACAAAAAAATGATGCTGCTTAAAATCCTTTACGAAGACAACCACCTTATCGCCGTCTGGAAAAATGCCGGCGTTCTCGCGCAAGGCGACCGCTCCGGCGAAACGTCATTAATGGATGACGTCAAAAATTACATCAAAGAAAAATATAAAAAACCCGGGAATGTTTTTCTCGGACTTCTGCACCGGCTCGACCGTCCCGTCGCGGGCATCACGCTCTTCGCAAAAACAAGCAAGGGGGCAAGCCGCCTCTCCGAACAGTTCCGCGAACAGGCGGTCAAGAAAACATATTATGCCGTCATTGAGGGACGGTTGCCGAAAGAGAGCGGGGCGCTCGTCAATATGATCGAAAAAAGGGAAACGATGTCCGGCGGACGGAAGGCGAAAATAACAAAAAACAGCGGCGACCGCGCCGAGCTTGCGTACGAAACCGTGCGGCGCGGGCAGCGCTATTCCCTTATAAAAATACGCCTCAAGACCGGCAAGTTCCACCAGATCAGGGCGCAGTTCGCCGCGGCGGGATGTCCCGTCGCAGGCGACATAAAATACGGCGGGCACCCGTCCCCGTTTCTCACAAACGGCACGATTGCGCTTGCCGCATGCGAATTTTCCTTCACGACCGCAACCGAAAATAAAACGATTGCACTCAAAGTTCCGTACCCGAAAGAATGGAACGCGCCGACAAGGGAATAGCGAAATATTTCGAGGAGAAATCCACGCTTTCCAGACAAAAAAACCGCACCGCTCTCGGGCGCCGTTTGTAATACTGCTTCGAAACGGGATCTCTGCCCATCCCTGCGCAAGAGGCGGCATATTCGCCTTAAAACGGGATAAAATTATTTTTCTCAGCAAGCAAATACTTCCTGTTACAGGAGACGGAATTTTAACTTTCAACCACGGGCGTTCGTTCCGAACGCGTGGTCCATGGAAAAGAAAACCATAAATCCAAACGCGGATCCAAAAAGAAGATTCAACAAGAACGACGGCGATGCGGTAATAATGGACTGCGGATCGGCGATGAGATAAAAAATAACGAATCCAGCGAAAAGCGAAATGATTGTTCCTGTCCACGGTTCCCACGGGAATGCGATCCGGGAAAAATACGCCGCGCAGGGAATGATGGCAAAAGCAATAATGGCGATACTCGGCGCCGGCTGCCAGTTCATTATGAAAACGCCGAGCAGGACAAAAAACAGCAATTCAAAAAATCCGCCGCGGCGCGGGAAAACGAATGCGAACGCTATGAGCGCCGCGAAAATAAGATTGACCGATCCCGCCGGCGCGAAAGAGAACTGCAGCACGCAGGCAATGGCGAAGACGAAAATTCCGGAAAAAAATCGTAAATTCATGTTGTAATGTTGTAGCGTTGTAATGAACTATACGAAACATTACAACCTGATTTTATTTCTCAATGGCCACCGTCTGGATACTGTTTATATCATACGGAAAATCAACCGTCGCTTCCTCGAAAAGATTGTCCGCCGAAACGGCAACGTCGCGGACCGTGCCTATCGGCGCGCCGTACGGAAAAGCGGGATCGGCGCTTATGATGACGTCCCCGCTTTTCACGGCAGCGGTTTTGATGATGGATCCCGCCTTCGGCTCCGTACCGCCTGTCAAAAGCGCGTCATATCCCGCGGAACCCACGCGTACGGGCATTTTGAAATCGCCGTCGAAAACCGTCTGCACGAGCGCGGTATCCTTAAAAACTTTTTCGACCTTACCGATAAGCGTAGTGCCAAAGAAAACCGCCTTGCCCGCCGTCACGCCCGACTGCGCGCCGGCATTGACGAGAAGCTCGTTCCTGAAATTCATCGGATACCGCGAATAGACCATCGCGCGGATGGTGCCCGAGGGCGCAACGGGCAATTGGGATTGGACAACCTGAAGTTCCGCAAGCTGCGCTTTGAGCACGATGTTTTCCGAGGCCAAACCGTTTGGATCGATCGGAGGTTCATGTGTTTCGCCGAGCCATTGCCGCACGCGCCATCCGTATGACGGCGCAAAAAAAATAAGCAGCAAAAGGATGGTGATGTACAGACTTAAAAACCAATTCTTTTTTTTCATAGGCGCCCCGTTCACGATCTAATACTAATTTCTCGCACCTCTGTCGTCCTCGCGAAGGCTCGCCCTATGGAATGGCGGCTTCGCCTACTCCATAGGGCGAGGATCCACGCTTTTAGAATTTTATAATCCGTGGCTCACGATGCACGAATTAAGATTGGAAGCATGGATCCTCCTCTTCGGGAGGACGACAGATCTATAAGTCAAAGATTGATGACAAGCGGCTTTAAGGGATTATCAAGAAGCCCTCGGTGCGATTGGAAATCATCAATGATGATACCGAGGCCGCGCGCGACGCAAAGCAGCGGATCGTCCGCAATCCTGACGGGAACGCCGGTCTCTTTTTGCAGCAGATGGTCAAGCCCGCGCAGGAGCGCGCCGCCGCCGCATAACGTGATCCCCTGCCGCAGGGCATCGCCGGCAAGCTCCGGCGGCGTTTCCTCTATGGTTTCATGAACGGCATCGATGATCGTGCGGAGTGATTTTGCGATCGCGGCGCGGACATGATTGTTCTTTATCCCTATCTCCCGCGGCAATCCCGTGCTCATGTCGCGGCCACGGATCGTCACTTCCATCCTCTCGTCGAGCGGAATCGCAGATCCCACGGCGATTTTCGCGAACTCGGCGGTGGGTTCCCCTATCGCAAGATGGAACTCGTCGCGCACGAACCGGATGATGTCCTCATTGAATCGATCGCCGGCAACTTTCAGGGTTTTTGCGATCACCGTGCCGCCCAAAGAAATGACGGCAATGTCGGTCGTGCCGCCGCCGATATCGACGATAACGCTCGCGGCGGGCGCGTCGATCAAAAGCCCTGCGCCAAGCGCCGCCACAATCGGCGATTCCACGAGATACACCTTCGAACAGCCGGCATTCAAAGCGGCATCCTCGACCGACTTCTGCTCCACTTCCGTAAGATGATTGGGAATCGCGAGCACCGCGCGGCGGTACGAAACAATCGGATGCGATTTTGAACGGTTCAAAAGATGCCGCAGCACTTCCTCGGTCATCTCGAAATCCGAAACGACGCCGTTCACGAGCGGACGGACGACGGAAATGTGCGCCGGCGTCCTGCCAAGCATTTTTTTTGCATCATCGCCGACGGCAAGGATATGGTTCGTCTTCGCGTTCATCGCGACGACCGACGGCTCGTTCACGACAATGCCGCGATCTTTGAAATAAATGACTGCGTTCGCCGTACCGAGATCGATGCCGACATCTTTGAAAATTGAATCGAGAAAAGCCATGAAAAATTTTAGTGTTGTAATGTTTTAAAGTTGTAATGAAAAATGGAACGCATGAGAAAATAATTTAAGTTCTTGCCGAAAACATTATCATCTTCACCGCTTCGCCTACGTCCACCACCTTTGATTCTTTTTCGCCGCGGCGTTTTATTTCCACCTTATTTTCCGCGATTTTCGGGCTCACGACAAGGCGCCACGGAATGCCGATAAGGTCGGCTCCCGCAAACTTCTCTCCCGCCGTCATAACCCTCTCATCGTAAAGTACTTCAACGCCGGCCGTTTGTAAAGTTTTATAAATATATTCGCCGTCCGCGCCGTTCAGGGCAAGCAGGTGCGCGCGGAACGGCGCGACCGATTCCGGCCACACGATGCCGTTTGCATCGTTATATTTTTCGACGATCACGCCCATAAGCCGCGAGACGCCGATGCCGTACGATCCCATCACGACATATTTTTTTTCGCCTTTTTCGTCGTCAAAAGAAAGATTGAACGCTTCGGAATATTTCGTGCCGAGCGGGAAAATATTGCCGACCTCGATGGCTTTTTCCTCTTTGATGATTCCGCCGCACTGCGGACATTTTTCCCCGTCTTTCAATTTCGATATTTCCTTGTTCTCGGCATATCCGCATTGCCCGCAAACATAGATTGTGTCTTCGCCGATATCCGAAGCAACCTGGAATTCGTGCGTGTTGCTGATCGTGAAATCACCGCCGGCGGCGACCGTGACGAACGCCTGTAGGCCGCAACGCCCGAAGACTTTCTTGTACGCCGGCACCGCCATCCCGTGATAAAACTTCATAAGATCCTCTTCCGAGGCGTGGAAACTGTACATGTCTTTCATCAAAAATTCCCGTCCGCGCAGAAGCCCCGATTTCGCGCGCGGCTCGTTCCTGAACTTCGCCTGTATCTGATACGCCGCGAACGGCAGATCTTTATATGAGGAAACATATTTCGTCGCGATCTCCGCCATAATTTCCTCGTGCGTCCAGCTCAGATTGAACGACGGCTCCTTCCCCGCTCCTTCGGCAACCTTGAACACCACGTCGACATCCCATCGCCCCGTCGCTTTCAGATATTTCTTGTCGTGCAGCGCGGCCATCAGCACTTCCTGTCCGCCGATGGCATCCATTTCCTCGCGGATGATCGCCTGAATCTTCCGCATCACGCGCCACCCGAGCGGCAGAAAAGAATAAACTCCCGCCGAATTTTTATAAATAAATCCGGCGCGTTCGAGCAGCTGCGCATTCAACGACACCTCTTCTTTCGGCGCGTTCCGTTCCGTTTTCGTGAATAATTCCGACTGGCGCATAGCGAATAATACATCCATGATAGCCTGTTTTCTTTATTTTGTCATCCGCGCGGATGGCTTTGTTGGGCGCGTTTGAACTCGCCGGCATCGCACGCCGGAAGAAGGGTACCTGACACTGTTCTCCCCGCGCGCGAAAACTCGGGATAAGCTCCGGCGAAGATCCATCCCCTCTGTCGTCCTCGCGGAGGCGAGGATTCACGCTTTAAAAATTTTATGATGCATGCTTTATGAATTAAGACTCAGTCGGGGGGGGAGAAAGGAAAGTCTCTTATATTATCCCTGTTCCAGTTCCGCTTCGATAAACCGGTCTATGTCCCCCGCGAGTACGTCATCAACCCGCGCCGTTTCAACATCGGTCCGGTGATCTTTCACGAGCTGGTACGGATTCAAGACATATGAACGGATCTGATTCCCCCATTCCGGTTTTACTTTCGTCCGGAGATTGCCGAGCTCGGCGACTTTTTCTTTTTCCATAAGACGGAACAATTTCGCTTTCAAAAGTTTCATGGCATATTCGCGATTCTGCGCCTGCGCCCGCTGAACCTGCGACGTTACCGTGATGCCCGTAGGAAGATGGATTACCCGCACGGCGGTTTCCACTTTGTTCACGTTCTGCCCGCCGGGACCTCCCGAACGGTAAAATTCGACTTTCAGATCCTTTTCCGGAATCTGCATTTTCGATTCCTCGAGCGGCGGCAGATCGGGCACCACTTCGACGAGCGCGAACGATGTCTCGCGCGAATGTTTCGTATTAAAAGGCGATATACGGACAAGGCGATGTACGCCGGATTCTTTTTTAAGATAACCGTATACATGCCCGCCGCGAAGCTCGACGGTCCGCGAACGCGGGTTATCGTCGATGACTTTTATTTTCCATCCGCGATTGCGGGCATAATTTTCGTACATCAACGCCAACATCCGCGCCCAGTCCTCCGCGTCGTCGCCGCCGGCTCCCGGAAAAACGGAAAGTACGGCAGCCTGCGCGTCGTACGGTTCCGTAAAAAGCCTGTCCAGTTCCAGTTCTTTAAATTTGTTTTTGATTTCGTAAAATTTCGCTTCATCGAATTTTTTCCGGAGCTCGCCGATGCCCGTTTCGATCGCGTGATAACGCGTAAGAATTTCCTGCGCCTCGCCCAGTTCTTTTATCTTGAGATCGGCCTCGGCGCGATTCGTCCAAAACGCCGGATCCGCCATGGCGGCGGTTAATGCACTTACGCGCGATGCTTTCTCCGCGACCTCAAAGCCGCCCGCCTAACCGGCGGGCTTCGATTGCAAGCTCTTCAAGTTCTTTTGCGTAATCCATAAATTCGAATGATTATTTTTTTTCGCCTTCAGACTTCAAGAAAGCGGTTTTAATTTTACTGTTCCTGCATACGTAGCAATTCCCATAACTTGCATACGCGTTGCCGCACGCGGAACATTCGCCGTCCTCTTTTTCCGGTAAAAGGCTCTCTATTTTTTCCGCATCATGCGCGGGCGGTCTTTTTTCCGACGCCTGAGGCGGCGTTTCCGATTTTTCGAAACCGAAGCTTAACTGCCTCATAAGTCCATTATATCATATTTTGCCTGCGCGCGGCGAGCGGGATTTTCAAACAAGCCCGAATTTCGGTAGAATGAATCCATGTCCATCAAAGAAACGGTAAAAAAAGATCCTCAAGGCGTGATTGCGCGGGCGTATGTTTTCGCAGAAAAAACGCACCGTGGACAGAAACGCAAAAGCGGCGAACCGTACTTCAACCATCCGCTTGCAACGGCGAATATCCTGTCAAGCTGGCGCCTCGATAACGCGACCATCGCGGCGGGATTACTCCACGACACCGTGGAAGATACGGACGTCACGCAGGATGATATTCATAAAGAATTCGGCGGCGAAATCGCGTTTCTTGTCGAAGGCGTGACGAAACTCGGCACCATCAAATACCGCGGCGCGGAGAATAAGGCGGAAAATATGAGAAAAATGATTCTCGCCTTAAGCCGCGACCTGCGCGTCGTCTTTATTAAACTCGCCGACCGGCTTCATAACATGCGGACACTTTCGGCGCTGCCGCCCGCGAAGCAAAAAAGAATCGCACTCGAAACGAACGACATCTACGCGCCGCTCGCCTACCGTCTCGGCATGCAGAACGTGAGCGGCGAACTGCAGGATCTCGCATTCCCCTATCTCCATCCGAAAGAATACCGGTGGCTTCTTGAAACAACCAAGGAACAATATGAATCGCGGCTCGCATATCTTCAAAAAATAAAACCCGAGGTCGAAGCCCTGCTCAAAAAGAACGGCGTGGCGCCGCTCGCGATCGATTTCCGCGCGAAACGCTACAGCAGTCTGTATAAAAAACTCCTGCGGCACGATATGGACATCGGGAAGATCTACGATCTCGTGGCGATGCGGATTATTGTCGCAACGGTTCCCGAATGCTATGCCGCCATGGGAATCGTCCACGAACAATGGCCGCCGCTTCCGGGACGGATAAAAGATTATATCGCCATGCCGAAACCGAACACCTACCGGAGCTTGCACACGACCGTCATCGGCCCGGATCAAAAAATAATGGAATTCCAGATACGGACGAAAGAAATGCACGAAGAGAACGAGTACGGCGTCGCCGCTCACTGGCTCTACAAGCAAAAATCGGACGGAAAAACGAACTCCCCGAAAACCGCCGCGGAAGACATCGCGTGGGTCCGGCAGCTGCAAAGCTGGCAGGAACATTTTTCGGGAAAACAAACGGAATCCGAAGAATTCATGCGGACGATGAAGATCGATTTCTTCAAGGAGCGGATTTTCGCCATCACGCCCCGCGGCGACGCCATCGATCTTCCCGCCGGATCGACGCCGGTCGATTTCGCATACCACATCCATACGGACATCGGCAACGCGTGCGCCGGCGCGAAAGTGAACGGCGCAATCGTGCCGCTCGATCACGAGCTCCGGTCGGGCGATCTTGTCGAAATCATCACGCAAAAAGGGAAACGCCCTTCGGAAACATGGCTTACGTTCGTAAAGACCGCAATCGCGCGCGACCGCATCCGCGCGGCTATGCGCGAAAAAAACCGTCTTGTCCGCGGCGCGGCGGCACCCACGCACGCGGAACTCAAAATCACGGTCGACGATCGTGTCGGCATACTTAAAGATTTTTCGACCATCATCGCCCGCAACCATATCAATATCCTCGCCTTCCACGCCGAAAACACGAAAGGGAGCCGCTTCTCGCTGAATAAAATAGATATCCAATCCATCGACAAACCGAAAATCGACAAACTGATCCTGAAATTGAAAAAAGTGGACGGCGTAAAAGAAATAAGCTACAAACTCGTCTGAAATATTGTCGGCGCGGATTCTTTCCCTTCCCGCGCCGCGGCGACGCAGGAAGGGAAAGAAAATTTTCATTTTATATGTTACTCAAATATCTTTTCTGCGCTGAAAGTGCCACCGCGATCTTTTTCTAAAATAAAAAAGGGCGACAATCCATGTCGCCCCGTTAAAAAAACTATTTAACATTAATTCAAAATTGAATCAAAATAATCTTCAATCTCGGCTTTCACTATGAAACCGAAAATTCCCGCCGCATGCCGCGCGGACCAAAAATCATATTCAGTATCGCAGATATCGGTCTGTAACGCCCTGAGGTCTTCGCGCGCATCTATTATTTTACAACCCTCAATTGGCGCGGTATTTTTAGTGAATTCTTTTTTTGCTTCGCGAGCACAGCAGAATTCGCGTGCATATTCCCGGAGTTTTTCATCTATCGCCTTCTGTAGAATCTTTATCTCTGCCGAGGAAGTTGGATGTGCAAATCCAAAACGATCAAAAAACAATTTTTGCTGTTTTGTCATTGCTTCTCCGATAAGAAAATATACTGCTCCAAGCATCATGCCAACCAGGACTGAAACCCCAAAGAAAAAGATGACAAATCCCTTCAGCGTCTGAATGTAGTGCGTCTCCCTGCCGATCATGAGAAAAAAAACGACCATGCCAACCATGAGCACTACGCTCACTATCCAAAACTCCCTGCTTTTTCTCATTTCATTGAGATTTTTCAGGATAAACAGATCATCTTCCATAAATCAATCCTCCTTATTCTCCTTTTCGGAGAAATTTTAATTTTTATTAAGTTTTTAATGTGCATAACTTTCGACGCGCCGAGCTTAACAGCCAAGAATGGGATTTATACCACCCGAAAGCTATGCCTATTATAGGCTATATATAATAATATTGTCAAGTGGCGCGGAGGGCGGATCGGCGGCACGAAAATAAATTTTTTGCATTGATTAATTCCGATTTTTCCGCTATTCTTTAGGCTTAACGAAGGATTAAAGCCGATGCCAAACGATAATGTCATTCTGAAATTCAATAAGGTTTCTTTCGAGTTCGGACACGCAAAACCCATCCTCAAAGAGGCCGATTTTTCGATCCGGCGCGGATTGAAGTTCGCGCTCATGGGACAGAACGGCGCCGGAAAAAGCACGCTGTTCAGCATGATCACGGGCGGCCTCAAGCCCGAAAGCGGATCCATCGCCATCGAAAACAAATTGAGCATCGCGATCGCGAAGCAGGTAATCCCCCGGAATCAGATGGATCTTACGGTAAAAGAATTTTTCGAATCGCTGTTCCCGAAAAAAATATACGACATTGATCCGCGCATCGCGGAGGTCTTCGAGATCGTCCACCTTCCTGTTCCGTCCGACCGGAAAGTGCGCTCGCTCTCCGGCGGCCAGCAGGCGCGTCTTCTGCTCGCGTCCGCACTCATCCAAAAACCGGATCTGCTGCTGCTCGACGAACCGACAAACAATCTCGACGCCGACGGGCTTGCACACCTTACGCAGTTTCTCGTCGATTACAAAAAAACCTGCATCGTCATTTCGCACGACGCCGACTTCCTGAATGCCTTCACGGACGGCGTCCTCTATCTCGACGTCTTCACGCACACCGTCGAAAAATACGTCGGCAACTATTTCAACGTGGTCGCGGAAATTTCGGCGCGGATTGAGCGTGAACGGCGCAAAAACGTCCGGCTTGAAACGGACATCATGAACCGCAAAGAACAAGCGAGTTTTTTTGCACAAAAAGGCGGCCATATGCGCGACGTCGCGCGCAAAATGAAGGAAGCGATCGAAAAGCTCGAAGAGGAAAAAGTGGAAACGCGGGAAGAGGACAAGACCATCCGTAAATTCGCGATCCCCTGCGAAGAAGACCTCGCGGGACCGATTATCGCCATCCATGCGGTGTCGCTCATGGCGCACGGGAAGCCGGTGAAGAAAAAAGTGAATGTCGTATTAAAACAAAAAAATCATCTTCTGCTTTCCGGTCCGAACGGCATCGGGAAAACAACGCTGCTGCAGGATATCGCTTCAGAAAAATCGGCGGGTGCAATAATAACGAAAGGCATCCGCGTGGGCTATTACCGGCAGGATTTCTCGACGCTCGATCCCGAAAAGACGGTCTATGCATCGCTCGCGGAAGTGATGACGGCCGGCACCGAAGAAACGCTCCGTTCGGCCGCCGCGGGATTTCTTTTGAACGCCGGCGATCTCAAACACCAGATCAAAAACATTTCCGAAGGGCAGAAAGGACTCGTCATGTTCACGCGCCTCGTACTCCAGCGGCCGGGACTGCTTATCCTCGACGAACCGACGAACCACATCAATTTCCGCCATCTGCCCGTAATCGCCGACGCGCTCGACAAATATGCCGGCGCAATGATCCTCGTAAGCCACGTCCCGGACTTCGTAAAAAAGATCCGCATCGACGAAACGCTCGACCTCGCGGCGCTGATAAAGAAATAATGCGCTCCCCGCTGTCATTCCGGAAAATGCGACGCTTCGAGCGTTTATCCAGAATCCAGATTCGAATTTTAATTAAAGAGTATTAACCTGGATCCTGGATAGCCAAAACGGCTTCCAGGATGACATAAAAACATCATTATGCTTATCGACAACATCATCATTAAAGCGTCGGCGGGCAAGGGCGGCAAGGGCGCCGTTGCCTTCAGTAAAATAAAAATGAGCCTCGGTCCCACCGGCGGCAGCGGCGGAAAAGGCGGCAGTGTTTATTGCGAGGCGGTTGCCGACCTCGGCGCGCTCCGACAATTCCGTTCAAAAAAAGTTTTCACCGCCGAGGACGGGCGGGACGGGCGCCCGGCATTCCGCGACGGCCATGACGGCCGCGACCTCATATTGTTCGTCCCGCGCGGCACAGTTATCCATAACCTGACCGCAAAAACCGACCATGAACTTTCGAAAATCGGCGAGCGCGTGCAAGTCGTGAAAGGCGGGAAGGGCGGGAAGGGAAATTTTCTCTACCGGTCGGCGACCAACACGTCCCCCACGCAATTCCAGTCCGGCCTGCCCGGCGAGGAATGTTCCCTACACCTCGAACTCAAGCTCATCGCCGACATCGGCCTTGTCGGCCTGCCGAACGTCGGCAAGTCGAGTTTTTTGAACGCCGTAACGAACGCGCAAAGCCCCGTGGCGGATTATCATTTCACGACGCTCGAACCGCATCTCGGATCGTATTACGGCCTCATCATCGCCGACATCCCGGGCCTCATCGAAGGCGCGGCGTCCGGCAAAGGTCTCGGCATAAAGTTCCTCCGGCACATCGAACGGACAAGTATCCTTTTTCATTTCATCGATGCGAAAACCGACGATCCCCGCCGCGACTATGACATCATCCGCAAAGAACTCGACACCTATAATCCCCTGCTTTCAAAAAAACAGGAATATGTTTTTATTACGAAAACCGACGCCGTGGAAGAAAAACTGTGCGCGAAAACAATGAAAAAACTCGCCGCGCATATCCGTCATAAAAAAATATTTGAACTTTCCGTCAACGATCCGCAAAAAATGGCGGCGGCGAAAAAACTTTTGAACGAGATAAAGGACGAGATGATTGAAAAATAAAATCCTATATCCGCTCCGTCGTTCCCGCATTCGCGGGGATGACGGAAAAGAAATAAACCAACCATGGAAAAAACGTCCGAAACAGCGGCAAAGTTCGCCGCATCATACGAACGGCTCAATCCCGAGCAGAAAAAAGCGGTTGATACGATCGCGGGCACCGTCATGGTCGTCGCCGGCCCCGGCACGGGAAAGACCGAAGTGCTCACGATGCGCATCGCGAGCATTATGGAAAAAACCGGCACGCCGCCGGAAAAAATCCTCGCGCTCACGTTCACGGAATCCGGTGTTTCCTCTATGCGCAAGCGGCTTGCGGAACTTACGGGCGGCCTTGCGTATCGCGCAACGATCACGACCTTCCACGGCTTCGCGAATAACGTCATAAAAACCTACCCGAGCCGCTTTCCCGAGATCATCGGATCGAGCAATATCAACGAGGTTGACCAGATCCGCGCCGTAAAAAATATCATCGACGCGCTTCCCCTGAAAGAGCTCCGTCCGTACGGCGACAAATATTATTATCTGAAGCCGGCGCTCGGCGCCGTAAACGAGCTCAAAAAACAGGACGTGACGCCGGCGCAATTCGCGGCATTCGCGCGCGAAGAAAAGGAAGCAACCCTGAACGCGGATGATCTTTATCACGAGAAAGGCGCGCATAAAGGGAAAATGAAAGGCGTTTACCGGGAAGCGCTCTCACACGCGGCAAAGAACGAGGAGCTCGCGAAAATATACGAGGCGTACGAAAAATCGCTCCGTGCGACGAAACAATACGATTACAACGACATGATCATGTACGTCGCCCGCGCGCTCGAGCATGACGACAACCTCAGGATTACGCTCCAGGAAGAATACGATTACGTGCTCGTCGACGAACAGCAGGATACGAACCGCGCGCAGAACCGCATTGTTGAATTCCTTGCAGGAGATAATGCGGCGCATCCGAACCTGTTTCTTGTCGGCGACGAAAAACAGGCAATCTACCGTTTCCAGGGCGCCTCGCTCGCGAATTTCGAATATTTCAAAAAACGCTATGAAAACGTATCGCTTATTTCATTAAAAAATAATTACCGTTCCACGCAGGCGATCCTCGATGCCGCGCAGGAACTTTTCCCCGGCTATCCCGAGCTTGCCGCTCAAAAAGGATACTCCGAAACGCCGGTTGCAACGGCAGCGCTCTCATCTCCCGAAGCGGAATATTATTTCATCGCGGAAAAAATAAAGGAGTTGCTCGCCCACGGCGTGAAACCGGAAGAAATCGCCGTTCTTTACCGCGAAAACCGGGACGCCGCACCCATCGCCCGCGCGCTTGAAAAACAGAACATCCCCTCTAATATCGAATCCGACCAGGATGTCCTGGGCGACCCCGACATCAAAAAACTCTTGCGCATCCTCCGTGCGGTGCAGCATTTCGGTTCGCCGGTTCAGTTTTTCGAACTGCTTCATGTCGACTTTCTCGACATCCCGCCGCTTGATATCTATAAACTGGCATCCTTCGCGGCGAAAAAAAGAATGAACGTGTACGACATCGCGCGCTCCGAAACCTTGTTCGATGAAGCCGGCGCAGAATCAAAGGAAAAAATACTCGAGCTCTATCGCAAACTTTCCGATTGGAAACGCTCTGCGGAAAATCACGGCGCGGGAGACGCCTTCGAAACGATCGTGCGCGACTCGGGATTTCTTGCCTATCTCTTGGGCCAGCCGGCCGCCACAGAAAAGATCGCAAAACTTCACGGTCTTTTTGAACATCTGAAATCGCTGATCGAGAACAGGAAGAATTACACTTTGCATGATTTCTTCGACCACCTCGATCTCGTGGAAGAGCACGATATCGCCATAAAAAGCCCCGAAACACGAAACGCGCCCGGGAAGGTACGCCTTATGACCGCACATAAATCAAAAGGGTTGGAGTTCGAATATGTTTTCATCGTGAACGCAATCGACGGAAAATGGGGTTCGCGGCGCCGGTTGGAACACATCAAACTTCCCCGCAAAATTTATGCGATTCTGGAGGATGCGGAAACCACACTCGAAAAAGACGATGACGAGCGCAATCTTTTCTACGTGGCCATAACGAGAGCCAAGAAAGAAATATTCATCACATGGAGCGGGACCGGCCGCAACGGCCGCGAACAACTGCCATCACAATTTATAAATGACATAAAACCCGAGCTCATCGCGCCGTGCGACGCCGAACCTTATGAAAAAGAATATGCCGCGCACCGCGAGGTCGAATTCGCGCCCGCGCCCGCGCGCGAACCGGAGCTCGCCAACAAGGAATTCCTGAACCGGCTCTTTGAGGAACGCGGCCTTTCCGTCACGGCGCTCAATAATTACCTCGAATGCCCGTGGCGCTATTTCTACGTCAACCTCATCCGCATCCCGGAAGCGCCGAACAAGCATCTCTCTTACGGCAACGCCATCCATGCCGCGCTGAAAAATTTCTTCGACCGGCAGAACGGCGATGGCAAAAAGATCGCAGCGAAAGAATATCTCGTCCAGCGATTCGAGGAAGCGCTAGCGCGCGAACCCATCGAGGAAAACGATTACGAGGAAGCGCTCGAGAAAGGCAGAGGCGCGCTCGCGAGCTATTATGACGCCTATCGCGATGCATGGACGCAAAAGACCATGAACGAATTCAAGATCGATAATATTGCCCTTGCTCCTGGGATAAAAATCTTAGGAAAAATAGATAAGTTGGAAATCGGCGATGGCGGTAAAAACGTTGTCGTCTCGGATTATAAAACCGGAAAACCGAAATCGCGGAACTACATCGAAGGAAAAACAAGAGAAAGCGGCAGTGGCGATTATAAACGCCAGCTCGTGTTCTATCGGCTCCTTCTCGATAAAGGAAGCGATTATAAAATGACGTCCGGCGAAATCGACTTCATCGAACCGGACGAAAAAGGCCGCCAGCGCAAAGAATCGTTCGTCATCACAAAAGAAGAAGTCGACGAACTCGTGAAAACCGTTCTCGATGCCGCGAAAGAGATCAAAGACCTCGCCTTCTGGGACCGCACCTGCGACGATCCGGATTGTAAGTATTGCAAACTGAAGAAAGCGATTATTAAAAATAGTTGAGCGCGATCAGCAAGCCCCTCCCTCTGTTGTCGTTATCCGCGAAAGCGGATAACCTACGCTTCCAATCTTTTAAGAGGTGATGGAATAAAAAATCGCCTCAAAATTGCCGACCTCTGTTTCACTAAAAAAGCTGCGGACCCGCCGGAACTTGTCCCGAAAATCTCCGAAGGCGCATCGCCTGAGGGTAGATTTACGTGGATCCTGTCTTTGCCTGCGATAAGGTTATGCAATGTCCTCATTCGGAGATAAACGGAATCCACGCAACTGCACCACTCGCCTTTGGCTCGCAGGCATTTGCGGGACATCCGATTCCTCGTCTGGCAAGAACAAGATCTTACTATATAAACGACGAGCTCATCATCCACGGGCAAGATCAAAATAACAAAAATACGATTAAAACTATCTAAAATTCTCCAACGAAAACATAAAACGACCACCAAAGTGGTCGCTTTATGTACCATACAGCGAAGCCCGCCATTACGCAGACTGCCGTCCTTATGAACCATAATACTATTGCCCCAATCAAAGTCAATTACCGTTTAATGATTTTTTAATCTGCATAAAAACGCATTAAACAATGATCCCGCCGCCTAACATGTGCCCGTTTTTTGAATAAAAAACCGCCGATTGTCCCGCTGCGACGAATTTCTGCGGCGTGTCAAAAACCAGCATTATCTTCCGCTTTTTATCCTTATTATCCTTGCCGCGCGATGCGGAATACATTATGCGTGCTCTTACAAGCGGCTGGCGGTAACGGACACGGGCAAGCACCGGCACGCCTTCATTTGTTAATTCAATTGAATGAGTAAATAAAGGATCAATAAAATGAACATCCGTAAGCTTGATCTCTTTTTTATAGAGCGCCGGATGATCGCTTCCTTCGGCGACCACTACTGTATTTTTTTTCACGTTCTTTTCCGCAACGTAGAACGGCTTCTGCTCTCCGCTTCCTTTCGACTTTAAACTTTTAACGTTATAACGTGTCCCCAGATGTCGCTGCCCTATCGTATAGAACGCCGCGCCGGCATGCTCCCCTATCGTTTCGCCTGTTGTCGTCATAAGCACGCCTTTCTTTTCCGGAATATAATTCTTCAAAAAATCCGCAAGCGATACCTTCCCCAAAAAACAGATCCCCTGCGAATCCTTCTTTTCCGCCGTGGACAGCCCGGCTTTTCGCGCCATCGCCCGCACCTCCGGTTTTTTATATTTTCCGATCGGAAAAAGGCAATGCTTCAACTGCTCCTGCGTCAGCGTCCAAAGAAAATAGGATTGGTCCTTGTTTTTATCTCTAGCAGCTTGCAGAACGTAAAATGTAGAATGCAGGGCGGAATCTTTCTTTTTCGCCCCTTTCCCAACTTTCTGCGTTCCACTTCTTTCTTCCTTTCTCCTTTCTACTTTCTGCGTTCTGCGTTCCACATAGTGACCAGTGGAAACGTAATCCGCTCCGGCCGCACGCGCCTTCTCGAAAAACAATCCGAACTTTATCTCCTTATTGCACATCACGTCGGGATTCGGCGTGATACCGCGCCGGTAGCCGTCCACCATGTATTCCACCACGCGCTTTTTATACTCCTCCTCGAAATCCCAAACATAAAACGGGATGCCGATATGTTCGGCAACGCGCCGCGCGTCCTCGGCATCCTGCTCGGAGCAACCGTCCAGATTATAACAACGCATAAAAACACCGACGGCATCATAGCCATCGTTCTTCAAAAGCAGCGCCGCAACGGATGAATCCACGCCGCCGGACATCGCCACAAATACGGTTTTCTTTTTGGGAAATTTTTTCATATGCAGCCTACCAATCTGTCATCCTTAAATTTTGAGTCCGCGAAAAATATCCAGGATCCAGGATTAATTCTCTTTTAATTAAAAACTGGATTCTGGATAAACGCCCGAAAACTCGCATTTTTCAGAATGACAAGAGGGTTTACGCCCGTTCCGTGTATTCGCCCGTTTCGGTATTGACGCGGATCATGTCGCCTTCGTTGATAAAAAGCGGGACGTTCACTTTTGCGCCGCCTTCAAGCGTCACCTGTTTCGTGCCGCCCTGGGCGGTATTGCCGCGGATCGCGGGCGGCGCTTCCGTGACTTTGAACTCCATTTTGATCGGAATTTCCACTTTGATCACTTTGTCGTTAAACAACGTCGTCGTCACTTTCGTGTCCGGCTTCAAAAATTTTCCGCGCTCGCCCATGAGTTCGGCGTCAAGCGAAAAACGGTTCTTCGTATTTCCTTCCTCGTTGAACCAGTACTGTCCGCGGCTTTCGTAAATAAAAATCGCCGGCTTCCGCTCTATTTCCGCCTCTTCAAACGTGTCGCTCGCCTGATAGTTCCGATCCAGAATTTTCCCCGTCATCAGATTGCGTATCTTCGTCTGCACCACCGCCTTCCGCTGCTGCATGCGCAAAAAATGCGTCTCCAGAACTTCGTACGGAGCGCCATCCAGAATAAACAGGGTTCCTTTCGTGAGGTCGGTATAAGAAAGCATAGGTATAGATTTATTCGTTTATTATGAAAAGATTATAGGCGCAAAAATGCCCCGACGCAAGAGGCGGGGCATTTTTCATAGAACAATTATCGAGGTTCCGCCTCGATAATTTTACGCTCCGGATTCCGGTGCGGTCTCCCTCGGAGCACGCGTGCTTCCTTCCGGCTCTTCAATCTTCAGGTTTACATGGGCATTGTTTTTTACGCCCACGATCCTCAGAAGCAAACGGAGCGCCTGCGCGGTCACTCCTTCGCGGCCGACCACCTGACCCATGTCCAACTGGTTCACGTGAAGCGAGAGCAAAACGCCCCGCTCATCAACCTTCCGTTCGACCTTCACATCATCAGGATGGTCCACGAGCGACTTCACCAAATATTCGAGAAATTCCTGTTCCGGCGCGGCAGATATATTCGCCATAGATTCACTGGTTATTCTTTCTTTCTTTTGCCCGATGATAAATTTTACGGTTCCACCATCGGACCATCGACCTTTTCGTTTTCAATCGGAATTTTTTATTTCAAAAAGTGCAAGGTAAAATCGCGGCGGCGGTTTCTTATACCGTAGCCGCAACCGCAACCGACGCCTCAGTTTTCCCTCCGGCTTTCACGGAAGCCGCCTTCATTTTCACGGCTTTTTTGGAGACCAAAATGATCCCGTTTTTTACGAGAAGATTATGCGCCGTCACGGTCGGCTGGGCGCCTACCGAGAGCCAATGCAAAACGCGCTCTTTTTTGAACGCCGCCGCTTTTGTCCGCGGATTATACGATCCCAAATCTTCCACGGGCGGCGCGCCCATTTTTGATTTCTTTACGGCCGTAACCAGCCGATAGCTCGGCTGATGTTTTTTCCCGATCCGCTGTAATTTTATTGCCAACATAATAATAGAAAGTATAGGGCACGACCATGCTCCGCGTCAAGTTTAACGCGAACCGTTTCAAAACAGAAAGAATGGTGATATTATGGATATATTATGGAAATTTTCTTTTTTATCGTCATCCTCATTGCCCTCGCCGCCGGATTCTGGTTTATTTCCCGGACACTTAAAAAGCAATCCGAAAAGAAACCCGATAATAATGGCCAGGCGCTCGTCATGCTGCAAAACCAGATCGCGAGCCAGCAGAATCAGATCAATAACCAAATGAACGAACTGAACCGGACATTGGACGCAAGGCTCGGCGAATCGACAAAAGCAATCCATATGCAATTCGGCGAAAGCACGAAAATAATCCGCGACGTTACCGAGCGGCTTACAAAGCTCGACGAAACAAACCGGCAAGTCGTCAATTTTGCAGACCAGCTTAAAAGCCTTCAAGATATCCTCAAAAATCCAAAACAGCGCGGCGTGCTCGGCGAATATTATCTTGAAGCTCTTTTAAAAAATGTCTTGCCGCCCGGAAGCTACGAGATGCAATATCACCTAGGCAAAGACGAAAAGACAGGCAATGACCTCATTGTCGACGCTGTCGTATTTATGAAGGACCGCGTCATCCCCGTCGACTCGAAGTTCAGTTTGGAAAATTATAACCGGCTCGCGGAAGCGACCGACCCCGTGGAACGCAAACGGCTCGAACGGGCATTCCGCGACGATCTCAAAAATCGTATTGACGAAACGTCGAAATACGTCCTGCCGGAAAGGAATACTATGGAATTCGCATTCATGTTCATTCCGCACGAGGCGATCTATTACGATCTTCTTGTCTCCCAGGTCGGCTCGACCACGGTAAATGCGCGCGACCTTATCGAATACGCTTTTAAAGAGAGACATGTCATCATCGTATCTCCCACGTCGTTCCTGGCATATTTACAAACCGTGCTTCAGGGATTAAAAGCGCTCCAGATCGAAGAGTCCGCAAAAGAAATCCGTCATAATGTCGAAAAATTACTCCAGCATCTTAAGTCCTATGAAAGTAATTTTGTGAAAATCGGAAACCATCTCGGGACAACCGTCGCCGCCTACACCAACGCAAGCAAGGAGTTCAAAAAAGTCGATAAGGATATCTACCGCATCACCGGCGAAGCCATCGGTCTCGATATTCCCGTAATCGAAAAACCGGAAGAGTATGAGGACGAATTATAAATGGCACCGCCTCTCAGCTATCCTGTTTTGGACGGTCGTCCGAAATAAGACAGCAGAGACCGCACAATAGAAGGAAGGTCGCAAAGACAAAAAAATCCCCGCTCTCACGGGGACTTTTTGTATACTCTATATCTTCGCAATCTCCGTTTCGGAGTAAAGCTGGCGGTGGCCTTTTTTCTTCCGGAACCGCGTTTTGGAATGATATTTGAAAACGATCTTCGTCCGGCCGTGACCGTTCTTTACGAGTTTCGCCTCCACGGTAGCGCCCACAATATACGGCACGCCGATCGTGACCACGCCGCCCTCGCACTTCAAAAGCACCTTGTCGAAAATAACGGCCCCGCCTTCGGCAATGCCGAGCTTTTCCACTTTCAGCTTTTCTCCCGCAGAAACTTTATATTGCTTCCCGCCGGTTTGTATAATCGCGAAATCTTTTGTCATGGAATTAGTTTAAAAGAAAATAAGAAAAGATTGGAAGCGTGGATCCTCTCCCGAGTTTATCCCGTACCACGATACGAGACGGGGATGACAGAAAAGAAATGCGCCGATTGCGAAAGTTCTGTTATCAATTGATGCTCAGTATAGCCGCAAAGGCGATAAAAAGCAAGACGGCAAAAAGCACGGATGCCGCGGCGGTAATCTTCCCCAAAAACCGGTCATGTTCCTCCAGTTCCGTCGCAATAAAAAAATTCATGACGGTAATGATGACGCCCAGAATTCCTATTGTCGCTATATCCCATAGATTGCCTATTTTCGTGATCCCGTTCATATCGTCGAAATGAATGACGAGCGGCGAACCACCGGCGGCGGCCTGCAATCCAAAATACGCCCAGCAAAAACCTCCGAGCGCGAGCGCAATAGCCGCGAGCGACGCGGCGCTGACCGCCTTATGTTTCATAATTTTTTCCATCATCGCCATAATTATTATTATTAATTACTTCCGTTTCAATAACCGCGGAAATGAAAGTAGTTTCCCCCGTATTCTAAATTCTCTATTCTATATTCTAAATGCTCTATTCTATTTCTCCCCTCTTAAAATCGCCGCTGCCGTATCCGGATCGACGATATTGATATCGATCTCCGTCGAATATTCAAACCCGCCGAAAACGGATGTTCGCGGCACCACTTCGATATGCCAGTGATGATAAAAATATTTGCCGTGATCAAGCGGAGCGCCGTGGATGAAAAAATTAAAGTCGGGATCGTTCGCATATTTTTTTACTCGCCGCAAGACCGATTGCAAAAGCAGGGCCGCCGCGCGAATGACATCCGGCGGCGTTTCGCTGAACGCGGAAATATGCGCTTTCGGAAAAATACTCACTTCAAACGGGCTTTTTGAGACATACGGCGCAAAGGCGACGGCGAATTTGTTTTCCGCGACGATCCTTTTTTTATACGCGCGCTCTTCGCGGATGATGTCGCACCGCACGCAACGGCGATGCTTCCTGAAATACGCCTTCGATCCGGCAAGCGAACGCGCGATATGCGGCGGGATGATGGGAAGCGTAAGGATCTGGTAATGGGGATGTCCGATTGAAGCGCCGACCGACGGCCCCCAATTACAGAATGTGGCAACATACGAACTGCGCGGATCTTTCGCCATCATGCGATGCCGTTCCCGGAACACTTCAAAAACCTTTGCCGCCATGGCGGGACTGAGGTCTCCGAAATTTTTTTTATGGTCGCGCGTAACGACAAGGTCATGATGGCCGATTCCCGCCTTTGCGTGATAAATTCCGTGCGATAACGGCACGGCGCAGGAAAGCGCTTCGTGGCTCAGCGCCGGATATTTATTTGGAAGAAGGACAATCCGCCAGTTTTTCTCGTTCGGATACGCGGCGATCGGCGACCCATTGCCGGATTTTTGAAGATGTTCAAAGGGGCATGCGCGGAGAGGCGTCGGCATGCGCGGCGTATTTTTTTTATCAAGAAAAACAGGCCGTTTCGCGCGTCCCGGCGCGATAATGGCCCAATCCCCCGATGCGATATCCTGGCGAAGTTCCGACATGAAATTAATTGGATAAAAAAAATTAGGACTTACGCGTTTGAATAAAAATATTTAAAAAACGTCGGATGTTTCAAACCGCAATGGACAGGACCCATTACTTCATTATTTTCCTGCAATTTTCATCGCCGTAATCGGACTACGGCTTCCAAAATCCTCGGAAAATGCCTCGTACCCGGCACACGTGCGTACGTCCTATAATACTAATACTTGCTTCATTCTGTCATCGTCCTGCCGAACGGGACGATGACAGAGGGGAACGCAGTGGCGGCATAAGAATGCCGCTTTTCACTTTTAGTTTTTAGTTTTTATCCTGTTTTCATAATACCAATTCAAAACGTCTTTCGCCACCGGCACGGCGTTCAAGCTTCCTTGTTTGGAATTTTCTATAAGGACAAGTATGGCTATCTTCGGGTTGTCGCACGGGGCGTAACCCACGAAAAACGCGTCCTCCTCCTTATTGTCTTTTATCTGTGCGCTGCCGGTTTTCGCGCAGGATGGAAAAGGCAGGTCATCCATGGTATAGGCGGTTCCCTGAGGCGACGTTACGGTTTCGCGCATTCCCTGCTGGACCTGTTTTATTTCGGGAAGTAGCGAGGTGAGATCCTCGTTAACCGAGGGCGTTGACGACGCGTTCAAGAACGGCCGGTAAATCGTTCCGCCGTTCGCGATCGCTCCGATATAATCCAAAAGCTGGATCGGCGTCAAAAGCAGGTCGCCCTGCCCGATGGAAACGTTATACGTGTCGCCCAAAAGCCACGGCGTCCCCATTTTCTTCTGTTTCCAGTCGGGTGTCGGAAGAAATCCGGATGCCTCGCCGGGCAAATCAATCCCCGTCGGCTTTCCCAGCCCGAATTTTTCCCACCAGTCATGAAGGCGGCCGATACCGAGCCCGCTTATGCCGTAATCGCTCGGATCGTTGATGAGCGGCGTGGTTACGGGCGGCGAACCGCCTCCCACAATATAAAAATAAACGTCGGACGATTGCGCAAGCGCGGCGGCGAGATTGACGCTTCCCTGATACCTCCAGTCGAGATAGCGGGTCGGCGTGCTCGAATTATACGGATCCGGCACCATAAGATATCCGGGCGAAAATATTGCGCGTGTGGAATCGATCACGCCCTCATGCAGCGCCGCCACGGCATCAAGCGGTTTTATCGTTGAGCCCGGATTATAAAGACCGCTCACGGCGCGATCGAACAGCGGTTTGTCGGGCGAAGACAAAAGACTTTGTATCGCGGCGGAATTCCCCGAGCCCGAAAAAACGTTGTTATCGAAACCGGGAAGATCCACGAGCGACAGCACGGCGCCCGTTTGCGGATCCATGGCGATGCCGAGGCCGACCTGCCGCCCCAGCCTCGCGAGGTCGCTTTGCATCTGCGAATAGAAATACGACTGCAGACCGCCGTCTATCGTAAGCTGCAGCGGATGCCCGATCACGGGCGGCGATTTCATTTCTTTCGTCAGGACATTTCCCTGCGCATTCCTGAAAGAAACATCCACGCCCGGCGTTCCCCGCAACGTGCTGTCATAAAACGCTTCAAGACCGGCTTTCCCGATAAAATCATTGCCGGAAAGCGCCGGATTATTTTTAATATCGTCCCCGTTCACGCGGCTCACATATCCGAGCACCGTGGAAAATGCAGGACCTGCGGGATAATCACGCTCGAAATCACTCTTGACGGTCAGCGTCGGAAGGTTGAGCGCTTCAAGATTCACCAGCTGGTTCGGGTCGACATTCTCGCTTAAAACGATCGGCGCCGCGAAATCCTGCGCGCTTCCCTGGTTGATGAGCGACCACACGCCGTCCGGCGCAATGCCGAAAATATTCTGGATCGCCGCGAGCGTGCTCGTCTGCAAATTCTCATTTTGGAGAAATTCACGCGGGTCGAGCATCGCCGCAAACGCCGCCTTGTTGTCGGCAAGAACATCCCCTTCGCGGTCGTAGATGATCCCGCGCGGCGCGGGCGTTTCCTTCAATTGAGCGACATTCGCCTGCGCCCTCGCCGTGTAATAAGCGCCGTCCGCGCCAAGCGATATTATTTCTACCGCAACTGCGATCACAATCACGGCGATAGCGATACCGAGATAGAGAAACGGACGGTCTCCCAGCGGAACTTCGGCCACGCCCGCATCGCGGTTCCATTCGTCATTCAACGATTCTTCAAAAGCAATGATTTTCTTTTGTTTTTTACGCCTTAACATGAGTTCAGATTAGTGAAACGGGAATGGTTTGTAAAGCTGACGGGGGCTTGAAAACGAAATGCCGGAGCGATGGCGGCGTATACCGCCATCGCTCCGGCATTTCTTGATCTATAAATCTATCGAATTCCTATTTTCCCGACGCGGGCGCGGTATTTAAGGAAGAAGTCGCGGTTCCCGCCGCCCCGTTCGTTCCGGATGTTCCCGCGGGAACGCTGCCCGCTTGTGCCGCAGAAGCGGCGCTTGCCGCCGCTTGCGGATTTTCGATCTCCTGGACAATCTGGCTGTCGTTCCGAAGCGGCGCCGTAAAGAGTACCTGCGCCGGGTTAAAATAGATATCACCGGTCGGAGCCCATGCAACCGATTTGAACATTGCTATGCCATACTGAGGCTGTCCGTTCTGGCCAGTGCCTTTCGTGACGTACATCGCGTCGGCAATGTACGGCTTGGGGAACCAGTACAATTTACCGAAGTAAATATCGCCGCTCGTCATATAAACCGCCGTATAACCCGACGCCGCGGACGGATTCGCCGATTGGCTTCCCGCAACCTCGACGCCGATCAAAATACCGATACCGACAAGAACGACCAACACCGCGAAGAAAAGAACAATGAAAAGTTTTTTGTTTTTAAGCATGTTTTTATTTTTATAAAGTTAATAATTATTTAATACGTCCTTGCTATCCCTTTGTCATCCTCGCGAAATCAAAGATGATAGCTTACTCTGTTACTACGATATACCCCACCGGGCCTTTCGCCGAACTGCCGCAGGAAACGCAATAAAAAGTAAACTTGCCGGACATAGTCGCCTGAAACTGAATTTTCTGCGTCTTTCCTTTCGTAAGCACCACCGCAAGACCGTAATCTGGCTGGGTGAAATCGTAATTTTTATCTACCGCCGTTATTTCGAGGTCGACCGTATCCCCTTTTTTCACGATAACGGTAGTAGGAATGAACTCATTATTATCCGCACTGATAGAAAATTGCCTATAACTCGCGTTGCTTGATGGAGCGGCGGTGCCTTGCACCTGTGGGACGGCAACATTTTGAGGAACGTTCTTATCTCCTTCGTTCGGCACGACAATATTCGCGGGAACCGGCGCGCTGGTTGCCGATTGCGGAACCGAACCGCTTGCCGCGGCCGGCGCGGCGGAACCGGAATTCTTCGGCGGCGGATTATTCGCGCCGGGCCAAAACAGAAGAACAAACAGAAGAACGATAACGATCGCTCCTCCGATGATGACTATTGTTATTTTATGTTTTTCCCACATAGCGTTGATAATACCACATGAAATCTGTCTCAAAATAGGCCGGCGGATTTTTTGTAAAATCTATTTTTGAGGCGGGTTCTTGTTACGGACACGTTACCGTGGTGGTCGCAAGAGCGCCGCTTGTTATCTGAACCCGATAACAGGTCCCCGTACTCGTATCCTTCAGGATCAGCCCATACGACGCCGAAGAAATATCTATATCTCCTGACGCAACTGTTAATGCCGAGCCTGGCGCGGTGGTGCCGATTCCGACATTGCCGGAGGAATTAATTATCATCGAAACAGGATTATTCCATGTCCCGCCAACAAACTCAATGCTCTTACTGGAAGCGTTAGGTGAAATAATCAAATTACCTACACCATTCGTTATCAATACATCTCCCGCGACCGCATTTGCTAAGCTGCCTGCAAATGGCATGATCGTAAAATCGCCACCTCCCGTCGCGTCGTTCTGAATATTCAAAGCCTGATAATAGGAACTATCCGATCTATGAATATCCAGCGCCGCCCCCGGACTCGTCGTCCCAATCCCCACATCGCCCGTTGATGAACTGATGAAAAGCGTCGAGCTCGCGGAAAGCGCCGTGCCCGCCGCATTCCAGTAAGGAACATAAAATGCCGTGCCGGTCGCGGAAACCCCCCATGGAAGGCCGTTCCAATACAGATTACCGCCGACGTTATAGAGCCGATCCGCGGTCGTAGCGGGAGCGGAAGATGGCTCGAAGTAAAGCCGCCCGTTGAGGTCGAGCGCTTCCTGGGGGCTTGCGGTGCCGATACCGACGTTCGTGCCGCTGAAATAAATACTCTGGTTGACGGAATTCCATATGTTGCCGGCGACGCCAAGATTATAGGTCGCCGTTGACGACGGAAGAATATTCGAATCGAACGTCGCCGCCGAAACGCGCGCGATGGAGGTCTGGAGCATCTGGGAAAACGCCTGCTCGATATTCGACGTGTTGTACGCGATCGTGAAAGCGACGCTCACCGAATCGTGCGACGGCGCGTTCGCGCGCTTCGTGAACGTGAGATCGGAAACGGTCACGCGGTTCGACGTGAGCGCCTGCGGCGTCCCCGTCGCCGTCTGCTGAAGATAGACGGTTCCGTTCTGCAATGAAATATAAGTCGGATCCTGCGCATCCACGCCCGTATAAAGCTTGAGCGTCGAAGTCGGCGTATCCTGCGGTATGTCGATCAAGCTCGATTGCTCGACGTAATACTGTATCTTCTGGAGCAAGGCCTGGCTTTGCGTTCCCACCTCAACCGCCGACGATTGCTGCACTTGCACGCGCGTCACGGCGATCAGGATGGTGATGAATGCGACGCTGATGAACGCAAAAATACCGAGAGAAATAAGAAGCTCGACGAGGGTGAACCCCATATGAAATACCGACCGATGAGAACGTAGAGTTTTATGATGACGAATACTCATTTTTTTATTTTCTTATATTCCAAAAAAGGATCGCATTTCTGACGGGGCGGATGCTTTTCGATTCGTACGTATAATTTTATTATAGCACACGCTGAAGAACAAGTTTTCAATATTATGGGAAAAACCTCCTTTTCACGCTCCTTGTCATTGTCCGTGAAGACGGACGACCCATGCTTCCCGTCTTTTCTTTTGATTTTTAAAGCATAGATTCTCAGCCAAACTGAGAATGACAGACGGGATTGTCATCGTCTGCGATTGATGACGAGAGCTACGGATAAGAGTTAAATATACCCTGCTATTTCTTGACCCTGTCTATTTCCTTCCTTCTTTTCGGCGTTACCCAGAAACCGAGCCGATATTTTCCGCCGAGCATGAGGCGCGTTTGCGCTTCGATGGCGGGAATGGCGCCGAACGCGACAAGCGTGACCGGCACCAAAAGCCACTGCAAAAAATAAACGCCGTAATCCCCAATCCTCAATCCGCGCGGCGCGGGCGGTAGGACCAAAAAGCTCAGAATCGCCGAACTCGCGATGCCGACCATGGAAAGTTCGATGATAAAGCGGGTAATATGCGGCAAGTTATAGGAAAGAAGCGTTTCGTTGAAATGATGGCCGCCGAAAAATAGCGGCAACCAGCCGAGTGCGAAGATCATAAGCGCATTGGTCGCCCACGAATGGTATCCTTCGATGGCATTAAACGTCCAATACCACCGTTTCTTTTTCGGGATCGTTTTGTCCGCGCGGAACCCCTCTAATATGTAAGGAACATTCTCGGATCCCCACGCCCAGCGCCGCTGCTGCCGGTAAATATTATTTAACGTCCCCCAGAACGTTTTCGCCGCCGGTGCATCCATGGAAACCGGAAAAAAGAGCGGCACGACGCGGAAATCGCCGTGGTACTTGAAAAAGCCCTGCCAAAATATCCGGGAATCCTCGGACACGATGTCTTTTTGCCAGAAGCCGATCTCGGAAAGCGTCGCGAGCGGCATGGATTGCGTGGAAAACGAGGTTAATCGCTCCGGCCGCGACTGCTGCATCATCTGCCAAAAGGAACAGGAAAACGAAACCACGCGCGCGAACGCGCCGCTTTCGTAAATGTTGTTCGTAAAAAGCGGAATCGGCTGATAAATGGAGCGTGACGGATTTTCCGCCGTCAAGAAAACATATGTGAGACGGCCGAAATATTCGGGGAAAATCTGCGTATCGATATCGAAAACCGAAACCAAAACATTGCGCTCGTCGATCTTCATAGGATCAATGATGATTTCTTTCGCGCGCGCGGCGGCCCACGCTTCGTTCGATCCTTTTCCGGGAATCTCGCCCCGAAGATCTTTCGGATGCACCGTAACAAGAAACGCCCCGAAAGCCGCGGCGAATTCTTTTTTTATTTTTTCTCCCGTTTCCCGCGCCGTCTCCCCCCCCCGTTCTTCGAGCGCAAGCACGACCGCGATTTTTTCCATGGGATAATGCGCGCGCGCCAGACGGATAAAACTTTCGCGGACGACCTCGTACGGCTCGTTATACATCGGCAAAATGACGAGATGCTGCACGCCGCGCCAGACGGAAAACGAGTCGGCTACCGAAAACGCTGGATCGAAAAGTTTCTTTTCCCCCGCTGCTTCCGTTTTTCGTTTTTCCAATTCCCCTATCCAATCGATTTTCATGTTCTTTTTCATTTCCGCGAACGTCGCGTTCAGATGAAACGAAAGGTAGATCGTTTTCAAAAGCCAGTAGATATCAAAAAGGATAATGAAAAACGAAACCCATACCGGCAGGAGCCATGAAAATAAAAACATCAAAACAAGCGTAAGCCACGCCAAAATTCCCGGGATCATTTCATAGAAACGGCGCATGGTGATAAATAGAATATAGAATATAAAGCATAGACCACGGAATTTAGGAAATACCTCCTCCCTTTCGATCTTCCTGCTCTATTCTCAATGCTATATTCTTCTTTTTTATTGGTCTTTGAAAAAAATCGGTCTTTCCTATATTATATCATCACGCTCGCTCTGTCATCGTTTTCCGCGCGGCCTCATCGTCTAATGGTTAGGACGGCGCCCTTTCACGGCGTAAATCGGGGTTCGATTCCCCGTGGGGCTACCAGATTCCTTTGAATTTACTGTGTTGTTGCATGACTTTTCGAATTGCCGAAAAGTCTTATATGTTTCTGAACTTATACATACTGCGAGGCTGATTAATGCCCCGCGCGGCGGCCGCGGATCACTGAACCGCGATCCGCGGCGCAACCCGATAAAACTGATAAAAATACGATACGCCATCCCCTGCCGGACAATAACGCAATACCCCCGACAAAATCCGTTTCGATTCGATCGCTTTCAGCTGATAAGCGCGGATCGAAACCGGATAATGATCGGGGGTATTGTTGGTTATTGCTTTTGCAGGCAATTATGGCAACTGCGGAAGCGGAAGATCGAGCGGTGGGCACATAAGCTCATTGATCCACCTCTTCGTCGTCTTATAGACGTAGCCCGTAGGGGTCGTTTCATTCGCCAATCCATAAGGAATCCACGGCAAGAGAACGGTTTCTTTATACTTCACCTGGAATTGTTCCACTGCATGATACGTGAGCCTTCCATAATAACCCGTTATCGGAAGATTGGTCCCGAGATTCTGATTGAGGAATAATTGAAGCTTCTTCACCTGAGTTGGGTCGTTATCGGCTCCCAATCTGATATAGGAATCAAGATAAACGCCGCAACTTATAGAAGCTCCAAGAACCTTACCGATGCGGCCTTGAATAAGATCAATCGACGCGTTCGCGGTCCCCATTGTGGTACCCGTGACGGCACGGTACTGCACGTAGACCGTTTTCTGGCCTGAACCAGAGGTAATAATCCACGGCAATGTCGTCGAATACGGTATCCATGTCGAACTCGAAAAATCGGAAGTGTTCGAAACTTCCATTGTGTACGCTTCCGTTCCGTAAAGCGAAAGCATAACGCTGGTCGTCGCGGTCGATGACGCGCCGCCGTTGATCGTTAAATCATACGCCGAGCCGCCACCTGACACTATCACGCTACCGCCGCAATTACCGCTGCAGCCTGGAGAAGGGTTAACCGGCTGAGGCGTCGGCGCACTCGACGTCGCAACCGTGATGGTCGCACTTGCACTCGGATCAGGCGTCCCATTGACGTCCACCGTATTCACGATAGTCGTGCCGGAAGACGCATTAACAAGCGCGGTGACAATCATCGTAGCGGTAGACCCCACCGCCATATTCCCTACCAGCCATGTTCCCGTCGAAGACGCATAACTGCCTTGCGAGGTAGTTGCGCTGACAAAAACAAGACCCGAGGGAAACGTATTGGTATCGGTTGCCACAACATTCGTCGAGCTCGCCGGACCGGGATCTGAAATTACAATCGTGTAATGAACCGTATTCCCTTGATAAGGAGTGGCATTGTCAACGATCTTCGTAACGGCAAGATTGGCGGAGGGCGTTGAAGTCGTGTTACCACCACAATTACTCGTGCAAGCTGGAGTCGCCACTATCAAAGAAGCGGCTGCCGCATTGTTGCCCATATCGGGATCGGTCGATGACGCCGATTCGTCGACGGTCGCCGTATTGGTGATCGTTCCGGATGACGCGTTCACGATGGCCGCGATCGTAAGGGTCGCGGTTGAGCTTGCGCTCATGTCGCCGATCGTCCATGTCCCCGTCGAGCTGGCATAAGAGCCGCGCGATGTCGTTGCTGAAACGAACGTAAGTCCCGCCGGCAAAATATCCGTCGCCATGACACCGGTCGAAGTCGCAGGCCCGAGGGCCGAAACCATCACCGTGTAATCCACCGTGGCGTCTTGATCGGGATTTGTGTTATTGACGGTTTTCGTAATGGAGAGGTCGGCCCGAGGAGTCGATGACGGCGTGGAAGTTGAAGTACTGGTTGAAGTACTGGTTGAAGTACTGGCACCGGTAAAGATGCTCGTACCGACACTCGCACTCGCGAACGCGCTGGAACTCGCGGAACTTGTCGCGTCAAGAGTACTGGACGAACTTGAAGTCGTCGTAATCTGCGCGCTTGAAGTCGCGATCGACGTCGCACTGGTAATGACCGAACCGGTCACGTCGATAATAGTAGGATTCGTCGAACTGCTGCCGGTGTTAACCACCTGGACGCTTGATGTCGCAGTTCCCGAAGCAGTGGAACTTGCCGAGCCGTCCGCGGTGGCCTGATCAGAAGAACTGCCTCCGGCGATGCTCGCGGAACTCGAAGTGTTTGAGGAAACACTCGAAGTGGCGGCGTTGGTCGTGTCAATCTGAGTACTGCTGCTCGTAGTACTCACATAGACATAATCGGTCGCCGATGCCGTAGAGCTCGAATTCGAAGAATCACTTGCTGTGACCTGATCTGAATGCACGATAGAAACAGCGAATAATCCATTTCCCCCGACTAAGGAACCTATTAAGGCGCATTGGATCGTGACGATCCCAATAACCGCCAAAAACCGGCTTCTCTTCAGGGAAGAAAACTTTCTGGCAAACTTTTTCATCTGTTTTTTCTGTATTATTGATTTTTCCGACTCTTTTAGGTGTTAAAATTTAAAAGAGCCCGAAAAATATATTGTCAAAGAGCTGGGGAAAACCACAAAACAACTGTTATATAGCTTACAATACGAACAGTTATTTGTAAAGCGATATCTGTTGACAAAATAATATAACCATGTATACTGTTGTCAGTTGATTTGACAATAAAAAAATAAAAAAGGGAAGAGGAACGCGCATCCGCGGTACGACATCATGCTTCCATTTAACATTTAAACGGCTCCCGGATAATCTTCCGGCGGTCGAAAGGAGGTTTTATGAAGAAAATTTTCTTTTTATTGCTTGCGATAACATTGGCGTTATCGTTTGCAGTAGTGCCACCCGCGGCAAAATCGACGTTTGCCGATGTCACGGTAACGGCGAGCCCGTCGTCGTCATCGACGTCGACGTCATCGGGCACCGGCACAGCGACGGCGAATCCGACGGCGACGGCACCAACGAGCGTCACGGTGAAGAATCCCGTGACGGTGTCGTTTCCAACGACACCGCTGAATGTCACGCCAGCGACGGCGGAAGGGATACATTGCTTCGTCTTCACGCCCGCAAGAATGACGGTCGCCGAGGCCTGCGGTAAAGCCGGAGAGATGCCGAATGGCGACGGCAGAGGAATGTTGACTATTCTCTACCAAGGGAAGGACAACATTGCCGCGGCAATGGGAGGAACAATCCCATTTGGCGACTTCGTTGAACAAATCGAAGTCAACGGCAAAGGGAATATGTACATGCATCCCTTGTTAAAGGCAATCTGCGCGCTTGCGAATCACGGCGCAAAGACTGTGATCGTTGATTTCACTTCGTCATCCATGACGGAGACAGCAGCGGCGGGGATCGGCATGGGAACAGGAACAAATGTTTCCTTGCTTGGAATAACGATAGGAAAGACGTGGACAATGGCAAAAACGTTGTTGCACGTCATAGCATTGGGTTTTAGCAATGCTATCGGCTCCAAGGCGTCTAAATAATCTTTTTATTTTACACTACCCCGAAGACAATTCGTCTTCGGGGTATTTTTTTGCGACGAAACTGAAGAAATGAAAAAACGTATGAAAAATGACGGCTGTTCCGGCTACAAAGACGAACAGTGGCGCTTCCCGACTATTCAGCAAGAAAGAGGAAGTTCATCCCCTCTGTCGTCCTCCTGAAGAGGAGGATCTACGCTTTCCATCTTAAATTCGGAAAGCGTGGATCTTCGCCGGAGTTTATCCCGAGTTTTCGAGGAGCGAGGACGACGGAAAGAGCACGCGAGAGGTTACCGACGAGCCCCTTTACAAAATTTTAGAAGCGTGTATAATATTGACACTTGCCGATAAAACGACGAGCGCTCTTTGTCAAATAAAAACGGCCTAAAAGCCGTCAATATAAGGAGAAGAATAATAACGAAAGAAATGAAAGGCCGATGGACGGGCGTCCTTGCCGGCAAATAAATTTAATTAACGAAAGAAATGAAAGGAGGAAAAAGAAATGAAAGGAAAATTTATTTTTTTGGTGATTGCTATGTTTATCGCCTTCACCGTACCGGCAACATCTGCGAATGCGGCCGATAACGGCTCACAAACGACGCAAGCGGCCGCATTGCAAAACGCGGCGTTTGCCAACGCGAAAACCGCGGCGCAACTGAACGCGACCGCAACGGCGTTGAAAAAAGCTGCGGCGCGGCAAAAAGCTGCGGCGAACGACAACGCAAAAACAGCTACAAACCTGAGCAGGGTTACGACAACGCAAAAAGTTGTCGCTGCAAAACTGGTTGGAACGTCGAAAACGCTCGCCAATGCCACCGGCGCGAACGCAAAGACGGCGGCGCAACTGAACGCGACCGCAACGGCGTTGAAAAAAGCTGCGGCGGATCAAAATGCGACCGCAACGGCAAACGCGAAATTGGTCGCAACCATCAAGATGATTGTCTTGATTGCGGCCGCGATCATCGCGACGGCCGCAATAACTCTGATCGGGCTAATGATCAGGGGCACAAGAAAGAAAAATAAGCAACAGGAAGAGACCGCGAAAACGCCGGCGATGGCAAACCGCGAAATACTTATCGACCCTACGGCGGAAGAGTTGAAAAGGATCGCCGTCGGAAGAGGTGAGACTGAAATAAAATTCAATCTTCCGCTGAAAGAAAAAAGTTTTAGCTGTATCGCCCATATTGCGGACGGCGAAATCTACGTGAGTTTTTTAGGTGATCCTACAAGAACTCTCGTGGGATGGGATACGAGAAGATCCCATGCGGCGAAGCTGATAAAAAAAGCAAGCGAACTCGCCGCTTAAAAATAGGCCGGGCCACCGGCGGAATATAATTTCAAAAAACATCTCAATTCAATAATTAATTTTAATTTGAACCAAAGATGTCTTTATGAAACGTGTAATCCGCAAAGTGGTTCGTTGCCCGTCAAAAGGGACGTTCGCATGGAGCAGTGATGAAAGTTTTTAAAGGTGCGGTCAAAGCGGTTATTTGCAGATTTTCTCAAAGTGGTTCGTTGCCCGTCAAAAGGGACGTTCGCATGGAGCGAAGAAAAGCCGATAATTTGTTTTAATCGTCGAGGTTCTCTACTCCCGATTGTTCGGGAAAGGAGGAATAATGAAAACGTACGAAAAGGCGATAATAACCCTGCTCGGGATTATTGCCGCATCACTGTTCGTCATCGCGGGCTGTCTTTTTTATCTTGCGTTACATTTAAGCGCATACGCGCCAAATGCAATGCAGAAAACAACGGCACCGACGACGACAGCGACCGCGTGCGTACCGTGTTGTCCGCCTGCGGTAACGAAGGCGATAAAACCGGTCAAGTATGCGACGCGTCCTGCGAAAAAAATAAGACGGGTTGTGATAAAGCATTGGAAACCCGTCGCGTACTACCGTCATTACGTTAAGCCGATAAGGCAAAACGTGATAAAAGCAGTGACGAAACCGAAGATTGCAATAAAAACTTCGGTGACGAAACCGCAAGCGGTAGTGATAGCAGTAAAGAAAAAACCGGCAATAAAGGCAAAAGCAAAGTCGGCAATAAAAAAAGAAACAGCGACGACGACGCAGAGTGAGTGGAATGATTGCGCGGAACCGAAAGTGTTCCCGCAACGATCATGTAAACTCACGCCACAACAAGAGCATTACATTGTTGCGGAGTCGAAGGGGAAGATTACCATAACGCAGTTACAAAAAAACCGCGCAATGAATATGTCTTTCTGTGAAATTTTGAAATCGAGTTCTTCTTCTCCTTAAGCTAACGCAATTTAGCACCACATCCGGACCCTTTTTAAAAATAAAAAGGGTCCGTTTTTTATTCCAAAAAAGAACCGCGGCAATGTGCAAACAAAAAAAGAAAAACATCTCTCCTTTTGCGGGAACAGCAAAAAAAGCGCAAGCGGCGCGGCGCGTGGATTATTTCAATATGTTATACCGCGGTACCCCGTCGTATAAGCATCAAAAAAATCATCAAATCGAATCTTTATAAAACCGTGATTGCCCTCGAAAAAAGATACTGGTTCAGATAAATGAAGGACGCGGCGGCAATAACCACGACCATGCCGCCCATGATGAGCTGCGGATGCTGGATGCGGATCTTTATGAAAATATTGAGGCTGAGCGCGAGCAGGAAAAGGACAAGGATGCCGAATAGGAGATATTCAACGGCACCGTACGGCCCCGTCAGCAATCCCTGCCAGAACGACGACTGCGGTGCGCGCAACGTGTTTTGCGACGCCTCGCTCGTACCCAAAACGGCGGGCGCCGATCTTATGGCGGCAACCGCGATGAAATCCTGCACCGACGTCGTGGTTTCCGAAATGTTCGATGCCGTCACGACCACGGGCGCTATTTTTACAGGAGTCGCTTTAGGCAGCGACGCGGAAGCGACGAAAGGCGCGCTTTTTTTCGGCGCGGACGCCGGTACATTTTTCGACACGGGTACCGCGGATGCGGAAACGACGGACGCATCAGGCGTGTTCTCCGCAAGCGGCAGCGCGAGAGCCGGCGTACCGAAAAGCTCTACAACGTATATCGCGGGATGGCCTTCATACTCCCCGTCCGCCGTTGCAATACCGATCTGAGTGAAATTGCCGTTCAAAATGTTTGCGCGATGTTCCGGAGAATTCATCCATGCAGTCGTCACATCCTGCGAATCGGAAAAATCGACCGCGAGATTCTCGCCGGCATACGAAAAATCATAGCCGACGCTTTCGAACCAATACCACGGCGTAATGCCGTCGGGACTCGTATGCGCGAAATACCCCTTGGAAGCCATATCGTCCGCTTTGCTTTGCGCAGCGGTCCGAAGAAGCGGACTCACGGTAAGCCCCGGAAGGTTATTGTCGATACGGTTCTGGTTCGTCTCATCCACCAATACATTCGAAATGATGACACCGGAAAGCTGCGGGTGCGGCGCCGCGAAACGCAAGCCGGCAAGAAAGACGCCTTCAGAAACGAAAAGTACAATAAAAAAGAAAACGACGGCATGCGTGCGCAGGATATGGGGCCGATGGTCGTTCCACTCGTGCGGAATAAAATATTCCTTCAAAAATACAATTATCTTTTGCACATAATTATTGTGCCATAAATTAAAGATTTACGCAATAATTCATTCATATTTGAAGGGGTAAACCAGTGTCAAAAATCACGGATTTTGGGTAAGATGGGTTCTAAGGGATCGGTACAGAGATACCAAGATTCAGTTCTGTTAAATTTAGCGTGATGATCCATTCTCCTTCTCCTACAGCCAGGAAAGTGTCAATCGGCCTTCTCGCAGCCGCATTGGTCGTTTTTTTTGCCATGATGGCATGGCAATCCGTTGCGCCGCAACAGGACACGGGTTCTTTGCCAATAAAGCAGCCTCCATCTATCCTTCCCGAAGCGACCTCGCCATCGTCGCGCCGCTATCTGAAAGTGCCAATCCTGATCTATCACAGCATCGCGCCCTATAAGGCGGATATGTCGCCGCTTGTCAGGGAATACACCGTTCCTCCCGAATCCTTGGCCGAACAGCTTCAGTACTTGCAGCAGAACGGATATACCGTTATCTCTTTCGAATCGCTTGCCGATGCAATGGTCGATGCGAGCGCAACGCTCCCGTCGAAATCCGTCGTGCTCACCTTCGACGACGGATGGGAAGACCAATATCGCGATGCATTCCCGCTCCTTAAAAAATACGGCGATACTGCCACCTTTTTTGTCTTCACGAACGGCATGGATACCACGGACTTCATGACATGGGACCAACTGAAAGAAATGCAGGCCGCCGGGATGGATATAGAGAGCCATTCCGTGTCGCATCCCTACCTTTCCGCCATCACCGATAAAGCCGAACTTTGGAAGGAAATCGAGGGGAGCCGGGAAATCATTGAATCTCATTTAGGCCGTGCGCCTGACCTCTTCGCTTATCCTTTCGGCGATTACAATGCCCTTGACATCGCGATGCTCAAAGCAGCCGGTTACCGTGCGGCGCGCACCGATCTCGGATGGGCGCTCCCGACTGCCACCGCAAACCTCGCGACGACCACAGACGCACTTTACCGGCTTCCAGGTGCCCAGGCAACGGATGATTTCGAAAGATTTTTGTCGTTAATAAATAAATGAATAGCGGCCTCTGAATCCCGGGCTGAAATTGTAACCACGACGGAAAATCGAACCTTTTCCGTGGAAGAAGATCGTCGAAAAGAAAAATGCCGTAGAACACGAAGTTGCGATGGTTCGAACCTCCGAAAAATCAATCACTGCCAATCAAAGATTGGATTTGTCCCGAAAATTTCTAATACTGCGGGAGCTGGAGGAATCGGACCTCCGATCGTTGTTTTGGAGACAACCGGTATACCACTTACCTAAGCTCCCGAGGCATTATTATACTAATGGAAAAATATAAAAAACAAAACAGGTCTTTTGATATTATCACAAAAAGCGGACTTAAAAATCCCGCGCGCGGGATTTTTATGAACACTCTGCTTCTCCATTAATTAATAATTTAATCTCCCCTATTTTCCCGTGATCTTCGCCTCTTTGTGCGGCAATGTCTTGCGGCACCAATCGCAGAATTTTTTGAGCTCTATCTTCCTTTCGACCGACTTCTTATTTTTATGCGTATAATAATTCCGCCGCTTGCAGACGGAGCACTTCAATACTATTAAACTGTCCGAGCGTTTTGCCTTTGCCATGAAAACGATAGTACTATAAGACCCGCGAAATAGCAAATTTTTCTGAAAACAACAGCACTTTAATCTCTGATTGTTGAGCCACCTCCCGGATTTGAACCGGGGACCTTCGCTTTACGAAAGCGCTGCTCTACCAACTGAGCTAAGGTGGCGTTTCTGCTTCCTAAGAATTTATCAGGTTTTTTTTATTTTTACAATGCGATGCTGACGTTATCCCGAAGCTTCGGGATAACGAAAATATCCGGAACCAATGCTCTTTTTTAAAAAAGGCGGCGAGAGATACCCGCCTTTGAAAGTACGCACTACAACTTCTTGTTTTTGCCAAGGTTCCGCAAAAAATCATTCTATAAAAATACCTCTCTCCGAGAGATTGATAATTTCCCCATCCTCCACTCATCCACTCGTCACTCCTCCTCAATGCCGTTGAACAGTTTTATCCTGTCCGTAACGATCTTCTGTATTTCAAAAACCGCCGCCGGAAGGATTTTATACGGCGCGATTTCTTCGGGATTATTTTTCAATCCCGCTTCCACGCCGCGGCGCCAGGCAAGGCGGAGCTCGCTCGAAACATGGATGATCGTCATGCCGGATTTCGCCGCCGCGACGAAATCTTCGTCGGCCGTGCCCGATCCGCCGTGCAGCGTCATATATTTTCCGCACGCCGCCCTGATCGCTTTGATGCGTTCGATATCGAGCCGCTTATGTTCGGCGCCGGTCACCATTGTTTTTAAAAGGCCGTGCATATTCCCCACTGCAGGCGCAAGAACATCGATACCGGTAGCCTGCACGAACCGGACCGCTTCTTCCGGCGTGGAAAGCGCGATATTATCCGGCCGCTTTTCCATCACTTCCGACGATGTGCCAATATAACCGATCTCGCCTTCGACGACGATTTCCGGATCAATCGCGTGCGCGATGCGCACCGCCTCTTTCGTCTGCGCGATATTTTCTTCGATCGGCAGTCCCGAACCGTCAAAAAGAATTTCATCGAAACCTGCCCCGGCGGCGGCCTTCACTCTCTCCAATGAATGCGTATGGTCGGCGTTCAGGAAAATCGGATAATCATATTCTTCCCGCATGCTCCGGATAAGCGCCGCCGCCCGGCGCACGCCGATAAAATCCCGCTCTCCTTCCGAAACGCCGATGAGGATAGGCGTGCTGTCGTGCCGCAGTGCCGTAATATTTTGGCCGGCGGCGAAAATTCCGTTGAGTGCGGCAAGTTCGGAAATATTAAAATGGCCTATGGCAACCCGCCGCGCATCCGCATCCGCCAAAGATTCACGTAATGTTTTCATTGATATGATATGGTGATTACCCCCCTTTTTTTTGAATTGCTCCTTATATCGGTTTCGGTTTATAATTTTTCGGCGCTTTTTTGAGCAGCGAAAGCAGTGCCTGTTTTTTCAAAAGTCCCGTCTGTGCTCCGAAGTATTGGACGACGTGCATTGATTCGATCGGCGCCCAGCGGAGCGCGTCATAGATCGGAAAGCCGTAGATCAAAGCGCAAAGAAAACCGGTCGAAAAAGCGTCACCCGCGCCCGTGCGCGAAATAGGCGGCCTTGGATCCGGATACGGCGGCATGAAAAAACGATGGCCGCCGTCCGAAGCGTACGCTCCTTTCGGTCCGTCCGTGATGACCACGATCTTCGGCCCGAGTTTGTGTAATTTTTCAAACAGCGGCACGATGTCCGATTTTTTGCTTCCCGTCACCAGTTCCGCTTCCTCGCGATTCACAAAAAGAACATGCGTCAGACGATAGATCTCTTTTAATTTTTCCGGTCCGAACTGCAGCTGGAACGTGCCGGGATTAAAACCCATTTTCACGCCGGGATGTTTTTTCACGAAATCGGCAACTTTCTTATGAAACGGCAGAGTATGTTCGCCGATGGACGAAAAATAGAGCCAATCGGCATGACGGTCGATGTCGGCCGGCTCGAAATAATCGTAATCGTTGTGCTTAATGAGGATTGTCCGCTCGGCCTTGAAATTCAATACAAAATGATAGTTCGTCGGCTTTTGTTTGTTCAATTTCACGAACTTCGTAGCCACGCCCTCTTTCCGGAAAACACCGATGATCTCCTTCCCGTAATGATCGCCGCCAACCGCGGTAAGAAATGCTGTCTGCAGACCGAGACGGCTCGCACCTACGGCGACATTCGCGGCATTACCGACGCCGGGAACTATCGTGACCGATTCGTACGGAATCTTGTCCGCGAACGGCATGCATAATTGGGGGTGTTCACGGTCGGCGCCGAAACGCACCGACGCCACCTGTAGCGTTACAAAGCAATCGGTCGTGCAATCGCCGATGCAAACAAGATCGTATTTTGATTTTTGCGGCATGTTTGAATTGTGCAGGATTTATTTCCTTTATTTATTTCCTTTATGGTATCATAAAAACATCTCCGCGTCATCCGGAAAGCGACGATTTGACAAAAAAATTAATAGAATATGATTTAAGCATGGAGAAAGAACCATTCGAAAGTCAAAATTCGATAGAAAATCCGGCCGAAACCGAAACGAAGGAATCCTTCATTCAGGAAATCGGGCGGTTGAACGCGGAAAACGGACAATTGAAAACGGAAAACAATCAGCTTAAAACAGATAAAGAGCGCCTTGCGGAGGAAAATAAACGGCTAAACAAACTCGCTACGAAGGATCTCTTGACGGGAGTGGATAATCGACACGGATTTTTAGAAAAGATAAACGGCATCATCGATAAGACATGGCCACCCGAACCAGAAAGACGCGATCCAGAGCAGAAACACGAACCAGGAGCCGTTTTGATTATCGATATCGATGATTTTAAGAAAATAAACGATACCTATGGTCACGCAGCCGGCGATGAGGTCTTGCGCCAGATTGCAGAAGAGCTGCAAAAAATAACCAGAGGAAACAACGACATCGTAGCCCGCTGGGGCGGAGAAGAATTCGTCATCTTTTTTCAAGACACCGATGCGGAAAAAGTTATCGAAAAATTTTACGATGAAGAAACGGGGCAAGCGCAGAAAATTTTTTACGCCGCTGTCGGCGAAGAAAAATCCCCTCTGCTCATAACCCTCAGCGGCGGCGTGACGGATATTATTGAAGGGAAAAACATCGAGGAAATTATAGATATGGCCGATAAACTGCTCTACCGGGCAAAAGAAGAAGGGAAAAACAGGATCTACCGGACGGAAAAAATGAACAATAATTAAAATAATGCGCTGTCCGGCGCATTATTTTTTTCACAAAAGTTTTTTTACGGCATTTATGACGCTTTTCGCGCCGTGCCGTATTTTCAAAAAGATCCCCCTCTAGAGAAGAGAATGAGCCGTGGAGGAGCCTCTTTTTTGGAAAAGGAGCGTTATTTTCTCTTTATAGCTTTTTTAACGGCAATGACAATGCTCTTGACGTCCATATTATATTTTTCAAGAAGCTGGGCGGGCTGGCCCGACTCGCCAAAACCGTCGCGCATGCCGACGAATTCCATCGGCACCGGATGATATTTCGCCAGAGTCTCCGCAACCGCACCGCCAAGTCCTCCCGCAATCTGATGCTCCTCGACCGTAACGACGGCGCCGGTTTTTTTTACGCATTCGATTATTTTTCTCTCGTCAAGCGGCTTTATCGTATGGCAGTTCAGCACGATCACGCCGATCTTTTCCTTTTCAAGTTCGCGCGCGGCGGCAAGCGCGTTATAAGTGATAGCGCCGCAGACGATGATCGATACTTCCGGTTTTTTAATGCCGGCCGACGGAATCCAGAATATCTCCGCTTTCCCCGGCGCATAAGGCGTTTCAGTCGTCGTCATGACCGGCGTCTTTTCGCGCTGGAACCGCAGGTAAACCGGACCCCAGATATGCGCGGCGGCTTCGGTCGCCTTCCGCGCTTCAATGGCGTCGCACGGCACGAATACTTTCATATTCGGCATCGTCCGCATAATGGCGATATCTTCCGTAGCCTGATGCGTTGCGCCGTCGGGTCCCACGGAAATGCCGGCATGATGCCCCGCGATTTTCACGTTCGAATCATTGTACGCAATCGTCGTCCGGATCTGTTCCCAATTCCGTCCCGGAGAAAAAGTCGCGTACGACGCGATGAACGGGATCTTCCCGCTGATACCCAGACCCGCGGCGACGGTCGCCATATTCTGCTCCGCAACGCCAAGCTCAAAAAACCGCCCGGGAAATTTTTTGGCGAACGCTTCGGTGCGCGTCGATTCCGTAAGATCGGCGCACAACGCGACGACATTCTGATCCGCATCGCCCGCAGCCACCAAACCGTCGCCGTAACCGTCGCGCGTCGGCCTCTGTTCGGCATCGGCATCGAATAATTTCGGATTTAAATGTAATGCGGGATTAAGCATGCGTCGTAGTGTTATAATGTTCTAATTCTAATATTGTAATGTTCTCATGGCTGAGCGTTGATTCAGTGTTGTATTTTCACTATAACACTACACCATGAGAATATTACATCTTTCATTCGTGTTCGCTTTTTATCTTGCCGCCCAATGTCCGCAGTTCCTTTAAGGCATGTTCCGCCTCCCCGGGTTTGAATGTTTTTGAATGCCATAAATAATCCTTCTCCATAAAATCAACCCCTTTGCCGGCAATCGTATGCGCGATGATTGCCGTCGGCTTTTCATAGATCGCCCGCGCCTCGGCGGCCGCCGCGATAATCTGCTCGAAGCTATGCCCGTCAATCTCAAGCACGTGCCAATTGAACGATTCGTATTTTTCACGCAAAGGTTCGAGCGGCATGACGTTCTCGGTGAAGCCGTCGATCTGGATATTGTTCCGGTCAATGACCACGGTCAGATTATTCAGGCGGTTTTTGCCCGCGAACATGACCGCCTCCCACGTGTTCCCTTCTTCGTGCTCGCCGTCGGACGTGAGGCAGTAGGTCTGCCATTTCTTGGCATCCAGTTTCGCCGCAAGCGCGATGCCGATGCTCTGCGCGATGCCGGATCCCAGCGGCCCCGATGTCGTTTCGATGCCCGGCAAAGCGCCGCGATGCGGATGACCCTGCAACCGCGTGCCGAGCCGGCGCAACGTCCTCAATTCTTCAACGGGAAAATATCCCGCGTGCGCAAGCACCGCATACTGCACGGGACAGATATGGCCGTTCGAAAGAATAAGCCGGTCGCGCTCGGGCCACGCCGGATGCTTCGGATCGTGTTTCAAAATATGGAAATAAAACGCCGCGAAAACATCCGCCATGCCAAGCGGTCCCGCGATATGGCCGGAGCCGGCGCGCGAAACCATGGCAATCACGTCCTCACGGAGGCGATTCGCCATGAACTCGAGCGATTTCAATTTTTTTTCGGTAAGAGGCTCCATAGATGTTGTAGTGTCCTAAATGTTCTAATACTGTAATGACAGAGAGCGTTGCATTCTCACCATAACACTACAACATTACAACTCTTCATTTTTTTATGACTTGATAATGTAATTGTATCTCATTTTCCGCTATCTTTTTCGTGCCAAGCAATTTCAAACGTTTTTCAAAATCGGATCCGTTCACAAGCGATATCCCTTGGCTCAGAATAATTGGTTCAATGTCCAAATATATCTCATCGACGAGATCATCTTTCAAAAAAGAACCGTTCAAAATCGCACCTCCCGCCACGACAACATTCTCGAAATTACTTAATAATCCCAGTGCTTCTTTTGGCGAACCGGCAATACTATGTTTTTTACCGAGAGGCTCGAATGATTTATTGGAAACTATCACGACTTTGACATTCTCAAACTCTTTGAATTCCGGCTGCTTCGTAATGATATCATACGTCCGATGGCCCAAAATAACATTGCCTGCCGTCCGCACCATGGCGCTATAACTATCCCATTCTTCTTTGGAAATAAAACTGGCATCATCATCCTCCTTTGCGATAAAACCATTCACCGTTATCGCCATATAAAGAATTACTTTCATGGTATGGATTTTAATTCTTTATTTTTACAGAAAGCGTGAATCCTCAGCCAAGCTGAGAACGACATGCGAACTTTATTACGACACTACAACATTAGAACTCTAGAACCCGCAGCGCTTCATATGCTTTCGCCGGATCGGCGCTTCCGAAAATATAGGCGCCCGATGCGATCGTATCGGCGCCGGCATCTTTCACCAATGCGGCCGTTTCGGGATTCATGCCGCCGTCCACTTCTATCATTATAGCACCTTCGCGTTTTAAAAACTTTATTTTTTCGAGTGCCGACGGATCAAACGATTGCCCCGCAGGCCCCGGACGGACAGCAAGCACCAAAAATTCCGAGAATAAACCGAGATAAGGATTTAATGCTTCAATCGGCGTATCGGGATTTGAGGCAAGCATCACCGTCGCGCCGGTTCCTTTTTCGCCGCCGGCCGCCGCCAGGATATTCCGCGCCGACGCGACGGTAATCGTTTCAACGTGCACGATGATCCGTTGCGCGCCCGCCGCGCGCCATGCCGCAATATAATCTTCGGGTCGCGCGACCATCAAATGGACCTCCTTATTGAACGGAATGCCCATCGCCGCGAACGCCGCGGGATCGTGCCATGTCGCGTGCGCCGAAAAAATACCGTCGGTCACGTCAATATGGATCCAGTCATCGGTACGCATAAATTTTTTCGCGGCGGCGATTTTCTCTTCGACGCACGCGCGATCGGGACAGTTGATGACGGTAATGACATCCATGCTTTGATGTTGTAACGATGCAATGTTCTCAATGTTGCAATGAAAAACCGCCGCTCCATCACTAAAACATTACAACACTGCAACGCTTTACGTTTATCTCTCTGGTTCGCTTTCCCTTATTTTCTCGAGACGGCGCGCATAGCGCTCCTCTTTCCCGAACGGTGCCGCGAGAAATGTTTTTACAATCTGGTCCGCCGTTTCTTCATCCGTAAAATCAGCCGCGAGACAGAGCACGTTCGCGTCGCTGTCATGGCGCGCCTGATACACATGGTCGGCCGATGCCGGAAGCGCCGCACGGACATTTTTATATTTATTCGCCGCAATAGTCATTCCGAAACCCGATCCGCAGATCAGGATCCCGCGATCGGTGTCCGGCGCGGCGCCTACATGCTTCGCGACCGGCCGCGCATAATCGGGATAGTCGTCGTTTTTATCGTACACCACGGCACCGACGTCGACGACATCATACGCCTCGTTCTTTAAAACACTCTTCAGGTGCTCTTTCAATTTAAATCCGCGATGATCCGCGCCTATGTAAATGGTCATACGATAAAATTTTGATTACAGGATTTCCGCGACTTTCTGCACATGCTTCACGAGCGTCGAAACATACCCCGCTTCGTTGTCGTACCAGGAAAACACGTTCACGAGATCGCCGTCTATGACCTTTGTGAGATCCAGACTGACGATGGCGCCGTACGGTTCGCCGATGATATCCGATGACACCAACGGGTCGGTCGTCACTTTAAAAATTCCCTGCCAGCGCGGCGATGCGGCGGCTTCGGTGAGAATCTGGTTGATCTCTTCAACGCTCGTTTTTCGCTTCGCAAGAAACGTGATATCCGAAATGGAACCGGTGATAGTGGGAACGCGGAAAGAAACACCGTCAAAACGGCCCGCGAGCCCGGGGATCGCGCGCGTGACCGAAATCGCGGCGCCGGTCGTTTCGGGAACCGTGTTGTGAGCGGCCGCGCGGCCCTTGCGGAAATCGTGTCCGCCGCGAACGGGTCCGTCCACCAGACTTTGCGTTGCCGTGTAAGCGTGCACCGTGGAAAGCACCGCTTTCAGGATACCCGGATTTTCCGAAAGGATCTGTATAACAGGCGATGCGGAATTCGTGGTGCACGAGCCGTTCGAAGTTATCGCGCACGTTTTGAGCGCGTCCTCGTTCACACCCATGAGGACCGTTTTGCCGGCAGGACCGTCGGCGTCTTTCGCCGGCGCCGTAATCACCACGCGTTTCGCGCCCGCCTGCACATGCACCATCGCCTTCTCGTACGATTCAAAAAGTCCGGTTGATTCGACGACAATATCGATAGCAAGATCTTTCCACGGAAGCTGCGCCGGGTCTTTGATCTGCAGGAATTTTATTTCGGCGCCGGAAATGACAAGGTTCCCTTTCGCAAGATCGGCTTCCACCGCTTTATCGTACCGGCCGTAAGCCGTATCGTATTTCAAAAGATAGGCGAGATTTTCGAGATTGCCGAGATCGTTAATGGCGACGATCTCGAGGTTATCCGTAGCAAATGCCGATTTTAAAAATAATCTTCCGATCCGTCCGAACCCGTTTATCGCAATGCGTGTTTTTTTCATTGTGCTTATTTTCTTATTTTAAAATAGTATAGCATATTGAAAATATTATTACCGTCTTCAAGATCCGTTTTTCATGGCTTTCGCAATCATCCGCTTTGGGTTATCCCGTGCCGTGAATACGGAACGGATGACGACGGGAAAAGGGATGTTTGCCTTCTCTTTTTATGTACTTGATATTTCGACCGTATCCCCTATTTTTATATCGTCTTTCGCCACGGTGCCGGCGCTCACTTCAAGCACCGCATCAACGCCGGGCGGCGACGAATATATTTTCAATTTCCACAGCGGCGTGCCGGGCTGCGGCGCGGCGTTCTCAGCGAACCCGAGGACTTTACCCTCCCAGGTTTTGCCTTGCGAACCTTCTGAAATTTTGTTCTGAAAAATTGGGGAGGGCGAACCGCCGCCGATCCAGATCATATCCAAAGGAAAGTTCATGTCTTTCATCCAAAAATACCTGACCGTCGAAGACCCGAAAAGAAAGACCATCCCGTCGTTTTGCCCCAGACCCGCGCGAAACGACAGCCCGCGCGCCTGCTCGATTGCCGTCCGCGCAACCTCCGCGGAAAAAACCGCGCTTCCGACCGTCACCCGCGCCGCAGGAAGCGGCGGATTTTCCTGAGAAAGGACACTATGCCAAAAACCGAACACCACAAGCACTACCGCTATGAACGCAATGATGGCTATTATTATCATAATTTTCTTTGAAGTCATCTTCAGTAAAAGGATACCTTTGTTTCGGAAAATTTGCACATCTTATTACAAATGGCGTAGTTCAAACGCCACGATGCCGAACGAAACCGCGACATTCAGCGATTCTTTTCCGCGGCCGGAATGTTTCGGATGATCGGCATCGCCGACCATGGCGCCGCGCATGGGAATTTCCAAAATTTTGCCGGCGCGGTTCAGGATTGACGGCGGCAAACCGCGGACCTCGTCGCCGAGAACCAATGCAATTTTTAAATTTTTACTTTTTCCGCCTGTGACGGATCCGCTTTTTGCGGAAATTTTTAACTCGTCATACGGAACCGACTTCCTTGATTGTTCGACGGCGAAAATTTTCCAGCCGCCTTTTTTAAGCGCCGCGGTTAAGCGCGCCGTGTTTTTCACCGACTCCCACGCAACATATTTTTCCGCGCCGAGCGCAACCTTCGCAAAATCCTTGCGCAAATTCCCCAGCCGGTCGTGCGGCGCGGGTGTAATGCCGCACAAATATATTTTTTCCGCGCCCGCGGCATCGGCTGTCCGGAAAATGGAACCGACATTATGCACGCTCCTCACATTATGAAGTATGACGCAAAAAACCATACTCTCCATTATATTACATAAGGAATGTGCTGAAAATAATAAAACATCTTATGGATAACTATTTAAAAATTTAATTTTCGTCATGCGAAAGAGGAAATTTATGCTTTGTCCTGAAAAATTCTTAAAGAATATATCTCGCCTCCGCAAGAACGGCCGATAAGCCATTATGACTTTTTCGAATACGTTTACCCTCCGTCTTCATGGTGTTTCCGGCGGTCATTGACTCGCGGCGGCGGTCGTGGATGACGCCGCATCGGGCAATGCCCACGTCGACATAGTCGGTGCGGAAACATTGCCGAAATAATCCACGGCACGGACGCCGATATAATAAGTATTCGCAGGATCAATTGCGCAGAAACCCAAACGGATACTGCCGACCGATTGCCAATGCAACGCATCAAGCGTCGGCGATGTTCCGCAATTGATCTCGTAAGCGAGCGACGAAGAAGCTGTATCCGGATCGGTGGAAGCCGACCATGAAAGATCCAATTGTCCGGTCGCGGGATCGACGGAGGTCACAATATCGGTCGGCGGGCTCGGCGGCATATGCGGCGGAAAATTCGGGATGAACACCCATGAAAGATATGGATAAAAAGAATAGGTATACGGAACCTTGCCGGAGCCATAAACGAACGCGTTCCACATCGCCGTGCCGGTCGCCATCGTCCCCTTCAAAATAACACTCCGGTTCTGGCAACCCTGATAAGTATAGAGGCGATAATATTTGTTCGGCTGAAGCGCGATATTCAGGCCGCCGACCGTAACCTTCGTATTGGCATGTATAAACGGCGCATTGTCCGAAATGGTAAATTGCCGATTAAGCTTGGTATAGCCGGGATCGAGGAATTCCCCAATCCAAAGACTCGATTCGAAAAAAAACGGATCGTCTATATAACCTTCAAACGTAAGCGAGCGGATCGTGCCATAAAATCCAGTGCCGAGATCGTACCAGTTGTCGTCGTAATGGCTCCCGTGCGAATCGCTGCCGTCAACTGCCTGGACCGTCGTGGACCAATCCGGTATGGCGACCGTCGCAGTCGCAAATGAAATATCTCCCGCAACGTCAACGGCACGGATACCAAAATAATAATCATGGCCGTCCGCAGAGACAGGATATGAAAACGAAGTCGACGTGCCAGTCCATAATGGCGGCGTACCGGATGCAATAACGTCAGTAATAGTTCCAGAAGCGGTTTGCGGCGAGCTTGTCGATGCGGCATCCAGATCGAAAACAGAGTAAACGATACCATCCGATGATCCGCTCGCATCCTGCGGCGCGGCCCATATAAAATCAATCGCGAGCGTGCTCGAATTGAAAACGGCGATTGCATCCATGCCGGCGACGTGCGACGGCGGCGCGAAAACAAAAACGGGGGTGGGCGGTACCGCAGAGGAAGTCGCATCCGATAATTGAGTCGGCGATGCGGATGATGATACGACGGAATCAATACTGGAAGTTGCCGTTGATGTCGAAGCGGATGCGGTTGACGGCGATGACGTGGAAATTGCATCCGTAATCGAAGAAAAACCGTCAACTAAAGTGGATGATGCCGTGGAAGTCGTGATAACCAACGTTGTCGACGATGCAACGGACGATACCGCGGTGGTGGTCGCAACGCCGATATCGGCAATAATAATAGTAGAAGAAGTATTGTCGGTTGACGCTGCGGATGTCGATGTTGCACTGTAATCACTGACCGTATCCGTGCCCGCGGAAGAAGACGCATCCTCGGCTTGCCCAATCGTTCCGGATGGCGCAGCCGATGCCAACGCAGAAGAATCTTCCGGCGATGCGGCAGAAAAAGACGGCGGCGCGCTCGTTATCGTCGCTGAAACGCCGCCTGTCGGAACAGTTTGCCCGCTTGTGGCGAGCGAAGTCGAACCATTGCCGCCGCCGGACGAATCGGAAATATCCTGCGTAGTCGATGAAACGATATCCGAGGAATAATTTTGCGACGACAAACCGTTCGACGCGGCACTGTCCGGATCTAAACTTAAAACCGATGAATTCGCGGCCGGGGAATTTGCCGGAGTGAATGCGCTATCGATGCCGCTTGGCGCAGAGGACAATCCTGCGCCGTTATTCAAACTCTCCGCGCTTGAACTCTCCGTAGTCGCATCAAAAATATTATTTCCATCCGAAGATCGGCCCGTTGAAAACGAAAATAAAGAGGAATTCTTCGTGATAATTTGCGATTGCCCCTTTGAATTTTCCCCTGAAAAATCCCGAGAGGAAGGCGCCGGCGCGGACGACGTTCCGGAAATAGAAGAAGCGCCGATGCTTTCGTATGATGACGTCGCGCCACTTATTAATCCGTTATCGGCCGCCCTATTGCTGTCCGATCCGACACCGCCTGCCGCGCCGAACAAATTACCGGCGGCTTGCGCCATGATCGCGCCGATATCACCCAAAAGGCCCGTGTCCGGCGCGCCGTTGTCCGAAACATACCGCGCTTCTTCCTTTATACCGGTATAGCCGGAAATCGGCTCGAAATTATGCGCCGAAAAACTTCCATCGGCATTTTTATCGTACATCGCGAAATGAAGATGCGCGCCGGGATGCTCCGCGCATGCAGTTCCCATTACAAGGCCGGTATCGCCGAGTTTTCCCAAAACGGCACCCGTTTTTACCGCATCGCCGTCGTTCACCGCAATGCTTCCCTGGATAAGATGCGCATAGCGGCTCACGATATTGCCGTCGCCCGCCACAAGAATTTCCGTGCCATAGCCCCCGTTATACCCTGCTTCTTCGACAATCCACGCTTTTCCCGGCGCCGCCGCAAGAATATTTTTGCCGTAAGTATTACAGCCGTCCTGCGTGAAATCCGCCGCATAAGCGTCTTTATGAATGTGCGTCGGAGGACTGTCATACCCCTGCGTCACGACAAAACTTTGCTTGTTTTCATAGGGAAGCTTCGCCGCAAACGATTGCGCCACTGCATACCGCACGCAAAATACCGGTAGCGCGGCAAGGGCGGCCATAAAAAACATGGCTATAAATTTCTTATTTCGACGAACGAGCGGCGCTATGGTCACCGACATGTGAAGACAATGCGCGAACGAAGCACGCTCTCGACGGCGTTTGAAGGTCAAAAAAAGTTTTTTATTTTGTTCCATTTTCAAAATGCATGCCGTTAATAAATTGCGTAAGTGCGGCATCGCAAACCGCATTGCCGTCGGCCTTTCGTATGTCCAAAACCGAAGGAGCTATTTCGTAAATATTCCCCTCCGCGGCGACATAGGCAAGCGTTGTCGCGACGCCATCCATGGTCCCCTTCCATTCCAAAGCGGCATCCGCGCCGGACACCGAAAGCCCCTCGCTCGATATTTCGGCAACCGCAATCGTAGGATCTTCGCTCAAATGAGCGGCCAGCCAATGATCCATATCCGCCGCGGGAATATCCCTAAAAAGGGAAACTTCTATTTTGCACTCCGGCGACGAGCTTGCCTCCGGACGATAATCCGGATAGACCGCGACGCCGCTCCCTTTTTTATTTTCAAGATACCAGCTTGGCGGCAGGACGAATGAATAACCGCCCGTTTTGTCGCTGACAAAATGGCTGCCATCCGGCAGTAATGCCTGCGAAATATCATCGGCGTTCAAAGATGCGCCCGATGGCTGCGCGCCGATCCGCCCGTGCCGCGCCATTATAAAGACAACGACCGCCGCCGCTACCATCACGATAAATATCCCCGCGAAAATAAAATACGAACCCGTCTTTTTTGGTTTTTCGATATTCTGCATGAAAATATTTTTATTGGTTATTTTTCTTTCATTCTATGCCGCCGCGCATTAAATTTTCTTTAAAGAATTTATGCGGGGACAACTGAGAAGCGTTGATTCAAAACCGCCCTTGAATGGCCGGTCGACCTCAACGCTCATCACGGATCATTGGATTGTGAAATCGTCCGCATTATTGTCCGTATCGATAATCGCGCCGTTTTGAAAAATCCTCGTGAGCGCCTGGTCCGCCGCGGGGTCGGTCGGATACGCCGCGCCTTCGCCATATTGGTTCACGCCCGTTCCCCACGCGACCGCATCGACCATGACGCCCGTGGCATCGAAAAGCGCAACGCTATTATCCGCACCCAGCGTCTCGGTACTCGAAACATCCGCGCCGATCGCCGCCGAAAATCCGTTCGCGGAATTCGCCCACGTAAAAATGCCGCCGGCCGGCACCGCACTGCCCGCCGGAAATTCTCTCAATGAATAATCCGCGCCCGTGCCGCTTTTTTTGCGTAATTTCCATCCGCTCACGTCGACCGCGCTATTTTCAGGGTTATAAATTTTCACAAAATCATCCGTTGTCGATGCGCCCGCAATCTGCACGGCGACGATCATAAGATGCGCAATCGCTCCGGCGGTCGTCGCAGCGCCTGACGCAACCGTTGATGTCGTTGCGTCGCCGAATACGACGGCTGATGTTGACGATAGCTGGATATCGCCGCCGCCGGAACCGCCGGAAATATCAAAACTTGAAGACGCATCCGCCGCGACGGACGATAGATCGGCGGTAATATCACTCCTCAAAAGACCGCCCGAAGAATCATTGGCGGCACATACCGAAGACGACGTTTGCGTCACCGAAGAAGTCGCAACAGCAACCGGCGCAATATATCCCGTTGAATTTTCGGCTTTCGGCGTTCCGCCGGGATCCGCGCTCGTATGCCATCCGAAATCGGCGCGATTACGTTCCAATGTCCGCTTCGCGCCATTGTCGCCGCCCGGCCATCCGTCCGACGCGTCCAAAATATCCACGGGCGCGCACGCGCCGTCAAAAATGCCGAGCGCGTCGCCCGTATTCGGCAACGCGCCGGAATAAATCTTGTCCGCCGGAATACCGGATATCGCATTGTCATCCGTACGCTTGAGAAAATAGAACGATGACGGCGCAATACGGTCGCTATCACCGAAAACGACCGTTATATTTTCCGCCGTGTCGATAAGCTCCCAGCCGGCGAGCGGAACCGTGCTTGACGTCTCATTTTTTATCTCCATCCATTCGTCATTGCCCGCGCCCGCCGCGCTTTCGCCGCTTTGCGCAGGCGATCCCATCCACGCGATCTCGTTCAAAATAATCCGATGCGACGGCGCGGCAGTATTCGCGGCGGTAAACGCGCATCGCGGCCGCGCCGGCGGCGATGATGGCCTCCCGTTAAAAGAAGATGTGCTCCCCAAAAGCGATGACGTCGAAAACGACGCTCCGAAAGGCGGAACGAAAGATGCCGTTCCCGATACGGAATCCGAAACGGAATCGGGACTGCCTGTCGCATTTTCGGAAGTATCGGAAGTCATCCCCGGAACATCACCGCCATCCGGCATGATCGTGCTTGATACTGCGCCGCTTGCCGCCACGACATCCAGTTCCAAACCGGAAACGCTTTCCACGCCGGATGATTGCCGTATGTCGGCTTGCGCGCTTACCGCGGCGGCGGCATTTTTACTTGCCGGTGGTTGCGCAAAATCATTTCCGGCGATATTCGCATCGGCTGTTCCGCCAGCCGGATCATTTTCATTCACAGTTGATGACGAACTCATTTCTACAGACGACGAACTATCAGCAGAAACATTCTCCAGTGCAACTTCCTTTGTATTTCCGCTTAAAGACAAACCGAATGCTTCACGGAACGACTGCACGGCGATGGCCGCGTTATTTTTCAAAAAACCGCTGCCGGCGCCGAACGCGAAAAAATATACGGCAGTGCCCGCCGTTAAAACCCCTGCGAAAATCAACGCATGACGGATGAATTTTCTCTTTTTATCGACGGCGACTTCCTCGTATATTTCCATTGGTTATTTTTATTCGACGCGCATACGCACGTGAATTTCATAGGACTTACGCGTTTGAAAAAATATTTTAAAAACGTCAGATGTTTCAAACCGCAAGGGCCTGGCCAATTACTTCGTTATTTTCCTGCGGTTTTCATCGCCGTAGTCGGACTACGGCTCCCAAAATCCTCGGAAAATGCCTCGTACTTGGCCAAGCGCATAAGTCCTATTTCAATAACCATAGCAAGGAGCGGATTAAATATATCTTAAAGGACTCCGCATTTTAATTCGGAAAGGAGGGGCTCTCTTTACTCCTTTCCGAATTAAAATGCTCCGTCTAGTGCGGAAACGAGGGACGGGCTTCCTTAAAAGTCCCTCGCAAGCGATAAAGCTTCGTCCGGGGCGGAAACGAAGTATCGCATCAAGTTCCATTAATGTAATGAGAATTCGATTCAAAAAACAGGCCGGCAAAAATTGCCGGCCTGTTGGCAGCGATAAGGAAGTAAACGCGTCCGCGCGTTTACTTCCTCCAGACGAACCGACGGATGAAACAAAGTTTCATAAAATTTCCGAACAACCCGCGAACACTGCCTAAAAAAATCGTTTTTCGGAATGAGCTCCAAAAAAAATTTATTGCCCCAGTATCCCGCTCAGTTCCGCATCGTAAAGCATCGCTTCGTTGATAAGGCGGTAGTCGATTAATTCTTTGGGCGTAAACCACAGCGCAATCTCTTTTTCCGCGTCGTCCTGCGAACCGGATGCATGGATGAGGTTCCGCACCGCGCGGCCGTCGATATCCGACACTTCATACGAATCGATCGTGAAGTCGCCGCGGATGGTTCCCATGCTCGACGTCAAGGGTTCCGTGCCGCCCGTGATCTTGCGTACGATCCCCACCGCGTGCATCCCCTGCCACACCATGGCGACCACCGGCCCCTTCGTCATGTATTTTTTGAGATTGCCCAAAATGATTTCCGTGATCACAAGCGGATCCTCGGACGGGGGCTTTGCGCCTTTTTTCTTATAGGACTCGATGGTCTTGAGCCCGGTCTTCATACGCCATTCGGGATCGATAAGATAATGTTGCTCGATAAGTTCCACGGTCGGCACCGTCATCTTGATCCCGACCAGCTTCAACCCGCTCTGCTCGTACCGCTTGACGATCTCGCCGATCAGGCTGCGCTGGATGCCGTCAGGCTTTATCATAACCAATGTCCGTTCGTATTTTTGATGTTCCATATTTTTATAAATTTATTTTTATTTTTTTAAGAGTACGGTGTCCGCCGGAGATCGCCTCGACCAGATCAGAAGCGGAGATTGCTTTTTATAATTGCTTTTTGATCTCTATTCCCAGTTCCTCGAGCTGTTTTTTGTCCACTTCGCCCGGCGCATCCATCATAAGATCGCGACCGTCGCCTGTTTTCGGAAATGCAATCACCTCGCGGATGTTCGGCTCGTTTTGAAGCAGCGATACCAGCCGATCCAATCCCCAGGCGATGCCGCCATGCGGAGGCGCACCGTATCCCAAAGCATCGAGGATATGCCCGAAATTTTTCCGGATACTTTCCTTTTCAAATCCCATGATTTCAAAAACCGCCTCCAATGCTTCGGGCCGGTGGTTGCGGATGCTCCCGCCGCCGATCTCCGTGCCGTTCATCGCGATGTCATATTGCGCGGATAAAATTTCAGGGATATTTTTCTTTGCAAGCAGGTCATCCATAAATTCCGGTTTCGGCGCGGAGAACGGATTGTGCGTGAACGTCCATTCTTTCGCCGAAGCTTCGGATCGCGCGGTATTCGTTTCCGTTTTTTCGAAAAACGGGAAATCCACAACCCAGCAAAACGCGAGAAGATTTTCATCGTTCTTATCTTTCCGCATATCCGGACGGTCGGTGCCGTATTTTTCCATCGCATCTTTGTAGGTGATGCGCGGAAACGGAATCTCCTGTATTTTTTTACGGGGCGCGGCAGTTGCGACAAGCGCGATCAAAAGTTCTTCGTTTAATGCCATAACCTCTTCCTGATCGACAAAGCTCATTTCCATGTCGAGCTGCGTAAACTCCGGCTGGCGGTCGCCGCGCGTGTCCTCGTCGCGGAAACAGCGCGCGATCTGGAAATATTTTTCGACGCCGGCGACCATCAAAAGCTGCTTGTACTGCTGGGGCGATTGCGGAAGCGCGTAAAAACTTCCCTTCTGGATGCGCGACGGCACGAGATAATCGCGCGCGCCCTCGGGCGTCGACTTCGAAAGATTCGGCGTTTCAACTTCGATGAAACCGCGCTCCGAAAGAAAATCTCTTATGAATTTTATTGCGTCATGGCGGGCGATGAGATTGTCTTTCATCCGGCTGCGGCGCAAATCCAGATAGCGGTACTTCAGCCGCGCCTCTTCGTTGATGTCGTATCCGTCGCCGAGGATAGGCAAAGGCATCTCACCGGTACGGTTCAGGATCGTAAGCTCCGTCGCTCCGACTTCGTACGCGCCGGTCGGAATTTTATCGTTCACCATGCTCGGCGGGCGTTTTTTCACCCCGCCTTTTATTTTCACCACATACTCAAGCCGCAGTTCGGACGCGTGCGCGACGTCCGGCCCGAAAACCACCTGCGTAAATCCGCTCCGGTCGCGGAGATCGATAAAAACCAGTTTCCCGTGATCGCGCCGCGCCTGCACCCAGCCGCACAGCTCGACCTCTTTGCCGTCATTTTTTATAATATCTCCGATAAGCGTTCTCATGACAATTTTATAGGACTTACGCACTTGTGCCGAGTACGAGGCATTTTCCGATTATTTTCCGAGACGTAGTCCGACTACGGCGATGAAAATAACCGGAAAATAACGAAGGAATCGGCCAAGCCGTTTCGGTTTGATATATTTTCTTATGATTTTTTTTCAAATGCGTATGTCCTATGGTATTATGGTATCATACTATTACAATGCTCACCTTTTCACAAATGATGATCCGGTTCGCGGTCGCGCTCGTTCTCGGCGCGCTCTTGGGTCTTGAACGCGAGCTCGTCGGCAAAGAAGCCGGCATCCGCACCGAAATGCTCGTCGCGGGCGGCGCAACAATTTTCACAATGGTCGGCCTCATACTTCCTTATATCGTCTCCGTAAATACCGGCAATACCGCCGACGTCATTGCCAGAAACAGCGGGTTTCTTCAGGTTATCGCGAATATCGTCGTCGGTATCGGATTCCTCGGCGCGGGGCTCATCATTAAAACCGACAACCGGTCACGCGGCATCACGACCGCCGCGCTCGTCTGGACGACGGCCGCCATAGGCGTCCTTATTGGCATCGGCATGATAACTTTCGGCATAGTCGCCGCCGTAATCATAACCGGACTGCTTTACCTGCTCCGCGGATTGGACATTGCGAAAGAAGCGGAAGAAATGGCGCGCGAAAACGCCCGTTGAAAAACGCGCCAGGTGGCCGCAAGCGTCCTTGTTTCATTAAACCATCCCTGATGGACCGGCCGGAATTCCTGCTTTTATAAAAACTGTTTTCGAGGCGGGTTCTATACTATAATAGAGCAATGCCCACCAAGTCCGAAAAATATATAAAAACATTGCGGCAGCGGGCGAAAGAATCCCATATCTATCGGAAATATCAGATGACCGGCCTCATGGTCGCCGAAATCCTGGGAGATAAAAGCCATACATCGCTCTATATAAAGCTTGCAAAGGAAAAAGACGAAGGAAAACTGCTGCAGCTCGCAAAAAACGTCGCGGAACGGAAGGATGTGAAAAATAAAGGGGCATATTTTATGTACTGCCTCGCGCGCCAGGGACCCGCGCCGAAAAAACGGATCGTCAAAAAGAATGAATAATAAAATTCTTCTCATTGAAAACAAAGACGAAGGGAGGGTGCTAAGGAAAAAACCGGCGGATTTTGATTTCAAAAAATGGAAGAAAAGCGAAATCACGGCGCTCCTCGCGAAAATGAAGCGGATTATGCGCGCAGCGAACGGCGTCGGCCTTTCCGCGAACCAGATCGGACTTGACCTACGGATGTTCGTCGCCGAAGTGCCGGATCCGCAAGGCGGAACGAAATTCTATGCGGTATTCAATCCGAAAATCGAAAAGACGGGCGGTGCAACGATCGATTTCGAAGAAGGATGTCTGAGCGTCCCCGGAAAATGGGGCGACGTGGAACGGCCGGAGAAAATAATCGTGAGCGGCCAGGATAGGAACGGCAAAGCGGTAAAAATAAAAGCGTGGGGATTCCTTGCGCGCGTGTTCCAGCACGAGATCGACCATCTTGAAGGGAAACTTTTCATAGACCGAACGAAGAAAGTGCATGAAGCGGCGCCGAAAAAATAATGCTTAAATGTTGTAATGTTTTGTAATGTTATAGCGTTGTAATGAAAATTCATCGCACTATTAAAGACACTCCGACACTATAAAACGCATCGCACTATGAACTACATTTTTTTTGGAACACCGCGGTTCGCGGAAATTGTTTTGGACGCTCTTATCCGCGCGGATATGCCGCCCGTTGCGCTCGTCTGCAATCCCGACCGCCCCGTCGGACGGAAAAAAATCGTGACGGCGCCGGAAACGAAAAAAAGAATACAGGACGCAAACCGCAGCGGCGCGAAAAGCAAGATCGAGATCCTTCAGCCGGAAAAAATCGGCGATGATTTCATGAACCAGCTTCGTGGCCTGCATCCCGATTTTTTTGTCGTCGCGGCATACGCAAAAATATTGCCGAAAGCGGCGCTTGATATCCCAAAAATGGGAACACTCGGCGTCCATCCGTCGCTCCTGCCGAAATACCGCGGCGCATCCCCCATCCAGTCGGCGATCCTCGGCGGCGAAAAAGAAACCGGCGTTACCATTTACCGGATGGATGAAAAAACCGACCATGGGGAAATTTTAGCCGCGCGCCGCATACCGCTCGCTTCCGGAGAAACTTATCTGCAGCTTGAAAAAGAGCTGGCAAAACTCGGCGGAAAATTGCTCGTTGAAATGATGCCGAAATTCATAAACGGCGAAATGAAAAGTATCCCGCAAGATGAAAACACGGCGATAGTCACGAAAAAATTCCAAACTCAAGACGGATTCGTCACGCCGGAAGATTTAAAGGATGCCGAGAACGGCGATGCTCAAAAAACCGATGTGCTATTCCGGAAGATCCGCGCCCTCAATCCCGAACCGGGCGTCTGGACCATGCAAAACGGCAAACGGGTAAAATTGCTTGAGGCGGAAATTGAAAACGGCGCATTGCATCTCACCACAACCCAGCGCGAAGGCGAAAAGGCGAAAACAAATCGAAACCGTTAGAAAACCTTAAAACAGTATTTTCTGTCATCCTCGCGGAGGCGAGGATCCATGCTTTGAAAAAAAACTGGGATATGTCATCGTCCGTCACTGCCGACAATGACAGCAAAAAATTCTCTAAAACATAAAACGACCACTAAAGCGGTCGTTTTGTATGACAAGCGGAATTTCCGACCCGTCGTTACGCGGATCATCACCTTGCCCAAGGCTAATCCCTATAAAACGCAAAGTCAAATCTAATTTAATAATCTTTTAATCTGCTATTTTCATAGATTTTTTTCCGCCGCGGTCCAATCAACGACATGCCACCATGCAGCGATGAAATCCGGCCGGCGGTTCTGATAATTCAGATAGTAGGCATGCTCCCAGACATCAATTACTAAAATAGGCTTTTGATTTTTCGAGATCGGACTTTCCTGGTTCGGCGTCGTAACGATTGAAAGTTTTCCGTTATCATTGATAACCCATGCCCAGCCGGAACCGAAAACGCCGGCAGCGGCTTTCGAAAACATATCCTTGAATTTCACGAAATCGCCGAACGAGGCATTGATGGCATCGGCGATTTTTCCCTGCGGCTCCCCTCCGCCGCCGTCTTTTGGCGATCGCATGCACGTCCAGAAAAAAGAATGATTAAAATGCCCGCCGCCGTGGTTTCTGACCGCCGTCTGGATATCTTCCGGCAGCGCGTCCAGCGACTGCAATAATTTCTCGATCGGCATATCCGGCAGTTGCGGATATTTTTCCAATGCGGCGTTCAGGTTGTTCACGTACGCCTGATGGTGCTTGCCATAATGGATCTCCATCGTCCCCGCGTCAAGATACGGTTCTAATGCATCATATCCGTACTGCAGCTGCGGCAACTCGAATTTCATATTTTTATTATTATGTTTATTCACCTCTGCCGCAAATGGAACATCTATCATTTACAAAGGAGCTGAAAAAATCCCCCTTTTCCGAAAATGAATGATTAATGTGCAGTTTTTATGATCTTTTCACTATCCTTTTTCTCCTATATATTATAACATAGAGCGATCACAAAACATCCTTGGGGGATCGTCTAATGGTAGGACAGCGGCCTTTGAAGCCGTGAATCTAGGTCCGACTCCTAGTCCCCCAGCATTGTGTTCAAATCGCCGTTTTTAGGTGCTTTTGCGATCACATCAAACGGCGTTTTATACTGTATTTGCGCTACTAATTTGTTCTCAAGCGAAAGGTTCCAAAGTAGAAATACCCTACTTCTTTTCCGTCTCCCTGATCGGATGTGCGCGGCTTTAAAAGTAAATATAGAAGTTCGGAGTTCTCCGTCTATAAAAGACAATTATGTTCTTTGCTTCAGTTGGAAGGAGGTTTATCTCGCTAAGTCCGTCATCAAATATTTTCCTTTTTCTATGCGTGAGGCGCAATAAACCATATAAAATGGATATTATTCCATCACTGGGATATAAAATCTGGCCGCCGAGTATACGTCGGCGCTATAATGCGCTATAATATAATCATGAACGCCATCGTAATTTTCATCGCCCAATATCTTTATCTTTTCGTGCTTTTGATCGGCGCAGTCTTCTTTTTTATCCAACCGAGGAATATCCAGAAGAGTATGGCCGTCTGCGGCGTTATCATCGCGCCGCTTGCGTATGTCCTTTCAAGGATCGGCGGGCTTCTGTATTACGACCCGCGCCCCTTCGTTGTCGGACACTTCATCCCGCTCATCGCCCACGCGGCGGATAACGGTTTCCCGTCGGATCATGTGCTGCTCACGGGAGCCGTGGCGATGGTCGTCTGGTTTTACAGCAGGAAACTGAGCGCGATCCTCTGGGTGCTTGCCTTTGCGATCGGCGGCGCGAGAGTGTACAGCGGCGTCCATCATGTTGCGGATATTGCGGGAAGCGTCATCTTCGTCCTCATCGCCGGAATAATATATTATTTCGCGGCGGGGAACCGGTCAAAAACCATCATCCAATGAAAGAAAAAACATGGCGCGAACTATTCGATCTCGGCATCCTTCTGAAAGGAATTGACGGCACTCTGGAACTGATGGGCGGTATCGCGCTCCTTATTGTTTCACCCGCCGCCCTTAATGCCATAATCCTCTTTTTCATAGGAGGAGAATTAAGCGAAGACCCGAAAGATTTCCTGGCTAATCTTTTTTTGCATACCGCGCAAAGCGTCATCCAGACCCGGACCTTCGCGGGCGTCATCCTTATCGTGCACGGCGCCGTGAAAATATTTCTCGTCGCCGCATTGTTGCGCAACAAGCTTTGGGCATATCCCGCCTCCATTATAATTTTCGGAGGTTTCGTGCTTTACCAATCTTACCAATTGAGCCGCGGTTCCTCGTTGTTTCTCTGGATCGTTACGATCGTCGATATTGCGGTGATCGGGCTTATCATCCATGAATACCGGTATATAAGAAAACGCGCGGCGCTCAATACGGGAAGCGGCCTATAAATATGTTTCGGATAAAATCCCCTGCCGAGAACCCGTACTTGAAATAGAAGCTATTCCCGGTTAGGATAATATTTTCTCATGATCAAAAACGACATACGCCATATTATCGGGTTTTTCGCGCTCCGCGCGGCGCTCATCGTTGCCGTATTCGTTGCCGCCGCAACTGTACGGAGCTCCCCCGTCGCCCACGCAACTGCCACGACGACGACGGCAACGAGCAGTAGCTCGCTGCAGCAGCAGATTGACGCGAACAATCAGCAAATCACCAGCCTCAACCAGCAGATCGCGACGTATCAGGCAGAGCTTCAGCAAGTCGGCGCGGATAAAAAAACCCTCAAGGCCGCCATCAATACACTCGATCTGCAGCGCAATAAAGTGGAAGCGCAGGTCGCCGTTACACAGCACGAGATCAATGCCACCCAGCTGCAGATTCAACAGCTGGGCGGAGCGATCACGGACACGCAGCAGACGGTCGCGACCGATCAGGTGGCGCTCGGCGAAAACCTCCGTAGCCTTCAAAAGGCAAATGATCAGCCGCTCTTAATGCAGCTGCTCTCGTCGGGCACCATCGTCCAAGTATGGGAAAGCATCAACGCAACCTTGCAAGTGCAGCACGGCGTCCAAAATGATATGCAGGCACTGCAGACGCAGGAAAGCAATCTTGCCGATTCGCGCGCGGCGTCGCAACAGAAACAACAAACGCTTGCGGCGCAAAAACAGTCGCTTGCGGCGCAGCAGCAATCGCTCGCCGCCACGGTGCAATCCAAAGGCCAGCTGCTGACCGAGACAAACGCAAAAGAATCGGTTTACGAAAAACTGCTCGCCGCCGCGGAAGCGGAACTTAAAAGTTTCTCCACATTCGCTGAGAATGCCGGCGGTTCAAAACTTCTCGCGAACCAGACCAACTGCGACGCATGGGGCTGCTATTATAACCAGCGCGACGCGCTATGGGGCAACGAAGCGCTGAACGGAACGCGCTACAATCTCGCAAGCGACGGCTGTCTCGTCACATCCATGGCGATGGTGATGACGCATTACGGCTATCGCGACGTGACGCCCGCGACCATCAACGCAAACCCGGGCAATTTCGCGGCATATTATCCGGCATACCTTTTAATCACCATTAATGTCGACGGCGTAACCGCCACGCGCAAAGCGGCAACCATCGATGCAACGCTTGCAAGCGGCAATCCGGTGATCGTCGGCCTCAGGGCTTACGGCGGCACGCACTATGTCGTCCTTGTAAGCGGAAGGAGGGGCAATTACCTCATGCGCGATCCCTACATTCTCAACGGCAACGACATCAGTTTTTCCGCCCACTATTCGCTGAGGAATATTTTCGGCATCGCGAAAGTCGTAATCAATAAATAATGTCCGCCGAAAATCCCATCAAGGCTCATCGGTAAAAACAAAATTCGCATTGCTCCCCCTGCGGCCCTCACGAATGCGAGGACGACAGAAGAAAGTTACGGATGCGGAATGGCGACGAACTTCGACGATCCCAATCCTTCAAGCGCCGGTTTTTTGATGCCGATCTCTTTTTCCCAAAAAGCATCATCGTTTAAAAGTTCGATGATCCACGGAAAATGCGCATCCTGCGAAAATATCACGCCGCCGGATGAAGTAAGCGGATAGAGCGCGCGCAGACAATCTTCGGTCGATTGCACAAGATCGACATTCACGCAGGCAGCCGCGACTTCATCGCGAAAACCGGGCATGGTGTCCGAAAAAAATCCCTTATGGAATTCCGTACGGCTCACGTCGCCGAATTTTCGGACATTCCCGCGCACTTCTTCAAGTCCGACCGCATGGCTGCCTTTCGGAAAATGATGTTCGCGGCCATAAATGCTTTTGCCGTGCGTCTCGGTATTTTCAGGCATGCCTTCGAACGAATCGAAAACGTGGAACGGCCGATTCGCGAGACGGGCGACAAGGCTGAATTTCGCGGTGCTGCCGCCGTGGAACGCGCCGGCTTCGACGATGGCGCCCGGAACGTCCGCCCCGAGGTTCAAGATAGAGCGCGCGATGGCAAGCATTTCATTTTCGGTGTGCGGACAGTCGACGTAATAGGAAATGGCATAAAAATTTTTGATAAGCGAAAGCCGCTCGCCGAACGTGGTGGACGATTTCGTTTTATGAAACAGGAATCCGAGCGCGGCGGGAACATCCTGCGGCAGGTAATAAATTTTTCTGTACAAATAATGCAGCGGCCACGGCGTTATCCGTTTGATGCGGCTTCGGATGGTCATAATGTTGTTATTTTTCGGTTATTTTTTGTTCATCGATCCGCCGCACCAAAACGAACGGCGTCATTTTATTTCCCTGCCCGAGCGGATTATCAAGGAGGACGAGGCGCACCGTTTTCTTGTCGAGCCCCACGCCGCGGCTCACGCCGAGCACTTTCACGTTAATGAAATTCGCGTCCGCGGTAACGGCCGGCATGCCGAGTTTCTTTTCCACCTCTTCGCAGTCGCGCTGGGGATCGGCGGGCGGCAGCACGGCCCATTCCGTGTAGGGATACATATCTTCGGGAATAAAACCGTCGATCTCCGACACGCGATGGCCGGCAACAATCCAGAAAATTCCCCGTATGCCGACAAGCTTGCCAATGCCGCCGATGATCATCGCCAAAATAATCCGCAGCCGGCCCGCTTCCTCGATGGCGACCTGGATTTTCTCTGGATTGTCCCACGCCGTCATATTTTTATGCTTCATAACTCCTTTTTGCACGAGCCGCGCGAGCCATGTCACTTTCACCGTCGCAATATGCCGCACGCGGTTCTGCGAAATGGAAATGAGCTTTTCGGAAAGCGCCACCCAGTCGCCGGACTTGAAATGCGGCTTCACGAATTCCGTCAATATTTTTTCCAAATCTTCGCCGAATGCGATGAGGCGCGGCACTTTAATCGGGAAACGTTCGTACGTGACGCCGTCAACCGTAATAAGCCGTCCCGGCTGGATGCCCGGCGGCGTCTTCGTATCCGGCAGATTTGATTCCATCATAATGGTGATTATTATACAGGAAAAATAACACGCGTGCCACGGCGGGATAGTACAACTGCTTGCAACACAGAAATCGGATGGTATGATGAAATAAAGTAAATGCATCACGAAAATTTTTCGTAAAAAACTTTTAAAAATACGTTCAAAAAATGAGAAAACTCACGCAATCGCAAAAAGACGAAATGCGCGCGCGGCTGCTTGATATAATGGAGCACCGCCTGCCTCCGCTCAGGACGATCCTGACGCCCGACAGCACGAAAGAGGAACCGTGGTTCCGCGAATCGGGTATTGAAAAAATACTCAAAAAATATGCGTTTTTCGGAGCCGAGATGCGGGCGCATAACGGCAAAAGCGCGCCCGCGTTCATGGCGTGGCTTATGGACGAAAAAGCGGGAAAATTCAACAAGGACATTATGGTCATCGGCGCGACATCGGGCAATTGGGGAATGGCATCAGGTCTTATTGCGCCGATGTTTGACGTCAAAGGATTTTCCGCCGTGATCGAAAGAACGGTTCCAAAAGGAAAGCAAAATCAGCTCATCGCTGCCGGCGCGGAAATCATCTATGCGCCCGACGGCGTCTCATCCATCGAACACGCGCAGGCGCTCGCCGAAAAATATCCGGAACAATATCATTTCATCAACCAATATATTCACGAAGGAAGCGTTCTCGGCCATAAGTGGCCGATGGATCACATTGCCCGCGAACTGGCGCGGCTCGGCGAAACGCCGTCGATCTTCGCCGCGACGACCGGCACCTGTTCGACTATCATGGCGGCAAAACGTTATTTGAAAAGCGGATTCCCGCAGATGAAAATACTGGGCGTGGCATCGATGTCAAACAATGAAAAAGTGCACGGAAGCCGGTCGCCGGAAGGACTCGCCGAACTGAAAAAATTTCCCGGATCGTTCCAATACGAGGACATCGTCGACTTTCCGCTTATGACCGGCATCACGAAGCGGGAGGCCTACGTCATGAGCGCCGAATTCTACCAGCAATATTACCATTCACTGGGACCGACCTCGATGCTGCTCGAAGCAGGAACGTATCGCTTTTTAAAAGATCATTGGGAACGCCACGGGAATTTCGACGCGCTTAAAAACAAAAACGGTGAAATCGTCATGGTTTCGTTTTTTATGGATATGCATCTCCCCTACCTTGACGATCCCGACGTTCTCGCGGCATTCGCCAGTTAGAAAAAGAAGAGATAACTCATTACTTATAATTAAGCATTGCATTCCCTCCGTCGTCCCCTCACACTGCCTCCCTTTTTTTCCATCTTTTTCTTAATCGCTCATTGTTTTTCCTTTCGGGTCTGTCATCTCGGAATTTTGAGGCTTTGCGAAAAATATCCGAGATCCAGGATGAACCCTCTTCATTATTCAATTCAAATTAATCCTGGATTCCAGATAAACACTCGAAAACGCGCGTTTTCCGAAATGACAGAAAGAGAATAATGTTAATGAACATCATCGCTGTTTCTTAAAGCGTGAATCCTCGCCCAGGTCGAGAACAATGAAATGAACTGGCGCATCGAATCAATATATGCTATTCTATAAATAGAATTTGGGTGCGGGAATTCTGGAAAATTTCGTCTTTTTTAGACGGATTCCGGCCAGTTCTTTAACAACTTAATAAGGAGGTGAGAAAAATGAAACAGAAGCGGATAAGACCGCCGAAAAATCCATTTTAAGGGAAAAGAAGTCCGTGTTACAATGTAAAAACGCCTCGCACTTAGGCGTGCGGCTGGGAAATTCTCCTATTTAATGATTTTTAAAAAAATTTAAAAAGGAGGTGTTTACCATGAGAGGTTTAGATGAAAGAGAATTATAATTCTCTTTCCAAAACATAACGACACTTCACAATGAAGCGTCGTTTTTTATTTTTTTAATAACAGCATCAAAAACCGCCGTCAAAATCATCCTGATGCATGCGGTTCCGGTTCACGGCCGGAAAGCAACGGATAAATATCCAACAGCGCAAAGAAAAATGCCAGCGCCAGCGGGCCGATAAGGAATCCGATAAGGCCAAACACGCTGATGCCGCCCAGTACGGAAAGCAGGATCAGAAACGGATGGGCGTTCAGGCCGCGGCGCTTGAGTTGCGGCGAAAGAAGATTATCGACGCCGTTCATGGAAACGACGATCCACCAGACGAACAACCCGATGCCGGCGATGATATGGCCGGTCGCAAAAAGATAGACGATGGCGGGAATATCCACGATTGAAGTTCCCACCATCGGGATGAGCGCGGCAACAACGGCAAGCGATCCCCAGAACGCCGCGTTCGGGATGCCGAATATCCAAAAACCGGCGATGGCCTCGACGCCATGAATCAGGGCGATCGCGAGCGATCCGCCAACCACCGAATAGATCGCCCGCTCCATCCGGTCGATCACGCGTTTTGAATAGCGCTGCTCAAGCGGAATAAGCGATGCGATTTTATCGCGAAGCGCATTGCCGTCCGTAAGAAGATAAAACATTCCGAACAGGCTCAGGAATAACACGAGCGCGAACTGCGCAAGACCGCCGACGAACGGCAGCAGATTCTGCACAACCCAGCCCAGCGCCATGCTGAGATAATTCGTGATGTCTATCTGCGGGAAATCAAAACCGCTGAAATGCCGCGCGAGAAAACCGTTCACGATCGCGCCAAGATGCACTTCATTGCCGCCCGCAAACCATCCGTAGAGATGCATCGCCTGCCCAAAAATGAGCGTCGCAAGAAAACTGAACGGCACCAGCACGATAAGGATAACGGTAAGCACCGTGATAAGCGCCGCAAGCCAGTCATAACGGACCAGTTTACGAAGACCGCGATACAACGGATTGAAAACGACGGCAAAGACGATTGCGAAAACGACCACCGAAAGGTATGGCAGGAAAATATAAACGACAAGCGCGGCCGACGCGAGGAAGAGCGCGACGAGAAAATGATTCCCGAATTGCTTCGGATCCTTCGGTTCCATACAACTATTATAGCACATTCCGCCGCCGTCGCGCGGCTCCTTAAACGCGAAGAACGCAAAAAAAGAATTCCGAAAAACTTGAAAAACAATCGTGTGTACGGTACCATCAACCCATTCAGCAAAAAACGGTAAAAAAAATAGGACCTACGCATTTGAAAAAAATATAAGAAAATATCTTAAACCGCAGCGGACAAGGCCCGTCCCTTCGTTATTTTCCGATTATTTTCATCGCCGCAGCCGGACTACATCCCGGAAAATAACCGGAAAATGCCCCGTACCCGGCGCACGTGCGTACGTCCTAAAAATAAATTTATGCCGACCCATTACGAAAATCTAAAAAAAATAAACGAAAAGGACGGCGTAATCGCTTTCCAGGCGGATATCCCCCTCGCAATCCTTGAAAAAAATATAGGCGAGGCCGTAATCCGCGAAGCCGCCGATTTTGCGCTCCCGGGATTCCGCAAAGGCAAAGTACCGGAACATATCGTCCGCCAGCACATCAGCGAAATGGACCTTCTTGAAGATGCGGCGCACGCAGAATTCCGTGACGCCATCCGCGAAATAATCGCCGACGAAAAACTTTCGATCATCGGTGCGCCGCAGGTCACGATTACGAAGATCGCGCTCAAAAATCCCGTCACTTTCACGGCGCGGTTCGCCCTTTATCCGGAATTCACGCTCCCCGATTACAAAAAAATCGGGCGCGGCATCGCGGAACGAAAAGAACCGTCCGGCGTTGATGAAAAAGATATCGATACCGCGATCGCGCGCATCCAAAAAATGACGGCACCACGGGAAGATCGCGAAACAGACACGGAAAAAGAAAAAAACGCCAAGGGAAGCGGCACGGAAGATGAAGATAAAAAGGAAAACGCTCCCCTCCCGCCGCTCACGGACGATTTCGTGAAACAGTTCGGAAATTTTGAAAACGTCGCGGCATTCCGCGCGGAGGTGAAAAAACAGCTCGAACAGGAAAAAGAAACGCAGATCAAAGAATCCAAACGCGAGGAAACCGTCAAAAAAATAATGGCATCATCGAAGATTAAAATTCCGGCGCTGCTTATCGACGAAGAATTTTACGATTTCATGGAGCGGCGCGACGCGGAACTTGAACGGGCGGGCATGTCGCTTGAGGAATATCTGAAAGAAATCAAGAAAACGGAGAATGAGCTCGAACAGGAAGAGCGGCAATTGATCGAGGACCGGATAAAAATGAGTTTAGTTATGGGCGAAATCAGAAAAAAAGAATCTATTGAAGCGACCGAGGACGAAGTCCATAAATACATTCCCTCGCTCAAATACCGCTATCCCGACCGCAGCGAAGAGGACATGCACCGGACTGCGGAGGCATACATCATCCAGGAAAAACTGTTCGATATGCTGGAAGGAAAAAACGAAACCGGCGATGCTGTTCCGCTTTCATAAGAAAAAATTTATAGCCGTATGGATTGAGAGCAGAAAGTCATAGGTTTTCTGGTAGATGATAAGGTCGTCGAACATTGCCGGAAAGAAATTTCGAAAAGTTAAAAAACACAAAGAAAGAAGGTTCACTCTATTGAATAACCTGATTTTCGACTGTATCCGGCGGGGAGAAAGAAAGAAAGTTAAGAGGGAAAGAAGAAGAGAAGAGAAAAGAAAAGAAGGAAGAAAAACCAAAGGGACAAAGAGACGAATTTTATTTAGTCCTTGATGCAACGGGCAGAAAACCCGTAGGCGCGGTAATCGTAATTCGCGGGGACCACGAAGCTCGAGTGGAAGGCGAAGTTGTAGGCGTTCGTGCCGTCGATGGAAGACGACCAGTAGTAGCCGCTCGCGCCCTGACCAGCAAACAAAGCGTCGGAGGGATCGCGGAGACCGGCATCGGTGAGTTTGAGGGTTGTGTTGTACAAAGCCGTATCGCATCCCGAGGAGCAGGAAGCAAGGCCGACGGCGCTCACCCAATTGCTCCATTGCGTCTGAGTTGGGATGCTCCATCCGATCGGGCAGGGATTGTTGATGGCGGTGCTGGTACCCTGCCAGAGGTTGTCATTCTGGGGGGAACGCCAGTCATAAGGGGAATTGGGGGCTTCGATGAAGTCGGCATTGCCGGGAACATCGGTGCTACTGAGGGTGGTTGTTGCGGTGCTGGTCGTTATCTGATGGCCGTCCGTCAGGCGTCCCCATTGGTAGAGCCATCCATAGGCGGAGGAATCGGTGACGGATTGTGCGATGTTGGCGGTGCCGAGATTACTGGCGAGCCAGCAATTGCCGTCCTCGCCAATGACGGTATGGTAGATGGTGGTGTCGGGAGCAAGGCCGGTGACGGTACTTTCGCCGCAGACAAAGATCGGCGATCCCGCGCCTACGGTAAAGGGAGATTGCGCTTGGAATTTCTGCGATTCCGCGTTGGCGAAGACCTCCCAATTGGTGCCGCCGGTCACATAGGTATAATAGAGGTTCGAGGAGGATTGATTCACGGGATCCACGGGAAGGGAACCCAGCAGGGAGCCGAACGATGCCTTCGTGAAATTGACAGGAATCCAGCCGGTGCCGTCGACATGCGTATAGGTGGAAGATGCCGCGCAATGAAAGGATCCTCCCGAGGGGAAGCCCAGTCCCGAACAGTCGGTGCCGGCGGTCGTCGTCGCCGTCGGATCGGGAATGGAGAGATAGGTGACGGACGAAGAGCCGAGGGAGAATCCTATGAATCCTCCTGTGTCCGCGACATAGGCATTGAGGGCGGTCGTGAGGGCGCTCAGATCGGAAAGACGGTTGCTGTCCCTGCTTTGTTTCAGGAGTTCGGAGGGATTCAGGACCATAACGACCGCCACCATGAGGACGGCGATGATGGCGATCACGACGAGAAGCTCTATGAGGGTGAAGGCGGAACGGGATGCTTTGTTTGTTGTTCTTTTCGTCTTCATGGGAGGGAGAAGAAAGGAAATGAAAGAAGCGGGGTTACTCTCTCTCGTGGGGGAGGCTTACTTTTTTGATGCGGTGTCTATAGTCATGATGGGTTGTTTGCGACGACTGAACTTATTATATTACAACTTATTTAAAGATATGTGCCTTAATTATTATTTTATGGCTTGATCTATTCTATTCAATCATTCTTCCTCCGTTATGCGGATTACTTCTTCTATGGAAACCAATCCTTCAAGCGCCTTTATGACGCCGTCCTGGCGCAACGTGAGCATACCCTGGTTTTTCGCTTCTTTCGTTATTTTTTGCGCGGTCGGACCGGCATTGATGACGTCTTCAAGCGCGGGCGTCATATGGAAAACTTCGAAGATCGCTTCCCTTCCAAGAATACCCCTTCCTTTGCAGATTTCGCATCCCTTCGCGCGCGTGATCTTGTACGGTTCCGGATATTTTGCGCGGACATCTTCCGGAAGTTCCGCGAGCGTCCTTCGGATGACGTCCTGCATATTCTGCGGCGCCGGTTCAGCCGCCTTGCAGTTGTAACACAGAAGTCCGACGAGCCGCTGGGATATCATAAGGTTCAAAGAAACCGGCAGAAGGAACGGCTCCACTTTCATGTCGATAAGGCGCGGGATGACGCCGGCGGCATTGTTGGTGTGCAGCGTCGAAAGGACGACGTGCCCCGTAAGCGCCGCCTGCACGGCAAGTCCGGCGGTCTCCGCATCGCGGATCTCGCCGACCATGACGACATCCGGATCCTGCCGCAATATTTCGCGCAATCCCGCCGCGAAGTCGTAGCCGATCTCCGGCCTCACCTGCGACTGGTTGACGCCCGCGACAAAATATTCGACGGGGTCTTCCAAGCTCACGATATTCCTGCTCTCATTGTTCAATGTCTGGAGAAAAGCGTACAGCGTCGTCGTCTTGCCGGAACCCGTCGGTCCCGTTATAAGAATCATGCCGTACGGCTTCGCAAGCCCTTCTTTCACAATCTCAAGATTCCGGTAAAGGAACTGGAGGTTGTCGAAACTCTTCAACCCCGTCGACGGATCAAGCACGCGGAGGGCGACTTTTTCGCCGAGCGGCGTCGGAAAGGTCGCCACGCGGAAATCGATGTCTTTATTCAATATTTTTGCGCGGAACCGGCCGTCCTGCGGCACTCTCGTTTCGTCGATTTTTAAACTTGAAATGACTTTAATGCGCGAGACAACGGGCTGGGCGAGTTCGATGGGAAGCGATGCAACCTGTTTCAGTTCGCCATCGATCCTGAAACGGACACGCAATGTTTTTTCCTGCGGTTCGATGTGGATATCGGACGCGCGGCCCTGCACCGCTTCACGGAGCGTATCGGCGACGATTTTGACCACCGGCGCATCTTCCGCGCTTGACGCGCTTTCAAGGTTCGCCACTTTACGGCCGCCTTCGCCTTCTTTTATATTCAATGACTGCACTGCTTTCGCAATCTCGCTGCGGTAGGGGGAATACCGCCTCAAAACATCCTGCCAGTCGCCGTAAGAAATGAGATAGACGCCCAAATTGTAACGATTCTGCCGCGCAATGAACTTCACCGCATCCTGCGCTTTCGGATCCTCCGGATGCAGCATGCCGACGATCAAAGCGTTGTTCTCGAGAGAAAGCGGAATTGTCGCATAAGTCCGCGCCGTTTCCTCCGGCACCGTGACAAAAAGTTTTTCATCGATGCTTTGCGGATCGATCTTCTTATAAGGAACCCTTAAAACGGCGCTTTTTATTTCCGCGACCTTCGCATCATCCAAAAGCCGCTGCTTGGCTATGGTCGCCTCGAGGGGCTCTCCGCTGATGAGCGTATCTCTCTTCAGGCGGTTCGCCGCCGGCGCGTCAAGCAGTCCCTGCTTTTTTATCTGCTCCAAAAGTTCATCGTCGGTCATGATATGATGTTCTAATGTTGTAATAAAAAAATAAAACGCTTCATTCATCCGACGCAATTCTTATTGCGTCGTCCGCCCGAAGGAGGGAGTCCATACTTCCGATCTTTTTTCTTAATTTTTCAAAATGTGAATCGTCCAGCCAAACCGGACGATGACAGGAGGAAACTTTCTTATTATTTTTTTTCAAATGCGTAAGTCCTATTTTATTGCGGAGGAATGAACGGATTACTGCGGCCGGTCGAGGACGGAACCGTCGAAGACGGAACATATTGCTTCAAAGATTGGAAAAGCGGGTTCTGTGTCACCGCCGATGCATGGATCGTGATTCCGGCAAGAGAAGTGGTCGATGCGAAATTCGCGGAAGGCGCAACGATAACCGATTCGGGTGCCGCGAAAAAAAGATAATAAACCGCCCCGACCCCGACTGCGATAAACACAAGCCATCCTATAACGCTCATAATGCTCCCGCTGCTGTTTTTTTCTTCTTCAATGACAATAGCCATGGTGTTATATTTTAGTGTTTTAATGTTGTAATTGTTTTAACGAAAAGCTCAGCGCTCTATCGCCATAACATTACAACATGAGAACTTTTTAAGGCATTTGGTAATATGCGACGATGGTCAGCTCGTAATTGAAATTATCCTGGTTGTTCGCCGCGTTTTGCGGTGCGGACTGGGCGGGCTGAATGGAAATATTTTTCATGTCGAAAATCCTGATGTTCGTCTCCAGTTCCGAAAGAAAATTCTTGAAATCCTCGTAACTGCCGTTCGCCTCAATGGCGAAAGAAATGCTGTCGAGAGGCTTCACGATTGACGGCGCGGAAACGTCCATTTCTGTAGTGGAGGACGCTATAACGGGCGCAAGCGCAATATTCATGGTCAGTATGTTTATGTTATTAGTTCCGGCAATGCCGTATATCTGGTTAAGGGCGCCGGAAATATCCTCTTCGGATGGAAGCGCGAGCGCGACCGTTCCCGCCGTCTGGCTTTCGCTCTTATAACTCGCAACCAATTGCTGCACCTGCTGCGTCGTCGAAGCTTCCTGTAACAAAATATTCTGCTCGCTCGCCGCTTTTCCCCTTAATGCCTGCATGTCGCCATACGCCGGCGACACGACGTCGAAATAAACAATGAAGGCCGCAATAAGGAAGGTGAGGGAAACCAGCATGCCTACGAGTCTTTTGGTGGTTTGTTTCATGAAAAAATTAAGTTCGTTTTTCCGTAACGCTATGCGTTGTTATTATCGGAAAGAATCGAAGCGTTCATAAAAAGAGTGACATTCGCCGCCTGCCATGAACCATTATTTACTTTCATGGGAGCGATGCCGGTAACGGTGATACGCGACACTTCCGGCGACGATTCAAAAATGGAAATCTGCTGGTTAAGATCGTCCTGAGTCTTCGCGACCACAGTGATCGTCGCCTGGCCCGTGGAAGAAAAAACGATCTGGGAATAATACGCATTCGCCTCCGTGTTGCTTTCGAGCCACGAAAGGAATGGCGTGAAAACAACATGGTTCTTCAGCAATACCTGCAAATGGGAAAGTTGGGAATAAAAATCAATCAGGGCGGTCTGATCTGCGGCAGGAACCGTCGTGCTGGCGGAATTTATTTTTGTTTCAAGGCCGGTTATTTGTGAATTCAAATAAGGTTCATATCCTGCGACAATTCCGAAATAAATAAGAATCATAAGGAAAAAGGCCCCCGCGGAAAAGAAAAGCAGACCCGAAGACCATCCCGGGGTCTGGGACTCGTCATGGCTTAAGCGGTCGATAACTTGTTGCGGAAGTGCCATAGAATTATATTTTGGTGTTCCGGCGTCGTAATTGCCGCAATGAAAAAATGAACACTGCAATATTATAACATTATAATCTTTTTATGCGAACTGCTTCATTCCGAGGCCGAGCGCAACGCTCATAACTGGATTCAATTCCGGGATCAGCGGCTCGATAGCCGGGTCATGCTCAAAGCCCGCGAACGAATTTGCCCTTACGACAGGAAGCGCGAATTCCCTTTCAAAGTACGGCCCTATCCCCAAAAGGTTCGCCCCTCCGCCCGTTATGATCATCCGTTCCGTTTTTTTTGCGGAAGGAAACTGCGCTTTATAACCGAACTGCGCCTTCTTCACTTCATTTATTATAGCATCAAGGAACGGAATCATGATTGTGGATAACTCGCGGTTCGGGCCAGTACCTAAAATACCCCGTTCTTTTTTGAGCTCTTCCGCCCGCAAAGCGTTGATGCCGAGGCTCTCCGCAAGATTCTGCGTGAGCGTTGCCGCCGCAAAGTCGCTTTGTACGTTCCAGGCAAGCCGGCCATTCTCAAGAAAAATGATATTCGTGGAACGGCTTCCGATATCCACAACGATGGTCGACGTCGGATCGCCGCCGAAAATCCTCGCCAGGCTCAGACTCTCGATCTCGAGCGCCCGAAGCGAAAGACCCGCCGCCGCGAACATCCTCTGATATTTTTTGATCTGCTCCAAAGGAACGGAAATGAGAAGGATTTTCTGACGCATGAACCCCTCGTCATCCTGGGACTCCCCGACTTTCAGCCAGTCGAGCGCGACTTCGGAAAGCGGGATCGGAACATACTGCTTTGCCTGATACTGTATCGCCTTTTCCATTTCCTGCTGGCTCATATTCGGAAAATCAAGCACGGTCATGAAAGCGGAAAACGGGGCAATCGACGCGACGGCGTCTTTCGTCGCCGTCCCCATCTCGCGGATGACGGTTTTTAAGAGTTCCGTCACGTCGGATTCGAATATCTTCAAATTACTCGTTTGCAATGCCTGGTTTGCGCGGGCCAAATAACCGCTCGATTCAAGGAGCCCGTAATTCACGACAAAAGGCCGCTTGTCGCCCTGTTTCACTTCCACCACCTTGATCGATGTCGTTCCGATATCAACGCCAAGAGAGGAAGGAAAAACAGTTCTTTTAAAAAGATTAAAAGGGTTTTCCATGATCTTGATATTTCTTCTATTATCATACTATGAAATTCGATTTTTTTATAGATATGCTGTTTCCGCGGCGATGCCTCCGCTGCCGCGACGCGGTAAAAAACGGCGTTCTCTGTCCCCTCTGCCGCGCAGGCATCGCGGTGCACGCATCATTTTTTTGCGGACAATGCAAAGCGCGGATACCAACAGAAACCGGTCACGAAACGGACCCTCAGACTGGTTCAGGCCGCATTTCAAAAATATGCCACAAAGATTTTCCCTATGTTCTCGGCGCCGCGGCATCGTACGGCGATGAAACCATGCGGACGCTCATCCATCATCTCAAATTCCGCGGCGTCCGGAGCGCGGCGGAACCGCTTGCGGCGATCATGGCGGAATATCTCTTGAAAACGGGGATAGATTGCGCGGGTTATTGCATTATTCCCGTTCCTCTTTCCGCAAAACGGGAACGGGAACGCGGGTTCAACCAGTCGGAACTCATCGGAAAAATACTTGCCGGGCATCTCGCCATTCCGAATTTTTCACGGGGGAAATCAGGCGGGCATAGCGCGTCACTCGAAACAAAAATACTTGTCCGCATCCGCCATACCCCGCCGCAAAGTTCAACGGAAAACGCCCGTGAGCGCGAGATGAACGTCCGCGGCTGCTTTGCGGCGCCACCCGATTCCTTGCGCGGGAAAAATATCATCCTTATCGATGACGTAACGACTTCCGGCGCAACCTTTTTTGAAGCCGCGCGTGCCGTAAAAAACGCCGGCGCGAAAAAAATAATCGCGCTTGCGGCGGCCATGGCATAGGAAAGAAGAATATAGAAAAGAGAATATAGAAATCGGATGTTAAAATTCCCCATTCTATGCTTCTTTTGGTATTTCCCAAAAAAATGTGATACAATAAAACCAATGGAAGAAGAATTCAAAGTTAAATGGCATGCGCCGGAATTCGAGCACCGCGAACGGAATGTTTCGTGGTACTGGATATCCATGATCGTTGCCGCGGCCATCATCGCGTTCGCCGTCTGGCAAAAAAACTTCCTTTTCGGCCTCTTTATCGTCATCGCCGAAATGCTCGTCATCGTGTGGGGAAACCGGACGCCGCGCATAATCCCGTTCCTTCTCACCGATAAAGGCGTGCGGATCGAACCGGGGAAGCTCCATCTGTTCTCCGAAATGGAAAGTTTCAGCGTCGACGAAGCGCTGCATGACGAGGAATGGGATACCGTCATCTTCCATTTCCACGGCACGTTCAAGCTGCCGCTCATCATAAAACTGCCGAAAGAAAAGCGCGAGGAAGTGAGAACGCACGTCAAGAAAACGCTCAAGGAAACCGATTACGAACCGTCTTTCCTCGACTCGCTTGAAAAAATAATCGGATTCTAATAGTGTTGAAGATGTTATAGTGTTGGGTCGGTCGGGGCGATCTTGTTGTAATGCGCAAGATCATTACAACACTGCATTCTTATCGCTTCACATGCCCTCGTCGTTCAACGGATAGGACGCAAGATTGCGGATCTTGTAATTGAGGTTCGATTCCTCACGAGGGCACCAATAAATAATAAAGCTGATTTTTAGAAAAATTTTGACGCGTCGCACGAAGCGCGGCTGAATTTTTCTGAAAAAAACTTTGTCCTGTCCTGGCGCGTCTTCATTATGAAACTCACGCCGTAGTAAAAGGCGGATCTATGAATATGGTATAATTTCTTTAGAAAGGTCGACTTTGTTAAATTATTAAATTTCACCACTTTATTATTATGCATCACAAATTTCGTAATTTTGCCATAATCTCCGGTGCTGTGCTCCTCATATCAGTATCGGTCGCTTTTGCCCAAGGAAGACCGGTTTCTGCCGGCGCGGGAATCAATTTGGGAACGGAGAACTCATACCGCCCATCCGGTCCATACGCATCAATCAGCTCGACCTCGACGCAACCTTCCGAACAAGATTCCGCGCGGATTCCCGTACGGGGACATGCCGGAGCAGGAAATCGTCCCGCCATGGTTGGTTCGACGACAATGGGAGGCGTGCGTGCAACCGGACAGCCGTATGCCACACAGGGACAAGCGCGCGGGGCAGAGATGCGTCAGATGGCGCAGGAACGCATCGCCGCAATTCAGGACAAAGTAAAACAACGGATCGCACAAAATCTTTCCGGTATTTTTGATCGCCTCAATCAGGTATGGACGCAGCATTTCTCGCAGTTGCTTGACCGCTATGCCGCCATCTTGCAGAAGATACAAGACCGTGCAAATGCGGCGGCGGCGAACGGCAAGGACGTGACAGCAACGAATACCGCTATTCAAGCGGCACAGGCGGCCATTGCGAGCGCACGAACGGCAGTAGCGGCACAGGCGGCCAAGACCTACGTGCCCAATCTCTCCTCCGCTACGACAACGGTTACCGCCGCCACTTCGACACCCCAAGGCCAGGGACAGATTATACAGGGGCTGAAAGACGCTTTCCAGACGCTTCGCACGCAACTCTTTAGCGACCTTTTTGCGTTGCGCGACGGCCCGATGACCGATACACGTAAAGCGGTACAGAGCGCCTTGCAGACGCTCGGCAAAATCCCCGGAGTCGATCAGGGAAACGCCACTTCAACCGAAGCAACCTCGACGAACCAATAGCAGATAATTGAAACTACTATGGATTACCAAACAACGAAGCAAGGATCCTCGAAGACGTTGTGGTATGTCGGCGGTGTAGTCGTTATAGTCATCGTCGCACTCGCCGTCTGGTATTTCTCCTCGACACAGACGCCGGCCACCACCAGTACGCAAATCACTACGAGTACGCAGGTCTCGGCAATACAACAAAGCCAGATGCCGCCACTTTCCAGCGGCAATACAACCGCCGACATCCAGAATGATCTCAACCAGACCTCGAATGGTTCCGCCGCGCTCAACCAGGATCAGAATTCCGTCAACACGAGCATTCAGGGTCTTTAGAACCCGTTCATAATCTCATGCCGAAGCAAAATTCATGAATTTCAGGCGAAAGCCGCGCTGGGCGAGAAGAGGCGTATCGGGATACGCCGACGAACCGTAAGCGGTTTGCAGCATAAATTCATGAGTTTTTGCCGGCACGCATTGATTTTATTGATATTATGCGGTGAGATTATGAACAGGTTCTCAGTCCTCGGCCATGCGGCCTTGAGCTTCATTATTTTTTAGCTCAAAGTAAAACCTAGTGAAAAAAAAGAACAAGTCCTGTCCCCACGAAGGCAGAGAGGATTGATGAATACCCGCCCCCATGGGCGGGTATTCATCTTAAAATGAAATAAAACAAAAATAGATAAAGAATAATGGACGGCTGTTACGGAAATACCGACGCACATCAAGCCCATCACCGCCAATTGTAATCTCTCACGCCCCTCTTTTCCGTCGTCATTGACCCTCAATCAGGTCGAGGGCAGGCTCCGGTCGAAGATCCGCGCTTTTTCTGTCGTCCTCGCGAAGGCGAGGATCCATGCTTTAAGAATTTAAGACCGGGAGCATGGATCCCCTCATTCGGGGGGGCGACGGAGGGGAAAATGTTTCGACGGAATCGGCGCTGGTTTATAGATAGCGAGGGGTTAGCGCCCATTCCCTTCTCAATGCAATGGTTTTTTGTTAAAGTAGGTTCATATGAACCCGCATCATCGCGCCGTACAACAATTGAAATATTGGACGGCAAAATTTTTCATTACCCTGTTTGCGACCGTCGGAGCCATAACGATAATCATTTTGTTCATATGCACAACACAGCTGTTGTTCATAACACCGGTTACAGCGCCGTCAAAATCCTCGCCAACGGCTTCATCAACTCCCGTAAAAAATGCAGCTTCTTCTTCGTCTTCGCTTAAAACATTTTCATCCAAACCGGCTCTGAGCAGTACAACTCTTTCCGCGTCCAAAACGGTTTCATCAGGATCGGCTCCCGCCGGATTCCGGGGTCCGACAAGCCCACCGCGCGTTATAGGCCCATCGGGCCCACCGCCTGACTATTGAGAATTACGAAAAGAAAAGATAGAATACAGAATGTAGAAATAGCTCCGTGAGCGTTGCGGGTATCGTATAGCGGCTATTATGCGACCTTGCCAAGGTCGAGATACGGGTTCGACTCCCGTTACTCGCTCCAGTTTTAGACAAAGTTCATTTTCAGAAAATTTAACCGCGCTTCGCGGAGCGAAGCGTAGGGTTTGGCGGGATAGAAACGAGAAGACGGTTGTTAAGAAAGAGGTTCGATCCGGAATTTTTAAAGAATATGACCCGACAGAAATTTAAGCCGCCTTTTTCTGCGTAAGCTACCATATATTCTTCGTTGACGAGAATGGCATAGATCTCTTCTATCGCTACGTCCGCATTCCCATCGAGAATAATTTTCCTATATTTATATTCTCTACATACGAAAAAGCTCCGACGTTATCGGAGCTTTTTCGGTATATCCAAATTTTGAATGCTCAACGTTTAGCCCACTGGGGAGCCATAGATATATAATAATAGAGTGCCTTAGAGGACCGTTCTATGCCTCTGTCTCCCGCAACGAAATCTATCACACAAGAATCGTACGAAATATTACGCAACAGCATTATTCAACTGATAAGGTTAACCAACAAACCTTAAAACGAAGCTGTTTAGAACTTATTCATAATCTCATGCCGAAGCCAAATTCATGAATTTCAGGAGAAAACCGCGCTGGGCGAGAAGGTGTATCGGGATACGCCGACGAACCGTAAGCGGTTTGCAGCCGAAATTCATGAATTTTTGCCGGCACGCATTGATTTTATTGGATATTATGCGGTGAGATTATGAACGGGTTCTAAAATCAGAATTAATGATTCTGGAAATATGCTCTCGTTATCGGGCCGAAGTAACCGCTCGCCGGGCTTATGCCTACTTTCGCCTGAAACTCTGCCAATGCACTCCGCGTAAGGAGCCAGAAATATCCTGTAGCACCGGTTACGGCAAGCTTTTGAGCATAACGTCCGCTGTTTTGATTGATGAGAAAACGCTGTAATGACGCGACGTCATTGCCCCGCGAACCCATGGTCAAATTTCGGAAAAACGTATTTGATGAACCTGACTGAATACCGGCAGGGAACGATATCCCCCTTTGGGAAGCCTCTTTTTCAAGGGTTTGCAATGTCGCAAGCAGAGAATTAAGTTGGGCTTGCAATGATTGTATTGAAGGAGCCGCACTCACCGTAGTAGTCGCCGTCACCGTAGAAACGCCAGTCAAAGTAATAGTGTGTTGAGCTTGATACGAATTACCTCCGGCAGTGAAAAACTCACCATATATTGTATAAGAGCCGGGAGAGCACGACGCTACGCCGCAAAGATTCCACTGGAGCGTCGAAGCATAGGGGATTGGAGAAACAGATGCAAAATTACTTGAAGAGGTTGCAAATGCCATCGTGGAAATATTGACGGCCGCGGGTATTTCCAATTCGACGGTTTGATTCGTCGTAGTAAGCGCCCCATTATTGATCATGAAATCTGGTAATGGAGCTGGCAACGGAGCTGCGCCACCGCCGCTGGCGACGGCAACGACGGTGGAAGCGGCGCATGTATATCCCTGAGGCGTAAACGTGTAGATTTCCGAATAGGTCGATTGAGTGATGGTTGCAGTCTGAATACCACTTGAACAACTTAATGCCACTGATCCCCCGCTCCCGTTCGTGGATATCCCGAGCGACTGAGGAGAGGTAAGCGTAAAGGTGCCCCCCGTCGAACTCGACATCGTAACGACGACCGTCCCCGAATTGACCGTAAGTAAGTCTGCGACAGATCCAGCAGAAACCGTCAAATTCATTACGGGGGAAGTTAAGGATAGGATAGTGTTTGTACTATAGGTAAGCGGCGCAGCATACGTTTCTTGTATCGCAATACCAAACAGAAAAAAACACAGCGAGACACTTATTAAGGCGATTTTCATATTTTTAGGCATAGTTTTAAGTATAATTTAATTTATGTGTGAAAGATTATGAGCGACATATCGTCGATCGCTCCAAAAATTATTTTTACTTTCGAAATCTATCACAACTGAGGAAATTATAGTTCATAATCAAGGTAATTACAACGGAGATAGGGCGGATTCAAACCAGCAACGCTAACCGCTGTGAAAGCAAAGCCAAAAGAAGTAAAAAAATATAATAATTTTTCTAAACAAATCAATATCGACCCTAAATAAAAGTATACGTTATTATAGGAATGATACAAGTGATTGGGTGTGGATAACTCGGATGAGACAATAGAATCTATCTCAAATAATAATAGCTTAATTGTGCGCGTTATTTAGCGCCCGCGGACCATCTTCCCCGTTCTGTTCCGTTTATTTATGGGATTTGCGCGCATTGATTTCCTGACCGCTACGGAAGCCCGTCATTTTTCTTATCGAACCGGCGGCAAGTTTTCCACATACCCATCCGGAAAAAAATGTTCTATAATGGTACTAATGAAAAACTTAGTTCCGAAAAAAATGTTCTTTACAAAAGGCGTCGGGCGCCACAAAGAGTATCTGCAATCGTTCGAAATGGCGCTGCGGGACGCGGGCATCGCCGAATATAATCTCGTGCAGGTGAGTTCCATCTTTCCGCCGAACTGCAAAAGAGTGTCGAAAGACGACGGCAAGAAACTGCTCGATCCCGGACAGGTCCTGTTTTGCGTGATGGCAAGAAATGCGACGAACGAACCGAACCGGCTCGTCGTTTCATCGATCGGCCTTGCCCAACCGGCAGACCCGAACCAGTACGGCTATCTTTCGGAACACCATTCCTTCGGTGAAACCGAGGAGAAAGCGGGAGAATACGCCGAAGACCTGGCGGCGACCATGCTCGCCTCGACGTGCGGCCTGGAATTCGATCCGAACGCCGCATGGGATGAACGGGAGCAGGTTTACAAATCATCCGGAAAGATTTTCAGGACGACAAACATCACCCAGTCGGCGCAAGGCCATAAGGACGGCCTCTGGACGACGACGGTCGCCGCCGCCGTTCTCGTGTTCGAATAATCCCGTATATTTTTTATCATTTAGAAAACAGCCCACCACTGCCTATTCTGCCGTCCTCGCTCCGCGGAGCAGGCGAAGCCGCCACTCCGCGGAGCGAGGATACACGCTTTCTGAATTTAAAATGGGAATCATGGATCCCCTCCTTCGAGGGAACGGCAGAGAGAAAACGCCTCAATAGGAATCGATGTTTGATTATAAGCAGTGAGGGATTACTTTAAAAAATTTTGACATAACTATAAAGATATAGTATTCTGCAATCAGTATCGCGTGGCGATTCCGCCATGCCAACCTACAACTTAATTTAATCTTCTATCTTATCTTCCTCAAAAGGGAAAAGGAGGTTTTTATGAATGGTTCCATCAATACCGGCGCAAGCACCCGGAAAATTTATCACGAGAATAGATTAACTAATTTCTTGCCTTATTTCCTTGGGCGTCTTGAATTGATAGAATTCCAAGCTGTTCTCCTTGAAATTTTCGAAAAAAGAACTGCAGGGCAAGCGCCAAGTGAAATTCTTGAGGATTATCAAAGTTCTCATTTCCAGCCGAGTGAGTTAGAGGACCAGCAGGACATCCTTGAATTTAACCTGCTTTTCTTAAAAACGCTTTCACCTCGGTTTAAAGCAGTGGAACTCTCTCCGCTGGTCCCTCTCGGAACTAACAGTGTTCTGACGGGAATAAGCCAAAACGACGTTAGTTCGGGATCTCATGGCGGTGAAATAATCAGCGATGCCGCGGTGGCACTCGCCCTTGAGGCCGCGAAACGGAGAAAAGAACTTCTCGCAAAAAATCAAAAAAATCCGACAAGAGTCGATCTTTGCACGAGCCATCGGGTGTTTAAAGTAGAATCATCGCCGCCTGTTTTTTTCAGACAGCACTTTCGGCGTTTCGGAATGTGCACTGCGGGAAGAAACACCGATAACAACAACGAAACATTTCTTGTCGAAGCGGCGGGCAGACACATCAGGGCATATCTTGATTTTTTGCGTGTCCTCGATAAAACCGGTTTCTCCATCGGCGATATCGAAGTTCATTTCTCCGATATTCGGATTTTTGAAAAGATTATCGCGCATTACCGCATCGAAAAAGATATCATGCGCGATATTCAAAATCGGGACTTTCAATTCTTTTTCGAGGATGGGTACTGTGATGTCATGCCGATAGTTGAAAAAATGGCGCATTACGTCACAGGAACATTTTTTGACGAGATCAAGGAAAGTCGCGATTTTCTCGGAAAACTGGATGAAACGCTTGTTGCGGAACTTCGACGGGATTATCCGGAGGTTCGTTTCGCGTTCGATCTCGACAGGAAAACAGGTATTGAATATTATTCAGATTTCTGTTTCCGGGTTTTCGGTAAGAATAGTGCCGGCACCCGGCTGCAGTTCGCCGACGGCGGCGTTACCGACTGGACGCGGAAACTTCTGGAAAACAGGGAAGAGGTGCTTATGATAAGCACCTTTGACGCAGACGTTGTTCAGAAATGGTTTCGCTCCGGCGCCGTAACCGAAAAAGCAAATCAAGATTTTTGACCATGCCGGACGATCGAAAGTCGTCCGGCGATAAGCATGCCCGCTATTGATATTCATCAATAGCGGGCATTTTTTTGAAAAATCCGCGCGTATTTTTCTTAAATGGCCGCACGTTCGTCAATGTAATCGATTGGACTTTTCTTTTTTCAAGTTCCATAATTGATTAGATTGAGCTAAAAAGCACGTCGGCGAAAGGAAATTAAAAAAAATAAATTTCCCCGCGTTTACGCAACGGAGCATTGCGGTGGAATATTTTAAAATATGACTAAAAATAAAAGACAGGAACCGGAACGGGCATCGCTGCGCGTAGGCGAAAAACCCAGAACGACCGAAACCGTCCGGAATATGTTCGCATCGATAGCTCCCGCCATCGATTTTTTAAGCTCGCTTTTTTCTTTCGGCATGGACGCGCTGTGGCGGAGAAAACTGGTGGCGCAGGCAAAAATAAAAAGCGGGGAAAAAGTCCTCGACACCTGCACGGGTACCGGAAAACTCGCCTTTCTGCTTGTAAAAAAAGTCGGGGCACAGGGGTCAGTCGTCGGATCCGATTTTTGCCAGGAAGCGATGGACATTGCAAAAAAGAAGACCGCGGCGGCGGGCATTTCTTTTGTCCTTGCCGACGCCGCGAAACTCCCTTTTGACGACGGCGTATTCGATGTCGTTACGGTGGCTTTCGGCATAAGAAATGTCGTGGATACATCGGCAGCCCTCCGCGAAACGTACCGCGTGCTCAAACCGGGCGGGAGATTTTTATGTCTCGACCTGACTTACCCGCAGGCGAAATGGCTCACGCCGTTTTATGATTTTTACAGTTTCCGCATCATGCCTGCCGTCGCGAAAATGATCCTCCATACGGACACACCCTATAATTATCTTCCCCAATCGATCCGAGCATTCCCTTCTGCCGGCGCGTTCAAACAGGCCATCGAAAATTGCGGCTTCAGCAACGCGACCGTCCATCCGATGACCTTCGGCATCGCGACGATCTTCGAGACGTACAAATAGTGCCGCGACGGCGGGACGCGGGCGAACACACGAACGGATGCATTGTTTTGTTCGCCGCGATTTTATCCGCCGATGTGCTTCATCGAATAGTCCATACTGGCATTCACTTTTTTACCCGGATTGAAAATATTCTCGGGATCGAAAATATTTTTTACCTCGCCGAAAATCCTCACCATATCCTCGCCGTACATCATCCTTAGGTACGGGCTCCTAATCAAGCCGTCGTTGTGTTCGGCGGTGATCGAACCGTGATACTGGATCACCAGCTTGTATATCTGATCCGATATCACCGGTATCAGCGCCCGCACGCGCGCATCCTTGAGATTCATAAGCGGGATGATATGGAAATTGCCGTCGCCCGGATGGCCGGCGATGGTATAAATGAGATCCTTTTTATATTGATCCAGAATAGTGTTGACCTTCGGCAGAAACTCGGCCATATATTCCGGCTTGACGATGAAATCATCGATGAAAGGCGCTGTGTCCAAGCCGGTCGTATTGTCATGCAGCATAGAAAAACTTTGCCGCCGGATCGTCCAGTATTTTTCCTCTTCCTTTTCGCTTTTCACGAGATGAATCTGGATACCCGCATGCGCCGCGGCAAATTGCTTGATGCGGGCCTTTATATCGTCGAGTTTTTTTGCGAGCGCCGCTTCGTCGTCGCCGGTTATTTCCACCATCATAATCATTTTCGGCATACCGCCCCGGACGACCATCAGCATCTCCGGTAAAAATTGCCATGCCAACAGAAACACGTTGCCTTTCATTGAACCGATCAGCTGACGCCAGAATTTCACGGCGACGCCGATCGTTTTGTCGTCGTACGATTCGATGCTTTCCGGTTTGAACGGCAGCATCTCCTGCACGATATCAGCGGCCCACGTCAGATCCTTCAGGAAAATAACCGCGAGACGCGAATATTTTTTTGCCTTGATAAGTCCCAGTTTTGCCTCGGCGAGAAGTCCGAACGTGCCCTGCGAGCCGACGATAAGCCTGGTCAGATCGAATACACCGCTTTCCTTGTCCCATACGTTCCACAAATAATAACCGGCCGAGTTTTTGGAAACGTCCGGCTTGGATTTTTTGATAAGATCGTAATTCGACGCTATAAGCGCCTTCAGCTTGCGGTAGATTTCGCCCTCGAAACTTTGTTCTTTCAGTTTCAGCTCCAGTTCATTTCCGGACAGCGGCTTAATGACGTGTTTTTTTCCGTCACTCATCACAAGCGTGAGTTCCCGGACGTAATCTTCGGTCTTGCCGTATGCCAGGGTTTTTTCGCCGCCGGAATTATTGTTAACCATGCCGCCCAAAGCGCACAAATCTTTGGAGGCGGGGTAAGGCGGATAGAGCAGGCCTTTCGGAGCGAGTTCTTTTTCGAGATCGCGGAAATACACCCCCGGCTCGACGACGGCATAGTGATCGGTTATCTCTTTTATATGGTTGAAGTACTTCGTGAAAGATACGATGATCCCGCTGTTCAACGGCCCTCCGGTCATATCGGTCCCCGCCGAACGGCCGGTCAGGGATACGTCCTCCCCTTCCGCTTTCTTCTTCGCCGCGAACGCGACCAGGCCGCACAGATCGTCAATGTCCTTCGGAAAAACGATAATCTGCGGCTCAACTTTGAATATTGAATAATCCCTGCCGTATTTTTCCCTGTCCGCTTCGGCATCCGATACATCGCCTTTGAAAAAACTTTTTATTTCGTCTTTGATTGGCATGACGGCATTATAACACAGAGAAAAAATGACGACGATAAATCAGCGAAACGAAAAAACTTTAACAGACGGCGCAATATCTTCGCGCGTAGCATAGAACGATCAATAAAAACCTTACTTGTTGCGGGGGCAAGAATCAGACATCGCTCGTCGAAGCTCCTCGCTCTCTAAAACCCCTCGGTTTTAGTATTTCCGCCACGGGGAAACTCCCGTTTCCCCGACCCCCTTCCCAGTCCGAGTCTTGCCCCCGCAACA